>Ga0137364_10001694_pt1 | contig 10643 bp, 8 predicted proteins | sample SagtaG_10_FD_104798 | JGI IMG/M metagenome (GOLD analysis project Ga0137364, IMG submission 104798) | Vadose zone soil microbial communities from Sagehorn Ranch, Mendocino, California, USA - Sage1_L_20_16 metaG | ecosystem: Environmental > Terrestrial > Soil > Vadose zone | place: USA... | reverse complement strand
GGTCAGCGCTCAGTGGTCGCCAACTGCGGATTGCGAATTATTGCGCACAAAACATTTCGGGAGTTGCGCGGCAAAATCGACACTCTGCTCGTCGCTGGTGGGAATTCGATCGAGCGCGACGAAATCAATCCGGAAGTCGTGCGCTGGCTGAGAAAAATTGCCGGCCGAATTCGGCGAGTTGGCTCGGTTTGCACTGGCGCCATGCTTCTGGCCCGGGCCGGATTGCTCGACGGCCGCCGCGCTACGACGCATTGGAATTGGTGCGAGGTTTTGGTCAGGCGAGCTCCGCGCGCGGAGGTTGATCCCGATCCAATTTTCATCCGGGACGAAAACATTTACACATCTGCGGGCGTTACTGCGGGAATGGACCTCGCCCTGGCGTTGGTAGAAGAAGACTACGGGTCACGACTGGCGTTGCAGGTCGCGCGCAATCTCGTGCTCTATTTGCGACGGCCCGGCGGACAATCACAATTCAGCGCCGCATTGTCACTGCAACTGACCGATCGAAAACCATTGCGAGAACTTGAGTCGTGGGTGCTCGATAATTTGAACAAGCCGCTGACCGTACCGGTTCTGGCGCACCGCCTGGCGATGAGTCCGCGAAATTTCGCGCGGCTATTCACGAAAGAGATGAAAACCACGCCCGCGAAGTTCGTCGAGCGTCTTCGGGTCGAGACTGCTCGTCGGCGACTGGAAGAAAGTCAGAAAAGCATGGAGTCAATCGCGAGCGAGTGCGGCTTCGGCAATGTGAATTCAATGCGCAGCGTTTTTCAGCGCGCGCTAAGGATTGCGCCGGGGCAGTATCGGCGCCACTTCCGCCACGTGAAACGTCGTAACAACACCAGGGGCAGTAAAAGGTGACGCTACCGCCGGCGCCGCTTGGGCATATTACTAAGGGTTTTACCCATAGCTGTCGTAACCAGACCAAAATTCTATTGAGGAAAATCTTCGCAGACTCCCGGTAGCAAACACACGGACGAACCGCATCGCGGAAACGATCTCTTGTATTAGAGATCGTTTTTTTGGGGGGGGACTCTATGGGAATGTCGCTGTGGCAAAAATGTATCGTTGTCCTGCTCGGCGTCGCGATCTTCGGCGGCGCCGCGTGTTTCGCGCGCATTGCCTTTCGGCCCCCGGAGCTAGATAGGTACAGGTCGATTCCGTGGGTGACTTACGTGCATCCTAACATAAAGAAGCTGCAACAGGCTAAAGCTCTGGCAGGTGAAGGGAAATTCGATGAAGCCCGCGTAATTCTGGCAAAGGCGCTCATCACCGCGCCGAAATCGCCCGTCACTCGTGAGTTGCGCGATCTTCTCGGTAACATCAATGAACAAATCTTTTTCTCGAAAGTACCTTCGCCTGGGAAGACGGAATACATCGTCAAGTCCGGTGATGCGCTTGCGTCAATCGCACGAAAGCTTGAGTCCAGCACCGAAGCGATCATTCGCGTTAACCACCTGGATTCCACGGTGATCCGGCCGGAAGAAAGGCTCTTGGTGCCTCAGCTTGATTTTAATATCACCATCGATCTCGTGCGCAGCCGCGTGGTTGTGTGCAATAGCCATGGATTTTTTTGTCAGTACCCGATCGTCGCTGCAAATCTGCCCCTCTCGCGAAAGCCCACGATTCAAACGAAAGTAAAGGCGAAATCGTTTGGGGAAAATGGCGGGCTGGTGCGGCCCGCTGATAGATTCCATAACGAAGGGCATCCGCAAATCGATCTGGGTCGCGCTGGCTATGTACTTTATGGCGTCGGACAAGAGAATAATGGCAGTTCTTCCGAAATTGCGGTGGAGACCGGTGACAAGAAGGGAACAATGGATTCTCATGACGCAAACCCCGCGCCTCAAGGAATTGCCATGCTGAAAAAGGATATCGCCGAGATCGATCTGCTCATCCGCAAAGACACACCAGTGACGATTATTTTTGAGGATACTTCGGATTCCCAAGCCTGAGAACTTAGCTTTTCCCGCTGACGTCGAGAACGACGCGAAATCGTGCTTTGCCGCTCATCATTCGGTCGTAGGCTTCGACGGCTCGTTCCAGTGGAAAAACTTCGTTCATCGAGTGCACGTTGTTAGATGCGCTGAACCTTAACGTGTCCTGTGAGTCGATTGATGTTCCGGAGTACCAGCCTTTGACGGACCGCTTTCCACTTATTAGCAAAATTGGATCAACGGAAAGCGGGCCAGCTGCGCCGATTACCATCAGCACACCGTTCGGCGCCAGCCCACCGAGTGCTGCCGCCATCGCGTCGGCATTCGTGACGGTCGCAATCACAACATTCGCACCACCGAGTTTGTCCAGTTCCGCTGCCGGATCGGACGCCTGGCTGTCGATGTAGTGATGTGCGCCGAGTTGTTTAGCGAATGCTTCCTTATCTTTTCCGCGCGCGATCGCCACGGTGTTGAATCCCATCCTGGCCGCAAACTGCACGCCGAGGTGACCGAGCCCGCCAATCCCGAGCACTGCGACAACATCGCCACCTCGGGCACCGCTGTTTCGCAGCGCGTTAAACGTCGTGACGCCAGCACACATAAGAGCCGCTCCGTCGATGGCAGAGAGTTCGTCAGGCACATGTGCCAGCGCTTTTGCCGGCGCGACCAAGTATTCCGCGTACCCGCCGTCGAAAGAAATGCCAGTCGTCAACAACGCCACTTCGCACGCAAAGAACTCTCCGCGCCGGCAATGATCGCAATAACCACAGTTACCGCCATGCCAACCAACACCGGCGCGCTGACCGGTTTTCCAGGGCTTCACGCCTTCGCCCACAGCATCGACAACGCCGATCACCTCATGTCCCGGAACGCGAGGATACTGAATTCCAGGCCAGTGTCCTTCTTTGACTAACGAGTCGCTGTGGCAAACGCCACACGCTTCAACCTTAATTCGCACCCATCCAGCCTGCGGATCGGGAATGTCCCGTTCGACGATTTCCAACGGCCCGCCGGCGCGTGCGACTTGGACTGCACGCATTTTCTTGGCCATACTTTTTCAATCGCTCGTTCGTGCGAAAACACAAGGCCAACGAAAACAGGCCTCGCGATCCATCAATATGAAATGAAGACAATTGCGCTTTCTGATGGCGAACGGGTACCCGTACTGGGCCAGGGCACGTGGCGCATGGGCGAGAACGCGCGCCCGCACAAGGATGAAGTCGCAGCATTACGCCTCGGAATTGAGCTCGGCATGACATTGATTGATACGGCTGAAATGTACGGCGAAGGCGGCGCGGAAAAAGTTGTCGCCGATGCGATCGAGGATCAACGCGATCGCGTTTTCGTTGTTTCCAAGGTGTATCCGCATAACGCTTCGCGCGCTGAATTGCCGAAAGCATGTGAGCGCAGCCTCAAACGTCTCCGAATCGACGCGATCGACTTTTACCTTTTGCACTGGCGAGAAAGAAACACCCAGCTCGCGGAAACAGTGGAGGCACTCGAGAAACTTCGAGTGGCTGGAAAGATTAAACGCTGGGGTGTTTCGAATTTCGATGTCGATGACATGCAAGAACTTTGGTCGATTGAAAACGGCACGAACTGCGTTGCCAATCAAGTTCTCTACAACCTGGAAAACCGGGAGATTGAATCTGGCCTTCTTTCACTGATCACTGATCGTCGGTCACCATTCACTTGCGTTGCCATGGCCTACTCTCCCGTTGGTCACAGCCGCGGATTCTCGAGAACGCCGCGCTAAAAAACATCGCCAAACCGCATGACGCAACCACGTCGCAAATCGCGCTCGCGTGGGTTCTGCGCCAATCCGGCGTTATCGCAATTCCAAAGGCAAGTAATCAAGAGCACGTTCGTGATAATGCGCGATCGATCGAGATCAAGCTTACTAAGGACGATCTGGCCGAGCTCGACCGGGAATTTCCACCACCTAAATCCAAAAAATCATTGCCGATCTTGTGACCGGCTCACTCGCGCCGGCAACGTTGGGGCAGAATAAGCTTGACGCCAATGTCGGCGGTAACGTACACCCGGGCGTTCTTTAGCAAAAGGAGCGTCCAATGAACACTTTTCTCCGAAGTCCACTCTTCATTGTCTATATAGCCGCCATAAATCTTGCGTCTGGCATGGCCATCTCTATTCGAGCGGATGTCGTCACTGACTGGAACAATGCCGCACTCGATGCGATTCGCGCCGGAAACACATCGCCACCGATCGCCTCCCGCAGTCTCGCTATTTTTCACGCCTCGATCTACGACGCTGTGAATGGCATCACGCGCACGCACGAGGCTTACCTGGTGCCGAGCGCTGTGCCCCCAAGCGCGTCGCGTGAAGCAGCCGCCAGTGCGGCAGCCCACGACGCACTGGTTAATTTATTCCCCGCAAGCGCATCTAGCTTCGATGCGCTTCACGCGGCGATTCTCGCTACAATCCCAAACGGACCACAAAAAACCGCTGGCATCGTGTGGGGCGGATTTGTTGCAAACCAAATCCTCGCCGCGCGGGCTAACGATGGTTCCAATGCAATCGTCTCACCGCCTGGCGGCAGCGGCCCAGGAGTGTGGGTGCCGACTCCGCCGGCATTTCTCCCCTATCTGCTACCACAATGGGGATTTGTTCTGCCATTTGGAATGACGAACAGTTCGCAGTTTCGACCACCGGGTCCGCCCTCGCTGGACAGCCAGCAGTACGCGGCGGACTACGACGAGGTCAAGGGACTTGGTGCGGCTGTCGGCTCGACGCGCACAGAAGATCAAACTGAGATTGCATTGTTCTGGGCCGACGGCGCCGGCACGGAGACACCTCCCGGACATTGGAACAGCATTGCGCAAATCATCGCCGCCGCACGAGGGAACACTCTGGAAGAAAACGCCAGGTTGCTTGCTTTGTTAAACATCGCCATGGCTGACGCTGCCATTTGCGCCTGGGACGCCAAGTACACTTTTGATTTCTGGCGTCCGGTAACCGCGATTGCCTTTGCCGAACCAGAACTCAACTGGATGTCATTCATCGTGACGCCGCCTTTCCCTGATTACGTGTCGGGCCACAGCACCTTCAGCGCTGCAGCCGCGACTGTGCTCCCACTATTTTACGGTACAGAAGATTTGCCCTTCACAACTAGCTCAGATTTTCTGCCCGGCGTGTACCGCAGCTTTGCAACCTGCCGTGATGCAGCGGACGAAGCGGCTTTGAGCAGGATATACGGAGGTATCCACTTCCGGACGGCAAGCGAAGACGGATTGCAGGCGGGCGTCAGCATCGGCGAATGGACCGTTACTCACTACCTGCTACCGAAACATAATCGAGGACGATAGAACCGACTCCCGATTTCTGAGCGCGCTGATTGCCTCAAAAAACATTGACGCGAGTTGGAAATCCCGATTCGATGGCGCGCATGCAAATTAGAACGATCGGATTGACCGTGGCGTTTTCCTTTCTGGCGGGAGCAGTGTGCCTGGCCGCTGATCCGCAAATGGGTACCTGGAAGCTAAACGAATCGAAATCGAAGATTACACCGGGCACGTTGAAAAACACCCAGGTTGTTTACTCAAGCATGTTCGGACAGGTGAAAGTGAAGTCGGACGGCATCGACGCGAACGGTAAACCCATCCACCTCGAGTGGTCGGGCAAAATCGATGGCAAAGATTATCCTGTCAGCGGCGACCCGAATTCAGAAACCCGTTCCTACACAAGAGTGAATGAGCGGACGCTGACGACCACCAATAAGAAAAATGGTAAGGTCAGGGTCACCGGTCAGGTTGTTATCTCTGCCGACGGCAAAACTCGCAAGGTCACGATAAATGGAACCACACCAAACGGGAAGAAATTCAAGAACGTCGCGGTTTACGATAAGCAATAACAAGCCGTAGCGTCGCGCTACGGTCAGGCCGATTGCGTTCTACCTAACGAACAGCGCGAATTTCTCTTCGCTCCTCCAAATTGGTTTGAATCCACGTGCACTTCGCAGCGCATCCAACAGGTCAAATGCCTTACCCTGCAGACAGTTCGCGGCCTTTTCTTCAGAATCGTATCCTTATCGGCAGTGTCATTCTTTATGTCTGCGCCTTCGCTATTCTTTTACGAAACAAGAGCTTCGATGTCACCGGCGCCGTTGTCGTGCTCATCGTCTTCGGAATTGTGTTCCCGCTTCTTGCATGGGTCGCAACTCGCCGCGCTATTCCTCTGTCGATTTCGGTAGGGCCGGGCAAATCCCAATTAATCGTTCTCCTCGGATACATCGTAGCGTTGTCGCTTTATCTGGTTAGCGGTCCGCAGTGGGTCGACCAGCATCTTCCTTCCTCTTGGATCGATTCCGAGCGGACCAAGTTTTTTATCACACTGGCAAAGAAGCTCCTCGTTTTTGTTGCGATTCCTTTTGCGATCTTTCGATTCGGCTTCGGTTATCGAGTTCGCGATTTTGGAATCCAGCGCGAGGGTTTGCGCGCGCTCTGCAGCAGTCATCTGCCGGTCGTCCTTGTTGTGGGCGGCGCTTTCCTCGCTTTCCAATATTTCTTCAGCGGCGGCGGCGCTGCATTTCGGCAGGCACATTTCACGGTCTATCAACTGGTTCTCGGTCTGCCTCTTTGTTTCATTTGGCTTTTCATCGAAGCAGGATTAGTCGAGGAATTTTTCTTTCGCGCTCTCATCCAATCGCGCTTTGCTGCCGCGTTCAAATCCGAAGTGAGTGGGATTGTACTCATGTCGCTGATCTTTGGCCTGGCACACGCGCCCGGCTTTATCTTTCGCCATGCTGGCGAAGTTGAAGGACTCGGCTCAAACCCGAGCGCGCTCGACGCTGTTGCCTACTCCATCGTAGTCCTGGCAATAAGCGGAGTTACTTTCGGTGTCATCTGGGCCCGCACGAAGAATCTCTTTGCGGCTATGCTCATCCACGCTGCCGGCGATCTGCTCCCCAATTGTGGCGACTTCGCCAAGACGTGGCTTTAACATCAGCCACCCGTTTTTCAGGTGGCGACGTAACACTTAACCGTGTTGAATCGACGCCAGCAACTTCCCCGTCATGCTGCCAGCTCGCTAACGTTAGTGATGAGATTGGCGATGATGACGGTGGTAGGTCCGCTTCCCGCTATATCCATAGTTTGAAGGTGCGGAATAATACGAGTATCGATTCCCGGCATATGGATAGTAGTGAACGTACGGGTGCCGATGGTACCCGTACGGATAGTAATTCAGGTATGTCGGAGAACCCTGGTAGCCGCTCGGGAGTCCCTCGGTTCTGGGCACCAGGATGGTCGTCTGGGCATCGGAACGCTGCGCGGTGAAGAACGCCGATCCACTTATCGCCAGTGCGATTAAGAGAAGTGTTTTCATAGCTCTTTGTCTTTCGTGTGGGGTTCGCGAGGGCCAGAACCTCCTGCCAGGGATTTCCTCCGACGTTGAGGCCCTCCCTCCATCACAAAATCGGATACGCGCAGCCGCGCGGTTCCCGTATTGCGCGATTATTTCCCCACGGCAACGGTTAATGTTTGGTCGTTCGCCATGCGGCGAATAATACAAACAATAAACCAAAGAAGCATTATCGCTGCGGCATATAGCACAAAAGCTGTAGTGGTGCCTCGAGATGATCTCGACAAAAAAGAGCTGGCTCGAATCGTGTCCGAGCCAGCTCAGCTAATTTAGGAGCTACTTCAACTTAGTAGCGGTAGTAATGATGGTGACGGTGATGGCGGTAAACTCGATTCCGGTAGTAATATGACGGGCTCGAGTAATAGCCATAGTGTCGATAGGGTCTGTAGTACCCGTTGTAGTACCCGTACGGGTAATAGCTGTATCCATACGGATAGGACCGGTACCCGTAGCTGGGATAACCGAACCCGACTCCAACTGACACCTGAGCATCCGAACGCTGCGCGGGTACAAAAGCTAATCCGCCTGCCATCAATGCAATTAACAGAAGTCTTTTCATCGTAATACTCCCTTCTTATTTATCGTTTTTTGCGAGGGACGAACGCCCTTCAAGAATTCCCAGGACGCTTAATAAGAATATACGTCCCCCTCTAATAGTACTATCGGATACGGACGCCATCGCGGCTCCCTAAAACAGACTGAAAATCTGGTAGGCCGCGACCGGTCCGAGCAGGACTGGCGTCCAGCGCGCCGCATCGCTCGATAGGGACGGCTCGGCGAGCCGTCCCTACCATTCATGAGTAGTTCTAGCGGCCGAGAATCGATTCCAGCGGAAGATCGGGATCGAGATGATTGGAAGCGAGCCAATCGCGATTAAATAGCGTCGACTGATATTTGTGACCCGAATCGCAAAGAACCGTGACGATCGTTTGACCCGAATCAGATTCTTTGGCGAAGCGCACGGCACCAGCAACATTAATCCCGCTCGATAAGCCGAGGAACAAACCTTCTTCACGCAGAAGTTGGTAAACAATCGTTAGACCAGTCTGATCCGTAATCCGGTAAGCTCGATCGACCTTGATACCTTCGATATTCTTTGTGACGCGGCCCTGACCAATTCCTTCTGCGATGGAATCTCCGTCGTTCGTCTCCAGATTACCGTTCGTAAACCAGGACCACATCGCTGCGCCGTACGGATCAGCGCACACGATTGCAATCTTCGGATTTTGTTCCTTGAGGTAGCAACTGACACCGGCAAGCGTGCCGCCTGTGCCAACAGCTGCAACAAACGCGCTGACTTTGCCTTGGGTTTGTTTCCAGATTTCAGGCCCGCTGCTGCGATAATGTGCATCGCGATTGGCCGTGTTATCGAACTGGTTCGCCCAGAACCAGCCTCGCTCTTCCGCGAGGCGGCGCGCAATATGATTGTAATTTTCCGGATCTTTGTATGGCTTTTCCGGTACCGCCTTTACCTCCGCGCCGAGCGTGCGGAGCAAATGCATTTTCTCCGGCGACTGGTTATTCGGAATCACAATGACAGTGCGATACCCTTTGGCGCGCCCTATCACCACAAGACCGATCCCAGTGTTACCGGCGGTCCCTTCAACGATCGTTGCACCTGGCTTGAGCCGACCCGCTGCCTCAGCGTCAGTGATGATTCCGTACGCGGCGCGATCTTTCACCGATCCGCCCGGATTCATGAATTCCGCTTTTCCCAGAATCTCGCATCCAGTCAGCTCGGAGAGGCGCCGCAGTCGGATCAGCGGCGTGTTTCCAACATATCCATCGATGCCCGAGTATGCCGTAGTCATGCGACCTGAATCCCCTTCTCAAATTGTTAAGCCACTTCTCACTTTTCGATAGCCACTTCTTTTCCGCGCGCACATAGCGGCGGAAAAACCAGCCGAATCCAGTCGACGCTATTGTTCATCGATGTTAATGCGCATCGTGGTCAAACCATTACTCCAGTTTTTTGTCGTTACTCTCAGCAGCATATCGCTGCCGGTTGTTTGTCTTGGTGAAAGCTTCACCATCGAAGAGGTGCTGAGCGCGCCATTTCCCTACGGTTTGACCGGCGCGTCGCATGCGCCGCGCGTGGCCTGGGTCTTCGATAACAAAGGCGAGCGCAACATCTGGGTTGCAGGTTCTCCGGATTTCGGGCCGCGACAGGTAACGCGCTACAAGGGCGATGATGGACAGCAGATCGCCAGTGTACGGCTGACCCCGGACGGTAAAACGGTCGTGTACGCGCGTGGAAGCGAGGTCAACAAGGAAGGCACAGCGGCAAACCCACAGAGCTTGTCCAGTATGCCCAAACAGCAGGCATGGGCAATCGATGTGAACGGCGGCGAGCCGCGTTTGCTTGGTGATATCGGTTGCAACGAGGAAGGCTGTGATGACCTACGGGTTTCGCCGGATGGTAAAAATGTTGTCTGGCCGGCAAAGAAACATCTTTGGATCGCGCCGATCGACGGCAAGAAAAAAGCAGAGCAGCTCGAGGAATTAGTCGGCGAGAGCGATACACCGCGCTGGTCGCCGGACGGAAAGCGAATCGCGTTTCGCTCGAACCGCAAGGACCACTCGTTCATCGCCGTGCTCGAACTGGCAACGAAGAAGATCACTTATCTCGCACCGACGACAAATCGTGATGCCAGTCCAGTTTGGTCACCTGACAGCAAACAGGTCGCATTTATTCGCCAGCCCGGAGTCGAATTCAAACGGCCGCTCATTCCTGAGTTCCCGCGACCGTGGGCACTCTGGATTGCAGACGCGCAGAGCGGCGAAGGTCGAGAGCTCTTTCGCGGCGGCAATGCGATGGAAGATTCGCTGCCGCTTTTTGCGTTTCAATCGCTGCAATTCACGAATGCGGGCCGGATCATTTTCGCGAGCGAGAAAGACGGACGGAACCACCTCTATTCGATCGCCGCTACCGGTGGAGCTCCTCAGCTCCTCACGCCGGGCAATTTTGACGTGGAAGACGTGGCGCTCACCGCAGACAAACGCAGCGTCCTCTACACTTCGAATCAGAACGACATCGATCGCCGGCACATCTGGCGTGTCGCCGCGACCGGCGGCGAACCGGAAGCGCTCACCCGCGGCGAGACAATCGAGTGGAACCCGGTCGAGACGAGCGATGGCAAGACGCTGTTGTGCCTCGGCTCAACCGCGACGTCGCCCGCCATGCCTTATCGCGTCACGAGCAACGGGCGCGAGTTGATCGCGAAGAACACGCTTCCGACTGAGTTCCCGCAGACGCAGTTAGTCACGCCAACGGAGGTGGTATTTAAAAGCGCGGATGGCCTCGAAATTCACGGCCAGCTGTTCATG
>Ga0137364_10001689_pt1 | contig 10648 bp, 9 predicted proteins | sample SagtaG_10_FD_104798 | JGI IMG/M metagenome (GOLD analysis project Ga0137364, IMG submission 104798) | Vadose zone soil microbial communities from Sagehorn Ranch, Mendocino, California, USA - Sage1_L_20_16 metaG | ecosystem: Environmental > Terrestrial > Soil > Vadose zone | place: USA... | reverse complement strand
CTTTCGTGGTGGGTAGCCTTTTCGGCTGTTCCCATACCTTGACGAGCCATCTTCTGAACGGCATCCGCTCCCTGAGAAGCTATTGACTCGGCAGTTTCGATAGCCCTCTCGTAATAGCTGAACGGCGAGGAAAGGAAGCCCGTGTAAGCATCCCAAGCTCCACGAGCTATCACTTCAAATGCTTCTCGCTGCTTTAGAGACTGTTCAGTGAGCGTCTGCATAAGTGTGCGAGTGCCCTCTACATGACTCCTAAGCACCTCGGTTCCATTCTCGAGGACGCCCTGGACAAACTTTAAATTTCGCTCCCGAGCAGCAACAGCACTATCAGCAACCGATTGGAAGAGAGGCTGGTCCTTTTCGGACTCTCCCACAAGCTTCTCCAACACTGTGCGTGTGCTTTCTGTATGGCTCTTGAAAAGCTCTACCTCATCTTCAAAGATGCTCTGAGCAAACTTCCAATTTCGCTCCTGTGCAGCAACAACGCTATCAGCAATTGCCCGGTTCGCTTCGCGTACTGACTCGCTCAGCTCCTCAGTTGCCTCGCTGACTTTATCCTTATACTTAGCCATTATCTTGCTCCCTTTCATTCTTGCAGTAATCTGCAAAACTGTACTACAATCGATCATGCCAATCCCGACCTGATCTATAAGCACCAACCCGCTGGCATAGATCTGGTTTACAATACTTCAGATGCTTATTCCTCTCTGTTTACCCCTGGTCCTTTTTCACCCTCGGAGGGCTTTCCCCTGTGTGTCGGTTGGCCAGTGTAGAGCCGGAAGAAAGTATCCATCATCCTCTGGTACTGATCCAAAGATTGTGCCCAGTAGTTTAGATACGCTTCACCTGCATCCGTGATGGAGTAAACACGTCTGGCAGGTCCACCCTCAGAGGTATCCCAACTGGAACTTACCATCCCGTCTTTTTCCATCTGTCGTAACGTCCGGTAAAATGTACCTGGGTTCATGGTGGCTAAGCCGAAAGTCGACATCTTCTCCATCAATTCATAGCCGTAGGAACTCCATTGCCTCAACATCAAGAGAAGGACAGGCACAAGCCAGTTCTTCGACCAGGCTTCGTTAGCAGAGTTGAATCTTCCGTTGTCTCTGTTTTCCTCTGTCATATCGCACCCACATGCATGTAGATTTGTATATGCTACTTTTCAGACATTGAATTAGCATCTATATGCATTTTACATCTATATGCTACTTGTGTCAAGGGGTATTGAACAATATCTGCTCACAATTGTATCACAATCAATGTGGTTGAAGCTGTAAGGGAATATTCAGCGCTGAAAATGTATGATTGAATGCTTCATATGAGGGAAATAAAAACAGTAGGAGACCATACAAAAACATGTCTTATCTTGCAAATTCGTTGTTACATGGTCTCCTACAAAGCTATTCCGGCATATCCTCTTAAACATTCATCTGGCGCATCACCTTTTTGTCGAGCTTTCCGACACTGGTCTTTTCTAGTTTGTCAACGAATCGAACCTCGGGAACAGCCCATTTTGAGATAACACCCTCTTCTGCCCATACTTTGACGTGGGCCTGGATGTGTTCCTCTGTAACTATGCCTTTGCTCTCCTCCTTCAATACGATCAATGCCAGGGGGCGCTCACCCCATTTTGGGTCTGATGTTGCAATGACCGCTACCTCGCTTACTCCAGAGTGCTGAGAGATGATGTCTTCGATCGCAAGAGAAGAAATCCATTCGCCCCCACTCTTGATAACGTCTTTGATACGATCAGTGATCAGTAGATAGCCTTCAGGGTCGATAGTCCCGATATCTCTGGTGTGCATGTAGCCCCCAAGCCAAAGATCTTCGGAGTTGGTTGGCTCATGCAGGTAGCCCTGCGTGAGCCATGGGGCGCGGACGACTACTTCACCGCTTGTCTTGCCATCGTGTGGGACATCTTGCATGTGCTCATCCACGATACGCAGGTCGACGAGCTGTACTGGTAAACCAGCTTTGGTCAGGTAATCCAGTTGTGTGTCTGCGTCCAGTTCGGTCATACCTGGTTTCAGTTGGGCAATCGACAGGACCGGACAGGTCTCTGACAAACCGTAGCCCCCGAAAATGTCGATTCCCTTGTCCAGAGCCAGCTTCGCCAGACCCTTTGGCAAGGCTGAACCCCCGATGACTACCTTCCACCTAGACCAATCAAAATCGCTGGCCCCCGGACTCGTCAGTAACATGTGCAGAATGGTTGGCACACAATGGGAGAAGGTGACTTTTTCCTGCTTGATCAGGGACAATAACGTATCAGGCATGTAGCGGCCTGGATAGACCTGTTTGACGCCCATAGCTGTTGCCACATAGGGGAAGCCCCAGGCATGAACGTGGAACATGGGGGTAATTGGCATGTAGACGTCGCCGCGATGGAAACACTGACCCTTGCAGGGCTGGCAAGTGTCCCAAGCGTGACCAGGGTATGTATCACCAGTTGCCGATGACTAAAGTAGACCCCTTTCGGATCCCCAGTCGTAGCTGTTGTATAGAATGTCGTTGCTCGGGTGTTCTCGTCAAAGTCAGGAAAATCGAAGTCTTCTGTACCACCCCTCAGCAATTCCTCATATTCAGCCGCGAACTTGATTGATGGCGACGGAACTTGAGCATCACTGCCTCCATCGCTCAGGACAACAAAGAGTTTTAGCGTTTCCAGGCGATTCTTGATTGAGTCGAGAATAGGCAAGAAATCGGTGTGACAGAGGATGACATCAGCCCTGGCATGATTAAGAGTGTAGAGAATCTGTGCCGGGGAGAGGCGGATATTCACAGTCTGTAAGACGGCTCCCATCATTGGAATGGCGAAGTAGCACTCTAGATAGCGATTGCTGTCCCAATCCATCACTGCTACTGTATCGCCTAGCCTGACTCCTAGTCCAGATAAACCACTTGCCAACCTGCTAATCCGTTGGCATAGTGTGCGGTAGGTATAGCGAGATATATCCCGGTATACAATCTCTTGTTCTGGGGCTGTCGCTAGGGGAGTGTGAAGCAGGTGCTTGATGAGCAAAGGGTAATCATATGCGGAGGGTGTACGTTCAATCAGCGATGCTGACATGATAAATCTCCTTTCTATTCGATCAACTTGATCGAGGTTTACTTGTTCCAATGTGACTGCACAATATTACAGCCATAGAGACCATTTAACCATGGAATGATCTCATGCATTTTTAGATGCGATTACGCTAGAATACCAGGCCTTATGCCAGCCGCTCGGCCAAAGCCAATACAGCGGGAAGCTAGTCCAGCAACCTATGCCGGCTGGAAACGTTCATCTGAGTGGCTCGTCTCACGCGACCGCACGCTTCACTGCTGGGCATACAGGTGCTCAGCAACTCACTCCCTTCTCTTAGAAAGGTAGCACAGTGGAATCACAAAGGCTTCACAGAGGTAGAAAGCAAGATCACAAAGCAATCTCAATACCACAGTCGCTGGCCACTTCGTCTAAATATCTAGAGAGAGTTTTTACAGCGTGTCCTCGAGGGCAAAACCGACTTCGATGGTAACCTGATACTCGACGCCATCAGCGGTAATCCGACCACGCTGCTCCTCCACCTCGAACCAGCGGACGTGGCGCAGCGTCTTTTGTGCACGCTCCAATGCTCGTTTCACGCAGTCGTCGAACCCGACGCTTGAGGTTCCTACCAACTGGGTTTTCCGGTAGACTGTTCCATCTTGATCTGGCATGTGCTTTTCTCCTTTTGTTTGCTACTTTCATCTTGCACAGGTCGCATGTGTAAACATAATACAGTTGCTCCAGAGTAATTCGATCGCCCGCGGGCTTTCCACTACTCTTCACTGTGTAGGGACCTCTCTCATAGTGGAGGCCCCTCTATCGCCTATGTCAAGAGATGGATACCCGTTAGCGCAAGGCTTCACGGGCAACGACCAACCGCTGAATCTGATTTGTCCCCTCGTAGATCGGTGTGATGCGGACATCGCGGTACATGCGCTCCAGTGGATATTCGGTCATATACCCATATCCGCCCAAAAACTGGAGAGCCTTATCCACAACACGGACAGCCATCTCCGAAGCATACATCTTCGCCATTGCCGATTCTTGTGAGAAGCGTAGATCAGGCTCGGCTTGTGAGCGGTCTACCAGCATAGCAGCTCGGTATACCAGGAGCCGGGCTGATTCCAACTCAGTTGCCATCTCGGCAATCATAAATTGAATGCCTTGCTGCTCGGCAATCGGTTTGCCAAATTGCTTGCGCGTCTTCACATACTCGACGGCATACTCGAACGCCCCTTGTGCAATCCCAAGCGCCTGAGCAGCCACACAGGGTCGAGTGCGATCAAGGGTTGCCATGGCAACCTTAAAGCCATCCCCTTCGCGACCAAGCAACATGTCAACTGGTACTTCGCAGTCTGTGAAGACAAGCTCTGTTGTTTGCGACCCGCGAATGCCCATCTTGTGCTCCACTTTGCCCACCGAGAAGCCAGGCACGTCTTTCTCGACCAGAAAAGCGCTCATGCCCCTGGTTCCAGCAGTGAGGTCAGTTCGAGCGAAGACAACGGTTACCTGTGCCAGGCCACCATTGGTGATGAAGTGTTTCGATCCGTTGAGGACATAGGTATCCCCTTGCCTCACGGCACTGGTGCGCATACTCCCGGCATCAGAGCCTGCTTCAGGTTCAGTTAAGGCGTAGGCAGCAAGCCATTCCCCTTTCGCTAGCCTGGGGAGATAGTATTGCTTTTGCTGCTCATTGCCAAAAAGAACCATTGGCGTTCCGGCGAGCGTTTGGGCAGCCAGGATGAGCGAAGTTGAAGCGCAGCTTCGGGCAAGCTCTTCAACTGCCATTACTACCAGGAGGTCACTTGCTCCAATCCCTTTGTATGCGGGTGGAAAGGGCAGAGCCAGGATATCAAGATTGGCCATCTGCTCCAACACATCCCAAGGAAATTGTGCTGTTTGATCGATCTGGGCGGCACGTGGAGCCACGTACTGTTCTGCGAACTCGCGCACAACGTTGATCATCTCTTGCTCTTCTTCATTCAGTCCATATGATGCTCTCATTGCATTCATCTCTTTCTCCTTAAATGTGCATCTTATGCGGTTCGTATAGATGCAGTACTCTGTAAGCCCAATTCCTCAGTGGATTGCTGGCGCATGAGGAATTTCTGAATCTTACCCGTAACAGTCATCGGGAAAGAATCCACTACTTTGAGGTAACGCGGAATCTTGTTATGGGCGATCTTGCCCTTGCAGTATTCCTTCAACTCCTCTTCTGTGACCTGCTCGCCAGGCTTGACCTTGACCCATGCCATGATCTCTTCTCCATACCTGGGATCAGGCACTCCGATCACCTGTGCTTCGCTTATCTTCGGATGCTTATAAAGGAATTCCTCGATTTCACGTGGATAAACGTTTTCACCGCCGCGAATAATCATATCCTTGATGCGGCCTACGATGTTGATATATCCCTCTGCATCCATCGTCGCCAGGTCTCCAGTATGCATCCAGCGTGCCGAGTCAATTGCCTCTGCGGTCGCTTCAGGATTATTCCAGTAGCCTAACATCACACTGTAGCCTCGCGTGCAAAGCTCTCCCGATGTACCAAGTGGAACAACTTTTTCTGACTCTGGGTCAACAATCTTAATTTCCAGGTGTGGATGGATGATGCCCACCGTGCTGACGCGCTTCTCCATTGGCGCATCCAGTCGAGTCTGTGTTGAGACTGGACTGGTCTCAGTCATTCCATAACAGATCTCAACCTCGCGCATGTTCATCAGTTTGATGACCCTCTTCATCACCTCAACCGGACAGGGCGAGCCAGCCATGACGCCTGTTCGCAGGCTGGACAGGTCGAAGGTGGCGAAATCAGGATGGTCGAGTTCGCCAATAAACATCGTGGGGACACCATATAGTGCAGTACAGTGCTCTTCCTGCACGGCCTGCAGGACCGCTAGAGGTTCAAATCCTTCGGAGGGATATACCATGGTCGCTCCATGAGTCACACAGCCGAGATTGCCCATCACCATGCCGAAGCAGTGGTAGAGAGGCACAGGAATGCAGAGTTTATCCTCATGGGTAAAGTTTTGCAAGCGAGCTACAAAATAGCCGTTGTTCAGAATATTGTGATGGCTCAATGTTGCACCCTTGGGGAAGCCGGTCGTACCGCTCGTGTACTGAATGTTGATCGGGTCATCAAACTGTTGCTCGCTTTGCCTTGCGCGCAATTGGTCGTCGCTCACTGAATCGCTCATTGCCAGTACTTCAGCCCAGGAAAACATGCCCGGAATCTTCTCTGAACTAAGGCAAATGACCGTCGTAAGATCGGGCAGGAGAGCTGACTTGAGTTTGCCTGGTTCGCTGAAACTCAGCTCTGGTGCAAGCGAATGAATCAGCTCGATGTAATTCGTGGTCTTAAACTGAGGGGCAATAACGAGAGCACTACACCCCGATTGTTGCAAGGCATATTCTAGTTCATGTAGGCGATATGCTGGATTGATATTTACGAGAATGGCACCAATTTTGCTTGTAGCAAACTGAGTAATGCACCACTCAGTCCGATTGGGTGACCAGATACCAATGCGCTGTCCCTTCTGTAACCCGAGTGCCATGAGTCCTTTGGCGCACTGGTTTACCTGAGCTTGTAGTTCTCGGTACGTCAACCGTATGTTCTGATGGCGCGAGATAAGGGCAGGATGATCGGGATACTTTTCAACAGTGCGATCGAACATATCACAAATAGTCAGGCCAAGTAGTGGAGTATCACTGATGCCACTGGTATAACTCCACTGTTGCCTATTCTGTACTATGGGCTCGCTTAACTTGGATTTCTCTGACATTATAATCTCTCTTTCTCCTTTGTCTACTCTTCATGCGAGTCACTCTTTTCCTAAAGGCTCAATCTACGGACAGCTACATTACTGAGATGAATACAACAGTTGTATTGAGGCAACTCACCGTTTTAGGCAAATTACTCAGCGATGACGTTACATTCTATCTCATTTATCATCCACGTGTACTACAACGGCGGCAGCTGTATCACCAGCGGCGCATCCGGTAAAAAGGCCATAGCCGCCTCCATTCAGGACAAGCTCTTCGATCAGTTCAATAATGAGTCGCATGCCTGTGGGACCCTGCGGATGCCCAAAGATGAGTGAAGAGCCGTAATGGTTGAATCCATCCAAAGCAATACCCATCTCACGCGCAAGGTAGATGTCGTTCACGGCGAATGGATTATGCGTCTTGATGCTCTTGACATTAGAGATACCAATGCCTGCAGCGCTCAAAGCAGAGCGTGCGGCTGGTACTGTAGCCTGCGCCATGAAGCCTTTTTTTGCTCGTGCCTGGCTAAAGGCGCAAATTTGTACGACAACTCCGTTATTGCGACTGAGCTCTTGCGCTCGTTCGCGAGAGGTTATGATCATACCGCTGTTGCCATCGGCCGGATGGGTCTGTGTACCGAAGCTGACGGTACCCCCCTCTTTCACCGGACGCAACCTGGATAACCCGGCGCTCGTCGATGCATAAATCCCTTCGTCATCTGTTACTGTCGCCACCACTTTTCGTCCTGATGGGTCTTTCACTTCGATAGGAGTGAGCATATAGAGACGATGAAATGCTGCATCGTCTTGCAGGGCTTCCTGGTACTGCTGGTAGCGCAGCAATGTTACCTCATTCTGCTCCTCCCAGGAGATATAAGCCTCTCGGGCGACATTCTCTGCCGTCTCAATCATGGCATTACGTGCATAGGGATCTAAGTTGAAGTTATCCATTACCCAATCTTCTGCTGTACCTGTGCCGCCTGGCCCTGATGGGTTCGGATAGTAAAGATGGGGTCCGTTGCTTGTCCGATCGCATGTAACGGCCAGAATACAGCGTTCTTTATCGGTCTCGACTTCGTAGGAACAATCACCGATCACTCTTGCGGAGGTGGCACATGCTTGATTGATGGTTGGCCCGGAGAGATTGGGGGCATCGATCAAACCAGCTAGCCAGGGCGCGCCATAAAAGCAGTGTTCCGCTGGTACTGTCATTCCCAGAAAGAGCGCATCGAAAGTCTGCGGTGTGATCTCTCGCTCTCGCAAGAAGCGATTAGCAACATCAGCAGCAAACAGCATCGGATGTAGTTGTGCGAAGTTGCCCTGCCAGCGCACGAATGGTGTCGACCAGTAGGAACCATATGGTACGAATACATGGTTGAATTGCAAGGTATGCTCCTTTATTGGTAATCGTAGAAGCCTTTGCCACTCTTTCTGCCATACATGCCAGACTGTACCATGCGCTTTAAAAGAGGCGGAGGTGCATAAAATGGGTCTTTGTATTCCTCATAGATAGCCTCGGCTGCCCACAAGGTGGTATCAAGGCCAACATAATCAAGCAGCGTGAATGGTCCCATTGGATAGCCACATCCAAGCTTCATACCTGTATCAATATCATCACGTGAAGCCATACCGTTCTCTAGCATACGGATTGCAGCAAGTAAATACGGTATGAGCAATAGGTTAACAATAAAGCCTGCTGTGTCTTTTGCCAGCACGGGTGTTTTTCCGAGCGAGATAGCAAATTGGTTGACTGTTTCAATGGTTGCTTCTGAACTCGAGATGGTTTTTACAATTTCAGCTAATTTCATCACAGGAACTGGATTGAAGAAATGCAGCCCACATACCTTATCAGGACGTTTCGTCACAGCTCCCATTTGCGTGACATTGAGCGATGAGGTGTTCGTCAGTAACAGCCCATCAGGCTTGACTATGCGATCTAGAGCAGGAAAGAGGCGTAGTTTTTCCTCCATGTTCTCAATTACCGCCTCGATTACCAGATCACAGTCGGCAAAGGCTTCCAGACTCAGTGTTCCATGCAATTGTTTGCTGTATTCATCAACCTGCCCTTGCGAAAGCTTCCCTTTGCTTACCAGCGTGTCCCAGGCGCTATGAATACGTGTCATCCCTTTATCCAGGAATTGCTGATTCACCTCGCTGACGATTGTTTCGTATCCCGCTTGCACGCAGGTTTGCGCAATACCGCTGCCCATCAAGCCGCATCCGACAACTCCAACTTTTCGTATCGCCATTTGTTTTCCTCCTTTGATACATCTTCTCAATGAAAAGCCAACACTTAGTATATTATATATCTCTCTTAGCGTGCTGAGGAGCCAATACTGGCTCCCCAGCAGGAGCTGTGTGCTAGGAGAGCCGCTCGAGAATGGTGGCCAGGCCTTGCCCACCACCAATACACAGGGTAGCTATGCCCAACGTTTTGTTCTCGGTGTGCAACTCGTTCACCAACGTCGCAATGAGGCGTGCGCCGCTACATCCAAGCGGATGCCCAAGGGCCAACGCGCCCCCGTTGGGATTGAGCTTCTCTAAATCAATGTCCATGACTTTGACCACAGAGAGCGACTGAGCGGCAAATGCCTCATTGAGCTCGATGATATCGATGTCGCTTAACTGCATACCGGCACGTTTCAGCGCCTTGCGCATAGCTGGCGCCGGGCCGATGCCCATAATATCGGGTCGCACCCCGGCAACCGCCATCGAGATGACTTTTGCCAGAGGCTCAATACCCAGTTCGCGTGCCTTTTCAGCAGACATCAGCACAGTAGCGGCCGCGCCATCATTGAGTGGGCTTGAGTTCCCGGCAGTGACCGTACCGTTCTTCTTGGAGAAGGCAGGTTCAAGGGTAGCCAGTTTCTCTAACGAGGAATCGCGGCGTGGCCCTTCGTCGATCTCCATTAAGCTGCCATCAGGTAACGGAACAGGCACGATCTCGCGTTTAAAATGGCCGCTATCGATAGCCGCGACAGCTTTCTGGTGGCTGCGTAGAGCAAAAGCATCCTGCTCCTGACGGCTGATTTGATATTCACGGGCCAGGTTCTCAGCAGTGATGCCCATAGGGATATAACTGGAGAGAGCATATTCCAATTCAGCAGGAGGATAAGGAGAAGTATATTCTTCGCCCTCCTTGTGCTTCAAAAGGCGAGGATTTAAGCTGGGACTAAAGCCCATCATAGGAACACGCGACATGCTCTCGACCCCACCGGCGACGAAGACGTCTCCGTATCCCAGCATGATGTTCTGTGCCGCCATGTTGACGGCTTGTAAGCTGGAGGCACAAAAGCGATTGACGGTCACGCCTCCCGCAGTCTCGGGTAGTCCTGCAAGTGCGCTCACCAGGCGTGCCAGGTTCATGCCCTGCTCGCCTTCTGGGAAAGCACAGCCCAGAATAACATCTTCAATAAGCGAATGATCAAGCTGCGGGACGCGCTCGACGGCGGCTTTGACGACAAAAGCTGCAAGGTCATCGGCACGCACATCTTTGAGTGCGCCTTTGTTGGCGCGCCCAATTGGGGTACGTACGGCACTGACAATTACTGCCTCTTGCATAGTAAGTTCTCCTTCTTTGGTTCTGTCTTTCTGCTAGTTAAGTATGTACATATAGTGACGATGCGAGCCCGCTTGGGCACGCCAGGAAGGAGGAATGTTCATAAGTATGCTCCCTGGGATGCAGATGTCCACTGTCAGACACACCTCCTTCTTCATACTGAAGGTAGCATGCAGATGTCACAGTGGTCTCACTAAGTTGGGCACGAAAATCACAAAGTCCTCTCACTCCCACAGGGATTACCAATTTGTCTCAACTAAACGTGTTTGACGAAATAGAAAGAAAAGCGCGCCTTCTCTTTTT
>Ga0137364_10001682_pt1 | contig 10668 bp, 12 predicted proteins | sample SagtaG_10_FD_104798 | JGI IMG/M metagenome (GOLD analysis project Ga0137364, IMG submission 104798) | Vadose zone soil microbial communities from Sagehorn Ranch, Mendocino, California, USA - Sage1_L_20_16 metaG | ecosystem: Environmental > Terrestrial > Soil > Vadose zone | place: USA... | reverse complement strand
GTGAAACCATGCGAACGCTAGCTGAAGACACACATCCCGAGGCTGAGCGGGTGCTCATCGAATTGTTGCGCGGCGCTTCGCCCGCGCGCAAGGTGGCGGTAGTGCTGAGCGCCAACCGCACCGCGCGCGAACTCGCGCTCACCGGGCTGCGCGAACGCCATCCAGGTGAGTCGCCAGCCCGGCTACGGCGGCGTTTGGCCGATCTCTGGCTCGGCGCGGAACTCGCTGCCAAAGCCTATGGCCGATTGCCCGCCGATGAATGAGGGCGAGACCTAACTGCTGGCACGGGAGGCACGATTAAGCGCGAACTCCAACCGGACACAGAGTCACGCCGTGTTACTCCTTCCAAATCGTTCCTTCCATTTTCGCCCCAATATGCCTAAAGTTGGGATGCGATGAACCCCGACGCGCCACTGCCAGCGGCAATATTGTTCGGCGGTTCATCCGACGTGGCTGACAACCCAACGCTCCGGAATTCCATCGCTCCATTCCCGCCTCCCGCGATTCCCGACCACGAGATGATTCGGCTCATTGGCCGCGGCAGTTACGGCCAGGTTTGGCTGGCCAAAAATGCCGTGGGAACATTGCGCGCCATCAAAGTTGTTTATCGCGCGACATTCGAAAAGGAGGAGCATTTCGAGCGCGAATTCAAGGGACTCCAAAAATTTGAACCGATCTCGCGGTCGCACGACGGTTTCGTCGATATCCTCCAGCTCGGGCGCAACGAGGAAGCCGGCTTTTTCTACTACGTGATGGAGTTGGCGGACGATTCAAATGCGGAACGCGGAACGTGGAATGTGGAATCTACTCTCAGCCATGCTTCGGACACCTCTTTGCATCGGACGGGAGACGGACAAGGTGAAGGGAAATCCATTCCGAGTTCCGAATTCCGAACTCCGCACTCGTACGCGCCCCGCACCTTACGCGATGACCTGCGCGCTCGCGGCCATTTGCCATTGACCGAATGCCTTTCCGTCGGCGCGAAACTGGTCTCGGCCCTGGAGCACCTGCACGCCCAGGGCCTGGTCCACCGCGACATCAAACCGTCGAACATCATCTTCGTGAACGGCGAGCCGAAGCTGGCGGACATCGGCCTGGTCACCAACATTGACGACACGCATTCAATGGTCGGCACTGTGGGCTACATTCCACCCGAAGGTCCTGGCGCGGCACAGGCGGACATCTACAGTCTGGGCAAAGTTCTCTACGAAATTGCCCTTGGCAAAGACCGCCAGGACTTCCCGCAACTGCCGCCGGATTTGCAAATGCATCCCGAGTATGCCGCGCTGCTCGAACTCAACGAAGTCATCCTGCGCGCGTGCGAGAGCGACCCGCGTCGCCGCTACCAGTCCGCGCAGGAAATGCAAGCCGATCTGGTGCTGCTGCAACACGGGGAGTCGGTAAAGCAGACACGAACTCGGCAGAGGCGCCGGGCCATTGCCAAAAAACTCGGCTTCGCGGCAACTGCGGCGGGACTACTGATCGCGGGGCTGCCATTTCTGAAAGGATCGAAACACGAGCACACGCCAAATCCAGAGGCTGCGCGCCTGTATGAACGGGGTCGGTGGTACTACAGCCAGTTGACTCCTGAGGCGCACGGGAAAGCCTTGGAATACCTCAACCAGGCGGTGCGGGCTGATCCCAAATTTGTCCAGCCTTATGGCGAGTTGATGGCGCTTTACACCTGGTATTTGCTGCCGGGACCACAGGGCGAGGAAGAGCGGCTTCGAAGGACGAAAGAGATCGCGGATCGGGCGCTGGCGATTGACCCCAACGCGGCCGAGGGGCACACCGCCTTGTCCTGGTGCAAGTTTTTGGAGCGGAATTGGCGCGGAGCCGAGGACGAAATCCTGCGCGCCATCAGACTCAACCCGAACCTGCCGATCGCGCATGGTGTCTATTCTTTTTACCTCTCGATGCTGGGGAGAACCGAGGAGGCCCGGAGGGAAGGGCAGCGGGCCGAGGAACTCGAACCACCCGGCTCCGAACGCGTAACGGCGATCATCGCCGCATGGCCGTTCATGGCCCAACGGCGCTTCGACCTCGCCATCGCGCAGCTTCAGCGGGTCTTGGAGTTGGACCGCAATTTCACGTACGGGCACGTCTTTCTCGCGGACTGCTACGACGCGCAAACCAACTATCTGGCGGCCATCGATGAGTTCAAAACCTTCGCTTTACTGGTCGGCCAGGACCCCGCCCGGGTGGCTGCCAGTTACGGCGCGCTACGTCAGGCTTACGACACACAGGGCGAGCAAGGCTATTTGCGGAAATGGATCGAACTGATTCGCGCCGACCAGTCGCTGCCCGACGAGCAGCAAATGTTCGTTGAGAATGACCTCGTAGGCTACTACGCCCGGCTCGGAGAAAAAGAGAAAGCGCTCGAGGAGCTCGAAAAGCACTTCGACGATTCGCAAGTCTGGCATCAGATCAAATTCGAGGCAATGTACGACAGCCTGCACAACGAGCCGCGCTTCAAAACTTTGCTCAAGCGGGCCGGCCTGCAAAAATGAACCGCCGTTCCGTCCAATCCGCGGCCAGATATTTCAAGCGGCCGCCAGTTCACGGTTCCGGCGCGCTGGGCGCAGCAGCTGTATCTTCGGGCTCGTACCAGTACCAGTCCCGGGTCGGCTCCATTGGATAATCCGGGACGGCTTTCAGCACATGAGTGAAATCGAAGGAGGCACTGTGGCCGTCCGCGAAGAGAATCGGTGAGATGAACTTCTGGGTGTCATTCGACAATTGTTCCGGTGTGATGGTGGTCGGCCCGCGAGCGTAGTGCCAATGATAATAATTCGCATACCAGAACGCGGGCGGCTCGCGCATCACGATCATACGCGACGGGTCACGAACCCAGTTTTCCTTCTTGTACGAGAGACAGTACTCGTCTGTTGACTCTCGGAGGGAGTTTCCCCAAGTCGCAGAGTTGTAGCAATAACTGCAACCGAGCGTTTCGTAATTGCTCGGCTTCCAGGTCCCGACACCGGCAAATGGGGAATCTACAAAGGTTGGATCTTCCTCCTGTCCACGATCCGCGGGGCAGCGAAACACGGCTGAGGGCTTGATATAAGGATAAAGCGGACGGTGAGTTGCCGGGGCCATAAAGCTAAACTTCGGCTGGGCATCAACACCCCCCAGGCCCAGAATGTAAGACTCCCAGCCGGCGTTGGTATTATTGGCCCACTGAGCATTGCCGAAGAGGGGAAAATTGCTGTTGTTTTCGTCGACGTAGAGCCTAATTCCCACCCCGATCTGTCGCAGGTTGCTCAAGCATTGGATGATTTTCGTCTGTTCCTTCGCGCGACTCAACGCTGGCAACAACAGTGCCGCCAGAATCGCAATGATGGCGATAACGACGAGCAGTTCGATCAAAGTGAAAGCCCGTGCTCGCAACGGGAAGTTGCGTCGGGTCGCAAGCGACATGCCATGACGCATAAAAGTACCTCGGCCTCAGTGGGCCGATTCGTTCAGCTTCGGGATCAGTCCTGAGTCCTGAGGATGCACGTTTCGGCTTAATTGTCGAGCTTGAATACATGCGATTCGGCTCGCTCTGCAGTCCTCGGATAACTCGGTTCAGCGCAGGGCCAGTTCTTTCTCATTGAATTGTTTGCCGGCCTTTTCCAGCAGCGCCAGAATTGGCTCCACGCCTACGGCGACGTTGTCGGCAATGACGCCTTGTTCGTTAATGAGATAAGCGATGGGCGTGGCGAACATGGCATAGCGCCGCGAGATTTCCAATCGTTGCTGTAACACCACGGGGAAGGTCAGACCGTACTCCTTGATCTTGGTGCGGTTCTCTTTCGGCTCGCCGCGGCTGATCATCACTACGACTACGCCGGGCGGCGGTTCTCCCTCGCCTGGAGGAGAGGACCGGGGTGAGGGCGAGCGTTCGTCTCTGCTGTTCTCCCGATGGAATTCTTCCAACTCGGGCGCGAGCGTGTTGCACGGGCCGCAATGCGGACTGGAGAACACAAGCAACACGCGTTTGCCGCGCAGTTCGCTTAGCGAAAGATCGCCGCGACCGTGGAGGCGCGGCAGGCGGAAGTCGGGAGCGGGCGCGCCAGCTTTCAGCCCATCGCGCTTGATCTTGCTCCGGGCCAGTGACCGATTGCCAAACCGACCAGCACGTCCATTGTCCTCGGCGGCAGTCTCAGCAGGCGCGCTCAGGTTCTTTTCGGATTTCGAATTTCGGATTTCAGATTTTCCTTCGACCAGCGCCAAGAGCACTTCCGCGCCCATCGCCAAGTCACTCGCAATCTTTCCCTCCGGACTGATCAGATAACCGCTGGGCGTGCCGTTCGCCTCGTAAGCTGTCGCAATCTCATTTTCCTTCTGCAACAGCACCGGACAATCGAGTTTGTGTTCGCGAAAGAAATCGCGGTTCCTCTCCGCGTCGCCGGTGGTGAGGATGAGCAGTTGTAGCGGCGGGCATCCTTGCCTGCCAGTGGGAGGGGCTTCCAGCCCTGCGTCGGACAGCACTGACGCATCGTGGTTGTTGGTGGCTAGGGCCAGACGAGACGGTTTTCCGGGCGGCAAGATGCCGCCCTCACTGGCAGGCTGGAAGCCTGCCGCTACAGCCGCCAGCTTCGGGGCCAGATCATGGCAAAAGCCGCAGGTGGGATTGAAGAAAAGCAGCAGCAACGGCTGCCCGCGGAATTGCGTCAGGGATTTGCGTTCGCCCGCCAGGTCAGGCAGTTCAAAATCCGGCGCATCGCTGCCCAGCGGCAAACCCTCCGGCTTATCGTCGCCGCCGAACTCCAATTCATTCAGCCGTTTTTCCAGGTCATCCAACCGCAGCAGCATCCGGCCGTTCTGACGGACCAATTGCCATCCGAGCCAGCTGCCCGAAAGAATGACGAGCCATGCGAATGCCAGTGTCAGAATCAAGAATGGATTCATACTCGTTCCGAATCTTCACGGCGCCCTGAGGCGGCTTCCACGATCGCGGCTTGCAGCTTGCTTTCCCGAAACCACGCAGATACGTTCACCGCGATGATTGCCGATGAGATCAAAGAGTTGATGCAGGCTGAGCCGTTTCGACCGGTTCGGATTGTGCTCGGCGACCAACAATCGTTCGTGGTGACGCACACCGATTACCTGATGGTCAGCCCTGACCGGCAAACGGTGTTGCTTTACGACAAACAGGGCCGATTCAAGATCATCAACACTCAACAGATCCGACTGGTTGAACCGGTGAAACGCGCTTCGTCGAAGTCCACTTGACTCGACGCGTGACCGATTGGGCCAGTGCTTTGGTAAGCTCATCGAATCGGATATTCATGCTTTCTATTCGTTTGTATTGTTTGGTGCTTGTTCACTCACGCGATGGTCCTTCGTCTCTACTCGGATCGAACTTTGCCGCGTTATACTTCGGTTGCCCAGTATCCTGGTTTAAGGCTGGGGCAATCCTTTGCAAAATGCTCTAAAGGTGCAGACATTCCCGGATTTGGACTTGCAGCAAATCTGCGGGCTCGAGCAATCCTTGCTGCTTTGACATGCCTCCCCAACGGCCTGCGCCTTGTTTGCCGCCAAGAAAGAAGGGGAATTTAGCAGGAGCGAACAGAGGAAACGGAGCCCGAACAGGAATTCTCTGTTTGCTCTGTTTTCTCCTGTTGGCAGCTCTGCTTGGAGTGCCCGATTGGGCCAGGCTTTTGGTGAGTGCATCGAATTTATTGTTCATAGCTCTCCTTCATTATTGTTTTTTTGCGTTGGTTTCCTAATCATGGATTTCCGGGATGACATGCATTGCGGTCATCATTTGGCTTAGAACGGCGAAGCGCAGCGTCCCCTCCTGCTTGAAAAAAGGCCGTTACAAAAGCCGCTACAGCACTCGAAGTGCGTTTTGCATGGCGCATCAAGTCCCCTACAGCTACCGGCGTGCGTTTTTCGCGCAAACCCGAAGCACGCCAGCGCCATTCCGGCGACACCGATGCTGAATTTTTTCAGCGCTGCGCGGCGCGTGACGGACTGGGCGAGGATCTTAGTGAGTTCATCGAATTGGTTGTTCATAAGATTTCTTTCATTTTGCACTTTCTGCTTTTATCTCAGCCTGGTTGGAATGGAGAATCGTCATTATTGCGAAGACCAGTTCGCGTAGCCATGATCCGGAACGAAGTCCACGAAGATGAGTGTCCGGGTGGTTTCTTCGGGGTCCGGCACTGGCGTACACTCGCTGCCAACCACCCACTGAAATGAAGTGGGATAGTCCAAGGAAGCCGCAGGGACTTCGACGATCAGCGTGTCCCCCCGAAGCGTTATGGGAAGCGCGACAAACACGCCGTCCGGGCCTCGCATGAAGCCCGTCCAGCCCAGCCCCAAACCCAGACCGCCGTCCTCAATAAAACAGGAAGTTCCGACCAGGTAGTTAAATCGGTAAACATCGGTCTGTCCAAAAAACTTGTAGGGTGATTGTCCCCGGAAGCTCGCGCGATCCGTGAGAATACCAAATGTGGGGCCGAAATGGTTTACACCCGGGGTCAGACCCGGGTCTGGGTTGGCGGGAATTTCCGAATTCATCTTCATTTCGAAATGGAAGACACCTCGTTTGAGCGTAACTGAGGCCTCAACAACATCCATATAGGGAGGCACGGGGCCGTCGAAGTAGTTATACGGGAAGACCGCGTCACCTGCTGGATCAATTATCACGCTCTCCGCCGGAGAACCAGGGGAAGCCGCAACTCCGGAGGTTGAGCCGAAGTATGCAAGCGCAGACGAAATTCCCAACAGCGTTATGCACGCGAGCCCTGCTGTCTTCAAGGCCCCGCGGCGTGTTGCCGACCGAGCCATGCTCTTAGTGAGTTCATCGAATTTATTCATAGTTCCTTTTCGTTCGTATTTGGGTATTGAGGTGTGCTTTGGTGCCAAAGCGCCGCGCGGCGGCTGACCGATTGAGCCATGGCGTTCGTTCACCGAATTTGTTGTTCATGTTTTTTGCCTGGTCCTGCGTTGTTTGTTCCGGAAGCCATCTTGCAGTTCAAGAAACGAGTTAAGGAGCTCTCAGGAAGCCGTGGACGCGCAGGTTCGCGTCCGTGTAACCACCTACGATAAGACCGCGATCATTGACGTCGAACGCAAGGGTACCGGCCGCCCCAGGCACGTCCAGGGGCGTGAATGCTCCCGCGTTCAGCACAAATCCGTGCAGGGAACCGAAGCTGGCGACCTCACAGTTTGATGAAGAGCTGCAGTAGCCGCTAGCGATGTCGCCGTTGTTGTTGAGGCCCCCGAGTTGACTGTAGTCGCCCATGGCCGTCTGAGATGCGCCGGGATAATCAATCGAAGTAGATGCGCCGTCAGTGGTAACGAGAAAAATATGAAAGTCGCCGTTGCCGTTTTTGTAGCGGCCAAGAATCTGCCCCTTGTCGTTGATCCTCCAGGCATCGGTGTAATCCGCGCCAGGAAAATCGATGGTCCGGAAAATCCCGCCGCTCAGCAGGAATCCGTGCCCCTTGCTGCCATTGCTGCCGCCAGTAGTATCGCTGTTGCTGCCAAAGTACGTGCCGACTATATCCCCCGCCGTATTTATCCCGTTGGCTCGGGTACTCTGTGCGCCGGGGACTTCAATTGACGTATAGGCGCCTCCGCTCACCACAAAGCCCTTATACCGCTTGGCAACGAAGTATTCTCCAACAATCGCGCCGGAAGAATTAATGTCGTGAACGTGACCTCCGTCCGAACCAGGGAAGTCAACGGTGGTATAGGTTCCTTTGCGCAGCAGGTAACCATGCTCAATTCCCGCTGCATCTATGTAGTGCCCCACCACGTCGCCGAAACGGTTAATGCCGCCGCTGGTGGTGAATACGGACCCAGGGTAATCAATAGTGCTGAAGGTCGGGGCTGCATTTGCCTGGCCTGCCAGTGAAAAGCACGCCAGTGCCATGCCGGCGAGGCCGACGCCGAATTTCTTCAGCGCCCGGCGGCGTGTGACCGATTGAGCCAGGCTCTTGGTGAGTTCATCGAATTTGTTGTTCATAACTTTCCTTTTGTGTTCGTCGCGTTGTGGTTGTTCGACCTCAGGTAGCAAGGATGATTCCCTGTTTTTGTCCCTCTCTGACTCGGGGCTTAACCCTTCATCTTATGTTTCCCGTTAGGTCTTGGTGAATTTGGCAAACCCCCAGGTGGCGCTTCATCTTGTTCGCTGGGATCTAGACCGGATTCGGTTTGTTACAGACAAGGCCGCAATCATTGTCTCTGCAGTATTGCCTTGAATAGCCACTGGCCATACACGCCTCCACGCAAACATTGCATCGGTTATTTGCCTGCGCCTTGTTCGCCAGTCCGAAGCAGGCCAACGCCATGCCGACAAGGCCGACGCTGAACTTCTTCAGCGCCGCGCGGCGTGTGACCGATTGGGCCAAACTCCTGGTGAGTTCATCAAATTTGTCGTTCATATTTTTTTCCTTTCGTTTTGGTTGTTTGTTATTTCGGTTTGCCGTTCAAATCTCGCAGAAGCAAAAAATCCCCTTGCCCGCCCCGCGGTCGGCAGTGATAGTCGGAGTATGAGCGCCGAGATCGCAGCCCGTACTGGGGCCGTGAGCACCATTGAAGAGTTGATAGAGCATTACCCGGACGAATGGCTCGCTATCGCCGTAACGGCCGAAGCTGGGGGCCGGCCAACATCCGGCCGGCTGGTCTGCCACGCCAAAGACCCGGAGGAGGTCTGGCGCCGGACGCGCAATTGGAAGCGGCTGTACATCGTCTATGCGGGTCCGCCCCTCAAAAAGGGTTACGCCGCGGCGTTCTGAGGCGTGAAACTTGATCCACGGGCCAGCCTCATCACGGTCGAGGTCGAAATCTTCAAGGGCACCAAGAGCCGCATTGTACGGATGGCTCTCGACACCGGCGCGACTTACGTGATGGTTCCTTGGCATGTCGTTGAGGCCCTCGGCTACGCGCCAGCCAAGGCGCGCCGGAGCATTTCGATCACCACGGCCAGCGGAACTGAAATCGCGCCGATGCTTAGGTTGGACAAGGTCACGGTGCTGGGAAATAGCGTCGGGAAGGCGCCGACCATCTGCCATGACCTCCCGCCGCAGAGCCCCGTCAACGGGCTGCTCGGCCTTTCCTTTCTGAAATGGTTCGATATTGACCTTCATTTCTTAAAGCACAGGCTGGAATTCAAGGGGCCGTCAAAGCGGTGATGGGGCTCACCATCTTGTTCGCCAGCCCGAAACGTGCCAGCGCAATACCGGCGAGGCGGGCGCCGAATTTCTTCAACGCCTGCCGTCGCGTGACGGATTGGGCCATACTTTTGGTCAGTTCATCGAATTGGTTGTTCATAATAGTTTTCTTCAGGTTTTTGATTCGTTTACGATATCCGTACGTTCCGAGCTAATTGTCTGTGGTTGCATTTATGACCACGCCTTTCATCGTCCAGTTAGCCAGACCGCCCAGGGCTGAAGTAAACTCGGCGGTGACTTCCATTGTTCCCGTGCCCCTGGCCCGAGCGAATCTCCCAATCCCGCCGACGAACGTCACTTTGTATGTGAGATTGGCGAACAATGGGTTGGCCGGGTCGAACGTCGCCGTTCCCTCGGTATCGAACTTCAAGCTGTTTGCGCCATCCGAAGAGGTAAGCGTCCACGGGGTGGTGCTGAGAATCCTAATGGGCTGACCTGCGCTGGTAGGCAGATAAATGGTCGCTTCTCCGTGGAAATGGCAGTTCCCCATGAGAGAAACTTGCGCCACTCCATCAACGGGGTGGCCAAAGACATTTGGGTCGGAGGTTGGAACGAGAGCAAACGTATTTCCCGTGGTGACCCGAATGGCCGCGGCGTTTACGGGCGGTCCATCGTCCGCGCCAACTCGAGAGCGGCTGATCGCCAGGGCAGCGCAGGTGAGTGTGAGGGCGAGGGCTCGAAGCAAGTTCAGTTTTTTCATAGGTTTCCTTTCATTTTGGGTTTGTTGCTCTTTTTTGATTTTTGTCAGGGCGATATGTCACCGATTTGTGATGACAAAGCCTTTCCTAGTCCATTGACCACTAATCGTGATGGCCGTGGCCGCGGGTGGAAACATTTCCCTGCAACAACCAGGTGGCATTGCTTTCATTTTTCTGGTTCATCGGTCATCAAGCTATTCACGTGACGAGCAGGTCCGATTTAACCAAGAAAATTGTTTGTTAGAATTCGGCCTCTCATTTCGTGTATAGCTTGTGCAGGCCGTTTCCGAATCTGCGGCGGCGCGTATGCCGGACCAAGCCTTCGACCCAATCCCCACGCGGCACAGTCTGCTCAATCGCCTCAAAGATTGGGGCGACCAGACCAGTTGGCAGGAGTTCTTCGACACTTACGGGCGACTCATCTACAACGTCGCGGTCAAAGCCGGACTCAGCGACAGCGAGGCGCAGGAGGTTGTGCAGGAGACGGTCATTGCAGTCGTCAAAAAGATTGCGGAGTTCCGAACCGATCCGGCGCGGGGTTCGTTCAGCGCCTGGCTGATGCGCACGACGCGTTGGCGGATTGTCGATCAGTTCCGGAAACGGCAGAAAGCCGGACAGGAGTGTAGCCTTTCGGTGGCAGCAGAGGCCGGCGGGACGCCTACCCTACGCACGGACGACACCGGATTGACCGATGCAATCAATCGCGTTCCTGATCCGGCAGGTTTGCGATTGGAAACCCTGTGGCAGGAGGAATGGGAAAAGAACCTGGTGGCGGCGGCGCTGGAACAGGTCAAACT
>Ga0137364_10001669_pt1 | contig 10681 bp, 5 predicted proteins | sample SagtaG_10_FD_104798 | JGI IMG/M metagenome (GOLD analysis project Ga0137364, IMG submission 104798) | Vadose zone soil microbial communities from Sagehorn Ranch, Mendocino, California, USA - Sage1_L_20_16 metaG | ecosystem: Environmental > Terrestrial > Soil > Vadose zone | place: USA... | reverse complement strand
GCTGCGCCACAACGAAAACAGGGAACAGTCACCAATTGTTGTCTAAGATTAGACACAGTTGGCTGAGAGACCGGAGCAAGTGGTTGAGAAAACTGACCCAAACCTCCATTTGCATGAGATAATGGTGATGAAAATGCTCCTGGGACTTCTACTGCTTGTCCAGGAGATTCTACTGGCTTTAATCCTGTACGCCAACGGGGTAAGGTAAGTTGTGCAGCAGTAAGCGCTCTCGTCAGTGCTTCAATTAACTCATCCGTCGTTTGATAACGATCAGCAGGGGCTTTCGCAGTCATTTTGAGGAGCACTTGCTCGACAGGTTGAGGAACTCCTTTCACACGCAGATTTTCAACAGGAATGGGGTCATTCAAATGTTTGACCGTAATAGAGAGCGGACTATCTGCGGTAAACGGAACACGACCGGTTAAAGCATGATACAGAACTATACCCAATGAGTAAATATCGCTTCGACGGTCAACAGGTTGCCCCGTCCCTTGTTCTGGTGACATATACTGGGGTGTGCCGATACCAGTACCAACTCGTGTAAGATTTACAGTACCCTCAAGGATTTTTGCAATACCAAAGTCAGATAAGAGTAAATGTCCATCTTTGCGCAGCAACATATTCGCAGGCTTCACATCACGATGGATAATGCCATGACTGTGCGCGCAATCCAACCCCTCAGCAGCCTGGATCACAAAATCGACTGCTTCAGGAACGGTTAGAGCACGCTCTTTCAAACGATCTTTGAGGGTTCCGCTTTCGACATATTCCATCACAATGAAGGTAATGTTATCTTGTTCTCCGAAGTCATGAATTTGGACGATATTTGGATGAGCCAGTTTCGCAACAGAACGTGCTTCTTGAGTAAACCGTTTGACAAAAATTGGATCTCGTGCATGATAAGCAGGCAAAACCTTGATAGCAACATAGCGATCGAGTGTAGGCTGGTAGGCTTTAAAAACAGAAGCCATCCCACCCGCTCCAATATGTAAGACAATTCTAAATTGGCCAAGTGATTTGCCAATCAGAGAATTTAAATCGTCGTTGTTTCCCAATCCCATTACTAGCTCTCTTACAGAAATACTCCGGGGTGCTAAGTCACACTAGATTATACAGGTTGATCCAGTCAATGTCGAGAGAAAGGCAGTCCGATTTTTTATCCCTCCAATAATAACGTCTCTGGATCTTCTAAAAACTCCTTCACCTTTACGAGAAACTGTACAGCTTCTCGACCATCTACGATGCGATGATCGTATGAGAGCGCCACGTACATCATTGAACGAATGACTATCTGACCATTCACGACAACCGCACGTTGCTCGATCTTGTGCATCCCTAAAATGCCAACCTGAGGAGCATTCAAAATAGGTGTGGAGAGCAGCGAGCCAAATACCCCACCATTAGTGATAGTGAAGGTACCACCTTGTAACTCGGCAAGAGTAAGTTTATTTTCGCGTGCCCTCTTTGCCAGATCCGCAATCTCGCCCTCGATTTCAGCAAAACTCTTACGATCAGCATCACGTAACACAGGAACAACCAGACCTTCTTCAGCTCCAACAGCGATCCCTATATCGTAGTAATATTTCAAGATCATTTCATTACCTTGAATCTCAGCATTCAAGCGTGGAAAGGCTTTCAGTGCGCCTACCACAGCTTTGGTGAAAAAGGACATAAAGCCAAGTGAAACGCCATGTCGCTCTTTGAACGATTCTTTACGTCGAGCGCGAACCTCCATTACCGCGCTCAAATCGATTTCGTTAAAGGTCGTGAGCATTGCTGCTGCATGCTGAGCTTCGACCAATCGCTGAGCAATGGTCTGTCGTCGTCGCGAAAGTTGCACACGCTCTTCGCGTCCCCATGGCGTAGGCTGAATCTGTGCTTGAGGGATTGTTGGACCAGGAGGGCCTTCTTTCCCGGTAGTCTCCACAGAGGTAGCAGTGGTAGTATTATCAGTTTCCTTTGACTGTGGTGTGACCATTGACAAACCAGGAGTTTGCTGTTGCGATGTTTTCTCTAAATAACTGATTACATCATCCTTTGTCACACGACCATGTGGGCTGTGACTCGTGACCTGTGATAGATCAATGTTATGGTCATCGGCTATGCGTCGAGCTAAAGGCGAGACTGATTTCTGTCCATCAAACATCTGAGATACAGGTTGCTGTTGCCCATTAGTTGATTGCCGTTCGGGCGTTTTTTCCGATGAAGCAGCTTCTTGACGGACACCTGGAGTGACTTCATCGCTTTTACCGACCATGCCCAGCACCTCGCCTACGGTAACCACATCTCCTGCCTGCTTGAGAATCTTTTGCAGCACTCCACTCTGCTCAGCACTAACCTCGACATTGACCTTATCTGTTTCCAACTCCACGAGTGCTTCTCCCTGTTTTACTTCATCGCCCTCACTTTTGAGCCATGTTGCAATTACTGCATCGACAATTGATTCCCCTAATGACGGGACACGTATTTCAACCGCCATATTCGCCTCCATATTGCTTTACTGTTGTGCGTAACGCTCCTTCGATGATCCGTTCTTGCTCGAATTGAAAGAGATCCGAAAAGCCTGTCGCGGGGCTTGGACTCCCAGGGCGAGAAATTACATTCAACTCAATATCTGGGTCAAACAATGTAGCAAGTTGGGAGGACATATAACTCCATGCTCCCATATTGAGTGGTTCTTCTTGTACCCAAACAATTTCATGTGCGTCAGGATAGTTCGTAATCACCTTTTTCAACGCTTCTGCTGGGAAAGGATAAAGCATCTCTACACGCACAATTGCCACATCTTGTGCCTGCGCGCGGAGCTTGTGCGCAAGCATATCGATAGCTATCTTTCCTGTACAGAGCACGAGTCGCCGTATAGCTCCAGCACGGGTTAGAGCCGATCGATCATCAATGACAGATTGGAAGGTTTCCTGGACCAAATCCTGTAAACTAGCCGCTGCTAGTGGATGGCGAAGCAGACTTTTAGGCGTCATAATTACAAGCGGTCTTGGATACTTTAACAAGTTAAAAGCTTGCAATCGTAACAAATGGAAGTATTGAGCTGAAGTAGAGCAATTCGCTACCCGCCAGTTGTCCAGTGCTGACAGTTCAAGGTATCGCTCAAGCCGCGCACTTGAATGATCTGGGCCTTGTCCCTCGTAACCATGAGGAAGTAATAAAACAAGTGATGATTGCTGTTTCCACTTTGAGCGACCCGAAGCAATAAACTGATCTATAATTGGCTGTGCCACATTTGCAAAGTCACCAAATTGCGCCTCCCATAAAACAAGTGAGTTTGGCGCATGCACACTATAGCCATATTCAAAACCAAGCACAGAGCTTTCACTTAGTGGACTATTGTAGATTGAAAATGATGCTTTCGACTGGGAAAGTTGTTGTAATGGGATATAAATTTCTCCGCTGTGCTGGTCATGTAGTACTGCATGACGGTGGCTGAATGTGCCTCGTTCAGCATCCTGGCCAGTCATTCGAATTGAAATGCCATCTGCAAGTATCGATGCAAATGCAAGAGCCTCTGACTGCCCCCAATCGATACCTCCATCAGATCCTATAGTCGTTGCTCTACGCTGTAATAATCGTGCCAATTTAGGATTGAGGGAAAATCCCTCTGGCAAGGAGAGCAGTTCAGCATTGAAATCGATTAATGTTTGAGCAGGAATAGCCGGGGGCTGTTCTGGTTCATTATAATATCCATCTAGTCCGTTCGAGTCCTCTTGCTCAAATGGTTGATAACTGTTATCCGCCTCGCGTTTAGCTTCTTCCAGAATCTTAAATGCCTGTTGCTGCATCGCTTCGTCTTCTTCTTGAGAAAGAACGCCCTGCTCTTGCAAGGAACGCGCATAAAGTTCCCGGACAGTTGGATGAGTACGAATGATCTCATACATCTGCGGTTGAGTGAAGGCAGGTTCATCTCCTTCATTATGGCCCCAGCGACGATAGCCAACCAGGTCAATGAGTATGTCCTTATGAAACCTATTGCGGTAGGCATGAGCTATGCGTACAGACATCAGAGCGGCCTCGGGATCATCTGCATTCACATGTATTATCGGTACTTCAAAGCCTTTCGCCAGGTCACTAGCAAAGTATGTTGAGCGATAATCCTGTGGCTCAGTTGTAAAGCCGAGTTGATTATTCACGATAAGATGAATGGTACCCCCTACCCTGTAACCTTGCAAATTCCACAAGTTCAAGGTCTCTGCGACTATCCCTTCACCAGGGAAAGCTGCATCTCCATGTATCAGAATTGGCAAGGTACGATCTACATTCAGCCTGGGACTTCCTCTATGATCGTTCGTTTCCTGTGAGGAACGCGTCATACCACCAACAACGGGATTAACAAACTCCAGGTGACTTGGATTGGGAGAAAGAGTGATCTTGAGATCTACAGTAGCTCCTTCTTCAAGGATAGTTTCAGCGCCCAGGTGATACTTCACATCACCAGTATATCCAAAGCCAAAACTGTCGGTGAGAGGAACGCCCTCCTCATGTTTCATATGTCCAAATTCGCTGAGTATAGCAGCATAAGGTTTTTCAAGCACATGCGCGAGTACATTCAGCCGACCACGATGGGCCATACCTATTATTACTTCACTGGTACCGCAGTCGATTGCAGCCTTGATAATCTCATCCAGCATCGGCACCAGCACATCTGTCCCTTCAAGTGAGAAGCGCTTCTGGCCTGGATACGTCTGGTGCAAATAACGTTCGAATACCTCTACCTGTGTCAGGCGCCGTAATAAATTGCGTCGGAAGGGGGGATCCGACGATGTACGATAGAGCTGCAAACCTGCCGCGTCACGTAACCACCCACGCTCAATTGGGCTTTTCACCTGGTCGAACTCATAACTTATCGTACCTGAATAGATAGCACGCAAATTATTCATAGCTTCGAGCGCATTTCGAGTGCCTTCGGCTGAATGCCCACCAACTACAGATGGTGAAAGATGTGCCAGGTCATCATCGTTTATGTTGTGTGTTTCAGTCAGCAGTGCTGGATCGCCCAGAGGCTCACTGCCTAATGGATCAAGATGGGCGCCAAGGTGCCCGCGCGAACGTATAGCATGCGCGAGTGCGGAAGCGGCAACTATTTTAGAAACTTCAATTGGTGCAATTCCTGTAGTAGCTACTTGCTCCGCAGTCAATTGATCTTCAGGTGACCATGTATCAAAAATAGCACGAGAGGCGGCATCAACAGATGCAGGATTTTGACGATAGCGTTCATATAATTCAAGAACATAGCCAGCATTCGGTCCATAGAATGCTTTGAGGTCATACATATATATTCCTTAACATGAAATGAAAAGCAGTTTAAGCGTATAACTGCTTGTATTTTATCATTTACACGATACTTGGTGTAGACTAAATTGGCTTTCTGTGGTATTATTGCGATGCAAAAGCCATGAAAGAGCGAGTAAGTCACGCATGGGTAAATAGACCCTCTCGTCATAGAGAGTTCGGGTTTGGTGTAACCGGATACGAGGCGCGCACTGAAAATCACTCTTGAGCTGCCTACCGAAAATGTTTCACGCCTAGTAGGTCAGGACGGAATCTTCCCGTTACCACGAAGAAGCATAAAATGAGTGAGCATGTGTAGTGAGACTTCACACAGCTAACCAGGGTGGTACCACGGGAGTTCCTCTCGTCCCTATAACGGACGAGAGGTTTTTTATTGAAAAATAACATTTAGTATGAAGTAAGGGGCAAGCAAAAACGATGAAGACAAAGCTGCTCTACCACGAAAACAGTTATACGTTTGAATGCACTGCAAAAGTTATCGCGGTCGAGGGTGACGAGATAGCACTTGATGCTACGATATTCTTCCCTGGTGGTGGCGGTCAAATGCCTGACCGGGGTACAATCTCGTGGAATAATTATCACAATGAAGGTGCCGTTATTGCACTTAATAAACGGGACGATGTTGTCTGGCATACATTGGATTGCCTGCCCCCTTCAGTTGGAACAGAAGTAGTCACTACCATTGACTGGGACTTTCGTTACCGCATGATGCGTACTCATACCGCTCTTCATATACTTTGTGGAACCATTTTTAGAGAGTTTAACGTACAAGTCACAGGGGGACAGATGTATCCTGACAGAGCCAGAATGGACTTTGCTATGGAGAATCTGGATAAAGAGCGCATCGCCTATATCGAAGAGAAGATCAATCAAGCTGTCGAGGCAGACTACCCTATTCGTGTGTATTCACTGCCACGTGAGAAGGCCTTTGCCATACCGGACTTGATTCGCACAAAAATTAACCTTCTTCCTCCAGAAATTGAAGAAATCCGAATTGTTGAAATAGTGGGACTCGATTTGCAAGCCGATGGAGGTACCCACGTCAATCATACAAAAGAAGTCGGCGCTATTAACATTACGAAGACGGAAAATAAAGGCAAGATTAACAAGCGACTCGAAATCCGCTTAGTAGAATAAAGAAAAGAGCCAGGCTCTTCTTGATAAAGGCCGAAGCTGGATCGTGTAGTGTAGGGGCGACCCTTGCGGTCGCCCTGGAAGAGGAGACCACACGTGTCAATAAAAACGAGTGTATTCCAATCGGTTACAGCCGCAGATCGGGTTGACTACCCAGCATTGGAACGATCCATCCAAAAATGGTGGGACGAACAGGGTGTACTACAACAGTATCTTCACCGTAATGATCATAGTGATAAACAGTTTTCTTTTCTGGATGGTCCAATTACAGCAAATAATCCGATGGGTGTCCACCATGCCTGGGGGAGAGCTTACAAAGACATCTTTCAGCGCTACAAAACCATGCTTGGTTACAAACAGCGCTATCAGAACGGCTTTGATTGCCAGGGTTTATGGGTTGAGGTAGAGGTCGAAAAAGAACTTGGCTTTAAAACAAAACTGGATATCGAAGTCTTCGGTATTGCTGAATTCGTACAACTCTGCAAAGAGCGAGTTTTCAAATTTGCTAAACGTATGACGGAGCAATCCATCCGTCTGGGATACTGGATGGATTGGGGCAACGATTACTATACGCTTTCGGATGAGAACAACTATACCATCTGGTCATTCCTCAAAAAGTGCTATGAAACAGGGCTAATCTACAAAGGACACGATGTGATGACCTGGTGCCCACGCTGCGCCACCGGCATCTCAAATATGGAAACCTTATCAGAGAATTACCAGGAAACTAGCCATCTTAGTTTATATGTACGGTTTCCACTGTTGGATCGGACAGGTGAGTACTTATTAGTCTGGACAACTACACCATGGACATTGGCTGCCAACGTTGCGGCAGCAGTGCATCCCGACCTTCCTTATTCGAAAGTTGAGCAGGATGGTGAGTATTATTATATAGCTGAGGCCCTCTTACCTATGCTAAAAGCTCTCAAAGGACGTGATAAGGGGGACTATCATGTGGTGGAAACACTCATTGGCAGTGACCTGGTTGGTTGGAAGTATCGCGGCCCATTCGACGAGCTTCCTGCCCAACAAGGCATTGTTCATACGGTCATTCCATGGAATGAGGTGAGCGCAACCGAAGGTACAGGCATCGTACATATCGCTCCAGGTTGTGGCCGCGAAGACTATGCTCTCTCGAAGGAATTTAACCTGCCTGTCGTTGCACCAGTCGACGAATTTGGAGTCTATATGGAAGGCTACGATTGGCTGACCGGACAAAAAGCTTCTGAAGTAGGACAGCACATTGCAGAGAATCTCGTCCAAAAGGGTCTGCTCTACCGTCCACAGAACTACAAGCACCGCTATCCCGTCTGCTGGCGTTGTAAAACTGAACTGATCTTCCGGCTGGTAGATGAATGGTACATTTCTATGGACCAATTGCGCTATGAAATTATGGACATTGTCCACCAGATCACCTGGATCCCTGCATTTGGCCTGGAGCGCGAACTGGACTGGTTGCGCAATATGGACGACTGGATGATTTCCAAAAAGCGCTACTATGGATTGGCGTTACCAATCTATGACTGTCCTCAATGTGGCACATTTGAGGTCATCGGAAGCAAACAGGAGTTGAAAGAGCGTGCTACCTCTGGTTGGGAAGAGTTTGAAGGCCATTCTCCACACCGTCCCTGGGTGGATGCAGTGACAATATTGTGTAAAAACTGTGGTAGTGAAGTATCGCGTATCAAAGATGTGGGTAATCCCTGGTTGGATGCAGGCATTGTCCCATATTCGACCTTGCATTATCGAACGAACCGCGAGTATTGGGAACAGTGGTTCCCTGCCGACTTTGTAACTGAGTCATTCCCAGGTCAGTTTAAAAACTGGTTCTACTCTATGCTGGTCATGAGTACTGTATTGGAAAAACAGGCACCTTTCAAAACACTCTTCGGTTACGCCTTGCTCATGGGTGAAGACGGAACACCAATGCACAAGTCTAAAGGTAATCTTGTTGTCTTTGATGATGCGGCTGAACGAGTTGGTTCGGACACTATGCGCTGGTTATTCGCCAATCATAACCCCGAACAGAACCTCAGCTTTCCGCGCATTCCCTCAGATCAAGATATTGAGAGATCGGCACAGACTGACCTTCCGGTGAGATTGAGCGAAAAGTGGATGCTTGTGCGCAGGGTACTGGACAAACTCTGGAATGTTTATGGCTTCTTTGTGACGTATGCTAATATCGATGCATTCGATCCCATGAAATTCCAGTTACCAGTAGCACAACGTAGCGAACTTGATCGTTGGATTCTTTCTGAGTTACAGCAAACTATTCAAGTAGTAACACATGGTCTGGAGCAATATGATACCTCCAAGCCTGCCGAAGCAATCCAAGAGTTTCTTGAGAATCTATCGAACTGGTACTTGCGACGTAGTCGTGAGCGTTTCTGGAGGACAGGCATGGACAATGATAAAGTGGCTGCTTACCTCACATTGTATGAATGCCTTACGACAATGGTCACATTGCTTGCTCCAATCATGCCTTTCGTCACAGAAAAGATCTACCAGAACCTTGTTCGAAGTGTCAACACAAATGCTCCTTCAAGTGTACACCTTTGTGATTGGCCAAAGGTCAATGTAGAGTTACTCGATGAGAGGTTATCGAGTGAAACCCACCTTGTAATGCGCGTTGTTAGCCTTGGTCGTGCAGCCCGTGAGAAAGCTCAAATCAAGGTACGTCAACCTCTAAATGCTCTTTACGTGCGTGTGCTTAATCCTCTCGAAGAGGAAGCCCTTCTTCGTCATTCAGAGCAGGTTCTGGAAGAGTTAAATATGAAGTATCTGCATTTTATGAGTAATGATAGTAATATGCTTGCTTACACATTGAAACCGCAAGTGAAAATACTCGGCCCCAAATATGGCCCGCTAGTGCAGAAAATCCTGGCCGCTTTTAAATCCCTGGATACACATGGAGCTCTCGAGGCAGCAAATCTGCTAAACGAAACAGGTACATTGAATTTCACAATCGATGGCCAGCAAATCGAACTTACTTGGGATGAAGTAGAGGTAATAGCAACTGCGCGTCCAGGTTTTGTAGCCACCGAAGAGCGTGGATATGTAGTAGCCTTGGAAACCACAATTACATCTGAATTGCGTGAAGAAGGGTTGGTAAGGGACCTGACTCATTACATTCAAGACATGCGCAAGAAGGCTGCATTCAATATTGAAGATCATATCTCTCTAACTCTTTACACAGATCAAGATTTAGCTTCGATATTACATCGTCATGAAAAAACATTGCGTTCAGAAACATTGGCTGATAGTTTGTCAATTCAGGTAGATCAACCGGCACCACAAATACCTGGTGAAGCCTATCGAGAAAATATCTCACCCCACGAGCTTAAAAAGCTTGAAAACTACACAGTCGAAGTAGTGCTAGCAAGATTGTAGTCAACATTTTGCAAGGATCGAGAATAGCCTGGAAAGAATATGAATATGGAGTTAAATGGAATCCATCATAAGCCAATTTTACCAGTTGATATGAAGACTCTCGTTTAAGAGGACTGTTTAGCTCCCCAGCATTCCAGGCAAGTCCCATGGGACTTGCCTGAACAACAAGCGTATCTCTCTAGGACAAACTGGTATTAGAATATGCCTGCGAAATGTCCTGGGCACTTGGTATGACATTTTGCGAAACAAGAAACTGCTCCATAGATTGCCAGATTGCTTTGTCATTATATCCTAGTGGTTTCTGGTCATTGCCTTGCCAGATTGGGATTGTCGCCTGCAAAACGCTCATCGCATTGGTAGTATCCATACCTTGCACGTAACTTTTGCTGATCTGAACTGCCTCTTTCGGATTCGCAATCACATCTTTCAAACCCTTTATAGTGGCCTGTACAAATCCACGCACTACATCTGGCTGGTTATGTAAAGTACTCTCGGTCGTAATAATACCATTAGAAATCAGGGGTTGATAGTCAGAAACATCGAATGTTCGGACCTGCAAACCGTGATTGCTCAATTGGATCGGTTCATTATTTGAATAACCTACGACAGCATCAAATTTATGAGTAAGCAGTGCCGTCACCTGAGTGAAACCAATCTCCGTAACATGCACGTCAGAAAGTGATAGATGTGCTTGGTAAAGCAGCGCCAATAATCCAATATGAGTCGCGCCATACGGAGCTGGTTCGCCAATCGTATGCCCTTTGAGTTCAGCCAGCGTATGAATCGGCGAATTAGTAGGAACGATCAAACTAACGGGATAACGTTGATAGATTGTTGCTACGTTGACCACTGGCAG
>Ga0137364_10001663_pt1 | contig 10690 bp, 8 predicted proteins | sample SagtaG_10_FD_104798 | JGI IMG/M metagenome (GOLD analysis project Ga0137364, IMG submission 104798) | Vadose zone soil microbial communities from Sagehorn Ranch, Mendocino, California, USA - Sage1_L_20_16 metaG | ecosystem: Environmental > Terrestrial > Soil > Vadose zone | place: USA... | reverse complement strand
GTCCATGAGCGTGGAGATACTGGAACAGCTGCGCAAAGTGGTGCGCTACACTTTGGAGAAACAGGGGCAGGCTCCTGGCTTGAGGATAGTGCTTGTAGGAAGTGACGTAGCTTCTGAGGTTTATAGCAAGGCGATCCTGCGCATGACTAAGGATGTGGGCATCAGTGCTCAACTCGAACAACTACCAGTGCATACGTCCGCCGATGCATTGCGGAAGCTGCTGGTGCTGTTGAACCATGATCAGGCCGTACACGGTGTACTTGTACAGATGCCGCTTCCGGCTCATCTCTCACAAAAGATAGTGGCCGAGACGATTGCTTCCAGCAAGGATATCGATGGCATCAGCCTATACAGTGCCGGGAATCTCTTGCTCGGTCTGCCCGGTTTCCTGCCTTCGACGGCGGCAGCGGTGATGGAGATGCTTGAGCGAACACAGACGCCACTAGAGGGAAAGCATGTGGTACTCATCAGTCGCAGCAATGTAGTGGGAAAGCCCCTGGCTTTGCTGCTGTTGCACAAAAATGCGACGGTGACGATCTGCCACTCGCAGACAACGAATCTGGCGAAGTTGACGCGCCAGGCAGATGTGCTGGTAGCAGCGGCTGGCCGAGCCAGGATGGTTACGGCTGAGATGGTCAAGCCCGGAGCGATCGTCATCGACGTAGGTATTAACGCCCTACCCGGTGGAAGCATTGTGGGCGATGTTGATTTTGCCTCCGTGCGTGAAGTTGCTGGGGCGATCACACCAGTACCGGGCGGCGTCGGGCCGCTCACCAATGTGATGCTGCTCAAGCAATGTGTGCAGGCCTGGCAACTGGCGGGAGAGAAGAAGGTTGTTAAAGCCGCAGCTTAACGATGACACGAATCGCCAAGGAGCTAGACTGCTTTGTTTGTTGCTTGAAGCAGGTTTCACTTAAGCTTGGTGACAAGCTCATTCCTGCTATTAGTGATTGATGAACTTTTTGTCGAGCTGTGAGAAGAGGAGTAGCAGCGCGTCCAGGGCCTGTTCCAGGATCATGTCCCCTCCCTCAGCCAAAGCTGTAGCAAAGACCTCCTCACCGAGACGAGTGCGTGTGGTATGCAGTGCGGCCTCATAATCGGCGCGATAGACCGGCGGCAGGGGGGCGCCAATAGCCCCCCGCAGCGCCTGTGCTGTTCCCCACAGCCGTGCTGCCCATTCCGGTTCACCTTGCGCTGTCACTACTGTCCCTGCTCCCTCCAGAGCTGATGCGATGAGGTTTTTGGCATCTATCTCTCTCGCGAGCTCCAGGCTCTCCTGATAGCGGACACATGCCGTCGCAAGCTCGCCCTGGGACGTGGCTAAGCGTGCGAATGCGAGCAGCGACTCAGCCGTACTCCATCGATCTCCCAGCTCTTTGAAGGTCACCACGCTCTCCTCCAATAGTTCGTGTGCCTGGGCCAGCTCTCCCTGGATCAGGTGCATCTCTCCCTGGAGGCTAAGTAGGACGGCAATGTACTGTGTGTCACCCACTTCTCGGTAGAGTGCCAGGCATTGTTCGGCAAGCACCCTGGCTTGAGCAAAGTCGTCTTGTGCCAGAAAGCGCACACGAGCCAATTCGTAGAGCGCGAAAGCGATGCGGGCTTTGTTGCCCAACGCGCGTGAGAGCCTCAGGCTCTCCTCGGCCAGCCCACGTGCCTGGCCGTACTCACCCTGCGCAGCAAACACCCGGGCTAAATATGCAAGGGTACGGGCCTCATTAAAGGTATCGCCCAGGTTATGGTAGAGGACCAATGCCTCCTCCAATTGGGCGCGAGCCTCGACATACTGGCACCTTGCCCAGGCGACAAACCCCAGTTGCCAGAGGATGGTCACTCTGTCGACAGGATCTCCCAATGCTTGGGAGAGCGATAGGCTTTCTCGACACAACTGCTCTGCCCGTTCGAGGTCGTCCTGGGTGATTGCCAGCACTGTTGCTGCATTCAGCACCTTGATCTGTACAGGTGCAGCGACTCCCTCACGCACTGCCAAGGCGCGCTCTAGGAAGCTCCGTCCCTCTCTGTAGTACCCATGAATGTTCCAGAACCAGTACAACACGCCACTTAAACGCAGCGCGAGTTCGGCCCATTTCTTATCCTCTTCACCATCGGCTCTGAAACCTGCCTGCTCCAGCAGCCAGGTGAGAGCCGCCCGAAGGTTCTTGTGCTCCTGCTCCAGTTTGGCGAACCACCTGCTCGACTCGTCTCCCAGGAGGTAGGGTTCTGCTTCCTCCGCTCGTGCCAGGAAGTACAGAGCATGCGCAGTGCGTGTCGTATCAAGTTCTTGGGAGTTGGTTAAGCACTCCAGCCCAAACTCACGCAACACCTGCAACATCCAAAAGCGTGGTTCACTTTCCTCATCCTCTTCCCATTCCACTAGCCGCAGCAAGCTCTTGTCCACCAGCGAGAGCAGCGTCTCCAGCACGTCATCCGCCAATTCTCCCACTGCAAAGCACACTTCCGCTGCGGCTTCCCCGGTGCAGCCACCCACAAAGACCGCGAGCCGCCGAAAAAGCGCCTGTTCCTGGGGTGAGAGCAGATCGTAGCTCCAGGCAATCGCCCCCCGCAACGTACGTTGCCGTGCAGGCAGATCTCGTGCTCCCCCTGAAAGCAGGGCTAATCCTTGCTCCAGGCGCGCAAGTAAGGCCTGCGGCTGATAATATTTGACACGCGCCGCTGCCAATTCGATCGCCAGCGGCAATCCATCAAGGCGCGCACAGATGCCGGCCACCGCAGGCGCATTAGCATTGGTCACCTTGAAATCCGGCTTGACCGCCTGCGCACGTGCGATGAAGAGCGCCACTGACTCATACTGTTCGAGGGTGTCCAGGTCGGGCAGGCGTTTTGAGTTGGGCACTGAGAACGGCGGCACGGCATACTCTTGCTCAGCCCGCACATGCAGCATTACCCTGCTGGTCACAAGCACTTTGAGTTTAGGGCAGGCGGAGAGTAAATCGGCGATCTGGAGGGCGGCGTCTGACACCTGCTCAAAGTTGTCCAGGAGCAAGAGAATATGCTTCTCCTTGAGCACGCTTTTCACAAGGGCGAGCAAGGGCTGATCACCCACTTCACCAATCGAGAGCGTCTGGGCAATGGCCGGCACGACCTGCTCAGGATCACTCACCGGAGCGAGAGGCACTACAAACACTCCGTCGGCGAACAACTCGCTTAGTTCGGCAGCTACCTGCAAACTCAGTCGCGTTTTGCCTACCCCACCCGGCCCCGTCAGCGTCAGCAGGCGTACTTCTGGACGACGAGCAAGATTACAGAGTGTGGCCACTGCTTTCTCGCGTCCAATGAATGTCGTGGGCTCGATGGGCAGGTTGTTAGGGTACGTGTCGAGAGTTTTGAGCGGCGGGAAGTCTGCAGGAAGGTCCAGGCTGCTCAGTTGAAAAAGGCGGCTGGGTCGTTGTAAGTCCTGGAGGCGATGCTCTCCCATATCCTGCAGGTACGCGCCTTTCGGCAGACTTTGCTCTACCAGTTCGCGTGTCGTATGTGAGAGCAAGGCCTGGCCACCGTGAGCAGCCCTCATGATAAAAGCGGCGTGATGCACGTCCAAGCCAGTGTAGCCTTCTGAAGAAAGTTGCGGCTCCCCGGTATGCATGCCAATGCGTACCTGAACGGAGACGCCTTGAGGCCACGGATGGTCGGCCAGAGCATGTTGGATGGCTACGGCTGCCGCAACTGCATCGCTAGCACGAGCAAAAGCCGCGAAGAAAGCGTCGCCCTCGGTACTGACCTCCTGGCCATTGTATTGCACGACCATCGCACGCTGCAGGTGCCGGCACTGCTTCAACACGTTGGCGTAATGATCGCCCAACTGCTGCAGGAGGCGTGAAGAGCCCTCCATATCGGTGAAGAGTAGTGTAATAGTCCCTGTTGGTAGATTATTCCAGGCATGGGGTGGCTCGGGCTGGCTGCTCACGGCAGATTCTGGCTGAGGTGGCAGTAAGCCCAGTTCGCCTACGCTTTTTCCGAACAGTTCGCAGAGCTTCTGCACATAGTAGGCGCTTGGCCAGGCAGTGCCCCGTTCCCAGCGTGTGACATTGAGATCCAGAGGAGCCCCGATGCGATCGGCCACATCCTTCTGAGTCCAGCCGCGTTCCAGTCGAGCCATGCGCAGCAGCTTATTCGGGGTGGACTGTGCTGCTTTTTTGGTCATTATTCCTCCAATGTCTGGGAATTGCGCCGCTCATATCTCCTTAAAGGCAACCACGTTTGGATGAGCAAATGTCTCATGCTGGAACGTCCACAGGCAACACACTCAAGAGAGCTTGCTCCTGAGTATATCACACATGCTCGCAACGTGATAACTCGGTGCTATTCTCCTTCTTCCACATCATGCTACCGCCAGAAGTGATCAGTACTCGCCTTAAGGTGAGAGGAGGGGGTGTTCAGCACTGAGTTGATCCAAGCTGATAAAAAACATAAGAACTTGTGCAGCACGTCAAAAAATTATACTTTTTGGACTTGAATACGGGTTAAGGTGCATGTATACTTGTGATAGTATTTTTCCCCGAGTGAAGTCGTTTTGATTGAATAGCATGTAGAGCAAAGAGCTTAAGCGGAGAAGAGTTCCAAAACCAAGTTGATGAAATGAAAGCGAAGGTGCTACATGGCAACAGACATGAAAATCCTTGTGCCTCAGAGACAAACCAAAACGAAACAAGGTGAGGTTGACTTAACCCCACTGAAGCAAATCTATCAAAATGTAGCTTTCCAGGGAGCCACCCTGTGTGGTATAACATGCCCAATTTGTAACAGTGAAGGGCAAACTGGTGCTTGCAGGTTGAATGCTGGTCATGCTGGAAGCCATGCTTGCAATCGCGTTAGCACCCATACCTGGAGCGGGTCAAGAATCGACGTTCCAGGTCCACGCTGATCTTGAGCCAGTTTAGTGTAGATCAGAGCTTAAGAAGCACTGATCTGAACTTGCGCATGCGAAAAGCGTTATGTGAGTTTGAGATACAGTTTCTAGGACTGGGTTTTGCCATCACCTGAAGAATCTAATCGCACTTCTACCAATTTGCGTCGCAACATGAACAATAACCCAACCCCTAACAGCACCCATATTGCCAGGATAAACGGTATAAGGTTCAGCGGAGGCGATGCAGGTGCGATCACGATGAACAGAAAAATCGTCAGGATCAGCAACGTACCTAGCACTGGAACGACGCCGTGACGGAACAGGTTGAACTGAGAGCGACGCTTCTGCCAGAAGAATCGTATACTTGCAATGCAGACCAAGGCGTAGATAATTAAGACGAAGAGCGCGTCGAGCGTACCCAGAAAGCCAAAGGCCACAATTGGCGTCATGATAAAGCCCAGCAGCAGACCAATCATCAAACCAAATATGCATAACGCAGTAATTGAACCGACGGGAGTGCGACGTATAGGATGCAACCACGCTGTCCAGCGCGGGAAAAGACCATCACGCCCCACAGAATATATGATGCGTGCCCCGCCATTGATGATCGCCAAAGCCGCGCCAAAGAAGGAGAGTAGACCCACAAGATCAATCAACACAACAAAAAACGGGCTGCTATACTGACGAGCGATAGTATCGAACGGGGCCGCGTCATTGGCAAAACCCGTGACCATGCGGTTCACTCCATAGCCGACTGTTCCAGCATAGGCCATCAAGACGTAAAAGAGCCCTACCACGATCATCGATCCAAATACTGCGCGGGGAATGTTTCGGTGTGGATTTTTTGTCTCCTCACCTAGAGCAGCAGCCGACTCGAAGCCAATGTAGCTGAGCAAAGCCAGCACCACTCCCACGGTAAGGTTACCGTTCGAAGGAACTGCGCCTGGACTAAACGGCAGTGCTGTCAGCTCTCCTTTTTGCCCCACTTGTAAGAGGACTATGATTGCCAGGATTAGGCAGACACCTATCTCGAAGGACAGAAACGTGAAATCAACGTTCATCGATTGCCGAATACCCCAGGAGCTGAGAGCAAAGGTAATACCAAGCGCCAGGACGAACCAGAAACTCCAGTGCAGGTTGAGGCCGAACCAGCGTATCATCAGGGTCTGCACATTGGCTGCTAGCAAGACAAACGAGTAGGGCACCCCAATTGCCAATGCGATGAACCCGATCCAGGCAGTTATAAAACCCAGGCGCAGACCAAGCCCTTCCGTTACAAACGTATAAGCGGAGCCACTGGAGGGAATCTCACGTGAAAACTCGCTGTACTGATTAGCGATCAGCAGTGCCAGTACGAAGCCAATCACGTAGCATAGCGGAATAGCAGCCCCAACAAATCCAGCCTGAGGAATAGTATTGAAGAATCTCGTGTATGGAGCGCCGTTTCAACATCTGTACTATTGCGTTCTTGATTTTGTGACCAGGGAAGTTGTCTCCCACACCTGCGATCTGTGCCTCGTAACCCATCAGCCCATCGAGCCAGACATGCGGTGATGCCAGGATCCGTTCAATAACTAAGCGTGCCTGCTCAAGAGTGCGCACAGACGAACGCCACACGCCAAAATGGAAGCCTGGGAGATCCATTGACATATCAGCTTCCAGGCATAAGGGAAAGCTGATGCCGAAACGCGCCGCAACCGTTTCGATTCGCTTGACATGTTCGGTACTATCGACCATCAGGGTAATGTGCGTTCCTGCTGCTGTTGCCCTGGCAATAGCTACGATATCCTGCTCATTCCACGTGGGATAACCGATCAAAAGGTCATCGAACCCTTGTGATGCAAGGTAGGCCGCTTCCTGAGCAGTGTAGCACATAACGCCTTGAAAACATGGATCGGCTTCAAGGATACGGCGAATCACAGCAACGCTACGCAGTGATTTTGAGGCAAGCCTCACCCGTTTTCCTTGAGCTAGAGCCACTACCTTGCGGATGTTTTGCTCGAGTAAGTCAAGATCGAGGAAAGCAAACGGCATTGGCCGATCACTAAAATGCCCTTGTAATAGGCGTAATCACGCTTGCGCTCGTACTGGGGATTAGAGGGAGATTTGTTAGTTGGCTTGTATGAAATAGGGGCGTTTCCTGCTACAACGCTGCGCTTCTGTGGTCTTTTCGGCTGCTGATCCCGCATAATGCTCCTTCCTGCTTCTTGCATTTCTTCCTTCATGCTCGAAAAATCAGATAGTTGCTTTTCCCTCCACTACTGCTTGATTGCAGCAACGAGCAATAAGACCAGCGTACTCAGATCTATGCTTTCATCAAGAAGCACTCCCCTCGTTATATCACATTGGAATGGCAATACCAACCGCAGTCCAAGAGTCTAGCCATACAGGGTGTCATAGCGGCTCTATCTTAGGAACTGTACAGCCAGGATTCTTGCAGCATGCATACCCTCCTTTTCAGACGCTTCCAGATTTGGCATCCTGAGTCCGCGAAGCTATGGAATACTATTTTGCTGACTTTGCATGCATACTGTTGTTTTGCTATATTTTGTTCATTGACATAAGATTTTATATCATGATTTTGTATAAAAACATGAAACTCAAGGATTGTAGGAATTAGTTCATCCTTCAAGATGAGATACTGGGATGTCTCTCTATGACTGGTGTGGGTTCATTACTGGACTGGCCTTTGCAGGCTATAGACGCTGCTCGCAGAAGGAGGAGTAACATGGAACCAAGGTCACATAAGACAGACATACAAAACCAGCAGGAAGTGCGTGGCGAACTTCCGAACACGACGGCGGGAAAACATGTACCTGGACGAATTGATCGTGAACACCCTCTTGGAGGGGAGATGTCCGATGTTGTTCGTGGTATTCTCATGCGCGTACGTCTTCCATGGCTCCTGGAACATTACGCACGTGTCCCTGTGCTCGCGCTCTTCAGCTTTATCAATGGTTGCATCAGCATTGGTCTGATGTCTGCCTTGGCCGTTATAACGCACTCCCCCCTAATTTTTCCATCATTAGGCCCGACCGCATTTCTATTTTTCTACACACCGCTGGCACCAAGCGCATCTCCACGCAACACCCTGGTAGGCCATACCATTGGCGCAGCCGCCGGATATTTTAGTCTCGTAGTGACAGGTTTAACAATGGCAGGGCCAGCGTTATCAGAAGGAGTGACATGGCCGCGCGTCATTGCTGCGGGACTCTCCCTAGGGCTCACTTCAGGAGTGATGGTCCTGTTGAAATCTCCACATCCACCAGCGGGAGCAACCACGTTGATCGTGTCACTTGGTATTTTGCGCCAACCCTGGCAGCTCGTCTTTCTTATGGGGGCAGTTGTGCTACTGACTTTGCAAGCTATCGCCATCAATCGCCTTGCTGGCATCCCGTATCCGTTATGGAATCCTGTGCGTGAAAGCAGTGATGTTGCTAAGAAGACAGGGGCACAAACATAAGTCAGAAAGAGGAAGTAGCCAGCACAGAACCACCTGCTTTGAAACCCGGTAGCATCTTCCCACGTGTCTTGCTTAGAGGAAACGTTCAGAAGCGAGAGCCAATAGGAGGTGCTCATGGGCAGCAAACAGGCCAGTATCGTGGTTGATCTTAGAACTGGGAAGAATGTCATCCATGTGCCCGATCTGATCGCCATTCTCAGTGCCGCCGGCTACAAACCCGACGTCGCCTTGAAGGCTTACGGGGGTGAGACGCTGAACCTGGCCAGGAAGGCAGCCAGAGAGGGCTGCGGCCTGGTGATCGGCTATGGGGGTGATGGTACACTCAATGACGTGGTGAATGGGGTGATGAATGCAGGAGGAAAGAGCCTGATCGGGGATATTCCAGGTGGCACTTACAACGAATGGGCCGGAGTCATGGGTCTTCCGGAGGACCCGGTTAAAGCGACGCTGGCTCTTGTAGAGAGTGAGGCTCGCAGGATTGACCTTGGGCATATTGAGGTGCAGAACCTGACCCTGCCCGGCAGGGATGGGCAGGGCTCGCAAACCATGCGCCAAGGGCAGAAACAATCGAAACAATTGCCTCAAAGCAGACAGTACTTTTTCCTCCATGTCGGTCTAGGTGCTGATGCTACCTTCATGGCGCACATCTCTAAGCCGCTCAAGTATCGCTTTGGCCACCTGGCCTTTGATCTGGCAGCAATCAAAGAACTTCCGGAGATGCATCCATTTCCCGTTGAGGTGCAGGTGATGAGTGATCGTGGTGAGGGTGCTATGAAGTGGCAGGGAGAGGCCTGGCAGGTGATCGTCAGCAAAACCCGCTATTATGCAGGTAACGTGGATATAGCGCCAGATGCCTATCTCGATGATGGGCTGCTCAACGTCTGCGTGATTACAGCTGATAGCCCCCTTAAAACTGCAGAGGAAGCTCTCTCGTTTCTAGTGCGGCGCAAACTCGATGAGAAGATGACAAGGTACTTTCGCGGCAGCCAGCTGTCCATTCGCGTCCCGGCTGCTACTAGTATGCAAGTGGATGGCAGCATCGTCAAGCTCGAAGATTATGTGTGCAAATCCGAGCGTGACGCGCTGCGACAGGTGAACAATGCTGGCGAGGTGATGGTCTCCTATCGGTTCGATGCCGTGCCCGCAGCAGTACGCATGGCCGTGCCCCGCACGTTTAATGGGACGCTCTTTCAGACTGCAGCTCATACTGGCCAAGGACGGGGACCACGGGCAGAGCAGAGCGAGAAACAGACACCTTCAGTTCAGCGCAACGACATGCAGCAAGGAGAGTTCCAAGGGGGGAACCAGCAAGGCAACGGTTCGCTACAACAGCAGGAGTACCGGGTAACAGTGATCGGTGTTGCTCACCATCCAGCAAAACCAGATGCCTCTATTATCGCAGGCAAGTATGAGAAACCGGATACTGATGAAACTGAGGTGGTGGCTGTACGGGTGAATGACCGAACGCCGGTGCTGCGCCAGGAAGATGAACGGGTCCCTGCTACAGAGGTGCAGGCGTTGCAAGAAGGGCAGGAGATCGTGGTTGTGGGCAAAAAAAGTAAGCGTGGAGTGATTCGCGCACGGGGCATCAGAATAACCCATGAGTGATCTGTGCCCCGTCTTGATTCCGCGACAGAACCGACCTACAGGAACCAGAAAAAGGAGCTGGAGAGCATTACTTGATACATGAAGCACTGACTCTATACGTCTACCTGCTACATAGCGGGAAAAATGGGAGTGAAAAATGTTGTGACCCCCCTAGATGATCAGTCTGCTTAGAGCACCACGGTAACCTTACGCAGCGTCCCTCCCCTCAAGAAACTCAGCGTCATGATTTCTCCTACCTGGTGGCGTCGCACAATCCGTTGTAAATCTGCCGGTTCTGTCACAGGTTCGCCTTCAGCCGCAATCACGATATCCAGACGCTTGAGTTCAGCATGATCTGCTGGCCCACCGGGGCGTATCTCAAGCAGTTCCATGCCAAATTGCTGTGTGATATACAATCGTTGTCGCAGTGCCGGGTCGAGTGGCACGCGCATCCCGCCGACACCTAGTGCGATCCCTGCAAGTGGTGCCTCGCGCCTCTGATAGATGCGAGCAAGAGCCGACTTGATCGTCTCCAAGGGAATCGAGAACCCAAGTCCTTGTGCCATCGGCATCATCGCAGTCGTGATACCAACGACGCGCCCACTGCTATCGACAAGGGGACCACCAGAGTTTCCCGGGTTGATCGAGGTATCGGTCTGGATGAGGTCAGTCATTTTCCGTGTGCCCTGTCCTTGCAGCGTCCGACCTAGTGCACTGACGACTCCGGCCGTGACCGTCCAGTTCAAGCCATACGGATTGCCCACGGCAATGACCAG
>Ga0137364_10001659_pt1 | contig 10702 bp, 9 predicted proteins | sample SagtaG_10_FD_104798 | JGI IMG/M metagenome (GOLD analysis project Ga0137364, IMG submission 104798) | Vadose zone soil microbial communities from Sagehorn Ranch, Mendocino, California, USA - Sage1_L_20_16 metaG | ecosystem: Environmental > Terrestrial > Soil > Vadose zone | place: USA... | reverse complement strand
CGTCAACAAGGATATGACTAAACTTTGGGAGTGAACTCGCACCTTTCTCTACGATGTCAGCGGCCCGGTGAAGCATGTCCGAGAAATCGATTCTGCCCTCCGAGGCCAGTTCTCTCTCGTACCTCTGCAAAACGGCAAGACCAAGGTTCCCGAAATGATGAACCCGTGGAGTAGCCGATTGTAGACGCTGGAGAATCTGCTCAGTCGACATTCGGAACGAACGAGCATTCTCAATGAACCCTGCCAATTGTCTCTCGATCACGCTGCCGATGTACTTCGTATCCCCGAGGATCTTTTCTAACGCGGCTAGTGTCATGGGTCGTAATTGTACGCCGGTTGCGGTCAAGCGTGTTTCGAGTACTGCCTCCAGAGTTCCTTCTCTGCGCTCGTAATCGTAGAATTCGATGAGCTTCTTGTCAGTACGGTCGAATTCTTTTCTTTTCCACGCCATTTGCTTGCGGTAATCGGTAGAGGAAGTTGACCAATTCCCCGGGACGTTGCCCGCACGGTCTATGCCCCAATATTCGATGCAGGCTCCGGTGTCAAGGAGTGTGAAATCGGGGTGATAGGCGGAGCGACCTGCGCCGACTTGGGCCCACGAGGCCGTGGCTTCGTAATTGTAAGGAACTTGGTGGGTGAGTAGAAAGTCCGCAATGATTCGCTCGCCGATTGACCGAACTTGCTCTCCATGACGAGTTCTGTAGGTAAGGTCCACTCCGAGAGCTGGGGTCCGCTCGTCCAGATCACGATGGAAATTCAGGATCGCATTGACATACAAATTCGAAAGCCGCTGATCTCGACCTTCCCTAACATCGCGCAACGCGCTAGCGACAAGGAAGTTTGTCCACTGCTCGTCAGCAATACTAAGCGGTCCTGGCGTGGCGGCTTGGACTACGCGCTTGCCCAGAGCATGAAGAGTCGAGACAGTCACGCCCTCGATTCCCTGATCCGCGCCAGGTACACTCATCCGCGTGAGGCGGTCTTCCATCTCCTCGGCAGCTTTGTTCGTGAATGTTATTGCGAGGATGTTAGTCGGAGAAACATTGCGCTCCAAGAGATAACGGATCCGAGCGATCAAGGTGCGAGTCTTGCCCGAACCGGCCGCCGCAACGACAAGATTTCGCTCATCGTCTCGAACAGTCGCCTCCCGCTGAGCCGCGTCGAGCTTCAGCTCATCGACAAGCAACTTCGAGTGCTCAGCGATTGCTCGTTCGACATACTGGTAATTGTGCCCGACAAGATTCTGACGCAACAGATTCGCAGCAATCTTAATCGACTCGAAATCCTTCCTCATGGCACCATCATGGGCTCGCCGGACACTCTTCCCGAGAATCGGCAAGGTCAACTCAGTAAGTGTCTGGATCTCTGACCTTAGAGGTCTAGCTACGCGCTCGGGGAGGTACTCTTTCGAGGACAGGTAGGGTTCGAGGGAGTTCTCGATTCTAGTGAGAACCGAAGGGACCTCTTTCAACGAGGCTCTGGCCTGCTCGATGCCGTGCTTCCGATACCATGGAAGAGCAACTAGAACCACGATAGCTAGGATCGCTGCGAGAACCAGTCCGAGGACCAACCAAATGAGGTCCATTTGTGCACTCTCGACCTAGCGTTTGAGACTCGATCCCACAGATTGAGATAACCTTTCTAGCAATTCTCCGTTCGGACCAGCTGCCGACTGAAGAAGAAACACGCTGCTGGCTACAACAATGGCGCGAAGGCGCCAAGCCCAAGCAAGAGACCCCTATCCGGAAGATCGTCATCAGGAGAAACCGGACCGAGGTGAGAGAATGACAAAAAACAAGACCCGAGAAGGACCCCTACCACCACCAGACAAAGGAGTCAACGACGCACGACCAGGACTACCCACTCCCACGGTCCGCAAGAACGTCACATGGGTCCAACCGGAACCAACGACGTCGGACATTACACTTCCGCAGCAGCTGAGCCCCGATACGACTTGGGCGAAGCCCAGCAACGCCAAGCCAAAGTTAGCAAAAGGGTCCCCAGGAGTCTCGACAACACGCGAGTAGGTTAAGGAGTAGAGCCAACTTGAATGCAGTCTCTAGAGGTAGACTGGCCGAAGAACCTCGGTTGAGGGTCCGGCCTCGATATATCTTATGGTGCACCGTCGGACCAAGTGCTCGAAGAGAGTTTCCAAACCTGCGGCGTTGCAAGATCGTTAGGCTCAACCTCACGACCCTCCGCCAGGTTGACTTCCACATGCTCTCAACATGGATTAACTCCAAACGTGCGTTCAGAGATTGAGTAATCAAGAGAATATGGAGGAAGAAATCCTTGTGAGGATGCGACCCCCAAGGACCCTGGCCCAAACAGAGGTTTCTATGGCTAGGTCCTGAGAGTTTTTTCTAGCGATTCGTGGACAATCTTGGCGAATGCTTCCAAGCCCACAGCTACAGTTTGTACTCCCAGGACTCGGCATCGGCTGAGCAGCTTCTTGTCTGGACTCACCACAACGTAGCCATTCTTCTTGGCCATATTGACAACATCGTCGTCGCTGACGCCGGGGCTGACCTTGACAGTCTTCCATCCTAAGTCTCTGAGATACTCCTCTAGCCCGAAGAGAGGTTCATCCAACAAAACGGTGGGTCTAACCGACGCACTCATGTTTCCGCTCGCGATTCGGGAGAGGCGGCCGCCAAGCCATTATCAACCTTCCTCGCGCAGTACCGAGCTGGCTTATGATCTGCGTTGAAGAAGCTCAGCAGTTTCGCCCTGGTGTCTAAGCAATAGCAGCTTGGTTTCTCAACCCTACAGATGTCACGCCAACTGAACTATTGCGGCGAGCGACTACACGCCGATCCATCACAGCTGGACCTTGCAGCGATATCCAAACAGAAAACTCGTTCCCCAAGAAAGGCGGGGCACCTTACCTATCCCTCTCCTTACTATGAGACCAGATTTGGGGCTGCATATCTTGGTGACACGCTTCAGCTCATCAAGCGGGTCCCAGATCGTTCGGTGAATCTTATCTTAACCTCGCCTCCATTTGCCTTACATCGAAAAAAGGAATACGGAAACGTCACGTCCGAAGAATATGTTCCTTGGTTTGGTAAGTTCGCGGATGAGTTTCGCCGGGTCTTATCGAATGATGGCAGTTTGGTAATTCACCTTGGTGGAGGATGGAAACGAGGAGAGCCTTCGAAGTCGCTCTACATTTACAAATTGCTTCTTTCTTTGTGCCAAGAGAAAGGGTTCCGATTGGCTCAGGATTTCTATTGGCATAACCCTGCTAAATTGCCAGTTCCAGCCGAGTGGGTAAATGTGAGGCGAATAAGAGTGAAGGATACTGTGGAGTTCATCTGGTGGCTCTCACAAGATAGTTTTCCGAAAGCCGATAATCGCAAGGTCAAGAAACCCTACAGTAAAAGCATGAGAGCCCTCCTAAATTACGGCTGCAAAACAGAGCTTCGACCATCTGGACATACTATCTCCGCAAAGTTCGGCCGAGATCATGGAGGGGCGATTCCTCCAAACATATTCAGCATATCGTATGGGGACGACGATGCAGGATCGAATCTTCTGGCGATCTCCAATACAGATTCGAATAGTCGCTACCTGAGGTTGTGCCGGGAGCTCAAGGTAAAGCCTCACCCTGCTAGGTACCCTGATGCCATTCCGGATTTCTTCATCAGGTTCTTGACAGATGACGGAGACAGAGTTCTTGACCCGTTTGGTGGAAGCAATGTTACAGGAGCAGTCTCCGAGAAACTCGGTCGAAAATGGATGTGCTTTGAGATCCGAGAAGATTACCTCAGAGGTTCAATGTTTCGATTCGGCCAGGACGAAGTCCTTTCCAAACCGAGAATGGCTTCCCCCTAACCGGGAACACTTGGATCCTGCACACATCCGACATAACACGTCCATTATTTTTGATTCGTGCGGAATGAGACCTTTGACGTAAGCCCCGTCCCATAGTTACTGGGTAGTTGGATGGGTAAAGGGTTGTAATAAACAGTCATATTTATATGTGAGTTCAGCTATTTTACTGTATTAAGAGAGATAAACATGAGAGTAATACTCGATGTCAGTCCAGACAAGTACAGCAAGATAAATCGGCTTGTCGAAGACAAGCGGTACGATAGCGTTTCCCAGTTTATCGATGCAGCAGTTGAGAATCAGCTTCACCTGGAATCTGTGAGTCCTATTGAGGGGGGCTCTGACATAGATGATTCACTTGGAACCGGCCTCAACAGCCATATGGCGCCGTCTGAACTTGGCGGCTCAGTCATAACTGCTGCATCGCCGAGTCCGGTGACGACAGTGGACGAACCGATGGCTGGTGCGGTCGGTTCTGACCACCTATGGATGATGACGAACAGATTTCTTCCAATAAAAGTGGCTCTTAGGACGATTGGATCCTACTTGTCCACCAATCCCTCTCCGAAAGGGTGGGCGAACATAACTGCGGTGTACGAAGCAGTGATGAGAGAGGCAATCAAGACTGGCAGGTTTCTAAACTCTGCCGACACACGTCGAAGCGTTGGAGACAAGCTCGCGATAGGGTTCCCATCAAGTAGAGACGAAAAATCTCAGTCACGTTTCAAATGGTTCTGCATAGGAGTGCTGAAGTCCAACGGTCGAATTGCGGGAGGCCCTGCAAAGCTTCGTTTTGTGAATATCGCACGAGACTCATCCGGTAATGTGGTGATAGGATTGACAAGAGCTGGGTTGGATTTCTCAAATTTGAGAAACCCTGTGCTCGATCTCAACGACCTCTCGACACCTACGGCACTGTCACAAGCGGAATCCGATTACTTGTGGTCTCACATAGCACGAGTTCTCCCAACGGAGCGCCGCTTGATGGTCAGTGTAATGGACTCAATTGCGAGGGGGTTGAACACTCCCAACGTCCTGACGGAACCCGTACAAACTATCTTGAACAAAGAAGATGCTGAATCTATTTCACACAGAGCTAGTTTGGTAAGTCGGCTCGCTGAGATGGGGCTTCTCGTCAGAAGGAAGAGCGGTCTCCGCGTTACATATCAGCTCACCGACCGGGGCAGAGCAGTCTTGGCCTCTCAGGCGCCACAGGCCTCGCTTGCAAGGTAGAGGAGTGGAGAAAAAATGGCTGTAGTTCAAGACACTCAGCAGGTTGAAGGACCTACCGGTGCATTTGCGAAACTTTTGCACGCAACTACCAGATCCGAAATAGAAGCGATCGTGAAGGGCCTGGAAAAAGCCTCCGACTGGAGGTTAGTAGGCGACCGCAATAACTATGCAACAGTTCACGTGGCAGCCAGTCCCGGTGCGTCCCTGATCGAGCGGGTCACTAATTCAATCGATGCCCGCCTGGACCTAACAGCAGAAACAAACCCAAAACTCACGCAAGAATGTCCTTCACCTCGGACATTCATTGAGAGGGCGTTTGGAGTAAAGGGTGGATATCTGACCTCGCTTGAGTCGAAGGCAGAACGCGAAAAACTTGTAGAGGAAGCGGGCGTTGTCATCACGCTGCAGGATAGCGACTCCAAACTCAAGCCAACTATCGACATACGGGACCACGGAATTGGAATAAGCCACGAGGAGTTCCCTAACACAATTCTCTCCCTTAATCGAGACAACAAGATCAAAAAGTGGTACTTGATGGGCCGTTTCGGGCAAGGTGGATCTGCAACTTACAGATTCTCCACATACACCGTAATTGTGTCGCGACGCCAATACCCTGATGGCACTAAGGCGGAAGACGTTGCGTTCACGATTGTCCGCCTCAAAGACGCTGAGAAAGACGAGAAGGATGGCCAATACGTTTACTTGGTCAATAAAGACGACAAACTTCCATTCGCGGTGAAAGCCGACATCTCGACTTTCCCAGAGGGCACGCTGGTTAGGCACATTGACTACGATATTGGAAAAAGAACAGCGCCTCTGATGCTAGATGTCTACAGTCTACTGGAATCTAGGCTTTTCGACCCAGTCATGCCTTTCTGGCTATCCGAACAAAGAAGTTGGGTCGAAAACAAGAACGACCGGAGACGCACGTTCGGTAGTCGAGATAGGCTAAACAAGTCGGAGCTCATCGAGCATCAGGACGAACTTGTTGCTCCAGTTGGCGTACATGGCGAATATGGAACAGTCACAGTAAGATATTGGGTCTTCAAGCTCGGAACAGAACCAAAACAGAAGCAGACTTTCATCAATCCCGACGAACCGATCTTGGTCACTTATCTTGGGCAGACTCATGCCACTCTTCCTAAGAAGATTCTAGCACATGATTGTCAGCTGCCGAACCTCTATCGTGACTTGGTGGTGCAAATAGAATGTGACAATCTGAATGATTTAGGAAGAAGGAAGATCATCAGTTCAACTCGCGAGGTGATCACCGAAGAAGGGGTAGCCGAATTCAGGAACATTCTGTCTGAGATGCTCAAGCAGGAACTTTCAGACCTGGACGAGCAACGCGAAGTCGCACTTCTGAAAGGTGGAGCCATGAAAGCGAAGGAATCACTTCGCCGCAAACTGGCCGAAATGATCAATAGACTCAAGCCTGGAACATTCGACCTGAAGGGTGGTCCAAGCAAGGGCGCAACGATCAAGAGGGTCAAACCGAAGCACAGAAAGCAATATCCGCCCCTGCCGACGAAGGATTTTCCAACTTTCATCAAGATTGGAAACACAAAGCTTCCGATTCGGTTTGGAACCGGCTGGACTACCTGGATAGGCGTCGAGTCCGATGCCCCTGACGACTTCATTGCAAAGTTCAAAACAGACATCCTTCTCGACAAAGACGGTCCAAAATACTGCAAAGTGACAAGCAGGCACACGGACTTCAAAGGAGGACGTCTGTCCTTGGGGATTACAATAAACGGTGACCATCCAATCAACACACAGTTCAAGTTCGGTCTAAGGATCTCTGCACTCAAAGGCGAGAAGAGTGTAAAATTCGACGACTGGAAGGACGCTGTGATAGTCCCTCCTTATCAGGGCGGCGGAGATAAGAAAATCCCACTAGAGGTGCCTGACATAGTTGAGGTCGATTCCAACAGTCCGATTTGGAAAGCGGAAGGTTGGACGGAAAACAACGTAGCTGAAGTCCGTGAAAAGGAAGGACACGTCACGATTTATGTCTCAATGGAGAATAGATGGCTGGTCGGAGCCCTCATCAACTCGGCATATGAGATTGCAACCAAAGAGAAAATGAAGACGAAATACCTCCTCCACATGGCCCTCTTCGCGTACTGGCAAAATGAAGGGCTCCAGAAACTGGAACAAGGAACGAACGGGTTGGAGTCTTCAGCAGTGAAACTTGATGAGCCGACCCTGGAGGTCGTTCGACAGACCTCTTTGGAATCTGGCGCTCGTTCAGTTCTCACAGCAATTACAAGTGAACGGGGTTTCGAAAAGGGAGAAGACATTGATGCCATCTGACTCTCTAAGCCGCCACCTCAAGCGGATAGAGCATGTTTTGAGGCGGTTCGACCCCAAGCTTCTGGGCTAATACCGCGTCGGTAAAGAAGCGCCCCATAGAACCCTTTACGTAATCCTCAAGAATTTCAAATGCCAGCCAATGTCTTCGGAGTGATTCTGCAGTGGCGCCTGTCACGTTGCTCCCGGCAAAGGGATCAAGAATTAAGTCTCCTTCTTTTGTTAGCAACTTGATGAAGAAATCCGGAATCCCAGCAGGATAGCGAGCGGGGTGGACAGGTAAATTGAACAATTTACAAGCCTTCATGTAGCGTCCCCCCGATTCCGTATTCGAAAACTCTAACAGGTTTGGAGGGATTGCTCCATTGTTGCGTTTGAAGAACTTATTCGAGATATATTGTCCGGACGGGCGAGTTCTACCGGGCTTATAGTAATTCGGATCGTTCAGCAATTCTTTCATGGCATCGCTGTATTCGCGCGGAACGTCGGCGTTGTTTGCCTTTGCGAATGGATTCTTGACGAGCCACCAGATTTGATCGACAGCGTCTTTCAAACGTAATCTTTTCACAGTCACCCATTCGGCGGGACCGGGCAGTTTTGCCGGGTTAAACCAGTAAAGGTCCTGGGCAAGGTGAAAGCCTACTTCTTCGCATAAAGCTATGAGCAATTTGAATTGATAGAGACTCTTGACAGGGCGTCCAGGTTTCCACGCACCTCCAATGTCAATAACGAGATGACCTTTCGGCTTGAGAACCCTTTTGAACTCCCTCGCAAAAGGAAGGAACCAGCGAACGTAGTTTCTTGTGCCTACGTTGCCGTAGCGCTTCTTCCTGGTTAGAGCAAACGGCGGAGAAGTCAATATCAGATCTACGGACCATTTTGGAAGCTGACTGATCAAGACACGAGAATCGCCGAGATACGCAGCTCCGAACTTGGTTTCGTAATAGGGCGAGAATCTATGAGGGCGACCACTAATACCTTGAGTCATTCCTATCTCCGCGCCCATCGTTTGCCAGCTCTGCTGCTCTGCTCGTCGTACAATTGTCCTTCGGTGTGATTTAACAGGCTTGTTGGACTCAATAAATTCGCGGCGAGTTTGCATAATGACCTTATCTAGTATTCCTTCTTGTCTGTAGTCATGCCAATTCCAAAGTATTTCGGAACTTTTACCGCTCGCTTCGTAAAGCTCGGTGCCGAAACAGTTGACATAAAATTGGAGAGAGATGAAGCGTCGAGACTTCTCGGTTCCCTCATCCGTGCAATAGCTTCGACGCCGGGTGGGAAAGATTCCTTCAGGATCAGTCTGAAGTGGGACGGACTTGGCATGAACAAACGTCGTGACAATCTCAGCGCCAGCATGGTTCCATAGAACCCTATCTGTCGATACAAGATCGTTTTCTTAGCCCCCTTCCCGAAACAGTTCCTTTCCTAGACTATCCAAGATTTCTTGGTACATTCGGTCCCTATTCTTGTCTGAGTAGGTGTCGTAGTATAGCTCCAAGATTCTGTATCCTCTTTTTCGCAAGATTGTTCGTAGTTCTTCATCTTTAGTCGCTTGGATCGTCTTGCGGTGGACCCGGCCATCAACGAAGACTATCAATGGTCGGGTCTCTAGTGGGAAGTAGAAGTCGGCTGTTGTTATGGGGATTTCGACTTGTGTCAAGTAGTGTATTCGGTCATGTTCTAGGTTGATTGCTAGTTCTTGTTCCATTCGTGAGGGATTGGTGTTTAGGCGTTCGCGCCAGCCGCTCCGCTGACTCGACATCTTTGACATTGAGCTGTTTCTCGGTTATTGCTCGGACACGTGGGCGAAACTGACAGGAGATTCTCGCAGAAACTAAATAATGGACTTCGAGTCTCAATGTTTCTATGCAAACGCAACAGGATTTGTTTGATGATGAAGTGGCCCGAAGCCAATACCTTGATTATGTCAAACAAAAAGCGCTGAAGACTTTTGACCTACCCATCGATTCGGATCCTGTGGAAAAATACGTGACCAAAAGAATAATCCTGCCAGACCTACAGTTGTGGTCAACACCTGATACGGCTCAAACGCGCGAGGCGTTGGCAAATGAGATTATCAGAACCTTGAAGGAACAGTTAGAGTCGAACGCGATAACGAGGCTATGCTCCCCCGGAGTCGAGCTTGTAGTTCCACCTCGGCGTGGAAAGCAGTACGTTATGTTTGCGAGCATCTGCTACTAGAAACCAACTCAACCGCCCAACTTTAATGTTTGATCAATGATAGTTGTCGCAAAAGTTGGGCCTTCTCTCCTGGCTGAATGACTTCTTCGAATCTCCTGAGGAGTATGGCATACACTCCATCACGCTGACGGGTCAACAAGTTAGGAGCAAGGGCGAGAAGATTATTGCGGATTACCTGACGTATCATGGAGTTGCGTACTATTACGAAGCTCAAGCGATGAGTAATGATTGGTTCATTTTCAAGCAGAAGATAAGCAGGCCTGACTTTTTCCTTCCGCAGTACAATCTCTTTGTCGAGTACTGGGGCTTGGTAGATTCACCCGACCCGAGAACGCGAAACGACTATGTTAGAACCATGCGCTGGAAGATGGCCCAATATCACAGAAACAACATCAGATTTCTCTCGATATATCCATCAGACATGCGCAACGTCGACTACAATTTCAGGAGGAAGTTCAGAGTGGCCATGGGGTTCGATCTTCCTGCTCCGCCGACAATAGCCGTGTGTTCAATGTGTCATCAACAAATACGGGACTGGCCCCTGCATGTCAATTGGCATGCCCAGACGACTCGATACCCGCGGCCTTAAACGAGATCTTGGATGATTCTCATTCGAGATAACGTGACAGCGTGGTCTCTAAGTCTAGATGGAATTTGATGTAACCGATATTCCTTCGGCTCTTGATCGAAAAATGATAAATGCGAAAGTTTTGCTGAGAAACTCGAGACGACAATTGTCCTTCCCATCGAAAGTTTTGAGCGAGGCATGGGTAAGGTCGATGGCGGCTTGTGAGTGCAGATTGGCTGATCATCAGCATGCTGTTCCTTGCGGGGTCTCGCTTCGTCTGCTTAGCCGTGGAGGGGGAGGGTGAGGGAGGCTGGGAGGCGCACCACCTGGTCCCGGAGAGTGATGGCGGGTCTGACAAGTTAGACAACTGCGCCATTACGTGTTGGCCATGTCACAGCAAGACTCTCTAATCTGGAACTATTCCATTCAGAACTGGGCCTAGACACCCTTGCGAAAAGTAGTCATTCGACTGTTAGGTCAAAACATGCGCAAATCCCGCGAGTTGAGGACTGGTTTCATTGGCTGATATTTGGTTGGGAGTTCAACCCG
>Ga0137364_10001649_pt1 | contig 10720 bp, 9 predicted proteins | sample SagtaG_10_FD_104798 | JGI IMG/M metagenome (GOLD analysis project Ga0137364, IMG submission 104798) | Vadose zone soil microbial communities from Sagehorn Ranch, Mendocino, California, USA - Sage1_L_20_16 metaG | ecosystem: Environmental > Terrestrial > Soil > Vadose zone | place: USA... | reverse complement strand
GGGGAATTAAAGGTGATAAAGGTGATACTGGGCCAAGAGGATGAACCGGACCTACGGGAAGTAGAGGGCCTCAAGGAGATGCTGGACCAGAAGGACCTAAGGGAGAGCCTGGCGGATATATATCAACACACAACGGGGCTGAGACAGTACCTTCACGGATAGAGCAAAATTTATCCTACGCTGGGGTTCATCCGCCATTCTTCTTGCTCTTCATTACTTATATTGGAGGGTTACACCATCTAATAATAATTTTGTTGGACTAGCCTTTATGGCTCATCATGAGGGAAGCGTTAAGTTATCAATAGAAAGGTGAAATAACGGAAGGCACACAGGGGGGGTAACTATTTGATCTGGAGCATGATTTAAAGAGAACGAAGACTTAGGAGATATTATTAATCAACACCGTAATTTGGTAGAAGAAGTCAAGACTTTAAAAGCTCAGGTTTCAGAACTTACTAATTTAATTAAGGCTAAGGAGGAAAAGTAATGGAAGATTTGTTAAAGATTTTAGTTGGAGCTTTTGGTTCAGTTATCACTGCTGGAGCTGGCTTCATTGTTTGATGATTTAAATACACTCAGAAAAGACTAGACAAATTAGAGGGTGAAAAGAAAGAAAAGGATACTCGTATTCAATCCCTACATAATGGCTTTAGAGAAGAAGTAAACAACCGATTAATTAGTTTAGAACACGATGTCATTTTGATTAAGAAAACTGTAGTTAAGGAGGATAAATAATGAAATCGAAAATAGCTCAACAATTTACCTTTCCTACTTGTTTTAGCTTTTACGTCTTATTGCTAGATGATATGAGAAATGGAAGGCCACTTAGATATCATAAGATCCATTCTGCTGGAGGACGTGGTTCAGGAAAAACTTATTGCTTTACTCTTTTTGCTCTTCTATGTTTCTATTACCGTTTACCGGTTATTATTTATGCTTTTAGAAAACAACAGAATGAAGTTGGTAAATCAGTTTGAGAAGAATTTCTAGCCCGATTCCAGAATACCAATATCCCTCATAAAGTAAACAAATCTCAACTCACTATTACTAATGGAAAAACTAAAATTGTCTGTTCAGGGCTCTATAATCCAATGGGTAAAAAGGTAGTTCTTAAAGGATTAGCTGGTTCTTCTAATTATACTTATGCTATTAAATGATTTGAAGAAGCCATAGATTACTTAGATAGTGACATTAATGCTGTAAATCAAGCCGTAAGAGGGGCTAAATATTTAATGGAAGTCTTTACTACCAATCCATGACATGCTGCTAATCCCTATATTAGCTATTTGAATACTAGCTTTCCTTTTAATCAAGTTCCTTTATTAGGTGAAGGTTTTCAATGAAAAGTCATTGGTAAAGAATTGTTTCACTACACTAATTATCGTGTTAATCCTTCCGTAACTCCTCAATACATTGAAACTCTAGAAAGTATGAAGTTTCAAGATGAAAACGAATGAAAAATCATCTCTATTGGTCTACCTGGAGTTCCTAGTGGAGGGGTTTATGCTAACTTATTGAAGCATATTTCTAGACTTACTCAACCCGGTGACATTTATAGTTGTGGAATAGATTTTGGTTTTGTTCATGATCCGATGGCAATAGTTCTAGTTAGTACCCAAAATAAGGTCTGAAATACAGTAGATGTCTTAGCGGAACTCTATTTTAAAAATCAAAGTAGATATACCTGACATCAATTAGCCTATGTTATTGTTCGTTGACTTAATACACAAGCCGTAATTAGGCCTATGCTTAGAACTAACGGACTAAACGTTTATTGTGACAAATCTAATCTCACTTTTATTGAAGTTCTAAATAGAGAGTCTCAGAAACAATCTTATGATAGCTGGTTGAAATTCTTTTCAGTTCCTCAATATGAAGTACTGGCTAGAATTAGCTTTAAACAAGGCCTAATTGGGGCCAATAAAATGAATATTTCTTTAACTACTAATTATTTGTTACAGGAACTAGCTATTTGTGCTTGAGATAAGAAGACTGCTGGAACTAAACCTAAATTATTAAGGGATATTCCTGATCATGCAATTGATGCTTTCGATTACGCTATGACTCCTTGATATCGGGCTTTCTTACAACAAATCAACCCTAATTGATTCCGTAAACAGTCAGTAGGGATTCCGACTAACTTGACTAGTAAAGAGATGAGGAGGGTTATTTTCTAATGAATAAACCATACTTATCAACACCTTATATAAAAGGTAAAAAGCTGCATCGTTTTAGCCTCAGAGAATTAATCTTAAATCATGCTGTTAAATTATTATGAGGACAAGGCTATACTTTAAAGGGCGCTGATAAGGGAGTAATTGAAGAAATTCTAAACTCTATTAGAGGAGAAGTCTTCTTTCCTGCTTCTGAAAGAGTCTTATTTGATCAAGGACACATAATAGTTGTTACTAGAAGAACTCTTAGTGGTGATTTGAAGATATCGGTTCCCTTACTTTGAGGAAGCTCTAATGTATCTACTGTCTTTGGTGAAGAAGTATTGGCAGTAATTTGAGAACGAATTGTAATTGATGATGCTAGTTTCATCCTTAAATCAGTATTTGATACTCATAAAACAGAGATCTCTTTTCATCGAGGTGACGGTAAAAACGGAGTTCTAGGAGAAGTTGTGACTTTAGGAGAAGCTCGTAAACTGGCTAGAAGATTAGATTTACCTTTAGTTGATAACCATAATTCGGGAATCTGTCCAGTAGTCTTTATTCCTAACTTACCTCGGAAGAACTTTGTTCAAAATATGATTGGTGAATGGTATCCAGATACTTTTCCTTCTGGAGATAATTTAACGGAAATTCAAGAACATTTAGAGAAAATCTTCGACAATATTGAATGAGAATTAGACTACAACCGTACGGTAGTCTTTATGGGAATGACTCCTCAAGAACAACAAGAAGTCAAAGATAATCCTTCTAAATTGGATGAGAAGTTTAATCGTTTCATTATTAAGAATCAAGGGGCAGGTAACAATTATTTAGATGCTAATTTAGAATTACAAAAATCAGGATTACCAGTAGATATTATGCAGGGGAAACCTCAACTTGAAGTTCTGGCTAATTATGTTAACTATACTGCCGATAGAGGGTTCAATGTTGCGGGTTATAATTCTCCTTGAGGTACTCGTGAACATGGAACTAACAAAACTAGTTCTGAAGTTTCAATTAATATGCAAAATGACTACCTGACTACCGCTATTAAGAAACGTCTCAGAGAAGCTGGCTTTAATCGACTCTGAACTAAAATAGGTAAAGCATACTTAAGTAAGCCTAATTTGGACTGTAAAATTGAGATTCATGGGATGTCTACTATGGAAAAGGAAGCTCAACCTGAACAGATTATGCAACGCTTCCAACTAGGACTAATTAGTAGAAAATCAGCCCTAATCAAGTTAGATAATATTTCTGAAGAAGAAGCTGAAAAGATGGTTAAGGAAATAGAAAAAGAGCAGTCTCAAATTGCCCTTCAAAATCAACCCCTTAATTCTTCTAACAGTAATGGTAATGGTAGTGGTGCTAAAAAGGAAAGTGTCTAATGCCGATATTTACTAAGAATAAAGTTAATAGTATTTTTGCAAGGATGCCTGACTTACGGCGTTTCTTAAGCTCTAGTTTTAAAAAACAAACCGCTATCTGTCCTTGTGAAATAGTTCGTGGAACCATGAATGCTACTGAAACTGGTTATCAACCAATGGGAGCTCAACCAAGAGACTTTACTGACTTTGAACAAGTAATTACTGGTTTTGATCCTATTATTTTAGAATGAGAAGATTCTGTGGCTTTTCCTTTTGACGGAACAATGGAACAACGTTATCAAAAGAGTCCCAAAATTAAGGTTAATGATGGACAAAAAACCTGAAGGGAGCCTTCTAAAATCATTCCTAAAGGATCAGTTTTTGAATATCAAGATGGTACTGAATTTAAACTTGACCGTAAAGAAAACGAAACTGATGAGGAATATCAAAGTAGATTTAAAGAAGAGTGTGGTAAGGAATTAGACCGGCTAGCTGCACCGGAGAATAAAAAGAAAGATCGTTATGGTAGAGAATATAATGAACAAATGCACTCTAAACATTTTGTTAAGAAGTACCGTGTTGGACGTTATTATTCAGCTTTCTTCTTAAATGATGAAGCTAAAACAGTGATTAAAAATTGACTTGGTAATGAAACTCTAAAAAGTATGGGTACTCAAAAATCCCTTACCATGCTGATTCTTAATACTGAAACTAAAGAAGTCTTTCCAAGCGTGACTGCTGATGGTTTTGTAGGTAATCGTCCCTTCTTTGACCGGATTGATAAATATCGAAGAGTACTTTGAAGAATTCCTGAATACGATTTAACTTACGACTTAGACAATATGAATGAAAACGAGGAACGTAAACGTAAAGGATTCAGAGGCTTAGTATTGGCAGTTGATAGAACTTGATTTTATATGGACGTGACTAGTTATATTCGTAATCCTAGAAATAAAGAAATCATTGGAATGTTGGTTACTTTCAATAGTGTCAACGATTTATTAAGTAAAAGTGGAGTGGCCATTAATACTAAAGTTCAACAAGGCGGTCCAGGAGAACCATATGCTGAACCAACTTTAAAAGATATTTATTTAAGAGATCGGAATGGAAACGAAAGAGAACCTAAACGTCTTTTAGGAAGAGTTCCAGTTTTGGATACTCAGTTTACTATTCCAAGACCGGTAACGGCTGCTACAATTACCTTTCATGGTTTGTGTGCCTTTAATAGTATTGCTTTTTATGGACGAAGAGCTGAAAACTTTAATGCTGCTAGAGAAGGCTATGAAATCGTTAGTCCTAGTAGTTTAATCTTTCCATATCAATTTCAAAAGACTAATTGAGATCCCTTAACAATGAAGAAACCTCCTGAAACTACCTTTAGTGCAGGAAGTTTACATCCTATGGTTCAAAGTTATCAGAAGCTAAGTGAAATGTGAAAAGACTTACAGAATCCTCAAAAAACTATACCTAATGAGGGTATCTTTGGACTGCCGTATGCTACTTTTGAAAACTCTAATAAAGATGATTTGCCTTTCTGAGATACAGACTTTTTACTTGACGCTAAATGAGAAAAGTTTATGAAGATCCCTAAAAATGGCTTTCCAGATGATCCTGATGAAGAGGAAAGTACCGAACTAAAAGATGCTGGTGAAGATAATTTGTTCATGTTGATGGCTAATCCTTATATGAAAGCGGTTAAGCATGATGAGGCTGTTAGAGAAGCTAAGAAAAACAAGAAACCTATTTGAGTAGGCCCTGAAACCTTTAAATATAAAAATATCAAAAACCGTAGCCTTCCTAATTTCAATATGTTGAATTGGTTTACTCATAATACTTATTTGGAAATTCCGATGACTCAGAGAATGGCTCTTTACTTCGATAGTAGAGCTGAAAAATCAGTAGCTGATAGTATTTCTAGTGTTGGACAAACCTTAACTGGTGCTGCTGGAGCAATGGGTATGGGAGGAATAATTGGAGGAATGGTAGGTGGTCCATTAGGAGCCGTATTTGGAGCTGCAATGGGGAAAGCAGGTAGTAGTTTGCTAGGTAACTTCTTAGGGAGGGCAGCTGGTTTCTTTGGTTCAATTATTGGGGCTAGCTATGTTGAAAAGGAACGTCTCTGGAAGCTAAGCAAAGTCCTGGGGGAATTTTTAGATGTGTGAATAGTTCCAAGATCAGATAGTGTGTTTTCAATAAGACCCATGAGCGGGATTAAAATTAAGAAATAAGAGAAGTAGAAGGCCGTACAAAGTTGTCCCAAGAGGATGTAAGGAGGCTCGGGGTGTTGAGACCCTATCCACATTAGGAGTAAGAAGTTTGAAACAAATAGCCAAAAGAACAAACGCATAAAGGGTCGGAAAGCAGAAGATCGAACTCGAGAACTTTCAAGAATAGGAAGTAGGAAAAGTATTAAAATGGAAGCTAACATAGCAACTACACCTAGGAGCTTATTAGGGATCGCTCTCAAGATGGCATAGAAAGGTAAGAGGTAGAATTCTGGCACAATAGAGATAGGGGTTTGCATAGGATTGGCTGGTATTGAGTTGTCTGGGTGCCCCAGAGCATTAGGGAAAAAGAAAACAAAGATAGATAGAATGAGGAAGAAAGCGAAAAAGCCCACCAGGTCTTTGAACACGTAATAAGGATAGAAAGGGACACGGTCCAGCTTAGAACTCACTCCCATAGGATTATTGGAAGCATTTTGGTGAAGTGCAATAAGGTGCATAAAGGCTAATGCCGCTAACACGAAGGGTAATAAAAAGTGTAAACTGAAGAAACGGGTAAGAGTAGCATTACTTACACTGAACCCCCCCCATATAACATGATTATTACCGATATAGCATTTAACTACATCTTCTTACTATCACTAGTAAGATTAGACTATGTCATCTACCAGAATAGTTAGCTGGTAGTAGGGCGCTCGTGTCCGGATTATTGCTAGTGCGGCTCACCGATTAGTCGTTGAACGTTCGTACATCTATTAAAGCACTGATGTACGCTTCGCTGCAAGTTGTCTCTATACTCAGAGAGGTCCTTGCAATTCACCCTATTTACAAAGAAGCCTCTCGGCTTAATGGAACTCGTTTGTATCTTTAATTATCTCTTTTACCTATTCAGCTATGTGGAGTGATGGGGCTCTAAAATTGGATTATTTAGGTAGTCGAAGGTGGCAGTATCGTTTGCTTTGCCGAAGATCATTTATCCACTTATTATATTGTGTGAGCTTGTGACCCATAAGAGGATGTAGATCTGAGAATGAGAAGAAATCAACTACAGTTTGGATATCCTAACTGAACTAACAACAAACTTAGAGTAACCTCCACTCTCTTCGCCCACAGTATTTGTATTGAAGACAATCTTAAATGCAGCAAAGAGTAGAAGATGTGTTCGTTGTCGTAGTGAAAAGCAAATATCTTGATTAGCCTTACAGAAAAATTACCCTTCTTCAATAGTAAACCCAACAATCCAGTTGAGGAAAAAGGGTAGTTGAATATAACCTAGTGGTGTTGTAGGTAGACTATTCCTAGCCGGAATATCTGTAGGTAGTTGTGAGAATAGATTAATGTTGTTCTGTAGAATGTGCATTACTCGATAAAATTGTGCTCGACGTACATTAGTTAGAAAGAATAAACCATGGTGAGCCAATAGTGGAAATACTACCTCCTGTAGATCTGTTCGGGAGATAATGTATTTCACTGTGTTGATAGCTGGGTATGTGTTAATTCGACCAACCTTAAGTACAGATTGAATGTACTTAACCATATCTAGCTCTCGCATATTCATCGAGAAGATAAGCTGAATACGAATGAAACCACCTGGTGTTTTAGTAATATCAATATATCCATCCCCATCAATTAAACCTACTAGCATGGATAGGAAGTCGAAAGGGATATTTAGTGCATATCGCTTATCTTTTTCAGTACGAGGGAGAGCTCCACGTAGAGCATTAGAATGTAAAGTTCCAATAGTAGGTAAAATAGCTAAAATAAATAGAGAGATAACTAGTAGATGTGGAAATTCTACGAGGTCCGTGCCAACCCAAGGTATAGCCGAAAGGAGATTCGTTATAACTGTTGCCAAATCTCTTATTTCTACTATTTTTATCATTCTAAATATGTAAATAAGTCAATTGCTTCGCTAGAAACAGGCTTTGTTAGAATGAAAAATCAAAGCGAAATACCTGTATTCTCTTTATTTATAGAATCTACAAATTGATCTTTATAAAGATCTAAAGAGAACCTTGGAGCAAACGCAGAGATTCCGACTGTACATTAAGCAGCATTTAAGCCACCCACCGATGAACCAGTCTGTAGCGATGATACACATCACCGACGGTCTTGAATATCATTAGACTAAAGGACTATTTTTGACCGTTTTCATCAGTATCGCTAAGAGTCATATACTACTCGTTTTCTGTGTAAATTGCCGAGTAATTGACATTCTTAACTATGATGTTTCTTTTACTTACCAAATTGATATTTCATACTAGGATGTAAATAAGGCTTGACTATTTCATAGAAATCATCTAAAGAAGATTTGCTAATGTGAATAACATATTGATTGATACCACCTGTCTTATTTATAGATGTTTTTAATCCGTACTTTTCTCTTAAGATAGAAGATAAGAATTCTACATCTTTGTAGACTAAACCGTTTTTACCTAATTTTATTCCACTAGATACTTTGGCCCCATCATTCATAACCCATATAGCTAAGGCTAATGGAGATAAATATACTTGAAGAAAAATAGGTACTACTTTCTTACCTTCTGGATAAAATGCCTCTTGTATCCAGTTAAAGCTTCGGAATGTATAAGTTTTAAATCGTAAAACATATCTTAATTTTCCTTTTTTACTTAAGCGTCTTGATAATACAGGTATTTTCTCATTACAATAACCTAAATTAGATACAGTACTATGTAACCAAAATAAATAAGCTGAACGGTTGTCTTCTTGTTGAAAACAAATTCTTGTCCCTAATCCATGTTTTTCAGCATAGGCATCCCCTAATAATGAACCTATTATAATACTTAGAATATCTATATTATGAGGGCCTATACGTTTTATAGCTCTTGTTCTTGGAGAAGTAAACATAAGTGGTAAATTAGCATTTGGTTTCATTTGGTAAGAAAATCAATCACCATTTTGGGCAAAAGAAAGATCACCCCAATAGGACATTTGCCCCCAAGGTAACACGTACAATTTTTCCGAAGATAAGCACAAACATACTATCCTTATATTTACTTCTGGCTTATCTCCCCTGTACCTCATCAGCTTATTGATCCCCGAGTTTTACTCTTTCTAATAAGCATCTCTTGAGGCCTTGTGAGCAAAGGGGCAAAGTTTTGCTGGAAAATCCGACTGTACATTAAGCATCATAGGCACTAAAACAAACCGAGGAACAATTCCCCAAAGCCACCCTCGCTGAAATTATTGACGTTAACCTAAAAAGTAATCAATAACAAATTAACTAAAGCCCAAATTTATATAGCATTTTAGAATCCATATGTTCTAAAACAATAGTTCGTAGCAAGGGCAGTATTTCCCTATCATTTTGAGAGTAATATTTAATTAACCGAGGACATTCAGGAATTGTAAAAGAGTCAGTACATAAAAGTACTCCCCCATGGCTAAACGTGCCGTCCCCACAAATCCAATGAGCAAGAACTACAGGAGCTTAATCAATCAAAAATCTGGTAAGAATTACCTTAACACCATTTAAGTAGAATAGATTATGCAGCTCAGTAAAACAAGGAAGGGATCTAGTTGTCAAACCAAGCACATAATAAGATTGATTTTACTACAGAACCTCGTTTAATTGCCATAGCTACACATGATAGAGAAACAGACTGTATTTAGCCAGAGCATATTGCAAGTGCACATTTGAACTGCCTTTCACAAAATGATCTGCCAGTCGTGCACCCAGGTCTATCGATGAACCGATATACATCTGTCCAGTATCCTTATGTAAAATACAATAGATACCAGATGAACCTTTGATACTCTTAACCGCATTCGAAAGGTTTTCAGTCAGATGTAAATTTTCGAACTCCATAATAGTAGGTAATACGCCACCTGTGCTTTCACAATAAGTTAATAGTAACCCTGACAAATCAAAAGGTGAAAACATTACTAATAGGGTAAATCAAATTGTTAACATGATTTTAATAGATAAATGATTACTTCTTAAGTATGGTACTCTCATATATTTTCTTGTTACTTATATTATAGAGATTTAACTCTTTTTTTAGTATAAAAAGATTCTCGGTATATTTCAGGCAGCAGACACCCATCAGTGACCCAGTCTGTAGCGATTATACACATAACCGACGGTCTTGAGGAAGAAGTATCCTTTTTAACCGTTTTCACTAATGTCGCCAGAGAGGTCTAGAACCTCTCCAATACCTTTGTCAAGGTATTCTACCTTACTGGATTGTTTTTCTGTGTAGATTACATAATCCTCCAGGTAAGACTATGATTAAATGTGATCAGCTCTGGAAGGCTAGCAGGAATCAATCATATTTTCTCCCGAAAGATCTCTAGGGGAACGAGTTTGAAAAAATGACTGTCATCCAAATTACCTACAGGCAACTTCACATATAATGCATCTTGAATAAACTTTGGTTTTGACTGCCTTATTAATATTCTTATGGCCCCCGGCTTTGCCGGCCTAGGCTAGCCCCCGGTTAGCCCGGGGAGTTGCGCTTGAAATGTTTAGCCATAACTCTTATCCCAGGAATGAAGCAAAAAACTGTTCCGTCTTGTTTATACACAGTAACTGATTTAGATGAAGCCAATCAATACTTATTCTTGAAATACCAGCTTTTTGGTCTCAGATTTATTTGCTCCTTAACTTCATCTTTAGGAAGATCCTCATAAACAGCAACAGGGTTAATAACAATACGAACTAACGAAAATCCAAGTTTAGGCAACATTTCTCAGCCAGCAGCATCGTTATTCAATGTGAACTAATCATATTTAACCATTTTAGGCACGTCTCTGTGGAACCTAGGAAGGCTGTTATTATCATAACTAAAAAAATAACTACCCCTATTGACCATAGCAGGACCCTTGGGGCTCTGTATGAGCCGTAGTATAAGGCTTTAGCTATGTGGATGTAAACGAAGATGAAAAAGAACCCGGCACCGTTGCTATGTAAATACCGAATCAGCCAACCTGAGTTTACATTACGCATTAT
>Ga0137364_10001646_pt1 | contig 10733 bp, 10 predicted proteins | sample SagtaG_10_FD_104798 | JGI IMG/M metagenome (GOLD analysis project Ga0137364, IMG submission 104798) | Vadose zone soil microbial communities from Sagehorn Ranch, Mendocino, California, USA - Sage1_L_20_16 metaG | ecosystem: Environmental > Terrestrial > Soil > Vadose zone | place: USA... | reverse complement strand
TCTCGGAGGAGAACGTCTCCCAGTCCATGTGGACGGCCGTGAGGTCGTCGTGTCGCGTGACCGCCCAGAACCCGCGGTTCGGGGGCTCCTCGGGATGCCACACGACGGGATGGTCGTGGCGGAGTCGGTCGAACCATTCGAACGGGATCCGCTCGACGTAGTTATCGGGATCCGCGAGGTCGATCTGTCCGAGAGCGTCGATCATGCCTCAGACGGTACCTCCGGTCGCAGCCTTCGCCTCCACGACCTGCTTCAGGTTCCGCAACGAGGTCATGGCATCCTTGCGGATCGCGAAGTGTGCGAGGGCGAAGACGACCGGGCTGAGGCTCCCGGTCACGTGTTTCGTGACGACGGTGCCGCTCCCATCCTGCCGCAACGTGTAGTCGTTCTCGTACCAGGCGTCTGTCTTGCCTTCCTGGTGTTGATCCGAGCGGATCGAGAACTCCCGCGGCGGATCGAATCTCGTGACGGAGATGTCTGCGGACACGGACTTGCCGGTGAACACACCGCTCGAGCGGTACGTTGCACTCGCCCCCGGCCCGTCCCCCATGGTTTGCTGCATGGTCATCTGGGCCTTCGGGTTGGCCCACGATGGGTGCCGCTCGACGTGCGAGAGCTCGTCGAAGATCATCTCTGGTGGCGCGTCGATCTGGATCGAGAACTCGGGCATGGCTCCCCCTTCCGGCAGCCGCCTGGGCGGCGGCGTTCACCGTGTTGACGAACCGGCGGATGCGGTTCCGACATCGAGCCTAGAAGAACCGAGTAAGGAACGCGAGTTCCCGGTCGGTAGGCTCGGTCGCCGCCTGGTCGTCGACCGCCTCGACGCAAAGGTGTTCATCTGGCTCCCGGATCCCGGCGCGGTGCACGCACGCCGCGGAACTCCCAGTCGCCCCCGAGGGCGGTCGAGACGACCTCTTCGGACGCGCTCGGCTGCGCGCCGACGTCCTCTCGGATCGGGACCCGGCCTTCGACGATCGTGTTGCGAAGCGTGCCGAGGCCTTCGACCTCGACCTCCACCACATCTCCGGGTTCCACCGGTCGCGAACGGGCCGGCGTGCCGGACAGGATCACGTCGCCCGGCTCCAGCGTGATCGTCCTCGCGAGGTCCGCGACCAGGTAGTGCATGTCCCAGATCATCTCGTCCGTGTTCCCCATCTGCGTGGTCGCACCGTTGACCCGTGTCTCGATCGCCTTGCCGTGGAAATCCCAGTCATCCACCAGGCCGGGCCCGAGCGGGCAGAGGGTGTCCGAGCCCTTCACCCGCAGCATCGAACCCGCATCGGTGTCGCGGAAGTCGTGCAGGCCGAAGTCGTTCGCCACCGTGAAGCCGCGGATGAACGAGGCTGCGTCGCCCGGGCCGATATGCTTCGCACGCCGACCGATCACGATCGCGATCTCGCCCTCGTAGTTGAGGAATCGGCATCGCGGCGGCCGCACCACCTCACCACCGTGGGCGTTCAACGCCGAGACCGGCTTGTGGAAATACGTCGGAGCCTCGCCGAGCTTCGCCTGAAACTCCGCTCGCCGGCTCTCGTAGTTCAGGTGGACGCAGATGATCTTCGTCGGTTGGACGGGTGGTGCGTGCACGGATGCATCGACCGTGAGTGCGCGACCGTCCGGCAGGATCAGCACATCGCCGTTTCGCGTGACCGTCGTCGGCGTCCCGTCCACCAGAACCCGTCGTGTCTCCACCGGCCGTAGGATAGGCCGCGTGCCGGAGCTGAGCGGGTTCTTCGCGCCGCGCTCCCCCGAGGGGCGCGCTTCCATCATCCCGGCCCCACCCTGGTACTACTCCGGCGACGTTCTCACGCTCGAGTACCGGGCGGCGCGCGGAGCGGTCGCGGCATGGCTGCCCGAGGGGGTCTCGCCGGCGGAGGACGAGCCCGACGCCGTCGCCGTGGTCTTCGCCGACTGGCAGTCGTCATCCGAAGGTGGGGGGGAGCTGCTCGATCCTGTCCGCTCGCAATACAAGGAATGTTTCGTCGTCGTCCGATGTCGGTACGGCGGGCAGACGTACTCGCGGTGCGTCCTGATCTGGGTCGACAAGGACTTCGCGCTGGCGCGGGGGTGGTTCCAGGGTTATCCGAAGAAGCTCGGGTCCATCTGGATGACCCGTCCGGTCGGGGTCGGCCGTTCCGGCCCGCGGCTCGAGCCCGGCGCGTCGTTCGGTGCGACGCTCGCGGCGAACGACCGGCGTCTGATCGATGCCCGGTTCACGATCGACCGTGCGTCCGACACCGGGGGGTTCGTCAACGCGCTGCCCATGTTGCATTCGCGCTGGATGCCATCGATCGAAGCGACCGGGTCCGATGTGCTGGACGAGATCGTGACGTTGCGCTCTCGCGATGTGGAGGTGGGGCCCGCGTTCGCCGGGTCCTTCGAGCTCACGATTCACGATGCGCCCGAAGAGGAGCTCTCTTCGCTGACGCCCGTCGAGCCGATCGCCGGGTACTGGCGCCAGGTCGGCGCGACCTTCGTCGGCGGCGAGCACCTCGGCTGACGTACGCACTTGAACATATCCCACCTTGACCTTCTCTAGCATTTACGTCGGGTACGAGCTCGGCGGCGACGTCCGATACGTCGGCGCCATCCAGCGGGGTTCATCGAGATGTGGAGCGCGTTCCCGAACGGCACTCGGTACTTCTCCAGGACGCTCGCCCAACAGGGACCCCAGGCCTCCTTGCGAGGAGGCGGGCGTGCGCTCCTTCGAGGTCCCGTTCCGCCTGGTCGCAGGTTCTTCGGCACCCACGCGTCTCGACGTCGACGTCGTGCTTCCCGGCGCGGGGACCGTGTGGGTCGGACCACTCGCCCTGCGTTCTCTGGCGGATCAGCATGCGGGCGCATGGTGGTCCGATCGCACGGGCGGGCTGATCGGCGGGGTCGCGGGGACCATGCTCGGTCTGACCGGAGCGATCCTGGGTGCGTTCGTCGCTCGGCGAACGCATCGGTCGTTGGTCCTCAGGGCAACGGCCGTACTCGCTGTTGGGGGCCTCGTGATCCTCACGGTCGCCGTGTTGGCCCTCGCGTCGTCGCAGCCCTACGCGGTGTGGTACCCACTGGTCCTCGGCGGCGGCCTATCGATGATCGTGTTCGGAGGGTCGGTCGCCTTGCGCGACATGCATACACCGACGCCGAGCTGCGTCGGATGCGCGCTGCCGACCTCTCGGGCCCCTGACGACGCATCGGGATCGTGGGGACTCCCCGCTAGGATCGGGGATCATCCGCACCGCCGACCCGGCAGCTCGGGGCGATGCGATAGCCTCGCGGGACGTATGCGACTGCTCCGATTCCGTCACGGCGAACGCATCGCGACGGGCGCCGTCCAACCGGGTTCGGACACGGTGCAGGTCATCGCCGGGACGTTCTTCGAAGACCCGCTCCCGACGGGGGAAGAGGTCTCGATCGACGACGTCATGTTGCTCGCACCGGTTTTGCCGTCGAAGCTCGTCTGCGTCGGGAAGAACTACGCGGCGCACGCGGCAGAGTTCGGCATGGAGGTGCCGGACGAGCCCCTGCTGTTCCTCAAGCCCTCGACCGCGGTCATCGGGCCTGACGACCCCATCAGGTTGCTTCCGATCAACGACCGGACGGATTACGAGGGCGAGCTGGCGGTCGTGATCGGTCGTCTCGCGAGGAACGTGCGGGCCGAGGACGCCTCCCGGTTCATCCTGGGGTTCACGTGCGCGAACGACGTCACGCTGCGGGACCTCCAGCGGACCGACGATCAGTGGACGAAGGCGAAGGGCTTCGACGGGTCGTGCCCGCTCGGACCATGGATCGAAACGTCGGTCGACCCCACCGACGCCTTCGTGGAGACGCGGTTGAACGGCGACGTCGTCCAGCGTGCGAGCACCTCCGAGATGGTGTTCGGGGTCGCCGAGCTGATCGAGTACATCACCACGTTCATGACGCTCCTCCCCGGGGACGTGCTGCTGACCGGGACTCCTGAGGGTGTGGGACGGGTCCGCGCACGCGATGTCGTCGAGGTGGAGGTGGAAGGGGTGGGCACGCTCCGGAACCGGGTGACGGGACCGTGACGGTGCGATGCCGTTTCGCCCCGGCGCCTTCCGGATCGTTGCACGTCGGCAATGTTCGAAGTGCGCTCTTCTCGTGGTTATGGGCTCGGCGCAATGACGGTGTCTTCATCCTGCGGGTCGAGGACACGGACGCGACCCGCGTCACCGAGGAGGCGTTCCGAGGTGTCCTGGACGATCTCCGTTGGCTCGGTCTCGATTGGGACGAGGGACCGGAGGTCGACGGTCCGCACGGGCCCTACCGGCAATCCGAACGACTCGGGATCTACCGAGACATGGTCGACCGCCTGCTCCGACAGGGCGACGCGTACCGGTGTTACTGCACCGAACAGGAGCTGGCGGAGCGGAAGAAGGTGGCGCTCGAGCGCGGCGAGCCGCCCGGTTACGATGGGCGGTGCCGGACGCTCTCGGAGGCCGAACGTGCGACCCTCATCGCCGAGGGCCGCACGTCCGTCGTCCGTTTCCGCATGCCCGAGCACGAGTGGGTCGTGCGCGATCTCGTGAAGGGGGAGGTGCGCTGGTCCGCGGGGGATCTCCGGGACTTCGTCCTGGAGCGCTCGGACGGCTCGCCGGTGTTCCTGCTCGCCGTCGCAGTGGACGATATGTTGATGGGCGTGACCCATGTCGTGCGCGGCGACGATCTGCTCGCCAGCGCGCCGCGGAACGTGGCGGTGATCCAGGCGTTGGACGGCGAGCCACCGGCCTACGCGCACCTGCCGCAGGTCGTCGGTCCCGACCGAAAGCCGCTCTCGAAGCGGCACGGCGCGACGAGCGTGGGGGCGTTCCGCGAGCAGGGGTTCCTCTCGGAGGCTCTCGTGAACTATCTGGCGCTACTGGGATGGTCCCCCGGCGATGATCGCGAGATCGTTCCTCGCGAGGAGTTGATCCGACGCTTCGACCTGGCTCGCGTGTCGAGCAACCCCGCCGCGTTCGACGTCGAGAAGCTCACTTGGATGAACACGCACTACGTGCAGCAGCTCGATGACGACGAGCTCGCCGCTCGGACGGTCCATTTCCTCACCGAGGCAGGACTCGGCGTCGATCCCACGACGCTCCGCAGAGCCATGCCCATGGTGCGCGAGCGTATCCATACACTGCGTGATGCCGTGGATCTGCTCACCTTCCTGTTCTCCGACGACGTCGCTCCCAACGAGAAGGCCGCGAACCTGATCGCGAGGGCTCCCGAGGGCTACCTCAAGGAGGCGGCCGATGCACTCGATGGTCTTTCGGGATGGAACGCGGAGCAGATCGCCACGGCGCTCGACGGCCTCGCGCAGCGGGCGGGGCTGAACCGGACGAAGGGCTGGCAGCCGATCCGCGCGGCGGTCACCGGGTCGAACGTGTCGCCGCCGTTGCCGGAGTCGCTCGAGCTCCTCGGACGCGACCGGACGGTCGCCAGGATCCGGGCGGCCGCGCGATGATCCGTGCGGTCGCGGGCCTCGTTGCCGTGCTCTCGCTGGTCGCGGGCATCGGCGTGCCGCCGGCGACCGGGGTGGTGCCCGACGCCGCCTCCTTCACGGTTGCCGGCCTTCGCCCGCCGATCGTGTGGAAACCGATCCCGTTCGGAGCCCGGCGGAAGGCGGAGATGGCCGCCTACTCGAAGCGGCATTACGGACAGCACTCGTGGCGACTACGAGATCCTAAGGTCATCATCGAGCACTACACGGACGGAACGACCTGGCAGGGAGCATGGAACACGTTCGCGGCCAACTCGGTCCACAATGGGGAGCTCCCCGGCACCTGTGCCCATTTCATCGTGGGCAGGGACGGCACGATCTACCAGCTGGTCCATCTGTGGGTCCGGTGTCGTCATGCCGTGGGGATGAACTACACGGCGATCGGCATCGAGCACGTCGGCACGAGCGACAAGATGGTGCTCGGGGACGCGGCGCAGATGCATGCGTCTTTGCGCCTGACGCTCTGGCTGATGGCGAGGTTCCACATCAACATCGGTAACGTCGTCGGGCACAACGAGACGTTGTACAGCCCGTATCGGTTGGAGCTATACCCGTCGTGGCATTGCCTGGTGCACGCAGACTTCCCGCACTGGGCCATGAGGAAGTATCGGACCCGTCTGCGCGATCTGGCCGCCCGGCGAGGGGTGCCGGTCGGCAAGGGGCCGGTGTGGACCAACAAGTACGGGTGCTGAAGGGCACGGGAGCCCGGTCCTTGCCTGTCGGCGCCTGGAGGAGCAGGATGCTCGTGAGGAGGTCTGGATGGGGAAGGTCCTCACGTTGCTCGAGCGCCAAGACGCTCAGGGCGGATGGCATCAGGTGCTCCGGGAGGTCTGCTACGGCTGCGGCTGCCGCTACCTGTTCGCCGAGGACGACCACGATCTCGTCTGGGAACCCGGGCGCGATGTCCAGAACGCGTGCACGGACGATCTCTGCGAGTGTCACACCGCGTCGCTGATCGGCGAACGCCGAGACTGACGACTCAGAAGCGACCGCCTACCCTCCGCTGAGCGTCTCCTGCAAGACGAACCATGGGTCACCGCCGACGTTCGGCGAACGATCGCCCGAACCAGCGGCGACCAGGGAGTCATGCAGCGGCCGGAGCGGAGGCCAGATCGGCATCCGAAGTCGCTCGCGGATCTGGTCGGCGGCGTGCGCTGCCGTCGACGCTGGTTCCATCCGTCTCTCGGCCACGGCCAGAGCGGCGGCGGCGTCGAGCGCGTACCCCGCGCCCTCCAGGTAGCGGATCCGTTCAAGGATGGCTGCGGCTGCTACAAGCCTGCGACGGGCCCGATCGAGTTTCCCCTCCCGAAGGTCGAGCAGAGCGAGCTGGATCTGGGCCAGCGCCTGCAGCGGTTCCAGCCCGATCCGACCGGCCGCCGCAAGCGTCTCCTCGTGAGCGCTCCGGGCGCCGGCCAGGTCGCCGCGCAGTTCGGCAAGGCTGCCCAGTGTGAATGCTGCAAAGCCAACCCCCCAGTCGATGCCGCGCGAACGCATCACCTTCAACGCTCCGTCGAGTTCGTCGTCGACCTCACGGAGACGTCCGGAGCCGACCAGCACGCCGGTCTGCATGATCTGTGCGAGGGCCGCGTCGGTCTCGTCGCCAAGCTCTCGGAGGGTCCTTGTGGCGCGAGTCACCATCGGCTCGGCGCCTGCGAGGTCTCCGGTCTGGAAGCGCGCCGTCCCCGCCCACAACCAGAGGTGGGCTGCATCCATGGGCGCGGTATCGGGACCGACGAGTGTCGCCGCCGCGTTGAGCCAGTCGCGGGCCTCTAACAGCCGGCCCGACTGCCAGTACCACGGGAAGAGGTTCCACGACAGTTCCGCCAACGGGTGCATGGCTCTCTGCTCGAGGGCCCATCGAACGGCCGCCCGGAAGTTGTCCGTATCGGCCTCGATCACCGGCCAATATCCGTACGCGTCCGGGTGGCGTACCACGTTGGCCGGCTCGGACGCACGCAGGAATCGATCCAGATGCCGGTCGCCGAACCGCGCCATCTCGTGGCGCTCGACGAGTCGTTCGTGAGCGTAGTCGCGCACGATCTGGAGCATCCGCAGCCTCGGCTGGCCCACCGTTTCGCCGGCATCGGACGCCAGTAGGCTCTTCTCGAGCAAAGACGACAGGACATCCAGCAGCTCGAGCCCGTCGTCGCGGCACACGTCCTCGATCGCCTCGAGGGTTGCGCCGCCCACGAACACGCTCAGTCGCGCGAACAGAGCCTGCTCGGACGGTGCAAGCAACTGATGGCTCCAGTCGAGGGTCGCCCGCAGGGTGCGTTGCCGCGCCGGCAGGTCGGGGCCGCCGCCGGCAAGCAGGTCGAGACGATGCTCGATCCGCTCCAGCAACGCCTCGGGTGGCAGGAGCCGGATCCGAGCCGCGGCGAGCTCGATCGCCAGCGGCAACCCATCGAGTCGTCGGCACAGTTCGGTCACGACCGCGCCGTTCGCCGGGGTGAGGGCGAAATCGGGCTGGACCGCCCGCGCGCGTTGCACGAACAGCTGGACGGCCGAGGGGACATGCTCCGATGATCGCGCGGCCGCGGTTCGCTCGGGCGACACGTCCAGAGGGGGAACCGGATACTCACGCTCGGCCTGCAGGCGAAGCACCTGCCGGCTCGTCAGCAATACCTGCAGTCGTGGGCAGCGATCAAGGAGCGCCGCTATCTGCGCGGCGGCGCCCACCACCTGCTCGAAGTTGTCCAGGAGGAGGAGGCTGCGGCGCTCGCGCAGGTACTCGATCAGCGCGTCGAGCGGTTCCTCCGTGCCCTCGATGCGTACCTGGAGGCGGTCGGCGATGGTGCGCATCAGCAGTTCGGGGTCGCTGACGTCCTCCACCGAGACGTACGACAGGTCCGGTCCGAACAGGTCGACGAGTCGCTGGGCAACTTCGAGAGCCAGCCGGCTCTTCCCGATCCCGCCCGCCCCGCTGAGCGTGAGGAGTCGCGTCCCGCCGAGCAGCAGTTCCGTCACAGCCGAGATGTCGGGATCCCGACCCACGGTGGGGTTCGGCGGCAGGGGCGGCGAGCTCACCGTTCTGGACGACAGTTCCGTCGGGACAACGTGCGCGGCTTCGAAGCGTTCGCTCAGCAGGACCGCTGCGTCGTCCTGCACGAGCCCGGCCAGCTCGGCGGGGGTCTCGAAATGTCGGTACGACGCGGAGTCCTCGGACTTCATCCGCTCGATCAGCTTCGACAGCCGCTCCTCTCGGTCCGGCGCCGGCGTCTTCAGATAGAGCAGCCTGGGGATCCCGGCCGATAGCAGATATTCATCTTCGAGCCCCGAGACGCTCTCGCCCGGTGCGACCCAGCCGTACCGCTGCCAGTAGATGCCGACGAAGATGTGGCTCTGCGCGAGGTAGGCCCGGTACAGCTCGCGAGGTGGGTGCGGGCGGGCGCCGAGCTCGAACATCACCGGTGTGAGGCGTAGCTGTTCGATCGCGCGACGGACGGCGAGGCGCTCGGGCGCGAGTTCGTCGAGCGGGGAGCTGACGAACACCCGCACGCGCTGATCGGGAGTGCGGATCGCGCTTGCGATATCGGGATGCGGACCGGCCGTCGCCTCACCTCCTTCGCTCCCGAGTCTATCCACGCCCGGTTGTCGGATCGTTCGGTAGGGGGACGACAGATGCAGGACCGGGGCCGACGCTGCTACCAGATGCTCGGGATCAGTCGCGGCGTGCGAGCGGTGTAGGCGTCATACTCCGCGCCCAGGGCCATGCGGAGCGTTCGCTCCTCGTGCAGGATCCGGTTCAGCACTCCGATGAGGGGTACGACGACGAGCGCCAGGACGGCCGTGCCGCTTCCTAACGCGACCCCGAGACCGAGTAGCCCCAGCAACCCGCCCGTGTAGCTCGGATGGCGCACCCATCGATACGGTTCCGAGGTCACAACGCGGTGTCCGGGTTGGATCGTGACGTCGTAGGTGAAGAAGCGGCCGAGTGTCACGATCGCCCATGACCGCAGGACCACACCTGAGGCGGCGATCGCGAGGCCAGCCGCCCACGAGCGAGACCCCGACGAAGACCCGTGTGGATCGAACGTGTGCCGGACTCGTTGTCGAAGTATCGGGATCCGGCAGATGAGTTCCGTCGCCACCCACAGCACGATGAAGCCATCGAACACATCGCGAGTGGTCGCGGGTGTTGAGGACGAGCGGTTCAACCCTCTCCGCCTGCCTGGAGCTCCCGATGCTCCCGGACGATCATGCCGATCGCCCGCGCGGCGCGACCTTCGCGCGAGCCTCACTGTTCACGATCGCGGTGGAGCATCTCGGCACGCAGCCACGAGACAGCCTAAGGCCGAGTCGAGGACGAAACGCGAAGAGGGCCCCGGAGGGGGCCTTCTTCGCTGGGAAAGTCGGGAGGGGTCAGGTACCTCCCCGGGGACAGCGCGCGCATCATCGTGCCCGAAACGGGATCGAGTCACGTCAGCCTTTCGGGCTACCGCGGTCCGCCCGATACGGCTTCCGCGACTCCTGTTCGCCTGGATCCCTCGCGACCACCGCATCCACGAAGCCGATCGTGACCCAACGGTGACTTACGTCCGGCCGCGACGGCCGCGAATTCCGCAGTCCGAACGGAGTTCGAACCCGTGTCTCCACCTTGAGAGAGGGCTTACCCAGGTCCTGACTGATCCCGGCTTGTCCCGCGCTATCCGTTCCCGCAGGTCAGGGTGTTAGGTCAGGATGCAGCGGGACGGAACGGGAAAGGTTAGGACAGGCGGACTGTCACCCAAGGTGTCACCCGTGGCAGCTTGCACGACACTTGTCACGATCGACACAAACGGGCACCTGTTCCCGCGGACTCGACGAGAAGATCGCGGAGGGCCTCGACGAGCTGCTCGGTGCAAGCGCGGCGTGATAACGAAGCGCAAGCAGGGGCCCGACGCTTTCAGGCAGCACCTCCAGGAGCAGGTTGCGTACCTCCGAGAGTCGGGCGCGGCCTTCGATGGTGGCGACACCTCGGAGGCAAAAGCGTTTGGCGGTCGCGATCAGGAATCTCGTGCACGATACGGACAACTCTCACTCGGTGCTGGCGCAGCTGCACGCGAAAGAAGGGCTCCGTTTCGTCGACACGTCGCATGGGCCTGTCGCCTTCCCGGGTGCGATCTCGTTTGTCGCGGTAGCGCATCAGCTGGGACGAGATCGCGTCGCGCTCGGCCTGGTATCGGTTCAGGCGATCGCGGAGATGGTCACGGGCCGATCGGATGAGGGTTCGGAGCGGGTCGCGTAGGTCGGCGTCTTCGTC
>Ga0137364_10001637_pt1 | contig 10746 bp, 7 predicted proteins | sample SagtaG_10_FD_104798 | JGI IMG/M metagenome (GOLD analysis project Ga0137364, IMG submission 104798) | Vadose zone soil microbial communities from Sagehorn Ranch, Mendocino, California, USA - Sage1_L_20_16 metaG | ecosystem: Environmental > Terrestrial > Soil > Vadose zone | place: USA... | reverse complement strand
TGGCTGGAATAGCGTTTACTGGTTCGAGGGATGTGGGCATGCAGCTCTACAGGGATTTTGTTGTGAAGCAGCCGTATCCGAAGCCGTTCATTGCTGAGATGGGCAGCAAGAATCCGGCGATCGTGACTTCGAAAGCGGATCTCGATAAGGCGGCGGAGGGCGTGGTTAGGTCGGCGTTTGGCTATGATGGTCAGAAGTGCAGCGCGACGTCAAGGGTCTATGTTGAGCGTGGTGTGCGGGAGGATTTCTTGAAGATCCTCAAATCGAAGGTTGAGAAGGTTGCGGTGGTCGGTGATCCGAGGCAGAAGTCGACGTTTGTGGGTCCGGTGATTGATGAGACTGCGTTCAGGAAGTATCAGCGGGCTGTTGAGCAGGCGAAGAAGGACGGGAAGGTTCTGGTTGGTGGGGAGGTTCCGAAGATGCCGCTTCCGAAGGGCTACTATGTCACACCTACCGTTGTGACTGGTCTGCCTTCAGATCACCGTCTGTTGAAGGAGGAGCTGTTTGTACCCTTGGTGGCTGTTGACGAGGTCTCGTCTCTCGATGAAGCGTTAGAGAAGGCGAACAAGACAGAGTTTGGATTGACGGCGGGGGTGTTTACAAAGGATAAGGGAGAGCAGGACCAGTTCTTCGAGAAGATCCGGTTTGGCGTAGTCTACGCGAACCGGAAGGGCGGTGCAACGACCGGGGCATGGCCTGGCGCGCAGCCGTTCGGCGGCTGGAAGGGCAGCGGCGCAACAGGGAAGGGCGCAGGCGGACCCTACTATCTACTACAGTTCATGCACGAACAAGCACAGACCGTCGTCGGGGACTCGTAGGCGCGACTCACAGCTTCTGGGACTTTCGCGGGCTTTTTCTCGCTTGTAACGGGTATACCCCTACCCTCCTCGCCGAACGAATTTCACGAAGGAAGTCTCACCTTCCTTGGGAAAACTGTCTGTCTTGTGCATGTTTGAGCCCAGTTTTTGACCAGAGCGGGATCGAGAATCTCTGGCCCGGACCCTGAGATCTCCCCGGACGCTTTGTTAGCCTAGAACCGGAAACAGGAAAAGGCAGTTCTGCGTCGCGAGACTCGTCAACATACCCTAATTTTCTAGAGGTCCTCTTGCTGACCAGATTTTAGCACAGACCCATCAACCCGTCCGTATCACCGATCTCACATCTCTCGCTGACCTTAACATTGTCATGGACCCTCAGCCGTTTTCAAGGCGTTTCCTAGGCAAGATCAGGTCGCTGACCCTGTCTATCTGCAATCAAGGGACACAGACTGAAACCTGCTACCTCCCATAGAACCTCCCAAACACAAGGTTTGTGCCGCGAAGAGCAACGGCAACTGACAATTCCCAACTGGTAACGGGTCTGGTAACCTTAAACGGTAACAGTACGGGCTGCCACCAGCGAGAACACAAAGCGAAGAACCACGGCCCAACACTGCGCATATGGCCGATACCCAATATCACCCAGCGAATACAGAACCTAGCAGTCGATTGAGAGTGTCTCTCATCAAGGCACAGATTGGTTCGAAGACAACACGACATCATGCAGCGGCATACGTTCTCACGATCTCGCCAAGCGATGAACCCCTGAATTCCTCCAAGCCTTGCCGCGCAGCTATCTTGAGAAATTCGTTAATCCGGATGTCTAGAAATTGCTTGTTTGGTGGCGTTGTCAAAACCAACGACGGCTTAGCAAGCTTGTACAATACGACTCCTCCCTTTCCGTCCTCGAAGGAGCTGCCGAAATGGATCCATATCAGATAGTCGGCCGAAATGTCTTTCTTGCCCAGTTTCTCGTATCCTTGTTTTCCCGTCGCTTTTACCTCAGCGCGTCGTTCGCCATCTGGAAACTGCAGCAAGATATCTCCCACTGCCCCGCCAAACCGCGCGCCCAGACTGCCAGGAAACAGCTTTGATCGGATGTTGATAACCGCGGATTCAGACATAACGCGTGGAATCTTTGGATTCTGAATACGATTAGCTAATGCATCCTTCAACCTTAGTTCTGCCAAGTAGCGGAAGACATTTTGTAGTATCCTTTCGAGCCGCTCGATCTCTCCAGGTTCTAGCACGCCCCAATCCAAATCCTGATTGAATTCTTCTGGAAGTATAGCATTCGTGATCTTGTCGCCCAAATTCTTCGCCTCTGCTGGCAAGTAATCGTTTAGAGCCCAATAAACAGAGCGGACTTTAAGGACGGCAAGCACTCCACTTTCTTCTTCCTGAAACCATCTTCATGCTCTGTCACCAAGCAGAAGTCACAACCACATACAAAATACACTCGGACCCAGCGAGCTTCGCCGCATACATGCGCTTTTTGGATACTACGAACCCATCATCCAATACCCTCGACCACCTCGCATTCTCACAAAAACTGCCCGCCAGAGAGTCGCAGCCTTGGGAGGACCTTTGAAGGCGTTTTCGGATGATCTTTCGATAGTCAGCCTCTAGAACGCCGTTACCATCCGTGTCATTGACGACCTCAAAAGCAACGATTGCAATTGCGACAAAAGACGCATTCGTTTATCGAAGCGTGGCAAGACTTGACTACGAATGGACGATTTGCCAGCAGCATTCAGTAGGGTCTAGCGGGACGAATACTGTGTGCCGGCCTTTGGAGCCTATTCGCAAGATGCCACTGTTAACTGGTTGCTATCGCGTTCAGGGAGGACCCTCAATGGCTAATGGCTGGTTTTTGGAACGACGATTATTGCAACGACAACTGTATATCTCGTGCAGGGACGCCGAAAGAGAGGTATGGCGAGAAACCGTCCCTGATAGATACCTTGGAAACGCATGTCGTGTTCTTGGGAGCGGGGGCGTCAGTTCCCCTCGACTTTCCCGGAAGTGTTGATGTTGTATCGCAATTCATCGAATTCTTGAAGGGAGATCAGGAAGAGGGGGCTCCAGATTACACGGTCCTGCTCGGAAAAATATCCAAACTAAGAGAGCAGATTGAAACGAATGGGATCGATTTTGATTCTGAGTCTCTGTATCAATGCTTGGAGGGATACTCAGATCCACCTCTCTACGTAAGAATGGCGGGTCCGTTTCCAACCATCGTCTGCAGAGAGCAACCTGTGAAGAATTTCACGGCGGACAAGGATTGTCTCGAAATCAAAACGCTGTTTGAAGAATTTATCATAAAGAAGTATTATCGAAGCGATCCTCAGCTAAAGCCAGCCACTCGGATGCTGGTTAATCGGCTCTTGGCGAGGGTAATTGGTCTTAGTGACTGGAAGAATACGCTTCCCAACTGGAAGCAAACACGGTTTGAGATCTTTACGACAAACTATGATAATGTGTTGGAGATCTATACAGACGAAGAAGGGCTTGTCCCTCAAAGAGGATTCAAGATTGTCGGTGGGGACGAAATCGTATTCACGCCAGACGAGTTCGAACGCGCTCCAGCGTCGATCAACCTCTACAAGCTTCATGGGTCCGTCGAGCTTTCCAGACTGAATAATGGTAAGATAATTTCCAAGTTGCCGCCAGGCCTTCCCGGTGAATCACATGGGAGTGCGAAAGTGGTCTCCAAGGTCATGGTGTATGGGATAGAGAAAAACGTGATCGCCGAACCGTATTTCGACTTGCTCGTGAGACTGAAGAAACGACTGCTGGAGGCAAAGAGTTGTACGATCGTCGGCTACTCCTTCCGGGACCCTTGGATCACACAGATTATCAAAGACGTTGCGCACAATCTTGGTGATTTCAGAGTAACATATCTAAGCAAAGCAGCAACTACGACTCTCAAAGCAAAAGCGCCATTCTTGACAGGAATTACCAACTGTATCGACAAAGCCCTTGAAGAATACCTCGAATTACCCAGCGCGGATGCGGACGGGGGATAAGATGGACGAAGGTTGGACCGGAGTCCGACCATTTCGTTTCATTGATGAAATATTTGCTGTGACTCGCCTTATGGAGCAGCGTCCTGAGGGAATTAGCTCGCAGGAAATTCGGAACGAGCTTCTCCTGTTCAGGATGAATCGAGACGAAAGGCGGCGGAAAGCGATCCAACGTACAGTTTCTCTCCGAATGAAGATTAGGAAGAGGCAGGTAATGCTGACTAAGGCTGAGCAATTCACTCGTGTGCTTCGCGCGACTGGCCTAGCTCGCGGTGAGAAGGGCATCTGGTTTGGGACTCAATTGTCCCATAAACTCAGTGAATTGTTGAAAATTGATCGATGGAAAGCGTCCGCATTCTTGCTCGAGAGACTGCTAACATCATCATACCAGACCTACTGGCTCTTCCTAGAGAAATTATTCCAAGTAAAGCGATTCGTGATTCCCCCGGAGTTTGTGAAACGAGACCAGCCCTTGAAGACTTACCTTAACACCCACGGATTTCCCATCGACCTTTGGTCATTCTTCATTATGCGAGATCTATTCTACGACTTCGGACTCATGAATTATCTTATTGATGAAAGCGGGGAGCATTGGTTTGCCCTGTATGACATTTCTCCCGAGTCATCATCGCCTTCATATCGGTTCTCAGTTCGCGGTCAGGAAGGACGTTATCTGCACTTCTGGAGAAACGTGAGCCATGAGGACTTCGCTCTCGGCCTCGTCAAAGTCTACCTAAGGCTTACCGACGGTCACTGGAATAGAATCGTAGACCTCATCAAACTAAGGGAGCTCAGTTCTGAGTCCCTGAAAATCTCGGAACAAGAGTTCAACCAGATGCTTCAAGAAGCAGTTGAAAAATCTTCGAAATATCAAATCGTATTGTCCGCGGGCGCTCTGGACATGAATGGTAGGTCAGGATATCTAATTAAGGCGTTATCTTTACCGACCGGCCGTTTGCGCTTGCCATATCGGTTCGCTAGGATTGACCTGAGGCATTAGACAATGAGCGAGTGGAACATGTACTATTTCACAGAGATGCCCTTCAAAGAAGGCTCGTACATTGATCCACAGTTGAGTGACCCACGGCTCAACGGCACGATCTTCTCCAAATCCGGTATGGAAAATGCTTTCAGGAAGATTCTAGATCTAATTGAGCTTCGCAGGGCATTTTGCTACGTGCGATCAGAGGAGGATTCAAGAGGCACCGGTAAGTCTGCCCTAATGGCCGCAGTCTACTGGAATCTGAAAACGAAAGAGAAGTTACGCTTTCTCCCGGTATGGGTTACCGTCCATGACTTTAGAACAATAAACCAGCTCATGTCACGAATCGTAGACACACTAGTTTTCGCGGACGCGACTGACATAATTAAGAATGCTCTATCTGATTGGACTGCGGCTTCAGTTCAAAGTTTCATTCTCAAGCGGAAGCGGATTCTACCGAGTCAAGCGGCTGCCCTCAGTGCAATTCTCTCTCAGCAAAAGGAGACCTTGGCTTGGAAATACGCTAACATAAAACGATCATATCCAACAGGGCCTGTTGAGGTCTTTAGCGATCTCATGCTGATGTTCGCTGAAGCAGACAAGAGACGCCTTGTTGTGTTCATAGATCAGTTCGAGGAGTACGTTGAGTATCAGCATGGTGCCAAACTCACACAATTAGCCAATGATCTGAAGGACTTGTATAGAACGATGGCCGCAAGCGGCAACCTATCGTTCGTTGTTACAATGCACCCTAGGACACAGAATTTGTTCGAGTCACAGGCGGCCGACATTCTTTCTACTTACGGTGATATCATGGGGAACGCGGCGACCATCGACCCACTAAAGCCATCAAATCTGATAAGTATCGCCAAAGCTTACATTGAGCATTACAGAAGCGAAGATATTCCCAAAGACTTGAGAAATAAGAATCCGATATTTCCCTTCTCAGAAGATTTGCTGACCTATGTTAGCGAACATTGTGGGGGAAATCCACGAATCCTGATTCGGGTGCTTGGAAATATGCTTGAAATAGGAAGGCTCATGAAACTCAAAGAAATCGAGAGGAAACTGCTCGACAATTCACGAATTTATTCGCTTTCCGGTCTCGGTGAAATATCCGACCTAGAGGAAGGTAGCGAAGATACCTAAGAGGTACTCGAAGCGCGTGGACCCTACGAAAACAGGCCGACGATTCGGAGAATCGGAGTTCGGGTAAGCAGGGCAAAATGCCGAGTCCAATCAGAGTATTGGACCCTAAGCTCTACCTGATGGCATCAAAGGAAGCTAATTCGCGACGACCGATATATCAAATTCACAAATGGTGGGCCCGCAGACTTGGCACAGTATTTCGCGCACTGCTGATCGAGTCTACTCGTGGGGTAACGGACTCTCACATCTCGCTGACAGATGCCTACTACGCGCCTTCGTCAATCTCAGGAAAAGTTGTCCTGGATCCGTTCACTGGTGGAGGCACGACGGCGGTCGAGACTATCCGGCTCGGTGGCAAGTTCGTAGGCGTTGAGATCAACCCTGTGGCTTGGTTCATTACAAAGAAACAGATTGAAAAAGTGGACCTAGAAGCTCTTCAAAAGAACTTCAGATCACTTGAATCAAGCGTAGGCCTGAAAATACAAAGATTCTATGAAACTACGTGTACCTTGGGGCACGCCGCAGAGATCACTCACGCAATTTGGATCAGAAAAATCAAGTGCAAAGATTGTCGGAATAGCTCGCTCCTTTTCAGAGACTATCTGATACAAGACTTTCGGGGTAGGATCGCGGTCATCTGTCCTTCTTGTCTGAAAATATTTCGCCCACATCGTCGAGGACGACGTTCGACGTGCCCCCATTGCAAAAACACTTTCGCGATTGCGCAAGGAGTTGTTAACAAGGGGCTCTTCAGATGTCCCCATTGTTCGAATACTGAAACCATCCGCGACGCATGCAAAAGATACGGGAAACCATTACCTGCGCTAATGGTTGCTATTGAGTACTATTGCAAACAATGCGGTCGCAAATTCAAATCTCCAGAAGAGGGCGATCTCGCAAGGTTTCTCTACTGTCGACGCTTGTTGAGTCGAGAAAGACATGCCTTGCCTTATCCTCGAGCCAGAATTCGAACGAAAGGGCGTTCAAATCCAAGACCAATAAGCCATGGTTACAGATTTTATCGAGAGCTCTTCAACGCTAGACAACTGTTCTCGCTGTCTATTCTGTTCAAAGAGATTGTCAAGGTACGGGACAGATCAATTCGTGAGGCTTTGTTGTTGACATTCTCAAGTTGTCTGGAAACCAATAATGTTCTGTGCAAATACGAGACTAGATACGGCAAAGTCTCCGCCCTATTTTCGGTACCTGGTTTTCATTCTCCAGAAAGAAGTTGCGAAAACAATGTGTGGGGAGGGCGTTATGGTCGAGGAACCTTCGTACGGTCATTCTCGAGAATGATGCGAGCGAAATCGTACGCTTCAGAATCTTACGAGTTGGTCCATGATGAACAGGGGAGACCACATAGAGTCCCTACAGGGAAGCCAATAGATGCCGAAGTAGTAAATGATTTCTCGCACCTTCATGAATCAGGAAGGGCGGCGATGTTAGTCTGCGGAAGTTCAACTAAGCTTCCTCAAATCCCCGATTCAACGATCGATGTGGTCCTGACTGACCCTCCTTACTTCGATATGATCAGCTATTCTGAGCTTGCTGACTTCTTCTATGTATGGTTGAGATTAGCTCTGCGTGAATCCTATCCTTGGTTCGATCCGCCATCTTCCTCGCGCCATGATGAAATGATAGTAAATGATTCCCCGGGTAACGATCCTGAGAAGTTTGTTCGGAAATTGACCAGTGCACTATCCGAATGTCACAGGGTCCTCAAGCCTAGTGGATCATTGGTCCTGACTTTTCATCACAATCAAACTGGATATTGGGTCAATTTGGCCCATTCACTTCAAGAGGCTGGTTTCGCTCCGAAACATGCATACGTGGTAAAGGCCGAGGGAGTAACCGGATACAAGAAACCAGGAAGCATTCTCCACGACATTTGCATTGTATGTGCAAAGAGCTCCACGACAACAGTCTCACGTATTCCAGTAACAACCGAAGAAGTTGTAAGCGAGACCGCTCAGGTAATATCAAAGCTAGAGGCCCTAAATGAGGATCCGATAGCGGACGCCGAGGTCCTGAGTATCTTAGCAGGGCAATCCCTTCTCGCTGGTAACGCCACTCATTCACCGTCGGTATCACCCGAGCAATTGCTTTCTGAGGTGAGACTTCGGCTCGCTCCGAACAGCCAAAAATGTACGGCCGCGCAGACGATAGAATTGTGCTGAAACTACCATATGATAGTGCCGTTGTCCGCTCGGCGGTGAACAAGTTGAGCCAGAAACCATTCGAAGAGACGGAACGGGGCCGACGGAAGATCGAACAGTTAGAGGAGATTCGGAGAAGACTTCAACTCGGACCCACCGTCAGAAGCGACTTTGCGGATATTCCACACCGGACTTTCTATACTAGAATAAACGAGCTTGTCAATTCGGGACAAGCCCAAGTTCTCGACAGAGGGCAGTATGTGGCAGCTAACTACGATCCACTCATCGGAAAGCTGGTGCAATGTTTCGAGGACATTGCCTATCGGACCCCCGCCACACTTTTGCCAAAACAGGGAGTCCTCAAATGGGCAAGCAATCGTAGGACTCTAGCAAAACTTGCAAAGCTCAATGGACAAGACCCTGCGGACCCTAGATTCTCAGGGTGCTATTGGAAGGCCTATGCCCTGTTTCGTCAGCGTTTTGATCCTAGGCGATCATGGGCAACGACTGATATTGAACTTAGAGAGGTCAGGAAGCAAGAGGAGGAAGATTGGAAATCTGCTGAAGACAACTTGAAGGCAGTTTATGAACAAGAAAAGCGAAGGTACGGACGCGAAGTCAGAAAATGGGTGAGTAATGGGCGCAAGGGCCCACGTCCTCAAAGACCCATAGAGCTTGATGAAGCATCGATGAAGTTTTCGGGGCCGCACACATTACCCCTCCCACTGGACATGCTCGAATAACCGATCAATTTCGCTCTATGTCCTTGACTGCAGACACTATCGGTCAGCGAACTGATTGTCCATAGAAACGTCTTCGAAATAGATCAGCAGTATCTTAACAGTGATAATCTCGGGAGATCCTCAATAATACGCGAGCAGTTTCGCTCTCGTGTCTCAGCAATAGCCGAAAGTTAGCTCAACTCTAAAGATGTCGAGTCAGCGGAGCGACTGGCGCGAACGACTACACGCCAACCCTTCCCGCATGGAACAGGAGCTAGCAATCAAGCTTCAAGACGATGGAATATTCTACCAGACGCAGGTCGAGATACCGGTTACGACATCCGACTTCTATTTCCCGCTGGAGTCTAGGCCGTTGCTCGTGTTTGTCGACGGCCGGGTCCATCTTGGAACAGCTCAGATGGTGAAGGACGAAGAGCTACGATCGCTACTACGGAAACGGGGATATAGAATCCTGGAATTATACTACGACAACTACTCTGACAGTAAAAGAGACCGACTATACGAGCAGATTCTGAATGATCTACAAAGGCAATAGCCGCAGCTCATGAAGAGAGTGGTAACCCGATAGAGATTGGGTTCCTGAACACATTCGCTACTTTTTGTCAACGGTCAAGAATAAGAGTGGCGGAAGAAGGACTAACAAGCGGAGTTGCAGTCATGGTCGACAAAACAATTGGAACCATTGTCAGTTTAGGAATCTTGGCTGTGATTGGTTGGGGTCTACTTCCGTCGGCAGGTATGCTATTCTTAGTGTTGTTTGTGTTTGCTGCGGGAGTTGCGGTTTTGAATCGAATAAAGGGAAGATAGAAACACAAAGTCTACGAGCTTAAGCAAGAGCCCGACTAGGCAAAGCCGTAAGAGAGCGTTTTCCTATTCAGCAACGAGCGTGTTGGATAATTGGAAGGGAAGAAGCATGACGCACCTAAGGTCCCGTCCGAGCCCCCGACCGAGAGGATGTTAGAGCTGGAAAGACTTCTCTGTGTCTCATACTATATCGGAAGAAGTCAGGGGTGGCCCCAAAACTGGGAGCGTCCTGAAGAATTCATCAAGCAACTCCATCGCATGGGCTACAGCGAGGTGACAGTCGAAGACCTAAAGCGAGTTATTGAAATTCAAACAAAATTCGCCCGGAAAGACCTGAGGATTCGTCCCTAGTTTTGACAAGCGGACTATGGACTCGGGGTGGGTTAGCCCCAAAATTCAACCGTGACCTCCAGCTGGGGTTTTTCTTCCTCAGCCTCGTTATCACAAAGAGTAGTGGAACAACGGAAAGTGATAATGGACTATTCTGTAGCTCAACTACAATGGCCGAGAGAAACGTATTGAATAGCCCGGACATAGGGGTCTATCTGATGTAGTACAATGCTCAAGAGCGATAATTCCGATCATCGATTAGAAGTTCCCCCGAGTTCTTCTTGAGTACACATTCTGAGGTTTACAATGACCGATCTCGTGACGCTAGTCATCGATGGGGCCGTAGCAGTAGGTACTCTTGGCGCGACTTTTCTTACTGTATATCAGTTGCGTCGGGATCATCGTGAGAGGCTTGCTCGGGAGCTTGCCGACAGGGTGTACGTTCCTATGTTAGGCCAAGCATCGGCGTGGCAGAACCCAGAACCAATGTACGCTGGAGGGACTTGGAGCGATCTGAAAGTTCAGGTCCCATATCTGACGATCAGAGTGCCTTCAAACTTGGTGACAATGCTTGACAAGGCGGAAGCACTCAATTCCGAAATTAACTTGTACCTCACATCAGTCTCAGAGGTGATCGGGAAATCTACCAAACCGGACAATCCAAGCATTGGAATCGTGGCCGCAACAGCATCGTACGGTCCTGTGTTCGACGTATTCCATCTGGCGATCAGTCTC
>Ga0137364_10001636_pt1 | contig 10748 bp, 12 predicted proteins | sample SagtaG_10_FD_104798 | JGI IMG/M metagenome (GOLD analysis project Ga0137364, IMG submission 104798) | Vadose zone soil microbial communities from Sagehorn Ranch, Mendocino, California, USA - Sage1_L_20_16 metaG | ecosystem: Environmental > Terrestrial > Soil > Vadose zone | place: USA... | reverse complement strand
ACGCGGCTCACAGAGGCGTCTCAGTCAAAGATTGCGTTCTCTACACTACCACCTTTCCATGCCACGATTGCGCACGTAGCATCGTGGCGGCAGGGATAAGACGGGTAGTCTACATCGAACCTTATCCCAAAAGTCTGGCCGGTGAACTTCATGAGGATTCTATTCTCATAGATAATCCGAAAGCCGGAAAAGATCATGTGAGCTTCGAACCATTCGTGGGAATTGCGCCCAGTCGATATATGGACCTATTCTCGATGGTAAAACGAAAAGAGGCTAACGGAGCAATAGTATCTTGGAAAGAAGCGGGTGCACTTCCTCGCCATCCCGGTTCCTCTCCCACCTACATTCGAGGTGAGCGCGAGTCAATAGGCATTCTTTGGAAAAAATTGGACTCCGAAGGCCTCAAATTTGTAGGAAGCGAGGATTAGGGAAAGGTGGGCGGGAAATCCAAAGAGTAAAGAAGGACAACCGAGTGTCGCAAGGTAAGAAGGAATTTCAAACGAAAAAAGACTTAGGCCGTACAATGAAAGAGACGGCTATCGAAGTTGACAAATGGCCTTCTTGGTTAAGAAGTCAAGAATATGAGCGAACGACACGCGAAATAAGAGAGAAGATTACAAAGAAAGCTAGTGAAAAATAACCCTTCCCTACGCCACTTCAAACGGATCGGGATACCATTAAACGACGACCCGCTTCTACTTCCCACTAACCCACCAGTTCGTTGCGGTTTTTCTTGACGGCCGAGTCCATGTTGAAAAGATGCATAGGATGCAAACATGAATTATGATCATGGGGACATCTGTTAGACGGTTTCGACCATGAGCACATGGGTTCCTCTTGGAATGGTCTTCGGTGAATCTGCTTTCCTTTCATCAGTCGAAAAACTACAAAGCTTACAATTACCTTGATCGGCTGATGGTAGAATATGCTTCATCTAGCTTTGAGTAGAAATCCTCATAGCTCCCCTCATTCACAATCTTCGAATCTGACCTGCTTTCCAGATCATGATCTGTTTCAGTGGGAGCCTCGTCAATCTTCTTGAATTCAGCAAGTTTAGTGCCCATATCCTCCTTTTTCTTCATGCGGGCATATCTAACACCGTCATTGGCGCGGACGTAAATCTGATGAAATTGACCTCCATATTTCGAGCGGAGGTAATCAATCGCATCAACATATCGAATGGCGTCCAATACATAGTCCCCTTCGGGTAAATATTGAAGCATGACCGCTACAAATCCACCCCCGCCAACTAGAGAGATGAATTTATTTCCAATATCCTGAAGGTTCCTTCGACTAGCTTCCTTTTTCTTCGCCTCCAAGATTCCTGTAAGGAGATCTCGAGTACTCAGAACGGTAAAGCCGTGAGAATCATGAAGATAATTCGCCGCTGTTGTTTTGCCCGTTGCGATCTTCCCTGATAGGCCTACTATCATTAGCGTTCATCTCCACGTATCAGGCACTTAGAACTTAAGAAATATCCCCGTACCATGAAGGTTGAACACATTTTTTTGCGACAAGACCTGTTTTGCCGCTATGCGCTCTCCAATCGTGTTGAGCCACTTTTCATCACAATAATAGTGATCGAACGCTATAATGCCACCCTTTACGGTTTGTTCATAGCAGAGTTCCAAAGCATCCCGAGTTGGAGTGTAATTGTCAGTGTCAAAGAAAGTGAATATGAGCGGGATCCCCTCGATTCTTTTGAAAGTGTTGCTAATATCACCCCTGATCAACTCAACGCCCAAGGGCTCCAGATAGTTCCTTATGGTCTCGTATTCGGCAAATTCGTATTTTCTTTCGCGAAAGAGATCCAAGACGTTCTTGCGCTCAGGAAACCCAGCAAAAGTATCGAAGCCGTAGATGCGACATGAAGAGCCGAAGGTCCGTAACGTCTTCGCAATGAATGCAGATGTCCCTCCCTGATAGACTCCAAACTCGGCGACAGCTCCCTCAATCTTGTTAGAAATAAGATAACGTATCGACTGGTATATGTGAATCAGCATGTTCGGGTATCCGAATGCCCTAGGTTTCACGGGGCAAGATTCCAAAATGTTGACAAAGGTTGAATCTGAAAAATCGAGATGCTTCGTTCCGGCAACTATTACGAGAGGAAGTCTTGAGTCTGCTTTGGAAAACTCCACGAGCGCTACCTCCTTTTGCGCGTCATCTGTTATTACCAGTGCATCGAAGTTCAGTTTCGAGACGGCAGTAATGTCTACGACCTTGAAGTGAAACACCTCTTTGCCGGCATTTTGAGAATCGACAATTCCCACGACCGCTGAGAGAAGCCCGAAAAACGACATCTCTTTCAAGACCGAGACACATGTAGGGTTCAGTCCCCAAAAGAGAAGCTTGCTACGACGGAGGCTCACCTCTTCGACTACGGCCTTGAGCAGTTTCTGGCCTTGTTCGCCGAGCAGATCATGGGACATTTCTGACAAGGATCCGATCATAAATGCGATTCTCAACCGAGGTTCATTTACGCTCGCTTTGAGCCTTCAATGAGTCAAGGGAACCTCGTAAATTGGAGTGCTACGCTCTTCACGCGAGAATCTATCATCGAGCTCATCGACCCATGCGGCTAGGACGGCATTTTGGTTTTCGAGTGCTCTCTCTTGTATCGCCTTCATCCTGCTGACCGTGGGGCTGAAACGAAAAATCTCAAGTGGAATCGTTCTTAGGAGGAACGAATGGCCCACTTTGTCTTGAATTGAATTCATGAATTCTCGCAATGAGTTACGCATGCCGTTCAAGGATGATGTTGTGAGAGTTATGTAGCCATAAGTGTCCACTCCCAGCTTGACCCATCTAGACATTATGTCGATTTGTCTAGACAATATTTCGGGACGCGCTCGAGTGTTCTCTCGGAACGAATCACCAGAGAAACCCTTGAAACAGCCAACCCTACCAAAGTTTCTGTAAGTTTTCATCAACGCAAATTCAGAATCGTTAAGGAGCTCCCAAGGATAATACACGCTTAGATTGTCGTCCATCCATAGAAAGTACTCATCCTGAAGACTCCTTCTCCTCATTGCCTCCATCATCCGAACCGGCCATTCGGGAATGATGTCAGGTTGACCGCCACTAAGGTCGATTAGCTTGGGCCTATTGGTCTCTTTGAGGAACAGCTCCAGCAATTCATCAGACGTTTTGAATTCCGAGTGTTTTGTCGAAGCGCTCAGTAATGAGAAATCTACAAAACAGTACCAACATCGCCAGTTGCAAGATGCGTTTTGAAACACTTGCGCTCTCTCCGTCGCCTGGACAGGTAACCCAAGTTTCCAGGCAGCGACTTGATGTGGAAGAGGATTTGTGACCCAGTGAGCGCTCTTGTGATCTCTGAAGTGGTGAACCCGTCCAAACCCTTGGCAATTGTATCCCTCCGAAATATCTCCTTCCTGAATTGATCCCTTGAAGTTCGTAATGAGAAAAGTGTCATTGCCTTTGATTGATCTATCTCTAAGCATTTTGGCGTATGCGTCTGTATCAATAAGGGCATCAGAATGAAGATCTGAATCTGGGATCCGTTCCAATTTCTTTCGAATCTACTCCAGTACCTTCATCTCACGCCGCCTCCGCAACATTGCTCCCCTCTCCTAGGCTTCAAGATCACCCAACCTCGCATGTCTCGTTTTGCAAAGTCAAACGGTTTGATAGATCGCGCATTTTGGATTCGCATCAAGGTCGCGTAGACCGCGTTTTCGTGCCCGACTAAGAAATCATTATTAGCATAGATTTCAGTAAGGTATTCTGTTCTTATGGTATTCCAGGATATGGGATCTAGCTCATAGAACCATGCATCCGACACCGCACATACACCGACTATAGGACCCCCAGATCGTTTCAACAGAATGACATCACCTGACATAACCTGACCATAAGGGGGGATCTTCCGCCTCGAGAATCTTGACTCGATTGTTTTTTTCCCTTTCAAGCATGCCTGCAAATATGGCTCTATCATTACGGCGACATGCAGCCTGTTCCTCTCTAGACTAAACCCATGTAGGGCACTCTCCCAATCCACATCATCAAGAAGTGCATCAATGAGCTTCTCTCCGACCCCTTGGGGAAAATCAGCCAACTGGTGATTCGGATCGGTCGTCAAGGTTTCTCAAATCGATTTCGCTCTGTTTTTTCGAGATTGATAATGGCGACGACCTGTTGAATGGCATGAGCGACCAGCTTGACTTCAGTCCGCTTAAGACTACGGCCAATCATTGAGCAAACGGATCCCCTTACCGATTTGCCCTCCTCGAGGGCTCCTAGAATTCGTTGAAGGACATGAGGAGCCCGGCATGCAAACACTCGGTTACCTTCTGTCCAAACGTCGGCCAGCCATCTTGTAGGATCGGCTCGACTGACAGAGGGAAGAACGTCCCTTGGAATCAGAGATATCAATGATGGATCATTGAATCTTCGACCTTGCTCAAAGCCAGAATTTCTTACTCTGAACCCGAGATGACTTGGTTCTAACCATTCATCGTAATGATATCTTGTCATCCTTTCTACCGTAGGCGTGCATGTGACCTTTCGAAATGCAACCAAGTCTCCTAGTCGCCAATTTCGTGGAACAAAGTCCATTCCAGCGGCTCTCAGGGAGTTCCTCTCAAAATATGGCGAATCGTATCGTAAGATCGCTGGATAGGTTCTCAGATGTCTGAGACCTTGCTCCGTAGACCTGCTAAGAAAGAGGTCCCAATCTTTTTGGAAGTCCGGTTTGGTCCAAACAGCTGGACGCGTGACTAATATGATCCCATCCAGTTTGGTTACCCGCGAAGCGGCCTCTAGGAAAGCATCTTCGTAAGGGCGATACCAAGGAGGGTCAGCGAGCGTCAAGTTGGAGTGTAATATCGGGATTGATTCTGACAACAGGTCCATGCGCTTGAATTGACCTGACCTGGTCCAATGCGTATAGGGACGGGTCTTGTCGAAGAAGACGAACCTCCTCGCGCGCTTTTCTACTGTGCTAAGTCTGAAAACTGTTGGACAACCAAGATACACAATAACATCCCCGACGGCGGTAAGGTCCAGGCATATTTCCCGCAATCGATAGGCTGTTTCAGGTGTGAATCGCCAATCGAAGTCTAGGGGATGCGGGGTCGGCATGTGGCCAATGATGGATTCGTAATAGCTAGCGGACGTATCTCCAACTACAGCCCTAGCTTTGGACTCACGCAGAACTCTGTGCGAAATTTTTCCGTTCGATTCGAGACGCTTCAACGAGTCGAACAGTTCAGCAGGGTAAAGCCCTGGAAGCCTATCCAAGAGCGCACCAAATGTGTAACACCCCAGATCTACCTCATCAATAACACATTGATCGAGTCGTTCTTGGAAGACTGAGGAATTGCGACTCATTCCGATCGACCGCCTCCGATCCAGTAAGACAGATTCCAATCCCCTGTGGTCTTAGATGCCCAGTTCGGTCAAGCCTACAGTGGAACTAACGGCACTCTCGTTTGCGCATACTGAAGTACTAAGTCAGTGAAATAATCAAGATCCCGTTTTGAAAGCGCCGTGTTCCTGTCGATTCCATGCCATTCTTCGAGACAGCGGCGACAACAGGTGGCGGTGCTATGCTGACCGTAGTAAATTATGTTTCCGACCCATGGAGTGAAACCCCCTCGGAAAGTTCGAGTTATTGGAGGACCGATGACTCTCTCGAGACGAAAGCGCGTACGCGTTTTCAGCTCGTCCAGACCAAGTTCCTTTGCTTGAGTGATAACTTCTAGCTCGATGGGGGTTCTTCTGTAGAAAAAGCGAATCAACTCGAGATCGAGTGATTGGATTGTGTGATCTACATCACGAATATCTCTTCTATCAAGCCGGTCCCAATCTACGCCATCGAAACCGCACCCTATGCACACCCCATTTCTGTAAGACCGTCCCTTGGGTGTTCTTGGGAGTCGGAATGCATGGAGCTTGTGACCACAGCTCCGAGCGGAGCACATGATGCTTCCGGGTTTCGTTGTTATCCACCATTCACCTTCGAATACATCTGGTTCTTCTGAATCTTTGCTCATGATATGACCTCCGTGTAGCCTAAACTTCGCCTTAGTAGATCCAGATCTGGGCCGCTCAATTGGCTGAGATCAACACACTCGAGAAGGACGTCACGTGATGTTTGCTGAATGTCAGAACGATGCTCTTGGAGACTCTCTGCGGTCCCCCACCAATTTTCACCTTCCTCTTCCACTCGGAAGGCGACTGAGTTTGCAAGTGCTGAGACTGAAACGCCTCTTGTTTTCGAAACCTCTATGACAGCTTGCTTTAGTTTCCAAAGATCATTGTCAGCTAATTTCATGCACTCGTGAAAGAGTTTGTCCGAATTCTGGCCCAAGAGAACTGTACTTGCAAACATGCCTCCAAGTTCTTCTTCCTCGTGTGAACCTGCTGGCATTGAACCATCAGCCTGAATCTCCTCAAATTGAAGCGTTTCGATTGTCGGATCAGCTTGGTGTGTTGCGGCATGCCAGTACTCGTGGAAGAGATCGAATAACCATCGATCTGGTGAGGCGGTTTTGCTTCGCATTATGATCGCGATCCTGCCCTTTTCTTTGAAGAAGGCTGCCCCTTGAAAGGTTGAAGAGTCAACCATTGAAATGATGGGCACTCCAAGTGCCCAGACAAATCTCAGGGCCGTCTCGAGGTTCAGAGATCCAAATTGATTCAAAATTTTCCGACGAACGGAAAAGGGATTCCTAGGCAACGGCTTCGAGGCGAGGTGTCGCGTAGACTGAATAATCAACATCGCAACATATTGCGCGTAAAGAGCATGAGCAGCGAGTTGGGAATTTTGAAATCTTCCTCGTAGCTTGAACTTCACTCCCTTCAAACTTGTAGGATTAAGTTCCAACGGTTCATCTGTGAAGATTTGCTGAGGAGTCCAGCCAAAAATGCGTTCCAGTTGCTGTGCAACCTGCAGTCCAGGCTCTCCTAGAGGAGAATCGTAATCCCGAATATGTGCTATACTCGGGGGAAGAAGTCTCTTAACGATAAATTCTCTTTCAAAGCCCGCACCTTGCAATCGCTTAACAAAGTCTCCTAAGGTAACTGTTTGAGTTGGAATGTGGACCTCCGGTGAGATCTTGATGCCCAATGCACCTATTACTTCTCGTATTCTCGAAACGCTCGCCGTTTGGTAATCGTTAGATTCATAACGTTGAATTTGCTGCTCGGGCAAGCCGAGTCGTTCAGCGAGTTCCTTTTGGGTTAGGCCTAAAGACAGTCGGGCCCTAACTAGAGCGTTTGGTAAATCCTCGAAGCTATTTAGTTCAGGAATGTGTTTGTTGCTACCCCAGATCTCTTCATACTCCCGGATCTGACTTCTTAGATCTTCTATTTGCCCGATTAACGCAGATTCCTGAAGCTTTCGCATCGACGGCCTTTCGTTGCTTTGCTTGACATTGGCGAGGTCCTGCTCCAGCTTTTCCAATAATGTCTTCGTAATGTGAAGTTGTCTTTCATTCTTGATCATGGAAAGTCTCTCAACTCAATCTTGACTATTCCCTTGCGCTCCTTAGTGATAGGATTCTTGACTTGTTGGAAAAATGTCGGCCAGCTGTCCCATGGATTGTTGGCAAGGAACTCTCCACCAAACTTCATCTTCTGCTTGTTTCGAGGAAAGGACGATTCCAAGAGGACATGATCTAGCTTTTGTTCGTCTACTCCTGTGGTCTCCCAGCAGATATCGTAGTCGTTCGGATTCTCTTTGTTTGTGACGAAACTGCCGTCAAGATACACCGCTTGACATCCAGCAGATTTTAACGACTCAAGGGCGAGTTTCAAGCCTGAGAGCAGCCGCTTTCTATGATCATTTTTTCCAAACCGCGTGTAAATTTCCCCCCATGTTGCCGAATGAATGCCGAGGGGCAAGAGTCCCTCGTCATCAAAATCCGGAAGCATGACACATCATTTTTGATGTGTAATACCTACTTAAGGGTATTGATTGCTCGGCTTCCGAGCGAATGGCGACGGACAATCGCATCCTTCCGGTTACAGGTACCGAATCGGAGATTGCGGGAAGACCGCTCGTAAGTACGATAAGAAGGAATGACGAGAAGACGAATTAGAAGCTCCGTTGATCAAACTCGATGATTGAGAGTAATTTTCTCTGGAAGGTTTGGCGGCAAGTCTGTAATCCTATTTCTTCATCATGGATCTTCGCACAAAACCGCTTGCGCTGTCATAATCGGAATCTAGAAAGATGGCTCCCACAATTGCTTCATAGGATTGGGCCAAAATACTGATTGGTATTTTCCCTTCTTTAGCCTCAGAGGCAACTCGAAGGTATTGTCTCAGCCCGGTCTTCTCGAAAAATTGAGCCAGTTTTCTATCATTTACGAACTTGCTTCGCTCAATTGTAAGATCCCCTCTCGCGCTTGTTAGAAAGGGACCCATTGGGCCTGAGTTCCCGTAAAGGATTGCCGCAATGGCTAGATTGATAACGGCGTCGCCGACCGTTGCCAACAGGTCGTTGCCTCCCCTTCGAATCTTGCGAGGCTCATTCAAAGTTGATGTATGAGTGAGAGCTTGTTTGAGCAGCTCTATATTCTTGAAATGGTGGCTCAGCAATTTCTCTATGGGGCCAGCGTCGAGTAAATCCGCCAACGGAATCTACAGTTTGGAACAATGGACTTCCCTTAAACTCATTTCGCGCGATAAGAAGCTCGTACCCTCTCTCTAGCGCATCCACTGTGATGGGACGATTCTTTGTGGTGCTGAGGTAAGGAGCTGCAGATTATTCTATCGTAAATCGTTCAGAATCTGCTGGTATAGCTGATCTCTTTTTTTGTCCGAGTAGCTGTCGTAATATAGTTCTAGGATTCTGTATCCTCTCTTTCGTAACAGCGAACGAAGTTCTTCGTCCTTAGCCATCTGTGCTGTTTCATGATGGACCCGGCCGTCGACAAACACGAGCAATGGCCTAGGTTCTAGCGGGAAGTAGAAATCTGCCGTGGTTACCGGAATATCGACCTGTGTCTGATACTGAATCATATCGTCTTGTAGTTTGAATGCGAGTTCCTGTTCCATTCGTGACGGGTTGGCGTGAAGTCGTTCACGCCAGTCGCTCCGCTGACCCGACATCTGTCAGGTTGAGCTATCTTTCGGCTATTGCTCAGACATGAGAACGAAACTACTCGTCGAACCATACGGAAGCTAACGTTCGCTTTTTCGGCCTATACTCTTGTCCTTATCCTTCGCCTGATGCCTCTAGATACAGAGTCAGCTTGCAAAGGTCCTTCAAACGGCAATCGCTCAAATGGTTCTCCAGAAAGGTCGCGAATATTAATCGTCACCTTATACCTCTTCGACCGCTCCTGACTTTTCATGAAAGAAGACTTCGTCAGGCGGTTAGCCCTCATCAGGCATCTCTACCGCCTGGGCGTAGTACAGTCCCGACTGCCTGCACCCCTTTCCGCAATATCGATCCTGATTTTTCATGATGGAGTCGAATTGTTTCTTCAGCTCGCCTGCGAAGTTCTCGACGCCGAAACGAAGAGCAAGATGGAATTCATGGACTACTGGGGGCCTATCAGCAAGAAACTTCCAGGTGGTGAACTCGGAATGAACGAGGCCATGAGGAGGCTGAACAAGGCTCGTGTGGGCTTCAAGCACGCGGGAATTCGACCGGACAGGGCGGATATTGAAGGCTTCAGAAGCAGCGTGACTGAGTTCCTTCAAGAGAACACCCCCAAACTTTTCGACGGAAAGAAGTTCGAGGAAGTCTCTATGGTCGACCTCATCCAATTTGAACGGACGCGACTAGATTTGAAAGAGGCCGAAGAATTGATTCGAATAAAGTCTTTCAAAGATGCACTCACCAAGATCGCAACCGCCTTTGTGAAGCTGACTGACGATTACGAGGAAAAAGGCCGAAAACAGTACGGCCGCTCGCCATTCTTCTTTGGCGAGTCGTTCGCTTTCCAAAGCCCAGATCGTTTCGGTTTTCCGGGCCATAACATTGACAGATATCTTGAGAACGTAGGACGAACGCTCAGTGAACTCCAGGAGGCGATGAAGATTCTCAGCCTTGGCTTGGATTATCGTGAGTATTCAAGGTTCAGGGTGTACACACCTGCAATCCTCAGAATAATAGAGGGGGATTACGTAGTTCAATGGATCGAGCGTCCTATTTCGGAGTCCGAAAGCGAAGAGTTGGCTTCCGAAGAAAAATGTCGTTTCTGTCTCGATTTCGTGATCGAAAGCGCTATGCGACTACAAGATAATCCCTAGGTGGGTCCATAGCCGGCAACTGGCTTTGCGGTTACCATTCACGGTTACCAGACCCGTTACCATTCAAGAAGTGTCAATTGCAGTTGAGTTTCGCGACGCAACCGCGTGTTTGAGAAAGCTCTCAGCAAGGGGCGTTTGCAACTTTCAATCTATGTCCCATGATTGCAGATAGTAGAGGTCAACGGCATGATTGTCCCTTGGAATCGCCTTGAAAACGGCTTGGGGTCCATTACGATGTTAATGTCAGTTGAGACCCGTGATCTGTACTAGGGGATTGTTGATGGGTCCGTGTTAGGATCCGGTTAGCCGGCGACAGTCGAGAAAAATAAGGTATGCGTGCGAGTCTCGCGACGCAGAACCGCCTTCTTCCTGTTCTGGGGCGAACGCTTGGCCGAAGGTTCTATCTGGATTAGCCTGGACACGCTTACGCTCGTTGACTGCGCGATTTAGGGGAGGGTTTCTTGACCCGATCGTCCCGTTTGTGCTTATTGCGGGTCTCGTCGGGACATTCTCGT
>Ga0137364_10001633_pt1 | contig 10754 bp, 8 predicted proteins | sample SagtaG_10_FD_104798 | JGI IMG/M metagenome (GOLD analysis project Ga0137364, IMG submission 104798) | Vadose zone soil microbial communities from Sagehorn Ranch, Mendocino, California, USA - Sage1_L_20_16 metaG | ecosystem: Environmental > Terrestrial > Soil > Vadose zone | place: USA... | reverse complement strand
GTTGACGCTGCATCACGCGGGCACATTTTCTACCACGCGGAAAATTGTTCTTGCCAACGCATCAGCTTTCTTTGTAGGACTAGTTGAGATCATCAGGAGAATGGTTATGGAGCCGAATTATTCGGATTTCCGGATTGAAAAAGCCACTCGCCTGTTAAACGAAAATTCATCGCGCACTGTCGCCGAAGTTGCCGGTGGTTGTTCCATGAGTACCTCCAGGCTGAGCCATTTGTTTAAAACGGAGGTCGGGACCACAGTCGGAAAGTTCCGACGCACTTGCCGGTTTAGCAAAGCCAAAAGCATGTTGGCGGACACTCCTGAGGTAGCGATCAAGGAAATTGCTTACACGCTGGGATATCATCATACCTCCAGTTTTACGCGAGCGTTTGAGCATGAGGCGGGGGAGTCACCCACTGATTATCGAAAGCACGAGCTACATAAAAAGTGGCGCGCAGCAGTTACTGCTAACAAAAAGCACAAACGGCTAACTCCATAGCATTGACAGGGCGTTCTCTCGGAATGCTCAATTGACTAGCGTCCCTTTGTTCCGGACGGAGCGGTAAGGGAAGGAGTTTACTCGTGAAATATCCAACGGCCGTAGCAACTGTCCTCATCATGTGCGGTTGCGGTTGTGGATATCGAATTGGGGAGCAGTTTCAGCGCAGCCACTTCATCCGATTCATCCGGAACCGAAGCCGCATTACCCGCAACGCCGCACCGATGGGGGTAACCCATATGTAGGGATCTAACACCAACCAGGAAGAAACACCATGCGCCCGACAACTCTGATTCGACTATTCACATCTTGCTTACTGGTGCTGGGAGCCTTGTTCATTTTTCGAGGCCTTTTGGCACAGAGTCAAACACCACAAGCTATACCCGAGCCGATCGACAACCCGCAAGCTACACCCGCACCGATCTACGACCCGTACCCGCCTGGGATTCTCCCGGACGATTTGAATGCAGAGATAGCCAGAGTCCTGCGGGAGATCGATTCCCTCGAAAATAGAGCGATTCGACGGTGGCACAACTTACCGCCCCCAACTCTGACAGGTCAGCCGCCGATACTTAAGGACACGGGTACTGACGCAGTAGAAATACTCGGCGAGCTTATGCAGTACGACAAGAAAATCTCGCCCAACAGAAATATAGCGTGCGCGTCTTGCCACATGCCCTATGTCGCGTTTAGCGGACCGATCCCATCGGTGAATCTGACGATGATCGCGTATCCCGGAACGGTTCACTTTCGGGCCGGCAAGCGGACAGCGCAGAGATACACGTATTCATCATTCTTCCCGGTACTCCAGTACAACGAAACCCAGGGTCTTTTCTTTGGCGGAAATTTCTGGGATTCACGCGCGACCGGATATTTGCTAAGAAGTCCCGACGCCCACCAGTCACAGGGTCCTCCCGTCGATACTCAAGAAATGGGCTTCCCTGACACTGCTTGCATCACGTTCCGGCTTTCGCGTTCTGTGTACCGGCCTCTCTTTGAGCTGGTGTGGGGCAGGGGCTCGTTCGATATCAGCTTTCCAGCCGACACTGAGCAGATCTGCGCAACGCCTGGAGGAGCTGCGGCGTTCCACGGAGACACTACACCGGTTAATCTGAGTCCGGCAGACCGCACCCGATCAAATGATGTTTATGACCACTGGGCCCAGTCCCTTAACGCATACGAAGGATCCACGCAGGTGACCGCTTTCTCGTCGAAATTCGACGCCTTCTTAGCGGGCAATTACACGATGACTCCAATCGAGCGGCAGGGTTACAATCTGTTCCGCGGCAAAGCTAACTGCAATTCATGCCACCTGGATGGAAGAGGAACCGCTCTGAACCCAGGGCAGAGCGACAACAGCATGGCCGCCCAGGTGAACCCTCTGTTCACTTGCTTCGGCTCGGCCAATGAGGGCCTGCCCCTGAATCCCAGGGACGCTATCTATTATCAAACCACGCCGGATCCCTTTGGCTTCATTGCGAATCCCTTCGGCTTCGGCTTTCGAGACTTGGGCATGGGGACCTTCCTCAGAAGCGGTCCCGGTTCCTGGCCCAACCCGAACGCAAGTTGGAGACAATTTGCACCATTGACCGACGGCCAAATGCAGGTGTCTTCGGCGCGCAATGTAGCTATGACCCCGCCGCGGTGTCCCACCACCGAGGCGCCCGGGCCTTATTTCCAGAAGGAGTTCTTTCACAACGGCTACATCAAGAGCCTGAAGCAACTCGTCCACTTCTACAACACGCGCGACAAACAAGGGTTTGCGTTCAACGTTACTTCCGGACATTGTCCGGATGGAACGATCGAAAAAGTAAACTGCTGGCCGATGCCCGAGGTGCCGAACAATATCGATATGACGACCGGTGATCTCCACTTAACCGATCAAGAAGAAGACGCGATTGTCGCGTTCCTGCAGACGCTTACCGATGGTTTCACGAGACCTTACCCCTTCCGCGATACCTTTACGGGAACTTGCATGTCCGGCGGTTCGGCTTCGACCCAGGGTAATGAGTTTCTTATCCCTACTCCACCGCTTCCGCCCTGCGCACCGGAAATCTGCGGCGTTGCGCCTCGTCCGAGTCCGAACCCTATTCCGTAGTGCAAACCGCTAAACGGCAGATGAAATATCGACGCATGGGGGCCGCCCGGGGCCTCCATGCCCCTTTCGTCATGTTGCCAACGGAATATCAATTTAGGTGATTCGACTGGAGGTCTGTCCATGAATAGATTGCTTCTAAAGCTGGCGCTGAGTATGGTGGTGGCCAGCGTATTCTGCTCCATGCCAGCAGCCGCGCAGGTGGCCCCTACTACTAAAAAAGTCGCGAGCGTCAAGATCACCCAAGGACCAGAGATTGAACGCGCTGATTCCTATTTGACAATCCTCAGGTGGACGACCAATAACCCTGGGGGATCGCCGGAGCATTACGGAGTGGTGCATTACGATACGAATCCCAAGGATCTTAGCCAGACAGCGAAATCTCCAATCAGGCTGAACCCCAGCCATTCCGATACGGTTTTCCGCGTGCGTATACAAGGCCTCCAGTCTGGAACAACCTACTATTATAAAGTCGACTCAATGGAAGCCAATGGCACCAGCGATGGATACACCAGCAAGGTAAAAACCTTCAAGACACAGTAGCGGAGCGCTTCACTCTAACCTCAATTCGACGCGGTAATGCTTCAAGTCTTTCTCGCTCTAATCAGGTCGCACGACATCCGCGCGTTTCGTTTCACCTCCGAGAACGTTACCGAAATTGAGTGCGTCTTCGCCAAAGGTGTGACGGAGCAAATTCCGTCATTGACTCCGAAAGCTTTCGCAAGTTGAAGAACGGCCTCACCTCGCGGAAGGTGTACTCTTCGCATGGCGAACTCGAATTCATCCGAGCATCCCGCTTGGCAGCGAAATCCGCTCTTCGAATTTTTTGCATCGCTTAAGCTCGCCGTTGTCTTGCTGGCGGTGCTGATCATTGCCGCAATCGCGGGGACGCTCTATGAGTCGAGTTTCGATGCGAAAGTGGCGCGCGCTTATATTTACGGCGCTCCGTGGTTCAACATCTGGCTTGTCTTGCTCGGGGCAAACCTTACTTGCTCTGCGCTCTCTCGTTGGCCCTGGCGCAAACATCACCTCGCGTTTCTCATCACGCATCTCGGCATCATCACACTGCTGATCGGATCGCTTATTGGGAGAATTTGGGGAATCGAAGGAACCATGACGCTCTTCAAAGGCGAACCGCCAGCTAATCGGCTCCTGGTCGATCAACGCCAGCTTCGCGTGCACGACGTGGATGGAATTGTGAAAGGATTCGCCGCCGAATTTTTGCATCATGCGCCGACGCCACAGCATCCGCGCAATCTTGGCCAGCTCGCGTCTGGGGCGCGCTTGCAAATCGTCGATTACGCACCGGCGATTGAAGCGAAACTAAACCCGAGACCACTAAGCGACGGCGGCGAATCTGCGCTCCATTTCACCATTGCCACTGCCATGATGAACCAGCATCTGGAGAGCTGGCTGCTCGCTGATCATCCGCAGCACGGAAAATTCTCGATGGGTCTCGCCAACATCGAACTCAAACGCGGCACCGCTCCAGACTCAGGTACGGGCGATTCATCGAATCGCCCCGCATCGACCGCGAAGGATCAAGCGGTTGATCTTGAGGAATCGATTTTCGCTTTTAGCAAGGCGCCGGACGAACAAATCAGTCGTGTTCGCAAAGGGGGCAGCATCGGCGCGAAGGTTCACTTGCTCGCCCCCAAGGACGGGAACAAAGGGCAAGTCGTAATTTCCGCAGGCGATAAAGAAGCCGGTTTCGATGTCGCAGAAAATCTCGGGCGTGACGTCGCAATCGCCGGAACGCCGTTCACGCTAAAGATTGACAACTACTGGCCCGATTTTCGGATCGAGAATCGCAAACCGAGTTCGCTCAGCGATCAGCCAAATAATCCCGTAGTGCTTGTTACGATACATGGCAAAGGTATTCCGGTTGCCGCTGCCGAAACAAATCCGCACGGAGATGGTAAAGAACGCAATGCAACTGGCGGTCCGCCAGCAATGCCCGCACCCGGTGAAGAAACACCGAACCGTCTAACGTTGTTTATTGCCGACGATGGCGCGATCACCTATGAGCTCGTTTCGCGCAAGAACGGCAAATCTTTGGGCAAGATCGATTTCAACCAACCGCTCGCCACCGGTTGGGCCGACTGGCAGCTCGTCGTTGACAGGACAATGCCGCACGCGCAGCAATGGACGGATTTCACTCCCGTGAAATCCGAAGAAAGATCGGCATCTTCCGCCGCGGCCGATTTGCCCGATGCCGTGCGCGTTCGAATTCAGCAAAATGGCGAAACGCTGGAGCAATGGGTTCCGGGTGGCTGGCAAATAGCAATTCCCACTGGGCCTAACAAAACCATGATTGCTTATGGCTGGGAAGTGATTGGATTACCGATAGGCCTTCAACTGCGCGACTTTGAAGTAAAACGCAATGAAGGCTCCGACAGCCCTGCGGGGTTCAAAAGCACTCTGCAAATCGCAACGGCAGACGGCGAAACCGCCACCGGCTCGTGCTGGATGAACAATCCGTTTAGCTATCCCAGCGCCTGGTGGCACACTTGGACGGGACTCACCTATAAAATTTCGCAAGCCTCTTGGAATCCGGAAAACCTCGGGCAAAGCACCGTGCAGATTTTGCGCGATCCCGGCTGGCTCTTGAAGTGGATCGGTTCGCTGCTGGTGGTGATTGGTGTGTTCATGATGTTTTATCTCCAGCCCTATCGAAAACAAACCGAAGGCGAGCCGATTACGCCTTACGGATCAAAACCGCGAAAACAGAAACACGAAATAGTGCCTGCTTCAGTAGCAATTGCGGATTGAAGATCGCAGCAGGAGGTTGAGCTTCGGACTGATGGGAAATTGGAAAGGTATTCAGTCTTTGGCGCTCCTTAGCGTCGTGGCAGTTTTGATCGCGTGTGCGTCGCATAAGAACTCCGCCCAGCTCTCCGTTGCCGAGCAACCGTCCTCGGGCGGATCCAGATGGGGTTACTACAGCGGCGAACCGGTGACGCGATGGAATCCGGACGGCAGGACAATGACGCTGTTAAGCGAGTTGAGTTACACGGATCCGCAAGGTCTTCTCTGGAGCGCCCGTGCTGGATCACAAGTTGATGGCGCATCCATTCCGCGATCGCTCTGGTCGATCATGGGCGGGCCTTTCGAAGGGAAATATCGCAACGCTTCGGTGTTGCACGACGTCGCTTATGAGCAACACAACCGTCCGTGGCAGGATTGCGACCGCATGTTTTACAACGCGATGCGTTGCAGCGGTGTGAGCGCCGTCGAAGCCAAGACCATGTATTACGCCCTCTACAAATTTGGCCACCACTGGAAATTTCCGATCAAACGCGGGAAACCAGTGAAGTTTGAGGGTGGGCTGGTAGCGAGAGCCGAGGAAATTCCACGCGCCATTCCGGTGAATCCGGCTGAAGTCAACGAAGCACGCGATTGGATTCGCAGCGCCGACCCGAGTCTCAACCAAATCGAACAACGAGCCGACACTGAAGCGTGGTAATTCCCGATCTTGTAAGAAATCGGAAAAGCGTTTCTGGTCTCAGCGGTGCGTCAAGACTCAGCGCCTTCCGTTCGCTGTGCCGATTCGCGATTTAATTTTCCAGAACGAAATTTGCGACCGCCGATATTGCGAATTGTTGCGACAGACGAAAAAATGTTCGCCTTTTTTTACGAATATTCGTCTAATTCTTGCTAGATTCGCAGATGCGTTTCCTCGCTCTACTAACGGCTCTTCTTGGCTGCCTTCTCATAGGCGTTGGCGGCTTCGGGCTGCAGACGACCATCGCAGCATGGGACATTCTTGGTGGTAGCGGGGCGGCGATGGGACTGCAGCCGGATCACTGGCGTAGTCACTGGGTCGCCACAGCTGTCGTTTACATCGCGGTCGGACTCACGTTTATGTGCTTTGCAGTTGGATTGCGGCGAGGCTCTAGGCGCGTGGCCAGCGCATGGTGTATCACGGTTACTGCGCTCTCGGTCGTGTGGCTTGCACTGGGCCTGCTTCACCCGCTTCCATTCGGTTTCCAGCAAGTCCCATTCGTTGAAGTTGCTTTTTTCGTAGGTCTGAGCCTAGTCAGTTGGCTGCTTATTCGCAGCCATCAGCGAAGGCATGCGAAAGGGATCTAACCATGCGATAGAGCTGACCGCGAGCCGCGGTACTATCCAGCTTTCCATGACTTCAACCCGTCAAACCACCGCGACGCGCGCCTCCGCTCGCGGCAGCTCATCTTGTTCTCGTTAGAGCAAGTGTGAGTTTGCGGAGTCAGGCCGCTTTTGATTCCGGCGAAGGCGCGGCGCCATTCTTCTCCAGCGCGGCGGCCAGAACCTCATCGACGTTCTCGACTGGAATGAATTTAAGTTTTTGTTTCGCTTCCTCCGGAACATCGACAAGGTCTTTTTCGTTGAGCTTGGGGATGATGACGGTGGAGATGCCGGCGCGCATCGCCGCGAGGCTTTTTTCCTTTAGGCCGCCTATTGGCAGAACGAGTCCGCGCAAGGTGATCTCGCCGGTCATGGCGACCTCCGGTCGCACCGGCGTGTTGGCAAACAGCGAGGCAAGCGCGGTAAACATGGCGATTCCTGCAGACGGCCCGTCTTTCGGCACCGCGCCAGCCGGAACGTGTACGTGCACATCAATGTTGCGGAAATCTTCCGCTTTGGCCCCAATTTCGCTGTTGCGGCTGCGCACTAAACTGAGCGCAGCCTGGACCGATTCCTTCATTACTTCGCCGATATGTCCCGTGAGCATGACGTTTCCTTTGCCGGGATAACGCGTCGCTTCGATGTGTAACACTTCGCCGCCGGCGGGCGTGTAAGCCAGGCCAGTCACAACACCCGGCTTGCTGGTCTTTAGTTTCGTCTCACGAACGTACTTCGCCGGACCGAGGAGTTCCGCCACCAATTCAGGCGTGATGGTCGCATGCTCGATTTTTCCGCGCGCGACCTGCGACGCAATGCCGCGACAAACAGATGCGATCTGGCGCTCCAGTTCGCGGACGCCGGCTTCGTGCGTGTAATCGTTTATGACGCGGCGAAGCGCTTCCTCCTGCCATTCGCATTGCTCGGGCTTGAGTCCGTTTTCCTCCAATTGCCGCCTAACGAGATATCGTTTGGCGATCTCGAGTTTCTCGCGCTCGGTGTAGCCGGGAAGTGAAATCACTTCAATCCGGTCGCGCAACGGCTCAGGCACTCCGTCGATGTAATTCGCGGTTCCAATGAAAATCACGTCTGAAAGATCGAACGGCACGTCGAGGTAGCGATCGACGAAGGCATTGTTTTGCCGCGGATCGAGTACTTCGAGCAACGCGCTGGCCGGGTCGCCTCGAAAATCCGCGCCGATCTTATCGATCTCATCGAGCATGAAAACCGGATTGCGTGTGCCGGCGCGGCGCAGCTCCTGAATGATGCGGCCCGGCATCGAGCCAATGTACGTGCGGCGATGACCGCGAATCTCCGCTTCATCGCGCATACCGCCAAGGCTGATCCGGACAAATTTGCGGCCGAGCGCATCGGCGATCGACTGGCCGAGACTGGTTTTGCCCACGCCAGGCGGACCGAGAAAACAGAGGATCGCGCCGTGTCCTTGTGGATTGAGTTTGCGCACAGCCAGATATTCGATCAGCCGTTTTTTTACTTTTTTCAGATCGTAATGGTCGCGATCAAGGATTTTCTGCGCCTGATCGAGATCAAGATTGTCCTGGCTTAATTTATTCCACGGAAGATCGGCGATGATTTCGATGTAACTGACGATGACGGAAAATTCCGGGCTGGCCGGCGGAATGAAATCGAGCCGCTTCAATTCCCGCTCGGCCTGCTTCATCACTTCCTCCGGCGGCTTGGCCTCCACAAGACGGGCACGTAATTGCTGTGCCTGCTCTTCTCCGCCGCCCTCGGCCTCGCCCAGCTCACGCTGAATCGCCTTAATTTGCGAACGCAAATAAGCGCGCCGTTGCGCATCCGAGAATTGCGAGGCCACATCTTTTTGCAGCTTTTGTTGAATCTCGGCGATCTCGAGCTGGGCCGAGATTTGTTTTTGCACGGCGCGCACGCGTTTTTCGACGTCGAGCTCCTCGAGCAGCGCCTGCTTCTGCGCGACATCGACGTTTAAGTTGGGTGCCAGAAAGTCAGCCAGCTGCTCGGGACTGTCGATGTTCAGGACCATCAGGCGCGCCTGTTCCGGCGCGTCTGGCGCTAATTCAAACAGTCTCGCAGCCGAATCGCGCAAGTTCCGGAATGTGGCTTCCCATTCCTTGCTCTCTGCCGGCAAGACTGATTGGGGTAGATCGACTTCGGCGCGAAGAAATGGCGAAGTCGCGACGACCTTGCGTAAGGAAAAGCGGCGCAGCCCCTGCGCGATGACCAGCACATGGTCCCCCTCCTGGCGTATAAGCTTGAGCACAAGCACGGCCGTGCCCACAGAATACAGATCTTGTGGCCCTGGATCTTCCTTCGTTTCGTCGCGCTGTGTCAGCAAGCCGATTACTTTTGTTCGCGACAAACTGTCATCCAGTAATTTGAGCGACGCCGCGCGCTGGATATTGAGCGGAATAACCGTCCCCGGAAAAACGACAAGCCCGCGCACCGGCAAGATCGATAATTCTTCCGGAATGTGCGGCATCCGGCTTTCACCCGTTCCTGCCGCGATCGTGCTTTGCGTTCCCGGTTTCGATTCGGTGCCGGTCTGCAACACGGCGAGTTCTTTCGCGCTCATGACTCTTTTAAAGGCAGCGAAATCCAGAGCAAGCCGTTGCGCTGCTCGGCGTGCGCATGGTCGATTTCCACTTCGGCCGGCAACGGCACTTCGCGCTCGAACGGTCCGTAATCGATCTCCATTGCCAGCAATTGCACCGCGTGTCCTTCCGCGTCACTCGGCTCCGGCAGCTCGCGGGTGCCGCGAATCAGCACGCGTCGCTGCTCTACGATGAGGTCGATGAGCGAGCGATCCACTCCCGCCAGATCGACGCAGATGCGAATGCATTTTTCGCAGCGGTACGCATTGATTGCCGGCTCCCAGCAGTGCGGCGCAAACCTTGAGAATTGCGAACGCGATAGCTCATAGGTCACGTCCTGCAACGCGCCATGAAGCCATCGCAACTTGATGTTCCTGATTGGATCCATAAAAACATAAACTTCCACCCAGCGCGCTCCCTTTTCAACCGAAGCGCGATCATCAATGCTCGAGGATATCGCCGTTATCGCGCTTTTCCCGGGCCCCACAAAGCGCGGCCCGGTTTCGCGCCAGTGTGTTCCCCATCCTTGATGACTTGCACGCCGTTAACGATAACGTGTTTCGCGCCAAGGGCGTATTGATGCGGATTTTCGAAGGTAGCGCGATCGGAGATTGTCGCAGGGTCGAACACGACCACATCCGCGAACATTCCCTCTTTAATGAAACCGCGGCGATCGAGGCCGAGATCGGTGGCAGGTAATCCGCTTAGTCGTCGCACGGCCTCGCTCATGGGGATCACTTTCTCGTCCCGCACGTATTTTCCTAGCACCCGCGCGAAATTTCCATAGGCGCGCGGATGCGGATTTGACTTGAGGAAAACGCCTTCTGGCGCCTGTGAAGCTTCATCAGAGCCGAATGAAATCCACGGTTTCGCCAATTCTTTCTTTACGTTCTCCTCCGACATTAAAAAATAAATCGACTCAATGCGTGATTGATCCTCCGAGATTAGATCCATGATTGTAGTGATGGGATCTTTGCCGCGCATTTTGGCGACCTCGGCCAGCGATTTGCCGGTAAGCGGTTTCAGTTTGTCCGACTTAAATCCGAACAGCAAAATTCTGTCAGGTGAGCCTGCGCCGATGTACAGATTTTCCCAATCGTCACTGTCCTTGCTGACCTCGGCGGCAATTTTTTCTCGCGTTGCGGGATCGCGGAGGCGCTTGAACAGCGCGGGATAACCCCCATCTTCGGTCCATGGCGGCAAACAAGCGTCCAGCCCCGTGCCGGCTGCTGTGTACGTGTACATATTGGCTATGATCTTCAGTCCGTCTTTTTGCGCGGCTTCAATTCGCGAAAGCAGATCGTCGACCTTGCCCCAGTTTTGTTTGCCGGCCGCTTTGATGTGATAGACCTCTGCGGGAATACTTGCTTCCCTGCTGATCCGGATTAATTCATCCAGCGCTTCGAGCAGCCGGTTTCCCTCGCTGCGCATGTGCGAGATGTATTTGCCCTGATATTTCGCCGCGACT
>Ga0137364_10001625_pt1 | contig 10764 bp, 8 predicted proteins | sample SagtaG_10_FD_104798 | JGI IMG/M metagenome (GOLD analysis project Ga0137364, IMG submission 104798) | Vadose zone soil microbial communities from Sagehorn Ranch, Mendocino, California, USA - Sage1_L_20_16 metaG | ecosystem: Environmental > Terrestrial > Soil > Vadose zone | place: USA... | reverse complement strand
CGAGACACTCAACATCGGCGGTGACCTCGTTGTTCGTCGCCTTGGCTACGGCGCAATGCGCCTGACGGGTCGCGGGATCTGGGGCGATCCACGCGATCCCGCCGGTGCGCGGGCGGTGCTGAGCCGAGCGGTCCAGCTCGGCGTCACCTTCATCGACACAGCGGACTCCTACGGTCCCCGTGTGAGCGAGCGTTTGATCGCCGAAGCCCTGCGGCCGTATCGCACTGGCCTGCTGATCGCAACCAAGGGCGGCTATGAGCGGCCGGGCCCCGGCGTGTGGCAGCCGAATGGTCGCCCGGAGCACCTGCGCGACGCGTGTGAAGGGAGTCTTCGCCGATTAGGGATCGACCAGATCGACCTCTACCAGCTCCACACCGTCGACCCGCGAGTTCCTCTCGAGGAGTCAGTCGGCGCGCTCGCCGAGCTGCGGAGACAAGGAAAGATCCGACACGTCGGCCTCTCAAACGTTTCCGTCGAACAGATCGAGCGGGCACGAGGGGTCGTGCAGGTCGCTTCGGTTCAAGATCGCTACAACATCGCCGACCGGGCCGCCGATGACGTCGTTCGGTATTGCCAGCAAGAAGGGATCCCTTTTATCTGCTGGCGCCCTCTCGAGAGCGGCCTGCTCGCAAGCGGAGCGTTGCGGGACGTCGCCCTCGCGCATCAGGCGACCTCGATCCAGATCGCGCTTTCCTGGCTGCTCCATCGATCGCCGGTCACGGTTGCGATTCCAGGGACATCCTCGCGGGAGCATCTCGAGGAAAACATGGGAGCCCTGGGAATCCGCTTGACGTCAGCCGAGCGGTCCGCACTCGATGAGTTTCGCCTAGGTCGACCACAGCGACTTGGCCGCAGCGCGAGACGAACCGTGCGGCTGGCGGTGCGGGGCATGCGCCGCCTGCGGCGCTCACCCTCCGGCTAATCGCAAGCGTGTCGCAGCCACGGGGTCCCGGGCCCTGACGAGCTCGTCTGCGACGCGGGGCTCGAGCGGAAGGAAGTCCACGCGGCGGCGAAAGATCCGCCGGGGCTCGACGCGCATCACGAAGGGGTAAAGCCGAGCCGTACGAAAGTACGACTCTGAGGCGGCGGGCGAGAAGGAATGCTAGGCGCGCCTGACCTCTTTGCGCCGGCTGTGGTGGCGCCTAAGACGGCGCGCGATCCGAAACGTCCGTGGGCGGTCAGCGCAACGATTTGGAGGCGGCGAGACGCACAAGGGACTCGGCGAACGCATCGGTGTCGCCTGGCTCGGCGAGGCCTCGGATGGCGTCGGGTGCGAGCGGGCGGAAGTCGATCCGCCGGCGAAAGAGCCGCGATCTCTCCACCCGCACAGCGAAGGGCACGAAGCCGACTCGCAGGTAGAAGCGGATGAGGCTCAGACTATCGGCGTGCACGTACATGACGACGCGCCGTAGGCCTTGCTCCCGCCCGATCTCGATCAGCCGGAGCAGCACGGTTGGCATTACAGGGCGCGCGCGGTGCTGTTGCAAAGTGAACGCGAACTCGAGCAGACCCTCATCTTCTGCCAGCGGCGGGAAGAGTCCGCCGTACACCTCCGCAAGGCGCTCGTTTTGGTCGGCCGTGATGAGGAACTGCATGTACACCGGCCCCTCCTCGGTCACGCCGATGTAGCACGTGGTCAATCCCGACTCGAGCAGGTGGCGGGCGTTCACGCGAGTCAGCGCTTCGACCCGTGGGGTGCTGGCGGGAGGCAGCGCGGTGAATACTGCCGCTTCGTCGCTCCGCATCGGCCGTACCTCGACGGGCGTGCGTGGAATTCGGGCAGTCACAGTCACTCGCGGATCGTAGGCGAGGCCGAATGCGACTGTGTCGTCCCACAACCAGCGACGCAACCGCCTTAGCAAGGGGCGATGATGCCCCCTCCATAGGAGCCACAAGGCCTTTCGAATATTTCTCATCTCGGTAGGCTTCTTCTGCGACTTTCCCCGCTCGCGGTCTTGGAGAGCTCGTCGATGAACGGTACCGCGAAGCTCGCTAAACGCTCGCGGCAAATCCGGATGATCTCGGACTCGGCGACGGCGATTTCGGCGTCGCGTACGACGTATGCGAGGATGCCTGGCCCAGCACGTTAGCTTGGGCTACCACGGCTTCCTTGACGCCCTCGACCGAAAACAGGACGTTCTCCACGTGGTCGATGAGGAGATGAGTGTCCCTCTGCGGGCTCCGCTTCGTTCAGGACTTGAAGGCCGCGGAGAAATACAAGATCTTCGGACGCGAACGAGCAATCGGCTACGTCACGAAGTACCTGATCCTCGTGCAGGAGATCAGCGATTTCTGCCGCGAGCACCACTACAAACGCGCTGGCCGCCGTCGAGTTCGGCGAGCCCCGAAGACCTCGACCGCAAAGGTGCAGAAGTACGTCCTGCGCGAGAGGGATGGCCCGGCCTCTATGAAGCGCGTTTAACTAGCTCGAAGGCGGTACGCTGGATCGTCGAAGTCGGGGACGTCGTCTACGATCCACGGGGTGGCTCGGCTAGGCGAAAGTCTCATGGGGAGGCGAGTGCTCGTCACCCAGGAGCGGGACTTCATGGGCCCTGCCCTCGTCGAGGGTTTCCTGGAGCACGGCGCTATCGTCGCTACGGGCGAGGAGCCGCTGACCGAGCCCGGTGCTGCCGAGGAGCTCGTCCGCTCGGCCGGAGAGGTCGACGTGCTCGTCGCGAACCTGTCCTGCCCGGCACCTGCGACGCCCGCTGCAAAGGTCAGTGACGACGAGTGGCGGTCAGTGTTCGCCCATCTCGTCGATCCACTTCCGAGGCTCGTGCGTGCCGTACTGCCGCAGATGACGGCGCGCGGCAAGGGAAAGGTGATTGTGATGGGTAGCGCCGCGGCACTTCGCGGCATGCGTCGCACATCCACGTATAGCGCAGCGCGCGGCGCGCAGGTCGCCTACGTTCGCGCGGTTGGAACGGAGGTAGCTCCGCACGGCGTCCAGGTGAACTTGATCGCTCAGAACTTTGTCGAGAACGACGTGTACTTCCCAGAAGAGGTGCGTAGGCTTCCGTCGTTTCAGGAACGGTTACGGCGCGAGGTGCCGGCTCAGCGCCTCGGCACCCCCCGCGAAGACGCGATGCTCGCCGTGTTCCTCGCGAGTGACGAGTGCTGCTTCATGGTCGGTCAGAGCCTCCCGCTGGCGGGCGGCTGGGTCACCTAGCGAGGCGACATCCCGCGCAGTGGGTTAGCGCTCGGAGCGTAGCTGGCTCCGGAGTAGCTCGCGTCTGAAATAACTCCCGGGGAGCATCGGTTCGAAAGGGTGCTGTGCTGGTCGGTGTAGGTTCGTCGCACCGGAATGGGGGCGGAATCCTCCTGAGCAACGGCCGGTGGTGGCCGTTGCGCAACAGCCAAAGAGGCTTCTGCGCGTTTCTCATGCCAGCAGGCTCTTCCTGAGAACCTTGCCGCTCGGCGTCTTCGGAAGATCGTCCACGAAGCGCACCTCGTGGGGGACGGCGAATGCCTCGAGCTGCTCCCGGCACGCACGCACCACCTGGGCCTCCTTCAGACTGCTGCCCTCCTCGCGGACGACATACGCTCGGATCGCCTCCCCCAAGTGCTCGTCGGGCACTCCGACCACCGCCGCCTCCTTCACGCCGGGCAGCGCGAACAGGACGTTCTCGACCTGTATCGGGCTGACCTTCTCGCCCCGCGTCTTGATCATCTCGTCGCTCCGGCTCACGAAGTAGAGGTCGCCGTCCTCGTCTGTCGTGAAGAGGTCGCGCGTGCAGAGCACGCGCTCGCCGTTGGCGTCCGAGCTCGAAATCATCCCTTCGGTCTGCTCGGGAGCATTCCAGTAACCGCGCATGACGTGCGGCCCGCGTACATACAGCGTCCCCACCGTTCCGGCCTCCGCGGGGCGACCGTCGTCGTCCAGCACGAACGCGTCAGTCCCCGGGATGGCGCGGCCGACCGAGGTCGGCTTCCGATCGATCAGCTCTGGCTCGAGGTAGCACACGCGAATGCATTCCGTCTGGCCGTACATACGGAAGATGAGCGCGTTGGGAAAGAGTTTGCGGAGCGGTGCGTGGAGAGCCGGTGGCAGCGCCGCGGCCGCATTCGTGATCCGGGTGATGCTGGGGTAGGTCTTCTCCGACGCTCCGAAGGACGACGCGAGGGTCGCGAAGATCGTAGGAATGCCCGGGAGAACGGTTGCCTCGTGCAGCTCGAGTAGTCGCAGCATCTCGGCGGGATACGCGAACGAGCGCTCGAGGATGAGGGTGCCGCCGAGGTGAGCCGTCAGCAGCAGCTGCGAGAGGCCGTAGCCGAACGCCATCGGAAGCACGTTCAGGATCCGGTCGTCCGAGCCGAGCCGAAGGTAGTCGACGATGCTCGCGGTCACGAACGCCAGGCTCTCGTGGGTCAGCATCACGCCCTTCGGGGTGCCGGAGCTCCCGGAGGTGTAGAGAAGCGCCGCCAGGTCGGACGGAGTCGCGCCGCTTGCGCGTGGCTTCCCCTCGCTCTCCACCATTCGTTGGAAGTCGGATCCGCGGCTTGCTACGTCCATCGGCGCACGAGCGACTACGAGCTTCGGTGGGACCTCGGCAGCCGCGCAGGCGTCCACGGCGATGCGAGAGATCGGCCCCTCGCTGAGCAGGATCCTCGTGCCGGAGTCGTCGATGATGTAGCCGAGCCGGTCTTCCTTCGTTTGCGCGTTGACCATGACGAAGACGCCCCCTGCGAGCAAGATGCCGAAGACGGCCGTCGCGCAGGCGAGGGAGTTCTCCATGAAGACGACGACCCGGTCCTCGGGCCGGAGACCTTCGTCCTGGAGCGCCGCCGCGACGGCGGTCGAGCGGGCCAGGAGTTCGGCGAACGTGGCGGTCCCGTCTTCGGCGATCAGCGCAACCTTGTCGGGCCGAGCAACGGCGGAGGAGACGAGATCGTCTTGGAGCAGCCGCTCGAAGCGCATCCTCACCCCATTACGGCATGACGTATCGGGCCGGGCGATTGGGGCGTCCGTTCGACCATCTTCACCGGAACGGCGGCGGGCGACTTCGAGGGGGCGGCGATGAACGACTCGTGGAGGAGCATCGTCGAGAGGGCTCCCATCAAGGCCATCTCGTCGGCTTCGCTGACCTTGCCGGTCTCGTGACTCGTCAGCTTCGCGGTCACCCTCGCCACGGCGCGTCCGTCGAAGATGCCGACGTCGTCGACGTTGCGCGGCTCGAGCCACTCGAGCAGCTCGCGCCCGACTGCGGTCGCCAGCACCGGGCCGGCGATCGGAGCGCGGTATGGCCACTTCTTACGCTCACGAATCTGGCGTGGAACCAGGCCGGCGGTTGCCTTCCTCAACCCGACCTTCTCGTGCAGCCCGAGGAGGCGGAGCCGGGCGGGCAGCCGGGCAGCAAGCTCAGCGACGCGGTGGTCGAGGTAGGGGAATCGACCCTCGACCGAGTGCCTCATCAGCATCCGGTCGGCCTGGCTGTGCAGGAGGTAGCCCTCGAGGAACGTCACGATCTCGAGGTACTGGGCCCGGTCGAGAGGGGCGAGCTCGTTCATGTGGCGTGGAAGGCGCTCGAGCAGGCCGGTCAGCGGCGCCTCGGCTGCTGCGCCAAGCGTTCGAATCAGTCGCATCCCGTTCTCGAACCGGATGCGGTGGCTGTAGAGCGGATCGTCGGTTTCGAGCAGGCCGCGACCATAGAAACGGGCGAGGAAGGGAACAAGGCGCCCGAGGTCCTCGTCCAGATATTCGTTCAGCCGGGCGTAGAGCAACGGGCGGATCCGGGACTCCGGATCCCGAGCGCAGAAGCGGCGCACCTTGTCCTCGCGGAAGATGTCGTAGCCGCCGAACAGCTCGTCGGCGCCCTCTCCGGTGAGTACGACCTTGATCCCGTTCTCGTGCACCGTTGACGCGAGTTGGAGGAGCGGCGCCGGCGCAGTCCTGAGAGTCGGGCGCTCTGCGAACTCGACCACGGTCGGCAGGAGCTCGGCGATGGCCGTCGGCCCGACTCGGGACTGAATCAGCTCGGCGTCCAGTGCGGACGCAGCCGCGCGCTGGTACTCCGTCTCGTCGTAGCGACCGTCCTCGAAGCCGACCCCGAAAAGCGTCAGGCCGCTCTTCGCATACGGCCGTCCGAGGGATGCCACGATGCTGGAGTCGAGCCCTCCGCTGATGTAGATCGCGACGGGCACGTCGGCCCGCATCCGAATCCGCACCGAATCGTCCAAGAGCTCTCGCAGCTCCCCGAGGAGCTCGTCTTCACGGCGCTCGTCCTCCGGGGAGAACTCCAGGTCCCACCACCGCCGAGCCGGCTCGATCCCGTGACTATCGACGCGCACCGAACACCCAGCGGGCAACTCCCTGATCCCTTCGAACGACGAGCGTCCGGAGGGATTCGCCCAGGTGACGAAGAACTCGGCGAGCGCAGCACGGTCGAGCTCTCGGCGTGAGTGTGGGTGCCGGAGGAGGGCCTTTGCCTCCGAGGCAAACCACACATCGCCTTCGAGCTCCATGATGAACAGCGGACGAACGCCGAATCGGTCGCGCGCCAGGAAGAGCTCGCGGCTCAGCGCGTCCCAGACGGCAAAGGCAAAGTCACCGTTGAGCCGGTCGAGACACGCAGGCCCCCACTCGGCGTAGGCGTTTGCCAACACCTCCGTGTCGCAGCTCGTGGTGAACTTATGACCGAGCCCCTCCAGCTCGGCCTGGAGCTCCACGTAGTTGTAGATCTCGCCGTTCTGGACAACCCAGAAGCGACCTTTGTCGTCGGAGAGGGGCTGGTCGCCGGAGGCGAGGTCGACGATCGCCAGACGGCTGGCCGCCATCCCCATCCCGCCGTCGAGGTAGAGGCCGGTGCCGTCCGGTCCGCGATGCCGAAGCTCGCCCGCCATCGAGAGGAGAACATCCCTCGGGACCGCCGCTTCGCCACCTCGGTAAACACCAACGATGCCGCACATCTTTCTCACGATAGGCGCTTCCCTACAGGGCCACAAGCGTGTAAAACGAGATCGTAGAGACGAGCAGGCGCGTTCGGAAAGTGCGGTGGTATGGTGGCGCGCCCCAGGGGAGCGAACGAAGGTCAGATGCAGTCGGACGTAGAAATCGAAGGCGAGATCAGGGCTTTCATGAGCCTGAATTTTCCGCTGTACAAGGCGGAGCAGGTCGATCCGGACCAGTCCCTGGTCGAGTCCGGCGTGATCGATTCTCTTGGCATCCTCGAGCTCGTCGAGTTCGTCGAGGTCCGATTCGATCTGCGAATTCCCGAGGAGGAATTGCTCCCTGAGAACCTCGACTCCATCGCGAACATCACCCGGTACCTGGCTCAAAAGCTCGGGACGGACGGCGTTGTCAGGAACGAAGCCAGCAGTTCCTGACCTCGTCCCGAGCGTCCTGGACGTCGATCCCGAACCGCTCATCGAGGAGCTCGTCGATGGGTTGCAGCAGGCGGTTCGGGTACGCCTGCGGAAGCGGGGAGCGGTCGTCGGTCTCTCGGGAGGAATCGACAGCAGCGTCGTGCTTGCACTGTGCGCGCGGGCGTTCGGACCGGAGAACGTGCTCGGCCTACGCATGCCGGAGCGCGACTCTGCGGACGACAGCAGCGCGCTCGGATCCCTCGTTGCTCAAAGCCTGGGCGTCGAGACGACGGCGGAGGACATCACGGATGTGCTCGAGGCCCTTGGCTGCTATCGGCGGCGCGACGACGCGTTTCGCGAGCTGATTCCGGACTACGGGCCCGGTTGGAAGGCGAAGATCGTCCTTCCGCCCATCCTCGGAGGAGATTCCTACCGGCTCTTCTCCGTGGTCGCCCAGTCCCCCGAAGGTCAAGAGGTGCGTGCCCGCGTCACCGCGGACACCTACCGTCAGATCGTTGCGGCTACGAATTTCAAGCAGCGAACCCGAAAGATGCTCGAGTACTACCACGCCGATCGGCTCGATTACGCGGTCGCCGGGACGCCGAACCGCCTGGAGTACGACCTCGGCTTCTTCGTCAAGAACGGCGACGGCGCCGCGGATGTCAAGCCGATCGCCGAGTTATACAAGACCCAGGTCTATGGGCTCGCGGCTGCGCTGGGCGTCCCGGAGAAGATCCGCTCGAGGACGCCTACGACCGACACCTACCCACTCGCACAGGACCAGGAAGAATTCTACTTCTCGCTCCCATATCAGCGGATGGACCTCGCCTTGTACTCGCGGATGAACGGCTACCCGCCGGAATCGCTCGCAGCCACGATCGGGATCTCCGTGGACGACGCCGCCCGGATCTACGCGGACATCGACGCCAAGCGCCGGATCGCCGAGGTCCTGCACCTACCCGCGCTGATCGTCGGCACGGCTTCGGTTTCCGACTAGCAGAGCTTCCTGTCTGTCTACGTCAGCTGTCCGAGACGGTGATGGTGGCCGACCGACGGATCGTGCCCCCGCACCGCTTTGGAAGCGCGAGGCGCAGGTAGGCGTCGTTACTGTCGTCCGGGCGGAGGTCGGTCGAGTTAAAGAGCAGGAGCGTTGCGCGAGAGCCGACGCGGCAGCCGGGCAGGCCATGCGCGGCGGCGACGCGCAGCGTGAGGCGTGCACGGGTCGGGCCGGCGAGTCGCACGAGCCGGAGTCGCCTGGCCCGCAGCAGCAAATGGGCTCCCTGGCTTTTCTGCAACAGGATCGATCCGCGTGCGGAAACCGGGTCGAGCAGGCCTTTTCGACCGCCAGGGAAGCGAGCGTTCGCGCGTCCTTCGACCGTCGATCCGGCCGCGACCTTCGCCACGAAGCGAAAGCCGATCGAGCTGACATGTCGTTTCACGCGGATGAGGGCATCGGGCGTACGCGGGACGAGCTGGTTGCCCGCGGCGGTCTCGACGAACGCACTCGCTTTGCTGCGGTATGTGCCCAATCCCGGAGGCGTGTGGACGGCCAGATGCATGCGCAACTGTTGCCGGGCAGGGAGCACCCTCGTGAGTGACCAGGTGAGCATCCGGCCCGAGACGACGGGGTCCGTTCGTGTTACGCCACTCGTCTTGTGCCGGAGGTAGCTGAACCCGCGCGGCAACTGGACCTTGATCGTCTTGATCGTCAGGGACAACAGGTTCGGGTTCTGCAGCTTGACGGTGTATCCCGTGCGGTCGGTCCGCAGAGCAGCGGGGAGATCGGGCTTCAGCGTGAGGGGAGCGTAGGCACCTTGAATCAGCTCCACGATCGTCGAGACGAGATCATCGCCGCCGTCGCGCGCCAGCCCACCCGCATAGGCTCCTGCGGCGAGCGATTGGTAACACCCCAGCGAAGCCGAGACCTCCTTCGACAGCTCCCTGACCATGATCAGCGTTCTCTCGGAGGAGCGCATGTTTGCGAGCTCGCGCCGCGTGGAGAGACCCTCTGGATCGTACGAACGATCGTGACAGCCCGCGAGTCCGTCCGTTCCCGCACCGTTCGGCTCCGCGTCGCCGAGCACGAGGACGATCTTCCTTGCGTCCGCGCGCCAGCCCATCTGGCTGTCGCTATAGCTCCGCTTGAACGCGAGGTTGTAAGACTCGGCGGGGCCGTTGTCCGGATTCGGGTTGTACGCGGTCTTGATCCTGGCGAAAGCACTCTTCACCAGAGACTCATCCTTAGTGAACGGCTGCACGAGCTCGTACTCGCCGACCGGGTTCCCGTGGTCGCGGAAGACCACGACGCTGAACCGGGTGTCTGGGAGCAGCTGGATCACTCCGTCCGTGATCCCGACACCGCTCTGTTTCGCCTGAGCGATCGCGCTCGCCATGCTGGCCGTTCCGTCGACGGCGATCTCGACGTCGAGCTGCGGTGTTGCTTGCTGCATTGCTCCGCTGGCGGACGACTCGCGACCGCCGGCAAGCGCGATACAACCCATCCCAACGGCCAGTAGGCCGGCCACAAAAGACTTCACATCCCCCTCCACTGATCGGCAGTTCTCAGGATCGACCTCAACCCCACCTACGCAATAGGGACGTTGCGCGGATTTCACGGATTCTGCATCTTCCACCGCCCGGCTGGTCTCGACTTCCGGTGCGGTTCGCCCCTACGATCGTCCAGGCTAAGCTGCGCATCGCCGAGCTCTTACCCCCGTATGGCGTCAGGACATGACTAGACCGCGCTCGTGCGCGTTCCGGATCCGCCTTCTGCGCACATTCGTGCCGTGCGCTGCTTTGCTAATGGTCGCAACCGCCGCTTGGGCCGGCACGACGTTCTCGGCCGGCGACACGGCCGCGCCGAAAGCGCGGTTCCGCCACGTGATCCTGATCGTCTTCGAGAACCACGAAGCTGACGATGTCCTCGGCAACTCCGACGCGCCGACGTTCAACCGGCTCGCGACTCGCTACGCGACCATCGGGAACTACACGGCCGTTGCGCATCCGAGCTTGCCCAACTACCTCGCGCTCGTCTCGGGCTCGACGCACGGGATCGACAGCGACTGCACAGGTTGCCTCGTCGACGGCCGGAGCCTGGCCGACACGCTCGCGGCGTCAGGAAAGACTTGGAAGACCTATGCCGAGGGCCTTCCGCACACAGGCTTCACCGGTGCCTCTTCCGGTCGCTACGCGAAGAAACACAACCCCTTCGTCTACTTTCGTCGCAACCTGACGACCACGCGGCTCCAACGGGTCGTGCCCCTCAGCCGATTCCTGCCCGACGTTCGCAGTCGACGCCTGCCGGCGTTTTCGCTTGTCATTCCCGATCTCTGTCACGACATGCACGACTGTGATGTCGCAACAGGCGACAGCTGGTTAGGCGCGTTCGTCGGGCCGCTTCTCCGTGGTTCCGTGTTGAGGAACAGTGTGGTGTTCGTCGTGTTTGACGAAGGCACGACGGAT
>Ga0137364_10001622_pt1 | contig 10770 bp, 5 predicted proteins | sample SagtaG_10_FD_104798 | JGI IMG/M metagenome (GOLD analysis project Ga0137364, IMG submission 104798) | Vadose zone soil microbial communities from Sagehorn Ranch, Mendocino, California, USA - Sage1_L_20_16 metaG | ecosystem: Environmental > Terrestrial > Soil > Vadose zone | place: USA... | reverse complement strand
TACGATACAGAAGTACGTGAACAAGGCAAGAATTTCTCTGGTGGTCAGCGCCAACGCCTGGCGATTGCGCGCGCAATCTTGCGTGATTCACCCATTCTGATCCTGGACGAGCCTACAGCAGCTCTAGATGTGGAGGCAGAGGCAGAGGTTATGCACGCGCTGGATACACTGGTTGTCGGACGTACAGTACTCATGATCTCACATCGACTCAGCACACTCGGTAATGTTGACGAGATCATCGTGCTTAAGGATGGGCGTATCGTTGAACAGGGTACATTCAAAGAGTTAAAGCGCAGAGGAGGCGTGTTTGCTGGACTCCTGGATGAGCAGAACCGCTACAATGTTGATCGTGCCGAGGACAAATCGATCATTCGCTCAGCATTCAAGGCAGAACCAGCAGTTGCAAGACCCTACCAGGTTCCCGTTTCTCCTGGGCACAATAGGCCTGGAACACCTCCGCCAGTACAAATTCCACCAGCATCTGGTAACGGTGGTCGGGCAGGCCGTGGTGGAGCATATGTTGCTGCTGGCAGGCAACCAGCAGCATTGAATACGAAAGCACGTGTATTAGTTGAAATCAATGGACAAATTGTCGGCGCACGAAAACTCGATAAACCTGTACTGACTGTTGGCCGTCTTTCAGGTAATGACATCCAGGTACCTTCCCAGCGCGTCTCACGTTTGCACGCTAAGATACGATGGGAAAACAACGCATGGATAATCGAGGATGCAGAAAGTTTGAACGGCCTTGTAATTCATGGTCAATTAGTAGAGCGGTATGTCTTATCGAACGGGGATCGCATCTATCTCGCACCAACAGCAGTAATCCGCTTTGAGCAGATAACCTGATGGTGCGGTACAATACATTGCCATTGATTCCAACATAGTGCACTCTCAGCACATCTGGCGAAGAGAGCATGATCGGCCACCCTTGTCATCCTTCGCTCACGCTTGTCATTCTGAGCGTGAGCGAAGAATCTCGTTTCCCAGAGCGTGAGATTCTTCGCTCACGCTCAGAATGACAAGCCAGTGCTCTCCATTCCATCTGCATTCTCGTCAACCCTTGCAGTGCTCCTGGACGAATATGTTGGAATCAAAGAATGCATTGTGCCCACCTATAGCATAATCACCTTTTTAGATATCATACTGTTCGCAAAGTTCAACATAAACCTCCTGGAGGTCATGTTCTGCGACAAAAGCATCTATCTTCACTTTCAGCGTCTCGCGATCTGAATGCCCTACACGCCGATCCTCAACATACGCTTGTACCCACGTAGAAAGGGCTTCGCGATACTTAGCCTGATTTTGATAGAGCTCCCCCTGATGACGCAAAATCGCACCGCGTTCAGCAGGTGTGCCAAGATCAGTTGCAATTCTAGCAGCTTCGCTATAGTAACGTACTGCCTCAGTGAATTGGTGTTGGATTCGTGCCACATCACCTAAACCCCTTAATGCACGACCTTCGAGTTGCAGCGCTTTTTGTTCATGCGCCAGTACCCGAGCATGCTCAAAGCGTTCTTTTGCTTCTAGAATTTGTCCCTCGGCAAGTGTGTTCGCTCCTAGTGAGTTCAATACGCGTGCTTGATCTACTCGATTACCTACTTTACTAAAAAGGGCCAGAGATTGAAGATAGTAATCGTGAGCTTCAAGAGTGTTGCCTCTTTTTCGCGCAATATCCCCCAGGACTCGTAATGCCCATCCTTCTCCTCGCAGTGCTTTCTGCTCACGGAAAATAGCTACAGATTCACTGCATGTACGCTCAGCCTGATCATATTTCCCCTGGTCAAGAAAAACAGCACTTTGTTCACTCAGCACCCAGGCTTGCCAGAAACGCAGGCCAAGCTTTGTGAACAGTCGTAGAGACTCCTCACTATCCGCAAGCGCTTCAGAATACAGTCCCAATGCCTCATAAATCGTACTTCGATCGAAAAGCGCATGAGCATATCCTTCTTCATTATTCAACTTATGGAAACTGGCCAGCACCTCTTCTAACCGCTTCTGAGCTTCTTGATAGCGTCCATATCCGCGACTGACCTCTCCAAGTACCATCTGCATCCATGCTACGCCACTCAGATCTCCAGCATTTTGAAAGAGTTCAAGAGCTTCCTTGGCATGTTCACCCGCTTGCTGAAAATGACCCTCTTCACGATAGAGCATTGCAAGTTCGTAGAGTGCCCAACCTGCTTCATCAGGTTCATTCTGCTCGCGATGTAACGCCAAACTGCGCGTGAGGCAGCCTAACGCCTGTGCATATTGACCCTGTTGACGCAAAATTGCACCAATGCAACATTGTATTTTCCCCTCACCATTCTTATCACCCAGATGCAAAGCATGGTTTTGGGCACGTTCAAGCATAGCTAACAATTCTGAGGCACGCCCCCGATCTTGCAGATTCCAGGAGGCCCTTATCGCCAGGTGAATGGCTTTCTGTAAATCTTGCGGCTCATCTGCTTCCTCCAGATGCTCAAAAGCAGCAAACCATTGTTCAGCAGTTGGATTCGGGAGACCACTATAATATACGGCAGCTACACGATGGATACGCTTGTGTTCATTTGATGGCAGTAATGTGTGGGCAAAATGGCGCACCTGCGCATGAATATTATAAAGACGTCCATCGAACTGTACAAAAGAGGCCTGAACCAGCTCATCACGTGCGCTACGCCAGTTCTTTTGAAGTTCTGTTGGAAGGATAGACCCTGCAGCGCGCAATACATCTTCCTTTTCCTCAGGGCTTCTACCTTTCAGAGTATGTTCGCTCCCCAAACGTTCTATCGTCCGCGTTGTAGAAGCGCTTTTCGGCTCTACAAGCATCACAATTTGTTCGTGGCTAAACGGTAACGTGAAAACAGCAAGATAAGGCAGAAGCTGACGCGCAGGTTCCGATAAGAGTCGATAGGCAACATCGAAGACAGCCGCTATACCATCTAGCTGTGACTCTCGCAGTTCATCTCGCACTTCCTCTAAGGATCGAGTGGAAGCCTCTGGTACATAAACCCTGCCATTGATGGATTGCGTCCTCCCAAAGATCAACTCAGCTCCTAAAGGGTATCCATCTAAAAGGGTGCAAATTTCTTCAAGAATGGCCTGTTGTTCAGGATCATCCAGGTGAATACGCTCTGCTATGCCACTCGTTTCAGCCAGTTCAGTGAAAAGTTTCAGCAAATCCACGCTCGCCATCTTATCCACCCGATACTCGTACCAATGGCAGGTTGCTCCCTCTAGCACAGCGACTGTTTCTGGATTGGAATGGGAGGTAAGTAGCACAACTACGTGTGTTGGCAATGCACAGAGAAAACGCAGCCATGCGCCAACTGCAGATCGCTCCTGCACTTCATCGAAGCGATCAAGCAGCAATAAACAATGTAATCCTCGATTTGCCAGATTGCGATATGAGTCAAGCACAACCAGTTCGCAATGTCGTATGTTCGCTGTATGCATTGCCTGGGTAGAGATATGAAGATGTTGCGCTATTTCGATGAGCGCTTCAGCAAATGATTTCCCGCCTCGCAATGAAATACCAATTGTCCCACCGTTGAACTTCTCTCGATTACGTCTCACGGCTTCAATTGCCAGTGCGCTCTTCCCAATTCCCGCTGGACCTGTCAAGGCAATGTGATGCACACCCGGGCGCAATAGATGTTGACTCTTCATTTCACGACGCTGCTCTTCATTGGCGGTAGTTTGCGTGAAGAGATCACTCAAGTCTTGCAATTCTCGCTCGCGTCCCACAAAGCTTTGGGAAGCGCCAAGATATGCTAAGGAATTCTCCTGCTCTTCAAGCTCATCGCGAACTGATAAAAAGGCAACAGGATTCTCTTGTCCCTCGATCACATGACGATAGAGAACCGGTATAAACCAGCCATGATGCTTGAACAGAGGCAGCATAGCTTGCCGTGCTCGGGACAAAGCATCCTCTAAGGTTCGCCCATTGGCTAAAGCTTCGTAAAAGTGCAACATAAATGTCGGACTGAGCTTATCTTCTATTGAGAAAGGCATGGCAATCACAGCAGGTACTTGTGATACGACTAATGCTGTGGCAAGTGTTGCATCAATTGCTGCCTGCCTTTGCCGGTGAGACCTGGCCCTGGTCTCAGTAAGCGTAGCCGTTTCACAGGCAGCAAATACCGCCAATCGCACATCGCTTCTAACAAATAATTCCCGCAAGGTTTCTGTATCGATTAATCTATTACGCCCCTCATTATCACAGAAACACAGATATGTCTGGGGATCCGCACCGCGTAGCGAAGCGCCACATGCTTTACAAAAACGCGCATTGATGTCATTGAGTTCGTCACAATCATCAGCAGGACATTGTCGCCTGAACGCCCCGTGTCCATCGAAATGGATGGCATAACAGGGATACGCAATATCTCTCTCGTCAAAGGACCCTGCACCTCCAAGCGAATTCAAATAGCGTACAAGTTCATCAAAAGTCGGTGGCTCCAACCGATCCAATATCAATCGATTATCTTCTCTCAAGCTTGAGAGACCTTGCTCCAGGGCTTCAAAGCTATTTTCAATTTCCAATGGGGGACAATCAATCGGCGATGCACCAATATACAGTATCCGCAAGGGTGGATGAACAGGCAATTCACTTCCAGATGGCATTTCAGGACGCACAAGAGCACGAGTCAGCGTGAAGACACCTGAAGCGAGCAGAAAATGTTCACCGTTATGCAGGAGTTCCCACGGGTAGCGCACAAACTCATGACATTCCGGTGTAAAACTGAGTGTAAGAGCAACAGATCCTCGCCGAGCCAAAGCTCCTTGAATGACACTACGTAAGACGGCCCTGATGGATTGTTCCGAGGATTCACGTCGATCTGTAATAGACGTTGCAGGTCCAAAGAGTGATTGATACAGATGCTGTCCTATTTCGCGTAATTCCCGATCATCGCTCTCGAAGGTGTTGAGTTTTTTGAGGAGAGAATTTAATTGTCTGGGCTGGTATGGAGGAACAAAGCTTCCACTAATGACACGCCCTGATCGACTCTCTTTTGCTTGTAACTTGTAAGCGCCATCCTCGCATCTGCGAAACAGCAGGTTCAGGGTCTCTCCCATAAGTCAAGATCTCTCACATTCTGTGATTACATACGTTTTCATCGGAAAGGAGATACAGCTAATCGCCCGCAAGATTCGTAATCCAAGGACACTTTTCGCACTATGCGCAGTACAGGCATTATGATCTAGTTTCAGTATAACATACTGCTTGGGTTTCACGTTCAGGCATACTTTACGCACATTGTTTCAAAAGCCCATATTACTCGCCCCAATACAATTCGACTTTCCCAAACCGTACTTTATCACCCACCTTAACCCCTGCTTCCTCAAGAGCTTTTGTAACTCCCATCCTGGAAAGTGTCACTTGCAATCGATCCATACCTTCTTCACTCTCCAATTTGGTCATATTTACCGCTCGCACTACGCGTTTCCCTTTCACTATATAGACGCCGTTCTCCCTGGTGATTGAAAAAGCGTCTTCAGGTTGCGGTCGAAGAACAGCCCCTTCTGTGTCGATGGTTTCCTGGGCTGCAATGCGCAATATCTCTTCCTGCTGAATCTCTTCTAGCTGTTTGACAGTAAACTGCATCAATTCGTCAGTACCTTGATGGGAGACAGCAGAAATTGCAAAAACGGGATATCCTGCAGCTTCGGCCTTTGCTTTGAGTGCAGGCCAACGCTCTTGTGCTTCCGGTAAGTCCATTTTGTTCATAACGATGATCTGTGGTCGCGCCGCCAGGTGTTCATCGTATTCTCGCAACTCCTGATTGATAGTTATAAAATCTTGCCAGGGATCTCGATCAATAGATGCCCCATCGAGAATGTGTAACAGTAAGCGCGTTCGTTGTACATGTCGCAAAAACTCGTGCCCAAGACCAACGCCCTGGGCTGCGCCCTCGATTAATCCAGGTATATCAGCCAGCACAAAACTAAACTCATCTCCACTACCCGGTTGCCCGACACTTACCACTCCAAGATTGGGTGCAAGGGTAGTGAACGGATAATCAGCAATCTTTGGTTGCGCAGCGGTAACGACAGATAGGAGGGTCGATTTACCTGCATTTGGGTAACCTACCAGTCCAACATCCGCTATTAATTGCAACTCAAGTAAAAGCCAACGCTCTTCGCCAGGTTCACCTTTTTGTGCCTCTCGCGGAGCCTGCCGTGTAGCAGTAGCAAAATGTACATTACCCAGACCGCCTCGACCTCCTCGGGCAATCATGATACGCTGACCATCTTCCACAAGATCCGCAACCAACTCTTTTGTCTCGGCATCACGGATAACCGTACCACAAGGAACGTGCAAAAGTAGGTCTTCGCCCTTGCTTCCATGCTTTTTTTGGCGTGCTCCAGCTTCCCCCGAAGAGGCTTTAAAATGCTGGCGATAACGAAAATCAATTAGGGTATTCAATCGTGCATTTGCTTCCAAATAGATGCTACCTCCTCTTCCACCATCCCCGCCATCGGGGCCTCCATATGGTACGAACTTTTCACGCCGGAAGTGAATAGAGCCATCCCCACCATCTCCAGCCTTCACATATATTTTTGTCTGATCGTAAAACATAATATATCCCAAAAATGTATACAGGTGAATTTTAAGTACAATTGCAGTGAGTAGGAGTATATCATATTCTCATAGAGACTACTACTCGTACACGCTACTGGACTTCTCTTTTTTTCACTCCAAAGCACCAGAAAATCATCCTTGTTAACCTTGACAACTCTCCAATTCATCAGTATACTTATACGTAATCGGTTTCGGTATCGGTTTCGGTATCGGTTTCAACCTTTATTTGGTAATCTACCTTCCGAATAATGAGGATATATATGCCGGGAAAACCCACCATTCAAGATATTGCGCGATTGGCGGGAGTGTCGAAAACCACCATCTCCCGAGTCCTGAATAATAAGCCAGATGTAGACCCGGCCACCAGGGAACGTATTTTGCTTATTATTGATGAGCAGAGCTTCATTCCAAGTATTCCGGCAGCAGGATTGGCGAGTGGTCGCCGTCAGCTGATCGGCATGTTGATTCCTTCGTTTACCTGGCCTCTTATCCCCGAACTGATGCGCGGCGTGGCCGAGGTACTTGAGCAGACATCGTATGAACTGGTGTTGTACAGTATCAACGATACTGATCTCAGGCGAGACCGCAGCGAGGTAATCAATCGTGTGCTGGCAACGCAATTGACAGCAGGTTTGCTGGCGGTCTTCCCAGGCCCTGCTTCCCAAGACTTGACGCGCCTGTATCACCAGGGCTTTCCTGTGGTTATAGTCGATGATCAGCTAGAGCAGACGACGCCATGGGTAGGAGTTGATAATACAACAGGTGCGTATACGGTAGTGCGGCATCTTGTTCAGCTTGGTCACCGGCGTATCGCGCATATAGCAGGCCCTCATGAGTACCTGGCCTCACATGATCGCTATAATGGTTATTGCCAGGCATTACAGGAAGCAGGTATTCCTCTTGATCCTGAATTGGTTCTGGAGGGCAACTTCTTGCCACCAACCGGTCGTGCCTGCGCTAGCAAATTCTTTCAACTTCCCCCCGAGAAGCGTCCCACCGCTATTTTCGCCGCCACTGACGAAATGGCCTATGGCGTACTGTCTGCCGCTGAAGAGTACGGGATAGCTATTCCACAAGACATAGCGCTGGTGGGATTTGACGATGACGAGCCTTCCGTACATGTTCGCCCACCGCTGACAACAGTCCGTCAACCCTATTATGAAATGGGCGAGCAAGGCCTCAAATTGCTCCTGTCACTGCTCGATTCGCCAGGCGAAGACAAACCTGTTCGTATTCAATTGACTACTAGCCTCATAGTGCGTGCATCCTGCGGAGCAGACTATCGCGTTTCGATTCCTACAACGCCCGGTAATGATGTTATTTAAGGAGGTTACTCATGGCACCCAATTCTCGCTCATCTGGAAAGATCAAGCAGGGAACTTTCTGGCTGTCTTTCCTGACTATGCTTGTCATTGTGCTGGCTGCCTGTGGTGGAAGTAATAGCACAACCCAGGTAAAGAGGCCAGCACACCCAAATTCGCTCACTATGTTGGCCAATCAACAGGATGCGTATACCCAGAACTTTAATCCTTATAATACGGCCAGTGTGATTAGCGGCACGCAAGGCTTAATCTATGAAACGCTGCTCTATGTCAACCGCCTGGATGGGAGCGTCAAGCCGTGGCTGGCTTCCAGTTACGAGCTGGCGAGCGATGCGCAGAGCATCACATTCCATTTGCGCCAGGGAGTGACCTGGTCAGATGGGCAACCTTTCACAAGTGATGATGTGGTCTTTACGCTCAATCTTATTTTAAAAAACCCCTCTATTGATCTGACAGGTATTGGCGCGGCTGTCAAAAATGTGAACGCGCCCGATGCCAATACAGTGATAGTAAAACTGAGCAAGCCTTTCAATCCTATCGTGTGGATTCTGGGCGGGCAGGTCTTTATCCTCCCCAAACATACGTGGTCAAGCGTCAAGGGTGATCCGTCGCAGTATGCAGATGCTCACCCCGTTGGTACCGGCCCTTATATCGTCAAATCATTCACTCCACAACTGGTCGACCTGGTCAAGAATCCTAAATTCTGGCAACCCGGCAAGCCGCAGGTGGATGAAGTAAAGATACCTGCCTATTCCTCCAACGATAGCGCGCAACTCGCGTTGCAAAAGGGCCAGATCGACTGGACGAACCTGTTTGTTCCCAACCTTGATAAGACCTATGTAGCTCTGGATAAGCAACATTATCACTACTGGTTTCCCAGCAGCGACGATGTAATGCTCTACCTCAACCTGACGAAGGCTCCGTTCAATGATTTGCAGGTACGCAAAGCAATTAGCCTCGCACTCAATCGCGATACCATTTCAAAACTGGGCGAAGCAGGCTATGAGCCTCCAGCCAATCCGACAGGGCTGGTAGGAGAGAGCATTAAGACTTATACTGCTCCACAGTATGCTACTATGCAGTTTACGCAGAATACGGCCCAGGCGGATCAAACGCTAGAAAGTGACGGTTGGACCAGGGGTGCAGATGGCTTCTACACCAGGAATGGCAAGCAGTTGGCGTTTAGCATCATTGTAGTCAGCGGCTATACTGACTACGTGGCGGACTGCCAGGTGATGGTAAAGGATCTGCGTTCAGCTGGCATCAATGCCACGGTTAATGCTATGTCTAATGACGCCTTTACGAGTGCATTGGAAAACGGGCAATACGATACCGGTATCCTGTGGACCAATCCAGGACCTACACCCTACTACATCTACGATGGCCTTTTGCGCAGCACCAACTCTGCACCAGTAGGTCAATCGGCTCCTTCCAACTACGAGCGCTGGATGGATCCAGCAACAGATAAGCTGTTGGACCAGTATGCTTCGAGCACTGACGCGCAGGTGCAGAGGCAGGCACTGGAGGGTCTGCAACAGATCATGGTGGAGCAGTTGCCTAGCATCCCACTGACGGCTGAACCCTACTGGTATGAGTACAGCACCACCAAGTTCGTTGGCTGGCCTAACGAGCAACACCCCTATGCCGCTCCCGGAACCGCGGAATATCCAGACATCGAGATTGTTCTTTTGAACCTGCAGCCGGCTTAGTAATGGTGCAGGGCGGGTAATCTTCACCTCTACTAGACACCTCTGGGGAGCCTCTCCATGCGTGTCTGGTAGGGGCTATCGCTAGCGATCGCTCAGGTGGAAAGGAAAAGGCATGCGTTACCTGCTCCGTCGAATTGGTTTTTATCTTGTTGCGCTCTGGGCCGCAGTTACCATCAATTTTCTCGTTCCCCGCCTGGCTCCAGGGGACCCGGCGTCAATATTTATGTCCCGTATGAGAGGGCATGCTTCGCCCCAGATGTTACGCGCCCTAGAGATCTCACTGGGAGTGAGTCATGACCCTTTGTGGGTCCAGTATGTGCAGTATATCAATAATCTCTTGCATGGCAACCTCGGCATCTCGCTTACATATCTGCCCACTCCTGTGACTCAGATTCTGGCACAGGATCTCCCCTGGACGCTTGTCCTGGTGGGGACAGCGCTGGTCATTAGCTTTATTATCGGTACAATATTAGGAGTCGTCGTCGTCTGGCGGCGCGGCTCATTTCATGATGCTCTCTGGACTCCGTTCTTTTCCTTTATGTCCGCGATTCCCTATTTCTGGCTTGCACTGATATTGCTCTATGTCCTGAGTTCACAACTCGGCTGGTTCCCTTTGCATGGCGGATACGACGTCGACAATACGCAGCCAGGATGGAGTATGGATTTCATTTTGAGTGCGGCCCAGTATGCCATCTTGCCAGTTCTGACTATTGTCATCGCCTCTATTTCCGGTTGGATGCTTGGTATGCGAAACGCCATGATTACGACGTTGTCAGAAGATTACGTCTTGATGGCTGAGGCGAAGGGTCTGAAGCAAAGACGTATTATGTCTATGTATGCTGCACGTAATGCTATTTTGCCAAATATTACCGCATTCGCGCTCTCGCTGGGGTTTGTGGTGAGCGGTTCTTTGTTGACCGAGATAGTCTTCTCGTATCCGGGTATTGGCCTGGCGACCTTGCAAGCTGTTGATAACCATGATTACGCACTATTGCAGGGTACCTTCCTGGTGATCAGTGTTGCCGTGCTAGCTGCAAATTTCCTGGCAGACTTTGTATATATTCTACGTGATCCGCGCGTGCGCCTGGGAGGAAATTAGCTACAAGGCTAATCATATGCAGGGCTTACGCCAAGGACTCTGCCTCTCCTACTGCTTCGCAGTCAGGCGCAT
>Ga0137364_10001618_pt1 | contig 10779 bp, 10 predicted proteins | sample SagtaG_10_FD_104798 | JGI IMG/M metagenome (GOLD analysis project Ga0137364, IMG submission 104798) | Vadose zone soil microbial communities from Sagehorn Ranch, Mendocino, California, USA - Sage1_L_20_16 metaG | ecosystem: Environmental > Terrestrial > Soil > Vadose zone | place: USA... | reverse complement strand
CTGATCGATGCATGGCTCGCGACCGAGGGGCGAAGGCCGGAGAGCTTCAACGCCGTCGAGCGGCTCTGTTACATCGGGGTGCGCGGCATGGGTGCACTCGAGTATGCGCCCGCAATCGGCCCACCGCTTCGCGCCTCGACGAAGGTGAGCCTGGACGCGCTCGTGGCGCTCGCCTCCGAAGTGCTCACCCACCGCAATTCGCTCGGGGTGTCCTTTGCGCCCGGGCGGCGCCATGAGGGTCTCACGGAGATTCTGCGCGTCGGCACCTCGGCCGCGGGCGCGCGCGCCAAAGCCATCATCGCGTGGAACCCGCAGACTAACGAAGTGCGCTCCGGGCAGGTGAAAGCCCCGCCGGGGTTCAGCTACTGGCTTCTCAAGTTCGATGGAGTCAGTGCCAACAAGGACAAGGAACTCGAAGATCCGCAGGGCTATACGGTGATCGAATACGCCTACTCCCTCATGGCCAGGGATGCGGGTATCGAGATGACCGAGTGCCGGCTTCTCGAAGAGGGTGGCCGACGCCACTTCATGACGCGGCGCTTCGATCGGGAAAGTGCCGGCGGCAAGCTCCACATGCAGTCCCTCGCGGCGCTCGCGCATTTCGATTTCAACAGCGCGGGAGTGTACGGCTACGAGCAGGCCTTCGACGTGATGAAGAGACTCGCCCTGCCGATGCGCTCCATTGAGCAGCAGTTCCGCCGCATGCTCTTCAACGTCGTGGCGCGCAACCAGGACGATCACGTGAAGAACATCGCGTTCCTCATGGACAAGAGCGGCGCCTGGTCACTGTCGCCGGCCTTCGATGTGACCTACGCCTACAACCTGGCGGGGCTGTGGACCGCGCGGCATCAGATGACCATCAACGGCAAGACCGACGGCTTCGAGCTCGCCGATTTCCGCTCCTGTGCGCAGGTCGCCGGGCTCAAGCGCGGGCGTGAAGAGGAGATCCTGGCCGAGGTCGTGGCCGCCGCAGAGGAGTGGCCGCGCTATGCCCACCGAGCCGGCGTGCTCGCGCCGCAGCGCGAGCAGATCGCCCGCACCTTGCGGCTGCACTTGGGCACCGGCCGCCGCAGGGCGAAGAGCGCCGGGGGAAGCTCATCGGGCGCATGAGGACCCGCACCGCCGGCGCCGACCTGCTCGCGGGCCTCTCGATCGCGGGCCTGCTGCTGCCCGAGGCCGTCGCCTATTCCGGAGTCGCAAGCCTGCCGCCGCAGGCGGGCGTGATCGCCCTTTTCGCGGGACTCCTCTGCTACGGACTGATCGGCCGCAGCCGCGTCGCCATCGTCACCGCGACCTCATCCTCCGCCGCGGTGCTCGCTTCCGCGACGCTCACTCTCGGAGGAGGCGATCTCGCGCTGCGCCTCGCGCTCGCCTCGATTCTGGTGGCCGGCGCGGGTGCCGCGTTCGTGCTCGCAGCCGCACTGCGCCTCGGCGCGCTCTCGCACCTGATCGCGCGCCCCGTGCTGCGCGGCTATGCTTTCGGTCTCGCGCTCGTGATCGCGGTCAAGCAGTGGCCGCACCTGGTGAATCTTCACACCCAGGCCACCGGCTTCTTTCCCCTCGTTGCGGAGATCCTGCGCGCTCACCCGTCATGGCACTGGCCGAGCCTTGCCTGCGGCCTCGCCGCGCTCGCCGGCCTCATGGTGCTTGAGCGCGTGCCGAGGATGCCGGGCGCGCTCACTGTGATCGTCGGCAGCATTCTGGCTTCCTCGTGGCTGAACGCGCAGGGCGTCGCGCTCACCGGGCCCATACACCTCGCCCTCGGGATGCCCGCGCTCTCACTGCCGGCCGGCGTCGACTGGCTGCCGCTCGCGGAGTTCTCGCTGGCGCTCATGCTCATCCTGTTCGCGGAGTCCTACGGATCGATCCGCTCCTTCGCCCTGAAACGCGACGAGGAGGTGCAACCGAACCGCGACCTGCTCGCGCTCGGCGTTGCCAACATCCTGTGCGGGCTGCTCCAGGGCACGCCGGTTGGGGCGGGCTACTCGGCCACCTCGGCCAACGCGGCCGCCGGCGCACGGTCGCCTCTGGCGGGGCTTTACTCTGGCGCGGTGGTGCTGACACTGGTGCTGCTCTTCCTCCGGTGGGTCGAGCGCATCCCGGAGCCGGCGCTCGCCGCGATCGTCATCCACGCCGTCGGCAAGGCGCTGCGCCCGGGCGTGTTCGCCGACTACTTCCGCTGGCAGCGGGATCGGCTGCTGGTCGTGGCGGCGGTGCTGACGGTCATGATCTTCGGCGTGCTGAACGGCCTCCTGGCGGGAATCGCCTTCAGCCTGGCGCTGCTTCTCAAGTCGCTCGCGAGCCCGCGCCTCTCGGTGCTGGGGCGCGTCGGCGCGCACGACTACGTGAGCCTCGCACGCTTTGCCCACGCCGTGAGCACGCCGGGCGTCCTCATCGTGCGGCCGGAGCAGCCGCTCTTCTTCGCGAACGCCGAGCCGCTCCTCGCGCAGGTGCGCCAGCGCGCGCTCGCGGCCCCCGACTGGAAGCTCGTGATCCTCAGCCTCGAGGAGTCCCCCGATCTCGACAGCACGACGCTGGAGGCGCTCGAGGAATTCTGCTCCTGGCTCGCCGCGCGCGGCGTGCAATTCCGTGTGGCGCGCCTGAAGGAGCTCGCGCGCGAGGCGCTGCTGCGCGCGAAGCTCGCTCACCTGCCTGCCTCCGCGCTCGACTACTCGAGCGTCGATGATGCGGTGCGGGGCGAGGGAGTCAGTCCGACTCAACAGGCTTGAGACTCGAGCGCCGACATCGCGCCGGGGGTGGCGTGGGGCGCTTCGTGTTACTCTCCCGCACTACACGTCTCGCGGTCCCCGTGGCTGTCGTGTGTCCCACGAGTAAAACTCAAACGAGAGGATCTCGGTAATGAAGAAGCTATCTCATTGGCTCCTGGCCGCGCTCGCCGCCGCGCTCGTGATGAGCTGTGCGAACCAGAAAGCGCCGGCCGAGCAGGCGGTCGCGGCCGCGGAGGCCTCGCTCGCCGCCGTGCGCGACAGCGCGCAGAAGTACGCCCCGGATCAGCTGCAGGCCGTCGCGGATCAGCTGAAAGGCCTCAAGGACAGCCTCGCCAAGGGCGACTACAAGGCCGTGTTGACGGGTGCGCCGACGGTGAACTCCGCCATCAACTCGCTCAAGGATGCGGCGGAGGCGAAGAAGGCCGACGCCGACGCGGCCTCGGCGAGGGCCAAGGACGCCTGGGGTCCCGCCAGCGCGGACGTGCCGATGATGATCGAGGCGATAGCTAAGCGTGTCGACTCGCTCTCGAAATCGCACCGCCTGCCCAAGGGCGTCACGAAGGAGGGCCTGGCCGCGGCGAAGTCGGGCCTCGATTCGCTCAAGTCGCAGTGGGCCGAGGCCACGAGCGCGGCCACTTCCGGCGATTACACCACCGCCATGCTCAAGGCGGAGGGCGTGAAGACGAAGGCCGCCGAGATGATGAGGTCGCTCGGCATGTCTTCCGGCTGAGAGCGCGATGCTCGGCGCCGGCCGCCTCGAGGCTCACTCGAGGCGGCCGGTGAGATCGTAGTCGTCCGCGGCCACGATTCGCACCCGGGCGAAATCTCCCGCGCGCACCCCGCGCGCATCCTCGATCCGCACGATGCCGTCGATCTGCGGCGCGTCCGCTTCGCTGCGGGCGAGCGCGGTGCCGCCCTCGACCGAGTCGACGAGAACCCGCATGCGCTGGCCGATGCGCCCGGCGAGGCGCCGCCGGCTGATCGTGGCGGCACGCTCCATGAAGCGCGCGTAGCGCTCTTCCTGCACCTCGGGCGCCACGTGCTCCGGCAGCGCGTTCGCCGCGGCGCCCTCGACGGGGGAGTACTTGAAGCAGCCGACGCGATCGAGCTCCGCCTCATCGAGCCAGCTCAGAAGCTCGGCGAACTCGGCCTCCGTCTCCCCGGGGAAGCCGACGATGAAGGTGCTGCGGAGCGTCAGCTCGGGGCACTCGGCGCGCCAGGCGCGGATGCGCGCGAGCGTGTCCTCGGCATGCGCCGGGCGGCGCATGCGGCGCAACACCGAGGGGCTCCCGTGCTGAAAAGGAATATCGAGATAGGGGAGCACGCGCCGCGCCGCCATCAGCGGGATCACCTGGTCGACGTGCGGATAGGGATAGACGTAGTGCAGGCGTACCCAGACGCCGAGCTCCGCGAGTCCGCGGGCGAGGTCGATGAAGCGCGTCTCGTAGCTCGCGCCGCGCCAGCTTCCCGGCGCGTAGCGGATGTCCGAGCCGTAGGCGCTGGTGTCCTGAGCGATCACCAGGAGCTCCTTGACGCCGGCGGCGACGAGGCGCTCGGCCTCACCTAACACGTCGTCGATGCGGCGGCTCGCGAGCCGTCCGCGCATCGCCGGGATGATGCAGAAGCTGCACTTGTTGTTGCAGCCCTCCGCGACCTTCAGGTACGCGTAGTGCCGGGGCGTCAGCCGCACTCCCTGCGGCGGGACGAGGTCGAGGAAAGGATCGTGGCGCGGCGGCAGCTGCTCGTGCACGGCGCCTACCACCTCTTCATAAGCCTGCGGGCCGGTCACCTTGAGGACGCGAGGATGGCGCTCGAGAATCCGCTCGGGTCTCGCGCCCAGGCACCCCGTGACGATCACGCGGCCGCATCGCGAGAGCGCTTCGCCGATTGCATCGAGGGATTCATCGATCGCGGCGTCGATGAACCCGCAGGTGTTGACCACGACGAGGTCGGCGACTTCGTAGGTCGGCGCGACCTCGTAGCCTTCGGCGCGCAGCTGCGTGAGGATGCGCTCCGAGTCGACGAGCGCCTTGGGACAGCCGAGGCTCACGAAGCCGACCTTGGGCGCGCGATGCCCGGCACGTGCGTCAGTGATTGTGCGGCTGCCGGGACGCTCGCGTGTACGCCTCTGGTGTGCTGGCACTGAAGTCCCGCCGACTACAGCTGGCGCGGGACGCCGCTCTCCGCCGCTGCGCTCGCCGGGGCTGCGGCGCCACTGCTCTGGTGGTGGTGAACCCTGTTGAGCGCGTAGAAAACCGCCAACACGACCGCCGGCATCAGCAGGTATGGCCAGATCGCGGGCCGCCGCTCGCGCGGGGGACTGGGGCTGACAGGGCTAGCGGCCATAGGTGCCCATGAGCTCGGCCGTCGCGAGCGCGTGCATGCGGACCGAGAAGGCGACGAAGGCGGCAGTCGCATCGGCAGGCACTTCGAGCTTCTCCACCTTGAGCGCGTAGACGCGCACGTAATAGCGGTGGGGCTTGCCCGGCGGTGGGCACGGCCCGCCGTAACCGGGGTCGCCGAAATCCGTGCGTCCCTGGAGCGCGCCCGACGGCAACAGGCTCTTCTTCGGATCGCCGGCGCCGGCGGGGAGCGAGCTCACGTTCGCAGGGATGTTGTAAACCACCCAGTGCCACCAGCCGCTCCCCGTGGGCGCGTCCGGATCATGCATCAGTATCGCGAAGCTCTTGGCTCCGGCGGGGGCGCTGCTCCAGCTGAGCTCGGGCGAGACGTTGCCGCCCTTGCAGCCGAAGCTGTTGTAGACCTGGGCGTCCGCGATCTTCCCGCCGGGGGAGATGTTCGTACTGGTGACGGTGAGTTTACCAGCCGTGCTCTGCGCGGTCCTGATGGGCTGGTTCGCCGCCATCAGCGCGCTGGCAGCCAGAGCCATCGCCGCAAGCGAGGCCGCCGCCGTCCACACCGTTCGCCTCATGCCTCCGCTCCCTCATACGACCGGTCGGCACCGGAGCGGCGAAGTGTGCCGCGGCCCCGGGAGGCTTGCAAATGCTGCTAGCGGCGCTCGTGCTCCTCACGCTCCCAGCGACCGCCTTCCCTGTGCCAGCGCTTGCCCTCACGGCGCCAGGCGTGCGGCACCCAGCGGTAGCCCGGTCGCGGCGCTTCCCAGCGGCCGGGATGCCAGGCGTAGCGCCCGCCCTCCCAGAGCCAGGCGCCGCCGATCCAGATATAACCGGGGGCGGGCGCGACACCGACCACCTCGTACCGGGGTGGGGGTGGCTCCACTTCGGTCACCGCGACACCCGCCCCGTAGTAGCCGGGAGCGGGTGCGACGACGCATCCTGACACGAGCGCGGCGCCGAGCAGCGGGCCGACCAACGCCAAGCTGACGGAAATGTATTTCATCAGCGCGCCTCCTTGTTCACGCGCGGGCGCGGGAACATATTACCCGGCAACGCGCGGGATGTGATTGCAGCACACACACACGGAATGGCAGATGAACGGCGTCTCCGGGATGGACTCGTGAGCCCACCGGCGCGCGGGATTCCCCGGCGACCCCCGTGCGCGAGCCGGGCGGGGGCCGGCCGCGAGGCGCCCTTCGATCGCGACTATTACCGCCGCTTCTATTTCAACCCGCGCACCGCGGTCGCGACGCGCGAGGAGATGCGCTCGCGCGCCCGGTTGATCGCCGCGCTCACCGCGCACGCGGGCCTGCCCGTGCGGCGGATCCTCGAAGCGGGCTGCGGCACCGGGATGCTGCGCGCGGCGCTGCGACGCCTGCTGCCCTCCGCACACTACGTGGCGCTGGAGGCGAGCGAGTATCTCTGCGAGCGCTACGGCTGGCAGCACGGCCGGATCGAGGCGTACCGCGCGCGGCTCCCCTTTGACCTGGTGATCTGCTACGACGTGCTGCAGTACCTCGATAAGCGCGCGGCGCAGCGCGCGCTCGAGAACTTCGGCAGGCTGTGCCGCGGCGTGCTCTACTTCAGCGCCCTGACCGGGCTCGATCTCGAGCGCAACTGCGATCCGCTGCGCACCGATGCCAATGTCCACCTGAGGAGCGCCCACTGGTATCGCGTGCGGCTGAAGCGTCGGTTCCGCGAGGCGGGCCTCGGGTTCTGGCTGCGGCGCGGAGCGCCCCTCACGCTCTGGGAGCTGGAGTGTCGCTGACGGGGGACGACTGCGCCGGCCTAAAGCAGGCGGCGCCCGCGAAACAGCGGATAGAGCGGCAACCCGAGGAGGATGAGGAGCACCGTCGCGATCGATTCCTTGGGGTTCCTGATGAGCGCGCTCACGACGATCCACACCATCACGAGGAGGAAGATCAGCGGCACGACCGGATAGCCCGGCAGGCGGTACGGACGGGGTGCGGTTGCGAGCTTGCGCCGCAGCACCAACACCGCGAGCATCACCGGGATCCAGAACAGCGCGTAGGACATGACCGCCATGTTGGTGAGCTCATCGAAAGTGCCCGAGGCGGCTAGCAGCGCCGCCCAGATGCACAGCAGCACGAGCGACGTGATCGGGACGCGCGTGCGCGGGGAGAGCCGTGCGAAGGGCTCGAAGAACAGACCATCGCGCGCGGAGGCATAGGAGACTCGCGCGCGGGCGAGGATCGTGCCGTTCAGCGAGCCGACGGTGGAGATGAGGAACACGAGTGCCGCCACCGGCGCTGCGCGCGAGCCGAGAAAGGTCTGCACGGCGCGCGCGGCAACCGAAGGCGCCTCCGGGTAGGCGGTGGAGTTGGCGGAAGCCACCTGCCAGACGGGTAAGGCATAGAGATAGGCGGCGTTGACCGCGAGGTAGATCGCGAGCACCAGGAGCGATCCGCCGATGATGGCGCGCGGCAGGTTGCGCTCCGGATTCTGCACCTCGCTCGCCGCCATGGGCAGGTACTGCCAGCCGCTGTAGGCCCAGAGCGCCGCGAACATCGCGGCGCCGAAGCCCGCGAGGCCGCCGCTCGCCTGGTGCGGGGGCGGCGTGAGATTCGCCCAGGTGCCCGTGTCGCTGAAGCCGAACACGCCGACCGCCACGGCGACGATCGCCGCCACCTTGGCGACGGTGAGCGCGGTCTGCACGCGCCCGCCGAGCATGACCCCGGCGCAGTTGATGGCGGCGAAGACCGCGATCACCCCGATCGCGACCAGCTGCCTCGTCCCGAGCTGGAGCGTGTAGTCGGCGCCAAAGAGGTGCACGCTGCGGGCGAACCACTGGGTGTCGAAGCGATGGATGTCGGAGATGAAGATCGCGACCGCGGCGCCGTAGGCCGCGATGCTCGCGCCGCCGAGCACAAAGCTGTTGCAGGCGTAGAGGAACCCCGGCACCTCGCCGAACGCGGCCCTGAGGTACACGTACTCGCCGCCCGCATCCGGCAGCAACGCGCCGAGCTCCGCGAAGCAGAGAGCCCCGAGCATGGCGACCACGCCCGCGGCCACCCACGCGGCGAGCACCAGCGCGGGCGTTCCGACCGCCTGGGCCATGGCGGCGGACTTGAGGAACACGCCCGTGCCGATGGTGATGCCGACCACGAGAGAGGCGGCGTGGGTCAGCGTCAGATCGCGACGCAGCTCGAGCACGGTGGAGCTCACACCGCTATCGTACAATCCCGCGGGCGTTCACACGGAGGTAAAGCGATGGCAGAGCACGAATACCGGGCCACGATCCACTGGACGCGCGGCACGGCGGTCTTCACCGACAAGCGTTACAGCCGCGGCCACACCTGGCGCTTCGACGGCGGCGTCGAGGTCCCCGCCTCCTCCTCGCCGCAGGTGGTCCGGGTGCCGCTCTCGGTCGAGGCGGCGGTCGATCCCGAGGAAGCGCTCGTCGCATCGCTCTCGAGCTGCCACATGCTGTTCTTCCTGGCATTCGCCGCCGCCGGCGGCTGGCGGGTCGACGATTACAGCGATGAGGCTTTCGGCGTCATGGGCAAGAACGCCGCCGGCCGCATCGCCATGGTGCGCGTCAGCTTAACTCCGCGCGTCGCCTTCTCGGGCGAGCGGCTGCCCGCGCGCGCGGAGATCCTGGAGCTCCACACCCAAGCGCATGAAGAGTGTTATATCGCGAACTCCGTCACCACGGACGTGCGCTGCGAGCCGGTATTCGACGCGTGAGCGATGCCTGACACACTCGCGAGCTTTCGCGGCCCCGTGAGCTGCCGGCGCGGGGCCGCGCCGCTCGGCCTCGCGCTCGCCGGCGAGACCTCCGAGCACCCGGGCGAGCGCACCGAGCTCGCCTTCAGCGCGGCGGCGCCGGCCGACTTTCCCGAAGCCCTCGAGGGCGCGGTGATCGAGCGCGTGGGGACACATCAGTATCGGATCGCCAGCGCGCCGCGCGAGTGGCTGATCGAGGCCACCGCGGTACATGTGCACCGCGACATCGCCGTGCCTTTCTACCGCGCGATCCCGCCGCGGCGCGTGCCGCTCGCGAAGCGGATCTTCTGGAGAGTGGTACTCGCGCTCGCGGCGACCCGCACGGGGCTCGCGCTGCTGCGGAGGCTCCGGCGCTGACGGCGGTGTCGACGGCGCTGTTGCGCTTTCCTGCAGCCGCTTCCGAGGGCCCGCGCCTTCCGCGAGGCGCGCGATCGGCTCCGGGGCTTCAGGAGCTGCGCGAGCCGACCTCGAGGATCTGGCCCTCGAGGAGCGGCTGGCGCCGCGCGCCGAGGAGCAACGCGTAGGCGCTGAACAAGGCGTGGAAAGCCCGCTTCCAGGTGAACTGCGTGAGCACGCGCGCGCGGGCGGCGGCGCCGATTGTCTCGAGGTCGCGATCGTAGAGCGCGACGATCGCCTCCGCCATGCCGAAGGCGGAGTTTGGCTCGGCGAGCACGCCGACCCTCTCGTCCACGAACTCCGGGAAAGCGCCGGCCCGCGCCGCGACCACCGGGCGGCCGCACGCCATGGCCTCGAGGATCACGAGACCGAAGGTCTCCTTGGTGCCCGCGTGCACGAGCGCATCGGCGGACGCGATCCACTGTGCGAGCTCGAGGCTGTCGCGCCGGTAGGGGAGCATCGTGACGTTGCGAGCGGGGCGCCCCCGGCGCTCGCCGCCGATCAGGAGCAGGTGATACGGGTGGCCGAGGAGCGCAAACGCCTGCAGCAGCACCGGCAGATTCTTCTCGGGCGAGAGCCTCCCGGCGTAGACCAGGACGCGCGCGTCGTCCGGCAGACCGAGCCGCGTGCGGAGCGCCGCGGTGCGGCGCGCGGGATTGAACACTTCGGCGTCGACGCCGAGCGGCTGATGGATGACGCGAGAGACGCCGAGGTTCCTCAAGTAATCGCACATTCCCCTGCTCGGAGCGAACACCGCGTCGAGCCGCTCGTACAGAGCGCGCACATAGCGCCCGACGAGCGGCTCGGCGAGCGCACTGCCGATGCGGCCGCCGATGATCTTCGGGACATTCGAGTGATAGAAACCCACCACCGGGATGCCGCGGCGCTGCGCGACCTGCCAGGCGCACCACGCCGGATGGAACGCATCGCCCGCCTCGATGAGCGTCGGCTCGAGCGCATCGAGAATCCTCGTCCAGCGGCGCGGATTGAGCGGCAGGCGGTAGTTGAAGCTGGCCGGTACGGGGTAGCCCGAGAGCGTGCACAGTCCGCCGCGCTCGAACTGATCATCCCGCCCGGGGACGACGATCGTGTGCTCCCAGGAGGTGTGGGCGGCGAGCCACGCGTGCTTGGCCGTGAGATAGCGCTTGACGCCACCGCTGGTGGGCGAATAAAACAGCGTGGTATCAACAAGATGCATGGATTCTTCTGTCGCCCCTCGGTCCCCCGGCCGGATGCCCGCGCATTGCACCTGCATGACGGGGTGAGTGTCAAGCGCGGCCGGCCGCGCGGCGAGGGGCGCGGGCAAGCGAGCGGCGCGCGGGCTCTTAGCTCACGCCGGCTTGATGTTGGCGTTCAGGCGGAACAAGTTGTTGGGATCGTAGCGCCTCTTGAGCGCCGCGAGCCGCGGGTAATTGTCGCCGTAGGCCGCGTGCACGCGACGCTCGTGCTGGTCCTGCTCGCTGAGGTTCACGTAGTAACCGTCGGTAAAGTGCTCGAGCTTGTCCCATCCGGCGCGCACCCACTGGGTGTTGGCGGCCGCGCCGTCGCCG
>Ga0137364_10001614_pt1 | contig 10786 bp, 6 predicted proteins | sample SagtaG_10_FD_104798 | JGI IMG/M metagenome (GOLD analysis project Ga0137364, IMG submission 104798) | Vadose zone soil microbial communities from Sagehorn Ranch, Mendocino, California, USA - Sage1_L_20_16 metaG | ecosystem: Environmental > Terrestrial > Soil > Vadose zone | place: USA... | reverse complement strand
TTACGTTGCCTATTTCGTCGTAAACGCGAATCACAGCATCGTGTGACCGGCTGTAATGCTTTGCGTAGCCGATCGCCTTGCTGATCGCGTTCGGTTCGCCATACCACAGTCGACCGAATGGCAGCACGTGGGAAATTAGATCGACCCGCGTTTATCGCGACGCGGTTGGACTTCTTAAACGTGCATAGGAACCGCAGAGCTGTTAGCCGCAGCGCCTGGTTAGATCATTGATGTGCATCTGGTTCGCGATACAAGCTTGGACGCTTGTCTATCTGCTGCAGCTGATTGACGTAATTTGCAAACTCCTCACTGAACCAATCCGAGTATTCACGCCACCAAGCCTGAATTCCAGGCCATCTGTTGATCAGACCGCGCATGGGGGTTTCGACCTCACGCCACAGGCGTGGATCCAGATGCCCCTCCAGCTGCGCATAATACATTCCCTCAAAGATATGAAACAGCTGCAGCATGAACGCTTAGAAGGTGTCGCGGTCGGGTCCTTTGATAGCTTCCCAGTCTTGGATACCGCGACTCCACACCTCAGCTAAATGCGGATGCGTTGCGAGTTGTCCAAGCCACCTATTGAGAGTGCCCACAGAAGCCATTCGCGCCGATCGAGCATTGCTTCGGATTTCCCTCGCCAAGTAAATCAGAGAAATGACGACGGCAAGCGCGCCGACGATTTGGCCGATTGCACTAATCGCTTCCCAGTTCACGGCATGATCTAATTATGATTGCACGAATTTCCGTAGAAAGTCGCGAAGATTTCTTTGTGCGGTCTGAGTTTGTGAACCTGTGCAGGAATCGTTGATGACATATTGGCCGGATCGTTTGCCATCCGGCAATCAAAAACGATTTTAGCGCGATCCTGCGCTGCGTCGACTCGCCTGCTTACGTGCGCGACGGTGAATTAGGCGATTATAACATGAAAAAGAAAGATGCTAAAAGGTCTGCCGCTGGCAGGAAAGCGATCCGGACAATGCGTAGGAAAGCAGGTGATGCCTACTTGTCTAGACTAGGGCAAAAAGCGGAGGATACAAAGCGTCGCAATCGCAAAAAGTAAAAGCGCCGGGAATGCGCAGCGGGTAGGCGGTGCGCGGAAAAATCGCAGATCACTTTCTTTATCCACCGTTTTATCCACCGATGGAAATTTTTCAGCGTATTTGAGCGTGCGTTGAGATAAAGCAATTTTGGCGATTTACCTAGCGTTGAGCACGTCAAATCGAGTCGGGATAATTTGAGAAAATGATTCGGCTATTGTCCCGAACCAGGCGCTCTATCAAACTGAGTCGCACCCGGCTTTACCTATGAAACGGATGCGATAACAAATGCGTCGGCGATACCGTCGATTTCCTGAGCATATGCGTTGTTACCACTGAAGACATTGCAACCCTACAGGTACCACGACAAGTAAACTTCACGCCACAAGGAGATGACCTCGCTCGCTTGCGCAACGGATATTGAGTCCGCGAATTTGCCTCTCACTTGTTGGAGGGTTGGCACATACTTGGTCAATAGAGCGCCGTTTCAATGGGTGAGGAAGCGTTCGAAGTGCGTGATTCTTGCACACATCCTTGCACAAAAAGCAGACAATAATGGACCCAGCTACGCGATAGTCATCAGACGTAACGGACAAAGACTCCTTTTATCACTGCAACAGAAGCGGTAGCCCCCATCCGATCAAAATGATTCCGGGAGAGCAGACACAAAGTGCTCGATACGGCGGCAGGCCTCCGCGCGGTATTAGGACAAGTGTGGAACGGTAATCGCAACAAATTTCGATCAGTGACTCATTACAGATCGGCCAAATTGTTACGACCTAACATTTGCGGCGAAAGATGCTGACTAATGGACCACGTAGAGGAGCATAACGGGCGACGCTTTCTTAACTGCCCTAGCGGGCGAAGACCAGGACAGAGTTAGCCGGGATCAACATTCGAGCGGTCGCCGCATATCCATCACGTGGTGCTTCGAATGCGCCAATTCCGCCGCCGTTGCCGCTAGCGGGGTACTCGTCATAAGCGTCACTATTAAGGATCTCGCGCCAGCCACCCGCTCCGGGCCAAGGCAGCTCATAGCTGGGGAAGGTCTTGTCATTTAAGCTTGCGACAATTACAACATCACGCCCCTCGCCGGGCACCCAACGCTGAAAACAAAGGATGCGATTCTCTTCATTCACGTGTAGCACGCTTAGGGTCTCGCTCCGGAGAGCGGCTTCGGAAAGCCGGAGGTGAATAAGAGCTTCAACAAAACGATGAAAACGCCCCATATGCACATCTTTGCCTAAATCTAAACCGTCCCACCAAAGCAGAAGTTCCGGTTGGGCGCCAGCGTCGTCGGCCCACTGCTTGTCTTCAAGGAAGCATTGACCCATGAAGAGCATAGGGATGCCAGGCGCCAGCATAAGGATGCCCGTCACAACACGAGAGCGACTGCGGGCGTACCAAGAACGGGGATTTCCACCATCCGCCAGACGTGGTATGCGCTGACCACGGTCGCGGTACACCTCGTCGTGGCTTTCTATATACTGCACCGTGCGCCAAGCGTTCAGAAAATTCGGGGCCCAAAGTTGGCGTGCCACCTCTTGCAAATTTAGATGCGCCTGCCCGCCGGCGGAGGCTGCTGACACAGCTTCGCGCAAACTGTGTCGGAGCCCGTCGTGCCAGCAGGCGTCGAAGCCGGCGCCTCCGTGCTGTGGGAAACGAACTACGTACGGATCGACACCCCAGTACTCCGCGATATTGATGGCACTGGGCTTAATATACTTGGTCGTGTTCGTGAGGTCCTGGCAGAAGCGCCAGCCTTCGCTCGCACTGGCTTGTACGATTACGCTCACCTGATCATAGCGGAATCCATCAACATGGTATTCGTTCAGAAAGAAGGCGGCGTTATCAATCAGGAACTGTCGCACCTCGCTTTTCCAGATCGCCCAGACGGGGCCAGCATGATCTTGATCGGTAAAATACAAGCTGTCATTGGCACCAGTACCGGCGGCGCGGTCGAAAAACCAAATGCTCTCGTCCTGTCCCTTCATCTGGCCGCCGGCGTGGTTGTACACCACATCAAGGAGCACAGAGACTCCATGCAAGTGGAAGAGCTCTATGACCGCTTTGAGCTGATGTGCCGAACTAGCGAGATCGCCTTCGGTTAGTGCCGGTGCGCTAAACCGGCTACGCAAACCATTCACTAAGCCCATGTAGCCCTGTAGCTCGGGACCCGGTGCGACGGCGTAGTCCATCTCCGGCGAAGAGATGTCAAACCCCTCATACCCTAGACTGCGTCCGCTCGCTACCTCCACTATCGGAAGTAGCAGCACTGCATTGATGCCGAGTGCGACGAGATAATCCAGTCTTCCCAGCACATCGAGAAACTTAGCTACTCGCCGCGGTCGATCGGGACCGTTAAAAACACCGACATGAAGCTGGTAGAGAATTAGATCGTTGAAAGGCGGAGCGTGAAACTCCACATCATGCCATTTCCAAGATCGGGGATCCTGCAGCACGCAATTGCAGAAAGGGTAGCTAGGATTTCGCGTCAGCTCACGTGCGGAGGGATCCCGCTTATAGCCGCTAGTACCTATTCCCATAACGAAGAATTTGTACTGTTGTCCCTCTTTTGCGTCAGCGACGAAGCCACTCCAATATGGCCCGTCTTGATACAGCAGCCCCTCATCGGTGGCTCCCCATTGGTTAAACTCACCGTGAATGGCAACTTGCCGCGCTCGTGGCGCCCAGCAGCGAAAAGTCGCACCCGATCCATTTGGCACGATGTTGGCGCCCATAGGAACGCTGCTTGGATTGATTGTAGGCGACGTAGGCATCGGCTGTGGAGCGTGGTCGCGCGTAACCGGGTGCTCCCGACCACTGTCAAGGCGTGTTAGGCGTCAGCTGGGTTAGCCTGCATTGTACGTTAATCATAACCGCCGAACATGAACAATTGTATGTCTTCGTCGGTCGCGTTCATCAGTCCGTGGAGGTTGCCGCCCTTCAGCATCGCGAAGTGGCCGGCGCGCAGCGACCTGACTTCGAACGATCGCTCGCGCTGCGGCATCTTGCACCAGTCGCCGATCACCATGTATGCACGTCCCTCAAGCATCAGGAAGACTTCTTGGTTGTCGCGATGCCGGTGCAGCCCGATGCCGCATTCGGGCTTAAGGATGTGCAGATCCATGTAGTCCACGGCCATGAATGGTTCGGTCGCGTTATTGTGGTTCTTCGATCCGAACGCATTGAAGTTCCACGGCTGAAGCTGACGCTGAAGCTCACCGCTTCCGGCATAGCGGCCGTAGTTCGACACGAGATTCCTGTATTCGAGGAACCCGATGCCGCCATGCGGATTTGGACTGATACCAGTACCGAGAAAGTTGTCCCAACCGCGCAGCATCATGTTGAACTCGTAGTGATAGTTGCTCCCGCCTTTCGAGTCCCACACGCGCTCGTCGATGTCGCTCCACGCTACCTCGATAAGCAGCGGCAGGATCGGATGCATCGTGGAGTCGGGCGCCACCTGACGCATGTCACGATCATTGAGGCCCTCCCGATTGAATGCGCTTGGCGTGCCGCGAATCAAATCGGGCGCGGCTTGCAGCTCTCCACGCGTCAGTGCGTCGAGTGATCGTCCTCCAAGGACACCGCGCAGATCCCGACCGTTGTATCCCCACAGCTCGATGTCGTACCGCGAGGAAGCGCTGTTGTACGGCACGGTAAAGATGCGGCCCGGCCGGTTGCCGACCTTCACCCATGCCTTGATGGACTGTCCTAGAAGACCGCCTTTCGCAATCGCTAGTGGCGATTCGGGCCCGGCCTGATAAGACAGCCGTACAAACGGCCCGGTCCATTCACCCGTCGTGACCCATCCACGAACCAGGTAGGTGGATGAGGTCCGAAAGGACTTGACGTTCTGCTTTTGGAAATCGGTCTTGTTGTCCTGCTGCGTTGGGTCGAGGACGTTTGCGTCGCCTCCCTGCGGTCCGTACAGCTCGAGGTATTCGTACGGAAAGAGGTACTGCAGATGATCGCGCAGATACCATTCTCGATCGCACGCAAGCTCAGTGGACTCTAGGATATTCATGAGAGCGACGAGCGAGTTGCCCTTGTTGTAGTTGGGCGTCGTACCTGACTCGACGTGAAACACACTGTCGCTATGTACAATATCCATCGGCGAGATCCATTAGGCCGTGTGATAAAGGAACGCGACGAAGCGCAGCGGCTTGTTGGCGCTCGGGTTGCGGATTCCGTGAATGCCGCCGCTCTTCGTGTAAATCACGCTGCCCGGCTTCACTGGCAACTCGCGGCAGCTGTGGGGACCAAGGCCATAGATCTCGCGCGTTACTAAAGGATACCGCGAAAGAGCCGGATCGTCATCGTCCCCCATGTAGGCGATGCCTTCGCCTTCAACGATACAGTAGAGCTCCTCCGTGCCGATATGACGGTGCGTGCCTTCGATCGCTCCAGGCGGGATTGTCACTTTGTGGAAAAACACGACGGAGCTGGCGAACTCGCGCTGCAACACCCAGCGCATTTCGATGATGTTGTCGCCCCGGGACTCCTTGTCACTGGGCTCCATCATGCCGTTGCGATAACGCACGGGCGCGATAGTGTCGACGTTGTCAAAGAAGTGTCCGCGCTGAAAGTCGACCAGGTAGTTAGAATCGGCGACGGTGTTCTGATCTGAGCTAGGCTCCTGCGTGTTTGGCACCTGGTGGTTGCGGACGAAGTTATTGTCCCACTCCGGATTGCGAATGGTATACCCGAACGGAAGATCGATGTCGTTCTCGCGAAACGACAATTCGAGCCGGCGAATACTTTTAATGTCATGCAGCAGGTCCTTAAAATCAGCGACACTCGTGATTGGCCCCATACGGCCAATCTGATCTAGCACCTTGAAATCGTGGTGCTTGCTTTGCGGGAGCGTCACCGTTTCCCAGATTTCCGTCTGATACGCGTTTATCCACTTGTCGTAATGGAGCGACAGCGTCGCTGACGGACCCGCGGCCGGCGCATTCGGATCCGACGTGAGTAGGCGGATCTGCATGATCACGCGATTGCGCAGGAACCGGTTCCTTTCGCGAGCGACCTCGATAAGTCGGCTCGCGCGATATTCCACGCGGAGGACATTTCCAAGGAACACGCCGTCAACATACACCTCCGCCTTCAGCACAGTGATGTCGAACGCGTTGCGCACCTCGAGCACATTGTACCGATAGCGGCTACTGCGAGTCGCGTTGAAGTACGCCGCGTGGTAAACGCGGTCAGGATAAAAGACAACCTTGAATACCCTAACCCACGGGTCGTCGAACATCTGATCGAAACGTGAATCCATATACAGCCTCTCAGCGTTCGGTCGTCATAGCAGTCCGCTCTGCAGCAGCGCGTCGCCGACGCGGAACGCGTTCGCCTGGATTGTAAGGGTTGGGTTGCCGCTCCCCGATGTCGGCATAAACGCGCCGTCACCGATGTACAGATTGTCGAACCGCCACGCACGGCAGTTCTTATCGAGCACCGAATCGGCTTCATCCGTGCCGAACCGCGCGCCGCCAAGGATGTGGTTGGCGATGCGTGCGAGCGCGTTCTCGCTGAGATACACGCCGCCAAAGCCTTCTACTGGATAGTGTCCGCCGCCATTGTCGCCGCCGTACGCGAGCACGTCGCGGCACTTCCTCGCAAGCGTGTCCATCAGGTACTGGTCGTGCGAATGCCATGTCTTGATGATGTACGCCACCCGCCTACCCCATTTGTCCCGCACGCTCGGGTGCAGCTCGATGCGGTTTGCCTTTTGGGGCACTTGGTTCGCCATGAAGCTCACTGACAGTCTCCGATTAAACTCCAGATTGAGGAACGCGCGGAATCTCTCATCGACGATCGACGTGTCATTGTCGAACCCGTGCCATAGCGTGTCGAGATCGGCAGCGCCGTGCGTTCGGCCGAGCGCGATGGGAAGTGCCTGATCGGATGTGTTATTATAAACCGTTGCACCGGCCCACAGCCCGTTGCTGCGGATGAAGTCCTCGCTTCCGCAGAAGTCGGTGGCCCAGTCACTGTCCACGGTGAGCGATTTGTCGAAGCGGCCGGGCATCACCGCGGAGGCGCCACCAAAGCAGTGTGTCAGGAAATATTTTCCGAGCAGATCGTTGTGATTGATCCGACTGTTGAATTCGGGGCTGATCTCAGCCGACAGCATCAACAGCCGCACCGATTCAATCGCCGAACATGCGACCACTACCACCGTGGCGCTGAGGCTTCGCTGACGGCCACTTGGGTCGCGCAAATTCACCTTCGTGATTCTCGAGCCATGACATTCGAGGTGCGTAACATGACAATTCGGCCAAAGCACGAGGTTCGGCTTCTTCGAGATTGGTCGCAGCAACGCAACCCAAGTGTTCGATTTGAAATCGAGCGCGTCGCCGTAGCGGTTCACGTACGCCGTTTTCGGGCCGCCCTCCCACGCCGGATCTCCAAGCGGTCCGACTTTGCGTCCACTCGGCTCATGGTCCTGCGTGATCACAGCCTGCGGCGTCCGGTACGGCTTCATGCCAAGCGCGACCATGCCGACGTGCGCGTACTCGCTGATCGGATTGGGGTCGAGCGGCTTTTGATAGTTCTCGTTGCTCGCGCGCTTGACCTGGTTCTCGCGCGTGCCGTTGATGCCGATGAGCTTCTCTGCTTGCGAGTAGTAGGGCTCAAGATCATCATAGGTAATCGGCCAGTCGCGCGCTTCGCGCTTGACGTCGCCGCTGAGGTCGTTCCGCAGGTCGGTGCGTCCTTCGTTAAAGGACTTGAGACGAAAATCGAGCGGGCTAAATCGTAGGGATACGCCGCCGTAGTGCTGTGTCCCGCCGCCGACGCACTGACAAGTATAGCCCTCGATCGTAGCAAAGTCGCGGCTGTCGTTCTTCCGATAGATGTGCGGCTCGTCGTTAAGGTCGGGCTCGACGTGGCTCGTGTAGAAGGAGGCTCCGGTGTTGGCGAGGCCTAGAATGGTCAATCGCTTTTCGGGACCGTCGGAAATGAGCTCGTCGCGTTTGTAGTCGCTCAGCCCGAATGGATCGTCGGCCTGTGGACGATAGAACGGCCCCTTTTCGATGACGAGCACCGACTTGCCAGCATTAACAAGCGTGTGCGCTATCGGCGCGCCGCCCGCTCCGCTGCCGATGATGATAACGTCAAAGCGGTCAGGTTGATTCGGCATCGTAACGTCGGGATTACCCGTGGTATTCGGGACTGCGGCCGAGTGGCTTTTCGAGCGCGCGGCTCCAGTCGAAAGCCGTCGTCTGCGATTCGGCCGAAGGTAGCGCACCGGTGATCGGGTCCGCAAGGTTGTGCGCGAGATACGCCCATCCGGCGGCACCGGCGTTGCCGCCGTACTTCGGATGAGAGAAAGCCCCCGTGTAGGTGTGCCTGCGCAGCAGCTGCAGGAAGTATCGCGGGCTAGAGTAGCGTGAATAGTCCCAGCCTTGCACGCCGGTGTCCTGCGCCATCTGGTTGTAAAGATCCTCGTACATCGAGACTGGCATCTCTGCCGGTTCCTCATATGGATCGCGCTGCCGCAGCACTCGGTCGATCAGCTCGAGGCAGACCTTGTAGTCAGTCAGACGGTGCGATTCCTCACGCGCTAGGATCTTATCGATAAAATTCACCACGCCAATCGGTTGATCGAGGCGGTACGCGCGCGCGTATTGCGTATCCTTGCTCTGCCGGTCGACGTTATTTAAGTAGATGTTCAGAAACCGCTGACCCTCGATCGTGCGGAACGGGAGGATGTGGTCGGTCAGCCGCAGCAAGAGCGTCAGTTCCCAGCGCTCGAAGCTGATGATGTCGGTGCAGTACTGTGTGAAGAACCGTGACCACTGTGTGCCTTCCGGAGTCGTGACGCGCTGCGGGTTCACGGGGTCGATGGTCGTCTTGCCATCGACGACGAAACGGTACTTGTGGACCTGGCCTTTTGGCACCGCAACGCTGACGGCGCAGTACACGCTGTCGCCTACGCGCGGCATCGGAATTGGAGTGACCAGATCGGAAAACGTGCCGATTACCGCGACGTCACGTGCGGCGTCGTTGGTATTGACGAACACAAACGTCACCATGTTGAATGCATAGCTATCTTCGTAACTCCGCCTGTCGTAGTACGAGTCGATCACCGGGAAGCGCCACGCTTCGGCGATGCTAGCGCGGGTGTCGCCTGGCGAATACTGGCCGTAATTATGTCGTGCGTCGGTGTTGTCTCGGGCTAGTGACTTAGTGCAATAGTTAAGAATGTATACATCGTCCCGTTGCACGATCGTCGCCATAGTGGCTGTTGTGACCTAATTCCGAACGCCGCCGAGCCGTGGCACTCCCAAGTTGACGCCGCGCAACACGGTCGACCGGAGTAGGTGGACGCAATTATATTACTTGTTCACGGAGTGTGCAAGGACAACGACGGCATCCTCGATGGTTCTCTCTCTTGTTTACGTCAAACGCGTCTGCGCAAATGACATCGGTGCCAGCAATGTGCACAGGCGAGACTGAATAATTTTTTCTATGATGATACCTCCCTGTTTTTGGTGATGAATGCTGATAATCCACGGCGCTGTGAATGTCAGGTTACAAATCGTAAGGTTTAAATGACGAAATGATGACACCAAGTGTTCCAATGGTCATTCGATCGGTTCCCACGCTGCACATACAGCCGTTGCTTCCCAAGCCGCCCAAATTGTTCGAACAGGTCAGGAAGGTGAGGCGGTAAAAAACTGAACTATCTTATCTGATCTTAAATCACTTGAGCTTGGAATGATAGCGTCACGGGATAGCGCCGCAGCTTTGATTCCCATCATCGTGCAGAAGAACGTCACACGTCAACGGCCGGAACTGGCGTTGGCTTGATAGTTGGCGCAGCCCACCGGAACCGAGCTGCCGACCGGTAAGTAATTGGCGGTGCAGTTGGTACAATAATGGAAGCGTCAACAAAACGCTTCCGAAGTTCGCTTACGTATTGAAACGAAACCCCGAGTCGGGCAGCAACGTGCTGAATAGGGAAAGGGAAGTCCAACAGTGATGTTTTCATGGGTGTGTTGTTGCAGCCCCGTTCGGACCCGTTGAACGCTACTTTATCATTTCTAATGTTTAGATGTGAGCCATCTGGCGGTTGTACCGGTTGGAAGGGGATGAATGGGTCACGAACGTAGACATTGCTTGGAATCCTTGGGACGGCGATTGGAGCAATCCCGGACTACCCGCACATCCAGATGCGAGACAATAGTGAGCTTGCGTCCTCATCCGCGGGGCAGCCGATCGTTTGAGTTGCATTCGTTTCAGCCGGCCGGCTTCGCATCATGAACAGCTCGGCTTAACCGTGGCAAATAGATTACCTTGCACAATAATACCCGGCGAGGAAATTTCATGTGCACACAGGCTTCGCGGCCGGCAACTGAGCCCAATGGTCGAGGAATCGCTGGGTTGGTGCAAAATTATCTCGGCGCTGGGACGCGATAGAGTTGGACCTTGTCGACTTGACGTCGTCGTGTCGTCATTCCCTGAAGGGCTGAGGAACAACTAGATTGCGCTGACTCAAGATAGGCACGGCAAAACTTCACGCATCACAGACTCGACGCTGAGTGCGGCGAGACAGTCGATCTTCCAAGCGCAAGCCCGAAAGCGATTGCGAAACCAGCAAGGCTCGCACGGCAGTCTCGCCGCAGAGCATTTTCACGTTCCGCGGCATAGGTTTGAGCGATTGATGCGGAGTTGGGCCGAAGAAAATCATACTGGTCGCGTCGGGAACTTACTCCTGCCAGCGAATGAATTGAGGA
>Ga0137364_10001598_pt1 | contig 10807 bp, 12 predicted proteins | sample SagtaG_10_FD_104798 | JGI IMG/M metagenome (GOLD analysis project Ga0137364, IMG submission 104798) | Vadose zone soil microbial communities from Sagehorn Ranch, Mendocino, California, USA - Sage1_L_20_16 metaG | ecosystem: Environmental > Terrestrial > Soil > Vadose zone | place: USA... | reverse complement strand
GCGCGAGCTTCTGACGACGACCGTGGTGTTCATCCTGGTGGTGGTGGTGCTTTTCAGTTTCACCTTCGACCCTAGCACCAGCGAGTCGCGACGGTTTGGACCGGGACTGTTGTGGCTGTCCTTTTTGTTCGCGGCATCGCTGATGTTGCAACCCTGCTTTTTGCGCGAACAGAACAATGACACCTTGAGCGCGCTGCGATTATCGGTCCGCGATCCATTTTCGATTTTTCTCGCGAAGCTCAGCGCGAACACGCTATTCCTGCTGCTGACGGAAGTTTTGATGCTGCCGATTTTCGCGATTCTTTATAACGTGCATATCCTTTCGGTTTTTCCGCAGCTTGTGCTCGTTTTGTTTCTCGGCAGTTTGGGCGTAGCCATCCCGGGCACAGCGTTTTCCGCGATTTCGGCGCAGGCACGCATGCGCGAGTTGATGCTGCCGCTTCTGCTTCTGCCGCTTTTGACTCCGGTTCTGATCGCCAGCACGGAGGCCACCGGAGCACTTTTGGAGGTGAACCCCGCACTGCGGGCCGACTGGCTGGGGTTTCTGCTCGGCTTCGACCTGGTTTTTTTGACGGCCCTATGGCTTTTCGGCGAATATCTACTGGAGGAATGAAAGAAATGCGCTCGGCTCGGCAGGGAAGTGGCTGTTACATAGCCTTTCGGGCATGCGTAGCAGTGGCTTTGCGCCGCTGTGTTTTTGATGGCGAACGGCGGGATAAACCCGCCGCTACAGGAGGTCCGGCGTGTTGAAAAGCGCCCTCAAGGCGACCATCTTATTCGCCCTGATTGCCGTTACCGCGTACCTGGCTTTTTATTACGCTCCCATCGAGAAGTCCATGGGCGTCATCCAGAAGATCTTCTACCTGCACATTTCGTGCGCGTTCAGCGCGTTCGTAGCGTTTGGGACCTGTTTTTATGCGAATCTGCGATACGTTTTCACCCGGGCTCCGAAATCGGACTGGCTGGCGGTTTCCGCGGCGGAAGTCGGGTTGGCGTTTATTTCCGTGGTGCTCATTACCGGACCGATTTGGGCGCATCCGGTGTGGGGAATCTGGTGGACCTGGGATGCCCGTCTGACACTGACGTTTGTGCTGGGCCTGCTCTATGTTTCCTACCTGTTGCTGCGCTCGATGATTGAGGAGCCGGACAAGCGCGCGCTGTTCAGCGCGCTATTCGGTATTTTTGCGTTTCTGGACGTGCCGCTGGTGTATTTCTCGATTCGCTGGTGGCGCACGCAGCACCCGCAGCCAGTGATTTTGGGCGGGCCGGGCTCGGGGCTGGAGCCGCGGATGCGCGTTTCCTACCTGCTGATGTGGGGCGCGCTTACCGGCCTGCTGATTCTGCTCTTGAGTGCGCGGTACAAGCTGGAAGCGCTGCGCGCCAGCGTAGATGATTTGCGAAGGGAGGCGGAGGTTCGATGAAAAACCTGGATAGCGTGCTCGCGGCGTACCTCGCAGGGTGGGCGATTTTTTTTGTGTACTACATTTCTGTCGCGCAGCGCATGAGCACGCTGCGCGAAGAGATCGAGCGGCTGAAGGCGCAGTTGACCAAGGGAAAATAGCTTGGCAGCCCAGAAGCGAGTCGGGATCGTGTTGTTCCAGCTTGGCGGGCCGGACTCGCTGGAGGCCGTCGAGCCGTTTCTGCTGAACCTATTTCTTGATCCGGACATCATTCCGCTAGGGCCGTTCGGGTTATTGCGGCGGCCGATCGCCAAGCTGATTTCCTCGCGACGCTCTGTTCCGGTGGCGGAAAAATACGCGGAGATCGGCGGGCGATCACCGATTGGAGCGCTGACGGAGCGGCAGCGAGTACGATTGGTGGAGGCGCTGTCGCCGCACATTGATCCTGTGGCCGTGACGGCGATGCGCTACTGGCATCCGTTGACGGGCGAGGCGGTCGCCACTCTGCGCAAAGCAGGTCCGCTCGATGAAATCGTGCTGCTGCCTCTTTACCCTCACTATTCGTATGCCACGACGCTAAGCAGCCTGAAAGAATGGCGCCGCGTGTATGGAAAGCACACCAGCGGGCCGCCGGAACGAACGATCGACCACTTCTACGACCATCTCCTTTATATTCAGGCGCTCGTTGAACGGATTGGTTCTATGCTGCGACAGTTTCCGGACAGTTCGCGGATTCACTTGATTTTCAGCGCGCATGGGCTACCGATGAGCCTGGTCGAGAAGGGCGATCCGTATCCCAAGCAAGTGGGGGCGACCGTGCGCGCGGTGTGCGAACTGGGGACCAAGCAATACGCCGGATGGCCGCGGACGCATTTGCTTTGCTACCAGAGCCGCGTGGGCCCTGCCAAATGGCTGCAGCCGGCACTGACGGAAACCATCGAGAGGCTGGGCCACGAAGGCGCGAGGGAAATGCTGGTGGTGCCCATCTCGTTCGTGACCGAACACATTGAGACTTTGCACGAAATCAACATCGAGGCGCGCGAGGACGCGGAAAAGGCCGGAATAGAAACCTTCCGGATGATGCCTGCAGTGGGAGACTCGCCTTTGTTTATTGGCGCGCTCAAGGATTTGGTGCTGCGCGCCGTGGGAATCGAAGCGGGATCCTCGTCGGCGTCGTTGGCATCGGTGCAAATGAGTAGTAGGACAGTTTGAGTGCGGGTCTCTTTTTGTTTACTTACGCGCGCGGCTCGTTGGGCGGATGAAGTATCTCGCGAGCGGTGGCGGCGTCTTCTTCACGGACCAGCACCTTGAACCCGAAACCACTCCATGCCAAATGATCGCGCATGCCGCCGGCTCTATCGGCTTGGATCATAGCATCAATGCCGGCGGATTCGAGTTCGCTCTTCGCCAGGTCGGCCTCGATCTGCGATCCGAAGACTTGAACCAAAACGAGTTTGTTATGGTCCATGCGGTAATTATATGCCAGCCGTGATTGCCAATGGCCAACAACAGTAGCCGCAACGTCCCGGGGACGCGCTAAAGCGCGCCCCTTGTCACCCCCATTCTTCGCGTGCTGTCGCGGCTAGGCGCCTCTCCAGCAAGGGCGCGATTTCGCAAAATCGCTCGGAGTCAAGGTATAATCCGCCGTTAGGCGTTTGGGAATGACATCTACTTACAATCCAGGTGTGCACAAATTCGCTGTTTTTGCTGTTTGCTGGACGATCCTGCTGTTTGTGGCGGGCGCGCTGGTCACGTCCAAAGACGCGGCACTTTCCGTGACGGACTGGCCGAAATCTCATGGATCGTGGGTCCCGCCCTGGAGTTCGCTTCAGGGGGGAGATTTCTTTGAGTTCTCGCACCGATTCGTTGCCGGAGGATTGGGAATTCTCACGTTGCTGCTGGCCATATTGCTGGTAGTGAAAGAGAGCCGCGTGTGGCTGCGCTGGCTTGGAGCGATCGCCGTTTTCGGAGTCTTGGTTCAGGCGATATTGGGAGGCCAGGTTGTTGTTCGCTTGCTGCATTATTGGCTGCCGGTGATTCACGCGTGTTTCGCGCAGATTGTTTTCGCGGCGGTTCTGGGCATCGCAATGTTCACCAGCAAGTGGTGGGTTTCCGAGCAGCCGCAGCTCGAAGATAAGGGCTCGCCTTCGATTCACTTTTTGACGATGCTGAACGCGGTGGTGATTTATTTGCAAGTGATCCTTGGCGCGGGGTTTCGTCACAAGGAAATCCCCATCTGGCCACATGCCGCGGGGGCGCTGGCAGTTCTTGGCACGGTCACTTGGACTGCGGTTGCGTTGCGCAAACGTTTCGGAGGGTCGAGGGAGCTTGGCCGGGCGCGCATCCTGCTGCACAGTATTTTTGGCGCGCAATTCCTGCTTGGCTTGCTGGCTTACTGGTCCCGGCTCACGACCGCAGATGCGCCTCAACCGATGCCGGTGATGGTGACGTTGACCGTGATTCACACGGTGGTGGGGGCAATGCTGTTCGCGTTTTCGGTTTTGGTGGTCTTGCTGTGCTATCGCCTTGTGCCGCGCAGCGGGGAAGTGGCCGCAACCGCGCGCCAGGTGACCGCCGGATGAGCACGGTACGCAACGTTGACCTCACTTTGGCGTCTCGCGCCAATGCGTATATTGCTTTGACGAAGCCGGACGTATCGTTTCTCGTCCTGATGACCACGGCCGCAGGCTACTACATGGGTGCGCGAGGACCGGTCAGCTGGCTGCACATGAGCCATGTGATTCTCGGCACGCTGCTGATCGCCGGCGGAACCGCGGCGCTGAATCATTACGTGGAGCGCGAATCGGATCGCTACATGCGGCGCACGGCTTCGCGGCCGCTGCCCAGTGGCGTGTTGCAGCCGGGCCAGGCGTTGGCGTTTGGCGTGGCGCTCGCCATTGCAGGCGCTCTTGACCTTTACTTTGCCGCTGGGCCGCTCGCTTCCGGGCTTGGCGTCTTAACGTGCCTCAGCTATTTGCTGGCTTACACGCCTTTGAAGAAGCGCACGGTTTGGGCGACTTTTGTCGGCGCGTTTCCCGGCGCGATTCCACCGATGATTGGCTGGGTCGCCGCCACGGGTTCGCTGGACCGGGGAGCCTGGCTACTATTTGGCATTTTGTTTCTGTGGCAATTTCCGCACTTCTACGCGATTTCCTGGATGTACCGCGAAGATTACGCGCGGGCGGGAATCATGATGTTGCCGGTGGTCGACCGGGAAGGCACGCGGACATTCCGCCAGATCATTCTTTATGCCGCGGCGCTTGTGGGAGTGAGCCTGCTTCCAGCGGTGCTCGGGCTGGCTGGCGTGGTCTATTTTTTTGGCGCGCTGGTAGTCTGCACGGGCCTGGTGCAAGTCTGCTTGTGGGCTGCGAGCAATAGAACCAATGCGCGCGCCAAGTGGCTTATGCACGCTACCGTCGTGCACATCCCGTTGCTGCTGGGATTGATGATCTACGATAAATTGCCGCGCTGATCTAACTTGTAAGTCGTAAGTTTTAAGTTCTAAGTAAAGACAAGAAAGAGAAGAGCAAGCAGACGTTTGTAATGTCGAACGCCGCACGACGGCTGACTTGTGACTCGTGGAAGATGAACGGCAAGTTGTAGAAAGACCATGATTTCCAATGCCGCAGTCAACGCATGTCTGAATGGGCTGAGTGGGATTCTGCTCGCGTGTGGTTACGCAGCCATACGCGCGGGGAAAAAGGATGTTCACAAAGCCTTCATGCTATCTGCGTTTGGAGCCTCCACGATTTTCTTGATTTCCTACGTGATTTATCACCTGCGCGAGCACAAGCTGGTTTTCTTCCAGGGGCAAGGATGGATCCGGCCGGTTTATTTCACGCTACTGACTTCGCACACCATCCTAGCGGTGGTAATTGTGCCCTTGATCCTGGTGACGCTGCGCCGCGCATGGCTCGAGAGATTCGACAAACATCGGCTCATCGCGCGCTGGACGCTGCCGCTGTGGTTCTACGTGTCGGTGACCGGAGTGATTATCTACTTTATGGTGTATCAGATTTATGCGCCCAGGTGAGATCCTCAGGCCGCTGTCGTCCGTGAGAGAAATCCGTTAAAACTGGTTGTGATCGTCCTGGCGGAACCCTGGCGGGACTAATGCCCCCGTCTGCGGAGAGCGCACGGCCTGCCGCGTGCCGGACTTGGGAAAGACGATGTGCCAGAAATCCGTGTTCGGCGAGGTGAAGGTAACGCCGACAAAACGGCGCTCCCGCTTTTCCCTCAGGGAAGTGACGTGGCACTCGGCAGACTCGGCGGTCATTTCATTGAAAATGCGGACGCTCTGACCAGGAATCAGGGGCGTATCCATGAGCAAGAGAGCCCCGTGGGCGCTAATCACGTAAGTGGAGGCCTGCAAATCGATGGTTTCGCCTTCGGGCAGGCGGCAACGTACCTTCACAGGAATCTGAAGTGGGAGTCGAACCGTGCGCCGACGTTCTGGGTAACGTGTTCTCTGCATACAAGAGCCTTCTGGCAAGGGACTTACAGTTCGTGGGGGATAGTGGCACGAAATGTGACGAAAGACAAGAACAATAAAGATTTGGAACTTCTAGTACTTCAGCGAGTTAAGGCAGAATTGGGCGGAATTACTTGGAACCCAAGGCGTCCAGGACGGCGTTTGTAAACTGCTCCGTGTCGGCCTTCCCGCCCACATCCTTTGTGGTGTATATGCCATCGCGGTACGTCTTCAGAAGGGCAGCTTCGATCTTTTCCGCGGCAGGCCGCTCTCCCAGGTGATCCAGCATCAGGAGGGCGCTCATGAGCAGGGCAGTAGGATTTGCCAAGCCTTTGCCGGCAATGTCGGGGGCCGTGCCGTGGACGGCCTCAAACATGGCGCATTCATCGCCAATGTTAGCGCTGGGAACCACGCCCAAGCCGCCTACCAGACCGGCGGCAAGGTCGCTCATCACGTCGCCATAGAGATTCGGCAGCAGAAGCATGTCGAATTGAAGAGGGTCCATCACCATCTGCATGCAGGCGTTGTCGACAATCAATTCCTTATACTGGATTTCGGGGAATTGCGCCGCCACTGTGCGGACGGACCGCAAAAACAGGCCGTCTGAAAGCTTCATGATATTGGCTTTGTGGATGGCGTGAATCTTCTTGCGCCCGTGGTGGCGGGCGTACTCAAAGGCAAAACGGGCAATGCGCGTGGAAGCCTTTTCGGTGATGATTTTCAGGCTTTCGACGACTCCGGGAACGACCTCGTGTTCGAGGCCGGAGTATAAATCCTCAGTGTTTTCGCGGACGAGAATCAGGTCCACGTTTTCAAAGTGGGATTTCACGCCGGGGACATTCTTCACAGGCCGCAAATTGGCATAAAGATCCAGTGACTTTCGGAGCGCGACGTTGACGCTGGGCGCGCCACCGGCAATGGCAGTGGCCATGGGGCCCTTCAGAGCCACGCGGTTCCGGCGTACGGAATCGATGGCCGCCTGATTTACGCGCTGTCCTTGGTCGGTGGACTCGCCGGTGCGTCCGGCAATCTCTTCCCACTCAATTTGCACGTCAGCCGCTTCCAGGATGCGGCGCGTGGCGGTGGCCACTTCGGGGCCAATCCCTTCGCCCGGAATGAGAGTAACGCGATGTTTCATGGTTGCATCTCATAGTATGCGAAGCGTTTATGGATGTCGAAGCAGGGCTAGAAATGGGGTTTCCAACCAGCAACACGATCGATCACCGGGGCCGTGCGGCAGTTGCAAGGTTTTGCTATAATCTAATTGTATTTAGCGTCGCGGCAGTGCCCGTGGCGCGGAGGCCAAGACAACTATGATTCATTTGACGCCGGTTGCCAGTTCCAAGGTGAAGGAAATCATGAACATGCAGAGCCCCGTGCCGGTCGCACTGCGCGTAGCAGTTGTAGGTGGCGGATGTTCAGGTTTCCAATACCACATGGCGTTCGAGAACAACACTTCGGACGCGGACCAAATCTTCGAGTTTGACGGCTTGAAAGTGGCCGTTGACCAGATGAGCTCCATGTATCTTGATGGAATCGAGATCGATTACATCGAGACGCTCGAAGGCGCGGGATTCAAGTTCAACAATCCCAACGTGAAGAGCACCTGCGGATGCGGGAGCTCGTTCAGCGTTTAATTTGGTGAAGGGAAGCGCGAAGCTTTTTTGTAAGTTTTTGGCTCCTGAACGACAATGTTCAGGAGCCTTTTTTATGTCTTCCAGTCAATCCGAATGGGACGAAAAGCATAGCCTAGCGGCGAAGGAAGCCGCGGAAACACCTGCTGGGATTCTGTCTGAGCTATGGCCGCTGCTACCCGCGGGAGCCGCGCTGGACCTGGCCTGCGGCAGGGGGAGAAACGCGCTCTTTCTTGCCGAGCGTGGCCGGCATGTTACGGCTGTGGACTGGTCCGCGGCAGCGCTTGATATCCTCGAAGAGCATGCACAGGCCATGAAGATTTCGGTGCGCCGAATCCAAAGGATTGAGGAAGCCAGACACTCCACGCGCGCAGGCATCGATCTGCTGCCTGCCGATCTCGAAACCATTGAGCTTCCCGCCGATCGCTATGCCCTGATCCTGTGTGTACGTTACCTGCAGCGATCGCTGTTTCCGCAGATTTGCCGGGCAATGCGTCCGGGAGGAGTGCTGCTGTTTGAGACGTACACGAGAGCGCAGCTTGATTTTTCCGGTGGCCCACGAGATCCGGCGCACCTTCTCCATAACGGGGAACTTAGAAAAGCATTTCCCGAACTGGAGGTAGTTTTTTACCGCGAGTTGCGCGCGGAGCAGGGAATTGCGAGCCTTGCCGCAAGGAAGCCTCACGGTGAGCGCCCGCGACAATATGGAGATTAGCAATGTGTTCCGCGCGGTGGCTTGGTTTGCAATCTCGGGCGACAGTTCGTATTCTTTAGTTACAGCATGAAAATAGCTCTCGCTCAGTTCAATCCCACTGTGGGCGATTTTGCAGGGAATGCGGCTCGCATTTTGCGGCTATCGGAGCAGGCCTGGGAGCGTGGTGCAGGGCTCGTGGTGTTTTCTGAACTCTGCCTGTGCGGCTATTTGCCACAGGACCTGTTGGAGCGCCCGGCGTTCATCGAACGAAACCACCAACAGTTGAAACAGCTTGCGGCCAAGATCCCGTTGCCTGCCGTTGTCGGCTATGCAGGGCGCGTCAAAAACGGAACAGGGAAGTCCATTGCCAACAAAGCGGCGCTGATTTGCGCGGGACGCGTGGTCTTCGAGCAAAGCAAAATGCTTCTGCCAACCTATGACGTATTCGACGAATCGCGCTACTTCCAGCCCGCGGATCGCCAGTACGTGTTTGGTTTGAACGGCGAGCAGCTTGGCATCACCATCTGCGAAGACGTCTGGAACGACAAGAATTTCTGGGCCAAGCCAATGTACGAGCGCGACCCAGTGAGCGAGATTGTGCGGCAGGGAAGTACGGTGTTGCTGAATCTATCTGCTTCGCCGTACACGCTCGACAAGCGCGCACTGCGCTTCGAGATGCTTCGCTCGATCGCCCTGACCCACAAGCGCCCGGTCATCTATGTGAATCAAGTGGGCGGAGACGACAGCCTTATTTTCGACGGCGCGAGCATCGCACTGACAGCGGACGGCAAAGTCGCCGCGCAGGCCAAGGCCTTTGAGGAAGACCTGGTCCTTTTCGATACCGCAACGGGCAAGGGCGAGATGCATGAGCAACCGCACGAGGAAATTGCTTATGCGTATCGCGCCCTCGTGACCGGGACGCGCGATTACGTTTGCAAGTGCGGGTTCAAAAAGGTGCTGGTCGGCCTGAGCGGCGGCATTGATTCCGCCGTCGTTGCGGCCATTGCCGTGGATGCCTTGGGGGCGGACAATGTGCTAGGCGTTTCCATGCCGGGACCATTTTCCTCGGCGGGCAGCAAGGCAGACGCGCAAACACTGGCGAAGAACCTCAAGATTGAGATCCTAACTTTGCCGATCACGGACGTATTTGAGGCGTACAAGGGAGCGCTGGCGCCTGCATTTGGGAACCGGCCCGTGGACGTCACGGAAGAAAACATCCAAGCGCGGATTCGCGGGAATTATTTGATGGCACTCTCCAACAAATTCGGATCGATGGTTCTCAGCACGGGGAACAAATCGGAGAATGCCGTGGGCTATTGCACGCTTTATGGCGACATGGCAGGTGGATTGGCGGTTATTTCGGACGTGCCGAAATTGATGGTGTACGAACTGGCGCGATGGATCAATCGCGAAAGGGAAGTGATTCCCTGCTCGACGATCGAAAAGCCGCCGTCGGCGGAGCTGCGACCCAACCAGAAAGATGAGGACACGCTGCCTCCTTACGACGTGCTGGACCGCATCCTCAAAGCGTATATCGAGGACTTGCGCAGTCCCCAGGAAATAGCCGACCACTATGGGTTCGATTTGCAGTTGGTTCGAGACATTGCACTGCGCGTGGATCGCAATGAGTACAAGCGCAAGCAAGCGGCGCCGGGGCTGAAGATTACTTCGCGGGCGTTTGGCTTCGGGCGGCCGTTCCCTATCGCGCAAAAATTTATTCCTTAATTAAGGATGAGGTCCTTCGTGAAAACATCCCCAAGGTTTGTCGTAATTCTAGTAATGTCGTTGGCCGCCTTGACGACCCACGCGCAACAGCCCAAAGCTGCAGCAACTGGCGCGTCGGCGTCTGCTTCGCCTGCCTCCTCCCAGACTCAGAAGAATATTGAAGCCTACCTGCGGAACCTTTACGCGTTCGGGCCTGACGTGAAGCTCATCATTGGGCCACTCAGGGAATCGCCTGTCGAAGGCATCCTGGAAACGAACATCGACGTGACCATCGGAGAGAACAAGGAAGCCGCCAAGTTCTATGTGAGCAAGGACGGAAGGTTTCTATTTCGTGGCGACGTGTCGGACATGACCAAGGACCCGCTGGCCGAGAACCTGGCGCAGATCCGCATGACCGACGCGCCGGCCCTTGGCGATCCCAAGGCACCTGTAACAATCGTGGAATACTCCGACTTTGAGTGCCCGGTCTGCCGGAACCTTCACGACGCCTTGCGAAGGATTCTCCCGACCTATGCTGGCAAGGTCCGGGTCATCTTCAAGGACTTTCCCATCGAGCAGCTGCATCCTTGGGCGCGCACCGCGGCTATCGCCGGAAGGTGCGCCTACCAGCAAAAGCCCGACGCGTTCTGGAAAATGTATGACCTTATCTACGACAACCAGGAGATCATCTCCGCGGCGAACGCCTGGACCAAAATGACCGAGTATGCCGTTCAGTCCGGCCTGGATGCCGACGCGTTCAAGAGCTGCATGGCCAGCCCCGAGGCTAGCGCCGCGGTGAACGCCAGCCATGCCAACGGCGAAAAACTCGAGCTCAACAGCACGCCCACGGTTTTCGTAAATGGGCGCAGGATGGTTGGAGCCGACGCGCATTTGATCGAGCAAT
>Ga0137364_10001594_pt1 | contig 10819 bp, 7 predicted proteins | sample SagtaG_10_FD_104798 | JGI IMG/M metagenome (GOLD analysis project Ga0137364, IMG submission 104798) | Vadose zone soil microbial communities from Sagehorn Ranch, Mendocino, California, USA - Sage1_L_20_16 metaG | ecosystem: Environmental > Terrestrial > Soil > Vadose zone | place: USA... | reverse complement strand
TCATGGCCGGCCCCGACCCCGGTGATGCTCACTCCGCACCGGTCTCGTTTCGCTCCTATTCCGAGAAAGATTTGCGTGGGATGCGCATCGGAATTCTTCAAAGCTCTGCGCTTGGTAACTCCACCCCGGAAACGTGCGCGGCAGTCGACCGCGCCGCAAAATGGCTCAGTGCTCGCGGCTTTGGCGTCGAGCCATTCGAATTGCGCGGCCTCGATCGCGCCCTCGAACTCTGGTGGTTCTTCTTCGGCCCCGTCATCGCGCGCCTGCTCAACGCCAACCTCGCTGACCACGAATCGCAGCTCAGTCCGATGCTGCGCGAGTATCTTTCGAACGCCACTTCTCCCGATCCCCTCTCGCTCGATCAATTCATCCAAGCCTGTGCCGAACGCGATCTTCTCCGCGAAAAAATTCTCCGCCAAATGGACAACATTACTATCCTTCTCTCGCCGGTTTCCTCCGCCCCTGCGTTTCGCCACGGCGAAGGAAACTACCGGCCCGGCACCGGCTATCGCGATACCATGCGCTACTCCCAATGGCTCAATCTCGTAGGTTTCCCAGGCGCTTCTGTCCCGGTCAGCCTTTCGGGCGACGGCCTCCCCATCGGCGTGCAAATTATCGGCAAGCCCTTTGAAGACGAACTCGTTCTTGCCGGCGCGCAAGCTCTCGAACAATCTCGCGGCCCTTGGCCATCTCCCCCGCCATTCCAAAATCTCTGACGCCTGCCTTGCAATCTCCAACAGCGCTCACTGATTCGGCTGACGCGTCAGCTCCGGATTGGGCACCGCCTCCTGCTCCTCTCCCATCGCCTTCCGGCGTTTCGGCGTCATAGCATCCAGCGCCTTTTGTGCCGCCGCAAACTCCGCGCGCGCTTCCTTTTCCCGCCCGAGTCTCACCAGGATTCGCCCGCGCAAATAGTGTCCGCCCTCGTAATCCGGCGCCAGTTGCATAGTCTTGTCAATCATCTTCAACGCTGGCTCCAATTTTCCTTGCTCCTGGTAGAGCTTCGCGAGCTCTGCATACGCTCTCGCAATTTTGGAATCTTGCTTCAACGCCTCCCGAAAGAACTTTTCTGCCTCCGAGGCGTTTCCGCTCCGCGCATAGATCACTCCGAGCTGCTGGTAATTATCCGGCAGATCTGGCTCCACCTCGATGTCACGCCGAAATTCGGCTTCTGCCCGCTGGTAGTCCCCCGTCCGCCTGTACGCCAAGCCTAAATTAAAATGCAGGAACGGCAATTTGGGATTCAGTACCGCCGCGCGATCCAGTTCCCCGATAGCCAGGGCGGGCTCGTCTCGGTTGAGGTAGGCCTTGCCCATGATCAGATGAAATTCTGCTTTCTCCTCGCCCGCAGTCGCCAGTTGCTTGAGCACTCTTTCGTCCAGGTCTTTCTGCCCGGATTCCACGGCGGCAATGTCCATCAGGTACAAATACACAACGTCATTGGACTTCTTTGCCCACAAAGGCTCCAGCACCGTCACGGCCTCTGAATAATGTTTCGAAAGGACCCGGCAAAGTCCCAAAAGATAACGCGCTTGCTCCGAATCCGGCTGTTCGCGAAGAACCGACGCAAGCGGCGCAATCGCCCGGTCATAATTCCCGCGCCGGTATTCCACCAGCCCGATGTTCAACCGAACCCCTATCATCCTCGGCTCTAATTTTTCCGCTTCTCTAAAAAAGGTAATCGCCCGGTCCCACTCTTTGCGCCGCATGGCGATCACCCCAAGGTTCGAGTAGGCCGCTCCCGAGCGTGGGTCGATCTCAATGACTTTGCGAAACGCCGCTTCCGCTGTGTCAAGATCACCGCTCTGCAGCGCCGCCTGCCCCTTGCCGAACCACGCCTGGGGATTCGAATTGGGAGCGGCGCCGCCTTTCGTTGACGCAGATTGCTGAAATGCCCGCTTCCCACCAGTCGGGGGCAATCCCCACGCGGCCCGTGCCACGACGTACAAAGCAGCCAGCGCCCATCCAGCGGCGCATACTGTGAATCCTCTTATTTTCATCAGTGGGTAGTGTCCGGTAGCGCCCTTGAAATTACAAGAACTGCCCTGGGGCAAGGGGGTTTGCCCGAGGCCGCGCCTCCCTCAGACGCCCTTTCTGCCCCCGCGTATCTTTTTTCGTGAATTTCTCTCTTGACACCGGCGTTTCGTTGCACTATTAATTCGTTTTAATAAGCCAATTCCCGGTGCGGTTCCCGCGGTCGTCGAGGGTGGGGGGACTGTGTTAATCAGGGGGCTTCGAGCGGCGCTTGCTAGGGTAGGCACGCAATCGCCGTTGGAAGTGTGTCCAGATTTCCTATCCCACCCAATTTCGAAACTTTCTTTGGAGGTCTTATCGTGAAGGAAAACTATGGTCCTTCGAAGCAACGAAATAGTGTTTTGCGAGCTCTGCCCTTCTGGCTCTGTGTATTGCTGGTTGCGCTGGCCCTTCCGCTCGCATCTCGCGCTCAGGACACCGGCTACATCAGCGGCACCGTCACCGACAAATCCGGCGCCGCCGTAGTCGGCGCAGAAATAGTCCTCACCAATTCGGCTGGCAGCTTAACTCGCAATACTACTACCAATACAGATGGCGCTTACGTGCTCGCTGCGCTGCCCGGTGACACCTATAATCTGCTCATCACGTCCAAAGGCTTTCAGAAATACTCCGCGCAGAGGATTGTTCTCAACGTGGCTGAAAAGGCTCGCATTGACGTGCAACTCACTGTCGGCGCCGTCACCGAGACGGTTGAAGTCAGCGGCGAGAGTGTCGCCCAGGTCGAGACCACTTCGTCCGACCTGACCAGCACGATCACCAGTAAGCAGATCGACAATCTCGTACTAAACGGTCGCAATTTTACGCAATTGGTGAATCTGGCGCCCGGCGTGGTCAGCCAAACGGGCCAAGACGACGCCAAAGTCGGCGTCTACGGCAACGTCGCCTATAGCATCAATGGCGGCCGCACCGAATACAACAACTGGGAGCTTGACGGCGGCGACAACATGGACAACGGCAGCAACTCCACCTTGAACGTCTACCCGAATCCGGAAGCCATCGCCGAATTCAAGGTCCTCACCTCAAACTACGGCGCACAGTACGGCCGCAACGGCTCCGGCACTGTGGAAGTCGAAACCAAATCCGGTGGCACTACCTTCCACGGAAGCGCTTTCGAATATCTCCGCAACGAGTTCTTTAATGCCCGCTCTTGGGAACAAGGCGCCAATCCCGGCGAGCCCAAGGCCGCATACAAAAAGCATGATTTCGGCTACACCATCGGCGGGCCGGTTTACATCCCCAATCACTACAACACCGACAAGAAGAAGACCGTCTTCTTCTTCTCTGAGGAGTGGCGCCGCGAAAAGAATCCCCACACCACCGGTGCTGTCAACGTCCCCTCGGATGCCGAGCGCGGTGGCGCGTTTGGCGACCTGTGTCCCGCCTCAGGAAGCTTCTATCGCTCCAACCCAACCGATACGAGCGGCAACCCCGTCCTTCCTGCCGGCTCCCCTATCTTTGCCGATTGTCCCGCCACGGGTAAGGGCCCAGTATTCACTGCGCCGGACGGAACGATCGCTCAGAGCTACACTCCGTTTGCTGGCAATCAGGTGCCAATCGGTCCCGTAGGTCAGGCGCTGCTTGCACTTATCCCAAGCCAAACTCCGGGTTTGACCAACAATGGCTTCCCGGCGGTTGTACAAACCGTTTCACTTCCAGAAACCTGGCGCGAAGAACTGGTGCGCATCGACCACAATCTTACGGATAAGCATCGGCTGACTTTCCGCTACATCCATGATTCCTGGCAGACCCAGACCGAGAATGCGCTCTGGGGCAATGGTTCCAGCTTCGAAGATATCAATACCAACTTCGTCGGTCCCGGAACCAGCTTCGTGGCCCGGCTGAACTCCAATATCTCCCCGACATTGCTTAACGAATTTGTGGCCAGCTACACCGCGGACCACATCTTCCTAACCGCCCTTCACAATCCTCCGCTTCCTTCCAGTTTCCCCATGGGCGTCCTTTTCCAGAACGGCCAGGGCGGGAAGCTCCCGGCAATTTCTCTGGGGAACAACGTCGCGTACGGTGGTGGCTTTAGTGCCGACACCGGCTACTTCCCCTGGAATAACGCCAACCCCGTCTATACCTATCGGGACAACTTGACCAAAATTCATGGCACCCATACCTTTACGGTCGGCGTGTACACCGCGTTCGCGCAAAAGAACGAGCAAAACTCCCCCTACATTCAGGGCATTCTCAACTACGATTCCAGCAATAGTGCGATCCCCAGCACGGGAAATGCCTTTGCCGACCTGCTAACGGGCAAAGTTGCCCAATTCTCCCAGGTCAATCTTCAAGCCAAGTACTACAACCGGTACAGGATCGTAGAACCCTATTTCCAGGACGACTGGCGCATGACCAAGAACTTTACTCTGAACCTTGGCCTGCGGCTCAGCCTCTATGGCACTTACCGCGAGCGGTATCGCCACGCCTTCAACTTCGAGCCAACCGCCTTTTCGGCAACCGGCTCACCTGTGATTGACGACGGCTCGGGGCCCACCGGACAAGAAGGAGCTTTCGTCCCCGGCCCGGGTAACCCCTTCAACGGCATCATTCAATGTGGTGGCCCCGGCGGAACCACATTTGTTCCCGGCTTGGTAACGAACTCATTCCCGGGCGCAACAGTCGGCTCCTCCTCGGAGGCCGGCTGTTTGAAAGGGCACCTGTTCAATCCTGCCCCGCGAGTTGGTTTTGCCTGGGATCCTAAAGGTGATGGCAAAATGGCCCTTCGCGGCGGCTATGGCGTGTTCTTCGAGCACACTAATGGCAATGAGGCCAACACCGAGTCGCTCGAGGGTTCCGCCCCGTTTTCGCTCAACGCCTCGCAGTTCAACGTGCCCAACTACAGCAACATCGGCGGCGGTGGACTATTGTTCCCTCTGTCGGTCAACTCCGTCCCCAACAAGGCCATTTGGCCGTACGTGCAGCAGTGGCACCTCGATGTTGAGAAGGAGCTTCCAGGCCACTTCGTGGCTACCGTGTCCTATGTCGGTAGCAAAGGCACACACCTGACCCAGCAGCGCGACCTGAACCAGCTTCTCCCTGTGGCTGCTTCAGCGAATCCATTCGCTCCCGGGCAGCCCATCACTCAGTCGGATTGCGACAGCATCACAATCCCGCGCCTACGCTTGCTAACGGGACGCCGGTTACAGGCCAGGCGCTAACCAATCTCGGCGTTGCTTGCGGCAATGATGCCAACCCGTTCCGCCCTCACGTAGGGTTCGGTTCCCTCACACGGCTGGAAGATCAGGCAAACTCCAGCTACAACGCGATGCAGGTGACCGCTCGGCGCACAGTGGGGGACCTCACCATGAGCTTCGCCTACACATATAGCCATTCGCTCGATAACTCTTCGGATAGGTATAACGGCGATTTCGTGAATGCCTACGACCTTGCCTCCAACCGAGCCAGTTCCAACTTCGATGTGCGCCACAATCTGGCGATCAGCTACGTTTATGCCCTGCCGTTCTACAAAGGATCGGGGCTCGCGCATAACGTACTCGGGGGCTGGCAGGTCTCCGGCATCACCATCGCCCAGACTGGCACACCCTTCAGCGTCACCAACGGAACGGATTTTGGTGACGCGGCTGGCGTGGGAAATGGTGTTGGCACAGGCTCGCGTCCCGACCTCGTCGGTAATCCCCATGGTTCTGTGCAATCCAACATTCCAGGTGTCCGCGGGCCGCTGCTCTTTGACCCCGCGGCTTACGCAATTCCGACGGGCTTGACCTTCGGCAACGTGGGCCGCAACACCTTATACGGCCCGGGCCGCATCAACTTCGATTTCGGCCTTTTCAAACGGTTCTCCTTCACGGAAACACGCGCGCTCGATTTTCGCTGGGAGAATTTCAACCTGTTCAACCATACGCAGTACAACGGCGTTAACGGCGGCATGGACTGCGTCGGACCGTCGGGCACGGCAGGTGACCCAAGCTGTATCAGCAGTTCGGGCTTCCTGCATGCCAGCGGTGCACATGCGGCTCGCCGCATGCAGTTCGGCCTGCGCTTCCAATTCTGACGTCCCTAAACCCGGAGGGCGGTCCGACCCAGTCGGATCGCCCTTCTTTTTTCTTTGAACTCCTGTTCCCTTTCCTTCCCAAAGAGGTAAAATGCCGCCCATGAACCGTCGCACATTTATCGGCGCTTCCGTCGCCGGAACTCTTTCCGCCGCTGCCAAACCTGCCTGGGCCGCGGACACCGCACTTTCCTTTGCATCCAACGCGCCCGAGGTGGCGCATTCCATCAACCCGATAGGTCTGCAGCTCTATACCGTTCGCAAGGCCATGGGAACGGACGTAGAAGGCACGATTGCCAAGGTCGCGGCCACCGGCTACAAAGAAGTCGAATTCGCCGGTTATTTCGATCATGCAGCAAAGGATATTCGCGCCATCCTCGACCAGAACGGTCTAGCCTCGCCGTCCTGCCACGTGAGCTACCACTTCGTAGAGAAACATTGGGACGAAACGATCGAAGCTGCGAAAATCGTCGGCCACAGCTACATCATTTGTCCCTGGATTGACGAAAAGCAGCGCGGTGACGCAGGCGGATGGAAGCGCGCTGCCGATCTTTTCAATAAAGCCGGAGAAGCCAGCGCAAAAGCCGGCATCCAGTTCGGCTATCACAATCACTCCTTCGAATTCCAGCCAGCCGAAACTCTCGGCGGCAAGCTCCCTTACGATTTTCTTCTCGCCGAGACCGATCCCAAACTCGTCGCCATGGAAATGGATCTCTGCTGGATCAGCGTCGCTAGACAAGATCCCCTCGCTTATTTCGAAAAATATCCCGGCCGCTTCCCCCTCGTTCACGCAAAAGACTGGGTGAAAGACTCGAGTTCCAACAGCGGCTACCAGGGCGCCATGGGCCAGTCCGTCAAATACGGCGGACGCATGGCCGATGTCGGTCAGGGCTCCATCGACTGGAAGAATCTTTTCGCGCACGCGGGTAAGGCCGGTATCAAACATTATTTCGTTGAAAATGACGATCCGAAATCCGCGTTCGACGACATCAAAATCAGCTACAACTACCTGCATGATTTGAAGTTTTGATTTGCGTTGGCTTTCACGGAGGATGGATGTTTCGCAAGCTAATGGCTACGGGTGCCTGCGTCGCGTTGGGCTGTCTTGTGCTCGCGGCTCGCCCTCAGTCTAAGGAGTGGAAACCGGTCTTCAATGGCAAGGACCTCACCGGATGGAAGCACGTCGGGCCCGGCAGTATGACCGTCGAAGACGGCCTCATTCGAACGCACGGCGGCATGGGCCTGCTTTACTGGACCGGCGGCAGGGTCGGCAATTGCCGCATTCGCGTCGTCTTCAAAATGCGCGACACCAACGACAATTCCGGCGTCTTCATTCGCATCCCCATCGAGCCGCGCGAAGAATGGATGCCCGTGCATTACGGCTACGAAGTGCAAATCGACAATCATCCCGAAACTTCCAACGAGGACGATTATCACGTCACCGGCACGCTCTATTCTTTGACTAAGCCCCTCGCCAAGCCCGGCAAGCCTGGACCGGAGTGGAACAGCATGGTCATCACCCTCGACGGCCCTCACACCATCGTGGCCCTAAATGACGTCACCGTCACCGACTACACCGAAGGCCAGCCTGTTCCCGAACGCAAATTTGATTTCGAACCGCAGCGCGGGAGACGCCCCAATGAGGGCTATTTCGGTTTGCAGAATCACAGCGAAGACGACGTCGTCTTTTTCAAGGAAGTCAGTATGCAGCCGCTGAAGTAGTTTTCCTGCATCTCCAATTTTTCGGGCCCGGACTTTCCATCTCTAAGTCGAGGAGCGCAAGAAAAAATGAAAAACGATCTCACTCGCCGTCAATTCCTGAAGCGCACCGCGGGAGCCGCCGGCGCCGCAACCATCGCGCCAAAGCTACTCACCGACCCCAATCCAATTCCGTATTCCTCCTACGTCCCGCCAAGCGACCGCGTGCGCTTCGGCATCATCGGCGTGGGCATGCAAGGCTCCGGCCTGCTCACCAACGCCATCACGCTCCCGGGCATCGAATGTGTCGGCGCTGCCGATCTTTGGGACGGCCGCCATACGCTCGCCAAGGAGATCACCAGCAAGAGCAATCTTTTTACTACGCGCAAATACCAGCAACTCCTCGACAACAAGGAAATTGACTGCATCATCGCTGCCGTTCCCGATCACTGGCACAAGCGCGTCGTTGTGGACGCCACCGCCGCCGGTAAGGACATCTACATCGAAAAACCCATGTCGCACACCGCCGCCGAAGGTGTCGCCATGGCCGAAGCGCAAAAGAAAACCGGCCGCATCGTGCAGGTCGGATCGCAGCGCGTCAGCTCCGTCATCTGCGCCAAAGCCAAAGAAATGATCGCCACCGGCGCCATTGGCAAGCTCACCCTCGTCGAAGGCTCGCTCGGCCGCAACGATCCCACCGGCGCCTGGGAATATCCGCCCCCTCCAGGCCTTTCGCTGCAAAATTTTGATTGGGACACCTGGCAAAGCGGCGCCACGAATCGTCCCTGGGACGCGGACATGTCGCCCAAGTGGTTTGCGCGCTGGCGCTGCTGGAAAGAATACGGCACCGGCGTCGCCGGCGATCTTCTCGTCCACCTTGTCTCTGGTATGAACTACATGCTCGGCTGGAACGAGCCGCCCAAGCGCGTCATGGCTCTCGGCGCCATCATTCGCTTCCCCGACGGCCGCAATATGCCCGACGTTCACGCCTCACTGTACGAATACGCCTCCGCTGGCGGTGCTCCCGTCTATCTCCGACTCAATCTCGGCTGCGAAAATCCCGAGACCTACCGCTTTCAGGGCTCCAAGGGGATTCTCGAAGTCACCGAGTTTGGCCTCGCTCATTATCCGCAAACCGGTGAAGATTCCGCCCCGAGCTACTACACCTACAGCTATCCGCAAGCGCTCCGCGAAGCCTACTTCAAGCAGTGGCACGCCGAGCACGACCCGCAAGTCGGCAAGGAGCCGTTCTTCGAAAATTACGTTTACAAGGCCAACGACTTTGACGACGTCCGCCCGCACCTCTGGACGTTTTTCAGTTCCGTCAAATCGCGCAAACCTCTCACCGAAGACGCCGTCTTCGGTCACAACGCCGCGCTGGCCTGTCACATGGCCAACGAATCCTATTTCCGCGGAGCCGCGGTCACCTGGGACGCCGCTACCAACACCATCAAGTCCTAGCCGCCAAGCTGGGGCAAGCTCCTGTCCGAGGGGCACGATTCTCCGTGCCCTTTTTTTCATTTGGCGCAGCGCGGAGGTCAGGCGCGAAGGACGCCGCACGTGGGGCAAGAACACTGGGAGGAGAGGAGAAGAAGGGCCGAGCCGCAGAAGGGACAGATGGTGTCAGAGGCAGGAGGGATCCCGGAGAGCTTCTCTTGGAGCAAAGGGTCCTTGGGCGTGCGCAGGAGATGAATGAGGGTGAGGACCGCGCCGATGGGTGCGCCAACACGAATCACCCAACCAAACACAAGGTCGTCCGGCGTAAGTTGGTCAGCCCACATAATTGTCGCCAGCAGTAACAGAACGACGAAGCCAGCCCATTTGAATCCACGGCGGGTGCCTGGGTGAACGTGAGGCAGGCGGCCGCAAGTGGTGCAGCGCCAGCGTTTGTGGAATCCAAGCGGCAGCAGAGGAATCCAGAAAATATGCCAGGCGTCGAAAGTGCGGATCTGCATGGAACGACGGGGCTGCGCGCAGTAGAGGCAGTAGTCATTGCGAAAAGCGATGCGCTTAGGCCGAAAATAGTACACGCCGTGGAAGATGAGCAAGGCAGTTCTCGCTGGACGGAATCATAGCGCAGAGGCCGTCAGGAATGTCGCACGATTTTGAAGCCAAGTGTGGCCAGTCGCGCTTCGCAGATCATCAGCGAGAAAGCCGCGCTAACTCTAGATGGCGTATTAGATGACGTAGAGCCCGCTCAGAATGCCGTGAAGGATCATCCACAGACTCGAATGCTTGACGCTCCATGAAATGATGATGGCAAGCATGCTTCCGAAGCCCAGAAACCGATTCCAGCCAACCCGCCCCTGTTTTCCATGCTTCCTCCAGCACCTCTGTTTCTAGTTGCAAGGTGCGTCGTATCTTATATCTCTTGCAACGATGAGCGAAGTGATTCGGGGTACTGATTCCAAATAACATCGCTACCGACCCCTTAAGCATTTGCTATCCTCCAGACTCTTGGTCTATGCTGCCGCTCGCGGGGTGATCTTGGGGTGTACTTTCTTGCTGCTTGGTGTTTGATTGGAACGCAAAGCCCGGAGAAAAAGTACAAGCCGAACCCTGAGCGGACTCGACAGCTATTTCCGGAGATTCTGAAGCTGACGGCCGGCATGTTGTTTGTCGCGAGCGCTTCCACTGGTTTCTTCTCCTTTCCCGCGCGGGCGCAGCAGAAAGATTCAGTGAGGCCAGTCGTGGTGCAGCCGGGCACGCCGGGCCAGCCGAGCAGGACGCTGCCATCCTCGACCAGGGCCACTCTGCCACCGCTGTCGCATGCGGACGTGGAGTTCATGCAGGGCATGATCATGCATCACGCCCAAGCGGTGGAGATGACGGCGCTGATTGCGTCGCATACGGAAAACAAGGAATTGCGCTCGCTCGGGGCGCGAATCAGCAGCTCGCAGTCGGACGAAATCAAGTTCATGAAGCGATGGCTGGCCGCTCGCGCAGAACCCGTTTCCATGGCTCCGCCCGGAATGCCGGGAATGGATATGTCGCGCGAACCGATGCCTCTGATGCCCGGCATGCTTGCGCCGCACCAGATGGAAGCCCTGCGAAAGGCCAAAGGCGCCGAATTCG
>Ga0137364_10001592_pt1 | contig 10821 bp, 7 predicted proteins | sample SagtaG_10_FD_104798 | JGI IMG/M metagenome (GOLD analysis project Ga0137364, IMG submission 104798) | Vadose zone soil microbial communities from Sagehorn Ranch, Mendocino, California, USA - Sage1_L_20_16 metaG | ecosystem: Environmental > Terrestrial > Soil > Vadose zone | place: USA... | reverse complement strand
CTATTGGCGTTGATGAACGAACAAGGTGGGCCGTGGCCAGCCTATACGATAGGCTATGGCGAGCGCTTCGAAGACGATGAGTTGGCCGACGCTGCGGTGACTGCCGGCCTTTTAGGTGCGCGGCATGTAAGGGTTAAGCTCGACCAAACTGAATTTGAACGCGCTCTTCCGAAAATCGTAGAATGCCTGGAAGAACCTATTGCGACATCGTCGATCGTTCCGATGTACTTCATTTCGCAACGCGCGCGGCAGGATGTAAAAGTTGCGCTTATCGGTCAGGGCCCGGACGAGTTGTTCGGTGGTTATACGCGGCACCTGGGTATTCACTACGGAAATTATTGGCGCGGGCTGCCAGCCGGTCTCCGATCGATGGCCGGATTTGCGGTCAATCGATTGCCGCGGAATGAAACTTTAAAACGTGGCGTTCGTTCACTAAGCGCGGCGGATCGTCTGAAGCGTTATCAAGATGTTTTTTCACTCGCGTCGCGAGAAACAATAGACGGACTTTTTCACGAAGATGTTCTTCCCGATAGAGATCGCCACGAGTTGGTCGAGTACTGGGATGCGCTCCGGCCACAAATGGAACATACCGATGAGCTCGGCGGATTTCAGCTTCTTGAAATTCGATCTTCGCTGCCCGACGAGCTGCTAATGTATGGGGATAAGCTCTCCATGGCACATAGCCTCGAAGTCCGGGTCCCGTATCTTGATCGCACTGTGGTGGAGTACGTGCAACGGCTTGGCGCGAATCTCAAAGTCCGCAAAGGAACCCGGAAATGGTTACATCGACAGATTTGCCAGCGCTACTTGTCACCGCAAATTCTTAAGGGAAAAAAGCGCGGCTTCGCCGCCAACGTCGTGGACCAATGGTTTCGCTCTTCACTCAACGGAGCATTTCGGGAAGCGCTCCTGGATGAAAGCTCACTTATGTTTGGGTTGCTCAATCCTAGACCTGTGCGAAGACTGCTCGAAGGTCACCAGTCCGGCCGCCAGGACAATCACAAGCTTCTGTTTAGCCTGGTGATGCTCGAACAATGGTTGCGTCGGAGTTCGTCGCGACGAGAGCGGCTAATCTCTGCGGGGCAAGAAAGAGTGGATGCTGTTCGCATGGCATCTTAGGCCAAAACAATGGATAGCTGCGCCAACGCCAAAATGGAAGAGATCCGCATCTGCGGTAAGACGCTCTATGTCCCGTCAACCGAGATCTGCGGCCGGAGGGTTATAGTAGCGGGCAAATGGATCAGGACGGCAGAAATTAAGGATGAAGGCGTGGTGGAGGGCGTGACTGTAGAAGATCCTGACTTGTTTATTACGAAGCTAAAGGAAAGCGACCTAAGAGCCGATCTCTTTACGTTTGCGCAAAGGCCACCTGAGGCGACGCCAAAATATGATTATCATCACGAATGGGATAATTGGGCTGTAATACCGACAGCTCGCTTTGAGGAGTGGTGGGATGATCTGCCTCAAGTGTCGCGAAAGAATGTAAGGCGCGCGGGCAGGCGTGGTGTGGCCGTGAAAGTTATACCGTTTAACGATGATTTGGTAAAAGGAGTCCACAGAATCTATAACAGCATTCAGATCCGAGACGGAAGGCTCTTCTGGCACTATGGGCAGGACGTTGATAGCGTAAGGCGAAGCCTTGCTACGTATCTGGACCGAAGTGAATTTATCGGTGCGTATTTAGGTGAGGAACTTATAGGCTTTTTCAAAATGGTTTACGTTGACGATACGGCGACGATCTTTCATATCATCTCGATGGACGAGCATTATGACAAACGACCGCAAAACGCGCTGATCGCAAAAGCCGCAGAGGTGTGCGAGCAAAAGGGCATCTCACGTCTGATCTACGGGAAATTTATCTATGGCAACAAACGTCAGAGTTCACTGGTGGAATTCAAACGTCGAAACGGTTTCCAGCAGGTTAACTTTCCGAGGTATTACATTCCGTTGACCCTGAGGGGCGAACTATTTGTCCGACTACGTTTGTACCGAGGTGTTAGCGGGTTGCTTCCGGAGCCTATTCTTTACCTAGCTTTAAGTTGTAGAGACTGGTATCACAAAAGAATCTCCACCAACCTCACTTTACAACGCAATAAATCCGCCGGTGTAGCTTAACGTTAGAGCGACTGAATCGTAATCAGTAGATGGAGTGTTCGATTCCTCCCGCCGGCTCCCCACCGCTTTAAGAAGTGGAGTATTTCCTCAATCGTAGACTGAATCGCTCGGAAAGTATGAAGCAAACGACTATCTGCGTCAACGAAGACCGAGAGGCATGGGAGCCTTCCCTCAGGGTGGTCTTGACCAGCCTGCGTCTTCACTGTCCCGACATGGCGATCAACCTCTTCTATTGTTTTGCCAACCAAGCATTTCTTCGATGGCTAGATGCGTATCCCCAAGTACGGCTGCAGGCGAATGGCTTAAAGGATGGTTACGGCTGGAATGTAAAGCCACAGGCCATTATGCGATTGCTCGATGCTGGCTTCGACGAAGTGATCTGGATCGATTCGGACATGTTTGTAACCAGAGATTTTCGCCCATTGTTCCATGGCCTGGACGAAGCCGTCTTTGTGGCCACAGAGCAGTCGTGTGCGCTGGATCGCAGCGACCACGATGAAGCCGGGCGTCGCGCACAGTTATGGCAGCTTTCCGTCGGCCGCGTTCTCCCGAGTACACTCAATTCTGGCGTCCTTCGGGTGACCAGACGGCACTATCCCTTGCTGAAGCGATGGTGGGAGTTGCTACAAACCGATGAATATCAAAGCTGGCAACGAAATGAGAAGGATATGCGGAAAAGACCGATTCACATGCAGGGCGATCAAGATGTATTGACCGCACTCCTGACTTCGACCGAATTCGCCCATATCCCGTTAAAAACGCTTCGCCGGAGCAAACATATCGTTCAGTTTGACGGCGTATGGGGCTATACAACGGCAGAGCGGCTGCGGAATCTCCTTGGGGATGGTCCAACTTTCATTCATTCTATGGGCTGTAAGCCGTGGGTGGCGCGTTGGAAATCAGAGCGAGGCAATGGCCTGATAGAGTACTTGAAGATGGTATATGTCGACGTGTCACCGTACACTTTGTCTTCTGCCAAATTCAAGGAGGACTTGGGATGTGACACGAACTGGATCGGCGCACACTACAAGTTTAGTGCAATCCTTCGATCGCTGGCGATGCAGCATCCAGTGCTCGCCGGCCTGCCGATGGCCGTCTTTCTCGACATTGCTCGGCTTGTAAAACGTGTACACGACTTGATGTTTCGACAAAGATTTGCCACCAAATAATCTGCTTTTCGCCAAAGTCGGCGTAAGTCGCATCGGACGTTCGAATCCTTGCGTTGTTCGCCAATTTCTACTGACTTCTGATTTCCTTCTTCTAATTTCTGCCCCGTAATCTAATATGCCTGGGATTGTTGGTATAATCAGTAAACATGGATCGCCGACAGAGTGGCGCTCTCGGATTCAATCCATGGTTAAGTGCATGACGCATGAGGCGTTTTACGTTAGCGGCACATATATCAATGAGGAGCTCGGTCTGTGGAGCGGATGGACTTGCCACCAGGGAGAGTTCGGGGATTGCCTTCCTATCTGGAATGAAGAGAAAGACATCTGCCTTCTTTTTTCGGGCGAGGATTTCACCGACCAGGCTGACGTCGATGCGCTGAGAACGCGTGGGCACGACTTTAACTCAAATGACGCAAGTTATCTCGTCCATTTGTACGAGGAAATGGGTTATGGATTCCTGGAGAAGCTCAACGGCTGGTTCAGCGGTGTGTTATTGGACCTTCGTGAGCAGAAATTGGTTTTGTTTAACGACCGCTACGGCGTGAATCGAATTTACTATCACGAAGACTCGCGCGGATTTTATTTTGCTTCTGAAGCGAAGGCCCTTCTAAAAATCCTTCCCAGCACCCGTCAACTTGATTTGCGGAGCCTGGGCGAGGTTCTCTCTTGCGAGGCCATTCTGCAAAACAGGACCCTTTTCTCTGGAATTTCCCTGCTTCCGCCAGGTTCGTCGTGGGTGTTTTCCAGGGGAGAACTAGTGAAGAAAAAGACTTACTTCAAGCAAGAAGAATGGGAAAGTCAGCCGCAGTTAGGTGAATCCGACTTTTACGAGAAGTTGAAAGAAACCTGGGCACGGGTCCTTCCGAAATATTTCCTTGGAAAACAGCCCATCGGCTTGTCTCTAACTGGCGGGGTAGATAGCCGGATGATCCTGGCCTGGGCGCCTCGCCTCCCCGGAACACTTCCATGCTATACTTGGAACGGTAAATATCGTGATTGTGCAGACGTCAAGATCGCGCGCCGAGCCGCGAAACTTTGCCAGCAGCCTCATAACACGATTCCCGTAGGCACCGAGTTCTTGTCCCAGTTTCACGATCTCGCGGAGAAATCCGTTTATATTAGCGACGGTACCATGGACGTAACTGGATCGATCGACATGTACGTTCAGAGGCTGGCTCGTCAAATCGCCCCAGTCCGGCTTAGTGGTGTCTGTGGCGGCGAAATCTTGAGGCGTCTTGTAATGTTTAAGCCGGATACGCTGGACGGCGTTTTCGGTCCAGACTCGGAAAGTTCCTTTCGGGATGCCGCTGAGACCTATGCTAATGAGCTTCAAGGCCACAGACTTTCCTTCACTTCGTTTAAGCAGGCGCCATGGTATATGGCCAGCAAATTTGCCATAGAACGATCGCAGGTCACCTATCGAACTCCGTATTTTGATAATGATCTGGTGGCCCTAGCTTATCAAACGCCAGCAAGCCTGTTGCAGAATGAGCCGGCGATTCGACTCATTGCTGATGGCAATCCAGCGTTGGGAAAGATGGCGACGGATCGCGGCCTCGCCTCTGGACCAATTAGCGGTCTCAATCGGTGGCTGCATTGGTACCAAGAGTTCACCTTTAAAGCGGAGTATGCCTATGACTACGGGATGCCGCAGTGGCTGGCAAAACTCGATCACATGTTTGCCCCGCTGCGCCTGGAAGAACTCTTCCTTGGGCGACACAAAGTCGCTCACTTCCGAGTCTGGTACCGCGATGAACTCTCGGCATGGTTAAGAGAGATACTTCTTGACCCGGGTGCGCGCAGCAGGGCCTACCTTCGTGCGAATTCTGTGGAAGCGATGCTCAAAGCTCATAGCACCGGGCAGCGAAACTATACCTCTGAGATACACAAGATTTTGACGCTGGAATTCATCCAGAGAAAATTGATTGAATTGAATTAGAATACATCCCCGGGGAGTAACAGGACCGGTAACTGACAGCACTTTATCCATAAGCCAGCTAGCCCTACCGCGAAAAGGTAAGCTTGTAAGTAGTGACACGAGCTAAAGGAAAACAGTATCAACTCCCTCGATCCCAACTGTGAAATGTTTTGAGCTAGTATGAACGTCTTGATCGTTAAACTTGGCGCTACTGGAGACGTTGTCCGCACGACGCCCCTATTGCGTCGATTGGGCGGTTCGGTCACATGGATTACAGCAGCGAAGAATGCTGTATTGCTCGACGGACTGTCAGAGAACCTGCGTCATTTTTCATGGGAAGAGCGCGCGCGAGCGTTGGACATCCCCTACGACCTAGCCATAAATCTGGAAGACACCCTCGAAGTAGCCATGTTTTTAGAGAACGTCCGGCCAACCGAGATCTTCGGTGCTTACCTGAACTCGTCTCAGCGCTTGAATTACACCAACAACTCGAAGTGCTGGTTTGATCTCAGTCTAATCAGTTCCCATGGCCGGCCGGAAGCTGATCGGCTTAAGCTGCTCAATCGGAAAACATATCAGGAGTTGATTTTTAGCGGACTCGGGTTCGATTTTGCCGGTGAGACGTATTTGTTGCCCGAACCGATCGAAACCGGGCTATCAGGCGATGTGGCAATAGCAGCCGATGCCGGCCCTGTCTGGCCGATGAAGAGATGGGCTTACTACGAACAATTGAAACGGCAGCTGGAAGATAGCGGGTTGATCGTCAATGTACTCCCGGAAAGGTCATCACTGCTCGAGCATCTGGCCGATGTCCGAAACCACGGCTGCCTGGTCGGCGGTGATAGTCTACCGATGCATTTCGCGCTAGGGACTGGTACGCGGTGCGTGACTCTTTTTACGTGCACGAGCCCTTGGGAAATTTACGACTATGGGATTCAGAAAAAGATCGTTTCGCCGCTGCTGGAAGAGTTCTTCTACAAACGAGGTTACGATAAGCGCGCAACAACTGCGATAACTGTAGAAGAAGTGTTCGATGCGGTGATTACCCAGCTTCAGACGCTAGCGACGGTCGCGAAGGTAGCCACTGTGCAGTGATGAACGAAGCCGTAGTCTTAACGATGAGATCCGAACCCAGCTCAGTAGAATTGGGAAAAATGGTGCGATCAGCTGAGGCGCAAATTCCTTTCAACGCTCAACGCCCAACAGTCAACTCTCAACTCTCAACCCCGCGAGTCGCCCTTCTCACTGGCGGCGGAGACAAGCCCTACGCCCTCGGAATGGCAGCTGCGCTCACGTCAGAAGGCATTTCTATTGATTTTGTTGGCAGCGACGATTTGAGCGTGCCAGAGCTACTAACCAATCGTCGAGTGAACTTTCTTAATCTGCGAGGAAACCAGAATCCCAACGCGAAACCGACCCGAAAGATGTCCAGGGTGTTGATGTACTACTGGCGCCTCGTCGGTTACAGCGCCAGAGCGAAGCCGAAGATTTTTCACATCCTCTGGAATAATAAGTTCCAGTTCTTTGATCGCACTCTCTTGATGCTTTATTACAAACTGCTTGGCAAACGCGTGGTCTTCACCGCCCACAACGTGAACGCGGGTAAGCGGGATCACAACGATTCGTGGCTGAATCGGCTTTCACTAAAGGTTCAGTATTCATCAAGCGACCATATTTTCGTTCACACCGACGGGATGAAACGCGAGCTTATAGCGGACTTTCGGATTCCGGAAGAAAACGTAAGTGTTATCCCATTCGGGATTAACAACACAGTTCCGAACACAAGCCTCTCGATTGCAGAGGCGAAACAGCGATTGGGCGTGAGCAGCAGTGATAAGACAATGCTGTTTTTTGGCAATATCGCGCCTTATAAAGGACTCGAATACTTGATCGCGGCCTTTACCGAACTGCTAAAGAAAGATCGTAGTTACCGTCTGCTGATTGTGGGAAACCCGAAGGGGCCGGCGAGTTACTGGAACGAAATTGGGCGGACCATTGTCAATAGTGACATTGCTGATCGCGTCATCGAGAAGATCGAGTATGTCCCTGACGAGGCGACGGAGCTATATTTCAAAGCGGCCGACGCTTTGGTTCTACCGTATGCGCACGTGTTTCAGAGCGGCGTGCTATTCCTTGGCTATAATTTTGGACTACCCGCCATCGCCGCCGATGTCGGGAGCTTGAAGAACGAAATCGTTGAAGGCAAGACGGGTTTGGTGTTCAGATCGCAGGATCCATCAGACCTGGCGAGCAAGATTGAAGAGTACTTTAAGAGTGAGCTATTCAGCAATCTGGAAAATACGCGGTCTCAAATCAAAGAGTATGCAAATGAGCGATACTCATGGAGTAGGGCGGCCACGATAACCGCGCTTGTTTATTCCAGTCTCTAGGCTTCTCGCTAATTTCCGAGATTTAACCGTAGATAACACGGATTCCGACGGATAGGTCGCCGATTTAACGATTTAACGGTTACGATACGATGAAATCGCTAGTCTCGATCCTTATCGCTGCATATAATGGCGAACACTGCTTTGCAATGACGGAGGGCTATCACATCCATCCAGGTGATTCTTGACGAGCTGGCTTATTCCAATCCACTTGTAGAGAAGTCTAGTTTAACAGTGCTCATTAAGTACAACTACGGTGGCGACGCAATTGTATGGAGCGAACAACCTCAAGTTATAACCAGTAGGTCTGGGCGCTCTTAGTGGATTTGATTTAACCTGGATAGTTTTAAATTGAAAACTGCTTGTCTGTAGTTACAGCTTAGGACCTTATGAGAATTCTGGATCGTTTGGTTACGGGTTACAGCTTGTTGCCGCATCATCCTGGAAAGGGGGTTGTAATAAACCGGCTGCTTACGAGGATGCCGGTCGAACCCGACTGTTATCGAATCTGCACGCGCATGGGGATCCGATTCGAGTGCGATTTGAATGACTTTGTAGATCGGTGGATGTACTACGGAATCTTCGAGCGCCGTGACCTGTTCAGGCTTTCCCGAATTGTCAAGCCAGGCCAGACTATCGTCGATGCCGGTGCCAATGTCGGTTATTACAGTCTGCTATTTGCGAAATGGCTCAGTGGTTCCGGTTCAATTCACGCCTTTGAACCTTTTCCCGGTACTGCCAAGCGCTTCGTCCGAAATCTCCAATTGAATCCCGCACTGCAACCCGCCGTACATCTGCACCAGATGGCTCTATCTGACCGGGCGGGAATGGTTTCAATGGATGTAGCAGATCCAGCGAACTCTGGCTGCAACTACATCTCGACTTCGAGTGGATCCATCCGTACGGTGACGCTCGATGAATTTGTCGCGGAACGTGAAATTACACGCCTGGACCTGCTGAAAATAGATGTGGAAGGTGCCGAGGTCTCGTTGCTACGCGGCGCCGAACAAAGCCTCAAGCGCTTCCGGCCCGTTGTCATGATCGAGATCAACCCGTCGGCACTGCGCCGCTTCGGACAGACCGCCGAGGATGTCGTGAGCCTGCTTGGCTCACGCTGCTATCGACTTACCGTGGCTACCCGTTGGGGTAGATTACGTCCCCTGGCTGCTCTGCCAACTCAAGGAGAGCCGAATATCTTCGCATGGCCCATTAACTGAAACGCCTCATCACGGAATGAGTTTCCCTGAGAGTCTGCCGATCGTCTCCACCGTTTCGCAAGTCCGCTCGGTTCCCAAGGAAGCGTCTATCTGGAATGGCTAGTTAGAAAGATGAACAATAATCTGCACATGCAGACGGACAATTGGCTGATAAGCCGCGCGCTCACCGAAGCTGCCGGGCCTTGGGATCACCGATTATTTCATGATGATGATGGCGAGTGTTTCTGCCGGCTAATTCTGGCGTCGGATGGCATTCAGTTTGTGCCAGACGCAAAATCCTACTATCGCGACACTGAATCCCAGTCCGTCAGCCATATCGGCCGATCGGAGAAGAAAATGGAAGCGCAACTGTTTGCGATGAAGCTGCAGATTGGATACCTGCGTGCCCGGGAAGACAGTCACCGCATTCGCGCGGCGTGCCTGACCTATTTGCAGGATTGGTTGCCCAATTTCTATCCGAACCGTCCTGATTTGGTGCAGCAAGCACATCAACTTGCCGCCACTCTGGGCGGCGGGCTTTCTCTTCCCAGGGCATCGTGGAAGTTTGCCTGGATTGAAAAGCTCTTTGGCTTGGCAGCTGCAAAGTATACCCAATCATACTATAATCAGACGAAGTGTTCTGTGCTAAGAGCATGGGACAAGATGATGCATTGTCTGTGGGGTGACCCGAGATTGCACAGTCAAGAAACGAGCCCGGTCGTTTCCTGGGTAAGAGGGCTCCGAGTAGGCATTGATGAATATCAAACGTGCTATTCAGCAGGATGAGTCCGGCTCACCTGGATGTTCAAGAAGTCGACATGATTACTAACAACAGTTCGAGCATCGCTCAAGGTGAGGGTGTTTTAGTTGACGCGGACCGGCGAGAAAGAGGCGAACAAGGTAGTGCGAGCAAAGGGGTCGATCCGAACGAGAAACACCTTAATACTGATCACCTCTTGGGTGATCTCAAGGGTCGAACGATCTCCGGAACTTTTATCACGATCGCGGCACAGGCAATCAAGTTCCTGTTAAACCTCGCGTTCATCATGGTACTTGCACGCTTGCTCTCACCAAAGGATTTCGGCCTGTATGCCATGGTAACGACCATGATGGGATTTCTCTGGATTTTTCAGGATATAGGGCTCCTTACGGCCACAGTGCAGCGGCAGGAGATTAACCACGCGCAGGTGTCTAATCTGTTCTGGGTAAACGTTGGTGTGGGTGGTCTTGTGACACTGGTCGTCGCTGCCTTGGCACCGGCAATCGCATGGTTTTATCGCGAACCACGGCTTGCAGGTATCACGCTCGCGCTTTCGATTACCTTTCTCCTTACTACCTTGGCGGTTCAACACATTGCGCTGTTGAACCGGCAGATGCGTTTCGGGGCCATCGCGATCATCGAGATTGCTTGCGTGCTCGGCGGTTATCTCACTGGCATCGGCATGGCCCTATCCGGATACGGCTACTGGGCGCTCGTTGGTGCTAACGTGATGCAGGTCGTCGTCAGGCTTGTGATGTCCTGGTTAATTTCGGGATGGCAGCCTCGGTTACCCTCCCGGAATGCTCAAACTCGGCACCTGCTGAGTTTCGGGGCAAACATCACAATTGGGAACATGATCAACACGCTTGCTCGAGGTTTGGATAATGTTTTGATCGGGCGGTTTTTCGGTGCGGCGGCGGTTGGCCTATATTCGAGAGCCTCCATCCTTCTTATGCGACCGCTGGAACAATTCACCCTACCAATGAATGCCGTGCTGGTTCCGACGCTATCGCGGATCCAAACCGAACCGGAGCGATACCGTCGCACATTTCTTCGCGTGTACGAGGCGATGGCGCTGGTAAGCTTTCTTTCCACTGGTTTTCTACTAGCTCTTGCTCGTCCTCTGACGCTTGTCGTCCTCGGGGCGAAATGGGAACAGGCAGTGCCTATTTTCGCTGGCTTTACCATCGCGGCCCTTTGGGTTCCGCTGACGGGAGCCTCAACTTGGCTGTTCCAGACTCAGGGGCGGGGCAAAGATTGGTTGTTTGCTAGCTTG
>Ga0137364_10001590_pt1 | contig 10823 bp, 10 predicted proteins | sample SagtaG_10_FD_104798 | JGI IMG/M metagenome (GOLD analysis project Ga0137364, IMG submission 104798) | Vadose zone soil microbial communities from Sagehorn Ranch, Mendocino, California, USA - Sage1_L_20_16 metaG | ecosystem: Environmental > Terrestrial > Soil > Vadose zone | place: USA... | reverse complement strand
GAAGCGGATTTCCGGACCAGGCTGATCGCCAAGCTGAAGCCGGTCCTCGACCAAGCCGTCAGCGACAAGAAGATCACCTCTGCCCAGGAGCAGGCGATCGTGAACCGGCTGCAGGCCGCGCCGCTGCCGCTGTGGAACCGACCTGAAAAGCACAAGCCGACGCCGGCCGCGACTCCCTCGTCGGGCTAGTTCAGCTCATCGGGCGGCGGGGTGCCGCCCAGCCGGCGCATCAGCTCCTCGAGCAGCTGGCGCGTCTCCGGGTCGGCCATCAGCCGCTCCTGCATCTGCTCCGCGGAGCGGCGGATCTCAGGGTCGGACATGAGGCGCTCGGACATCGCCTGGAAGCGCGAGGTCATGTCCTTCATCGCTGACTCCTGGGCGACCTGGATCAGGATCGGCTGGCTGGCCGCCGCGGCAACCGCCTCGACCTGGACCCGGACCATCTCGATCCCTTTACAGCCGAGACACTCGCCTTTCAGGCCGCAATGACAGAGCTGAGGGCGCAGGCGGTCGAGCGCCGCGTGAAGGTCGGAGAGGTCGATCGGTCCCGCCACGCAGCAAATCTACGAGTCTTGCGACTTGCCCGTGTACATCGCCTCGATCTGTTGGCGATAGTGGTCGGCAACCACGTTTCGCTTGACGTCAAGCTTCAGCGACAGCTCGCCCGCATCCTCCGTGAAGTCGCGCTCCAGCAGCGTGAAGTATTTGATCGTCTCCCACCGGCCTAAGTGCGCGTTCACCTCGTCGACGGTCTTCTGGATCGATGCCCTGACGGCGGACTCGTCCAGGCCTTGCTTCTTGGCTTCGTTCCAGTCCGCGACGACCAGCGCCGTGACGTAAGGCCTGCCTTCGCCGATGACGATCGCGCGCAGCACCAGCGGATTTCTCATCAGGCCATGCTCGAGCGGGAGAGGGGCGATGTACTTGCCACCCGCGGTCTTGAAAAGCGACTTCTTGCGGTCGGTGATCTTGAGAAACCCGTCTTCGTCGATCACTCCGATGTCGCCCGTGTAGATCCAGCCCTCCTTCAGCACTTCAGCGGTAGCGGTGGGGTTCTTGTGGTAACCGAGCATGTTTCCCGGACCCTTGACCAGGATCTCGCCGTCCTCCGCGATCCTGACCTCGACGCCCGGAAACGGCTTGCCGACGGTGAGGAACTTGTGCTCGCGCAGCGTGTTCGAGCAGGCCCCGGACGAGGTCTCTGTCATCCCCCACCCGTTGAGGATCGGAACTCCGATCGACCAGAAGAACTCCTCGATCTCGCGCGCCAGGCCTGCCCCGCCGCTGATGAAAAAGCGCAGCCGGCCGCCCGTCAGCCGCTTGCGAAGCGGGGCGAGGACGAGCCTGTCCGCCACCTTGTGTTGCACTCGCAGCCAGGGCGCCGGCGTCTGGGCGTGAAAGTGCTGCTTCCCGACCTCGACCGCCCAGTCGAACAACCTGCGCCGCGTCGGACTTGCGTCGCGCACGCGTGCCATGACGGCCGTATACATCTTTTCGTACATGCGCGGCACGCTGCACATCACCGTCGGCTGAACCTCGGACAGCTCAGCGGTCAGGTGATACGCGCCGCGGGAGATCCACGCCTGGCCGCCATAGATCATGCCGACGAAGATGTCGTTGATCCGCTCGAAGACATGCGCGTAGGGCAAGAACGAAAGCGCGGAGTCGGCATCGGTGATGGGGTGCACTTTGACCGCCGCTTCGCTGATGTCGACCAGGTTGCGGTGCGCGAGCTCGACACCCTTCGGATCGCCGGTCGTGCCCGAGGTGTAGACGATCGTGCAGAGGTCGTCAGGCCGGACCCGTGACAGGCGTGCGGCGATCTCGGCGATTTGAGTCGGTCCTCGGCTGACCCACCGCGCGACTTCGTCGTCCATCAACGCGACCTTCTTCAAGCTGAGCTTGGCCGCGAGCTTTTGATTCGACGCGATGGCGAACGCGGCGCTCGAGTTGTCGATGATCTTGTCCGCGATCTCCGGCGTGGAGTTGGGATAGATGGGCACCGTGATCGCGCCGGCCGCCTGGATGCCGAAGTCGCAGTACAGCCATTCGAGGCTGTTCTCGCCGATCAGGATCACGCAGTCGCCGGGCTTGACGTCTGCTTCGATCAATCCGGACGCAACCGCGAGAACGTCGCGCCGCATCGCGTTCCAGCTCTCGACCTGCCACACCTCTCCTTGCAGGTAGTGCACGAGAGGTCGCTCGCCATACTTCGCGGCCTGGCGGAGGAAGACGCCCAGGGTCGTCTGGCGGTTGACCGTCTCGGGATCGAGCTCTAGCGTGCCGGCTGCTGGGGCCCTTACGGAAGACGTGGCGTTACTTGACCGCTTTGATGGTCAGCGTCAGGGTGCCAGACGGAACGCTGACCGTCACCTTGTCGCCCTTCTTCTTGCCGACGAGAGCGCGACCGACGGGCGAGTCGACCGAGATGCGCCCCGCCGACGGGTCGCTCTCGACGGCGCCGACGAGGTGGTACGTCTCAGTCTCACCCTCGTGGTCGGTCACCTCGATCGTCGACCCAGGGCCCACGATGCTCGAGTGCGTGTCCTTGATGATCTGGGCGCGGCCGATCATCTCCTGCAGCTCGTAGATGCGGCCGTCCAGGAGCCCGACTTCTTCCTTCGCCTGCTCGTACTCGGGGTTGTCTTCGATGTCCCCCGGCTGGAAGGCTTCCTTCAAGCGCTCGCCGGCTTCGGCGCGGCGCGTGAGGGCGACCTCGAGATCGCGCTTGAGCTTCTCGAGGCCCTCCGGAGTCAGCAAAACAGGTTCGGTTAGATCCATACCCAGCCTTGATTGAATAATAGCCCGGCGTATGGATCCCTCTGATCTCAGGGCTGACCTCGCCGAACGGCTGGCGAATGATAGGCCAATCGATGCGGAGACGTTCAACGCGGCCTGCTTCATGCTCTCGCGCGCGCTCGAAAATCTCGAGTTCAGCGTGCCCGAGGCGGCGCCTCTGGTGCGCCGCCTGCTGAGGGTGGCGGGGCGGGTCGTCATCGACACCGCCACGCCTGAGGCGTCCGCCGAGGTGTGGCCCAACACGCAGGAGATGGCCGTCCAGTGGATCGACGAAGCCCTGCGCGCGCTGGGCTACGAGGCTGTCAGCTCGTCTAGTTGATCAGACGCGCCGCTGGAGGCACCGGGGAGTAGTTCGGGTTGAAGTCGATGCCTGCCTGGCCGCCGCCGGCGACCTTCGCCGTGTAGCAGATCACCTGGCCCGCGAGAGGCGAGCGGTCACCGCCGCTGATCGTCCAGTCCATGCCTGGTGTGTAGATGGTGCCGATGTACTGGGTGGACGCTCCCCCGTTCATGGTCGCGGAGCACGTGTTGGCGGCCGGCGCGTAGATGACGATCCAGTTGTACTGAACCCCGCTGAAGACATACGTCGCGCCCTGGGAGTTCTGATTGAAGCACGACCCTGCGGGGAAGTAGAACTGGACCCCACCCGGTGTGATGGCGGAGCCAAGGCAGGGTGCGTTGATGTTGCCAGGGTTCGGCGAGGGCTGGCAGTAGTTCTCGTTCGCGACGTCTCCGGCGGTGTAGGGCGAGTATTCAAGTGACATCGGGGCGTTCTCCTGGGACAGAAGGTTCGCCGGCGGCGGGCAGTTGCTGAAGCACTGCGGCGCGTCCTCCCTCGTCGGCGGCGTGCAGCCGATTGTCCTGGTCTGGGCGTAGCACACCGTCGCCGGGTTGGCGATCATGGTGTCGTTGATGTTGTACACCGTCGCGCCGGCGGCGGGGAAGACGGGTGACTGCGCGGCCGCACCCAGCGTCCACGCGGTGCCGTTGGGATACGGCCCGACAGGGTTTCCGTTGACGAAGCCGGGAGCGTTGTATTTTCCGACCCAGCCGAACTGGCTCTGGTTCCCGTTGCAGCCCTGCGGGTTCAGGTACACGTTGTAGTACTGGGCGCCGGGCGCGTTCTTGGTGATGTTGATGCTGATCCCGACGCTCGAAGGCGAGTTCAAGGTCCCGGTGACTGTGTTGGGCGTCAGATGGCAGGAGGATGGCGCGCTCTCCCGTCGGCAGCCCGGCGCCGCGAAGCACGGGTTCGGCGAGACCGTCGGGTCGATGAACCGGTCGTATCGGACCGAGGTCACCTCGACGCCCCACCTGTTATTCCGGCCCTGGGTGTCATTCACGCCCGTGTTACAGCCCGCAGGCGTCACAGGTGAAAGGTCGGTGCACGTAGGCGCAAGGAGGACGGTCTGTCCGACCGCGCCGTTCGTGACCGTGAAGTGGCCCGCGCAGCCCACACCGTTTTGATCCCAGAACTGGGGGTCGGCGAGGGAAGTGGTTGAAAGCGGCTGGTACAGCATCTCGTCCGGCGCCCTCAGCTCGTTGGAGAGGAGGCTTCCGTTGGCGTCGGAGCTGTAGTCGTTGAGCCAGTTGTAGACGCCCGCGTCGAGGAAGGCGCAGCTGGCTGAGCCACCGGACAGGTGAAAGCTGTTGTACCGACCCGGCTGCATCTCCGTCCACGTCCCGCGGTTGTATTGGCTGTACGCCTCAGCCGTCGCGTAATACGGGACGGAGGTGGCCAGGAAGCCGGGGTCGGGCAGAGTCGGGGCCGGGACCACCCCGGTGCCCTGGATGTCGCCGGGCCGGCACGGCGGCGAGTAAGGCACGAACCCAGGGTCTGAGTTGTAGCAGTAGTACTGCGCGTCGCCGCAGTTCGAGCCGGCTGCGCCATAGCAGTTTCCCGCCTCGTGCAGGTTGCTGTCGAGGCACGCTTGGCCGTTGCTGTACACGTCGCCCAGCACCGTCAGCTGCGCCGACCCGGTGAGGTTCATCGAGCACCTGTCGGTGCTCAAAGTCAGCAGTGCAGGGGTTTGCCGCTGGTTGCCTACGATCGAGGTGGCCGTCGCGCTGATCGGGATCGTCCTTGCTCCGCCGAAGATTTGCATGAACGCGAGGGCCAGGCTGTGGTTCGTCGTGTAGACGAACTGGTAGCCGTTGAACTGCGTGTCCGTCGCCACGATCGTCAGCGAGTAGCCGCCTCCGAACGTGTAGTCGTAGGTGTCCTGGTCAAGCGCGCCGGTCGCGCCGACGTACGCATGTGAGTGCGAAGCCGTCTGGATGCCGGTGTAGATCCGCAGGTTGCGCTGGTACAGAGCAACGGACTGGTCGATCGACAGGGTGAGGTCCGTGTAGTTCTCGAACCAGTCCCCGGCAGCGAGCGCGGATGCGTCGACGGCGGACTGCTGGTCGCGCCGGTCGACGTAGCCGCGGCCGGAGTCGATCGCCAGCCCCAGCATGCCGAACAGGACGAGGATGAGCAGGGCGATCAGGACGATCGCCTGGCCTTCTTGCAAGCTGCGCTTGCGGGGCTTAGTTGGAGTACTCGGCACGGTAGACCGCATATGCAGTGATGACGACGTTGTTGCCAACTGCTTGCTGTATCAGTGGAGTGATCGGCTGGAACGTGTACCAGAGCGTCACCTTGATCGGCTCGTTGCCGGTCGCGGGAGTGACGTTGTTGCATCCAGCGCCCATGTTCGGTGGCGGGTAGGAACCCAGGCCGCCGCGCGGCCCGTTCGGCGTGCCGTTCCCGGCGGTGGTCGGGTCCGTGATGAAGATCCAGCCGGTGTTTGCGGCCGGCTTCGACGGGGATCCCTGCGGGATTCCACCGTTGGGCAACGGGCCGTTCGGACAGGCGGGGTTGTTGGCAAGGTTCATGATCACGGCATGGCCGGCGATGGCGTTCGCGACATCGGTGTCGGTCGGCCAGGTGTGTGAGCCGCCGTTCGGGTCGATGAAGTAAGAGGCTCGCACCGCGACGCGGGCGCCCTCGTTCGCGGCTTGCTGGAGCGTGATGTACAGGTACAGGCCGCGGCCGAAGTCGATGATGCCGAACGTCAGCAGCAGGATGACCGGTGCGATGATCGCAAACTCGGTCAGGCCCTGGGACCGCTCGCTTCGGAAGTATGCCTTCAGCCGTTCGAGCCGTTCTTTCATGGCTTGCCCTGGATCGTGAAATGCTCGTTGTAGGCGAGGTTCAGGCCGGAGCCGAAAAGTCCCTGGATGAAAGGTGTGATGAGCTGGAATCGCATCAACAGCGCGACGTTGATGTCACCCAACCAGTAAGAGTTGTCAGTGGGGTGGGCGGGCATCGTGCCGGAGGCACTCCCGCTGGGGGCCGTATAGCAGATATAGACGTTCACGTTCTGCAAGGCGGCTGGAAAAGCCGCCGCGGGGTAGGGCTTGTTGTTGACGCCGTTGCCGTCCGTGGGGGCCAGGCACCCGCCGGCGTTCATCAGGTGGATCTGGCTGTCCTGGAACCCAGCGCCGTAGAGTCCCTGCTTGACTGCAGTCATCACGTCGGCGTCGTCCAGGAAGTTGTTTTCGCGCGCGGCGGTGTTGAACCAGGCCCCATGGCGAGCGCCTTCGCGGGCGGCGCCCTGCAGAGACACGGAGAAGTAGAAAGCGCGGGATAGGTCGAGCAGCCCCATCATCAGCAGCAGCAGGACCGTCGAGGAGATGGCGAATTCCACCAGCGACTGACCGCGCTGCCGAGGGCGGTGAACGGTCGTTCGACCTCCAGTCGGCATCGTCAGGCGACATTTAAGCAATCGGGAATGCATTCTGTTCGCGCTAACGTGGAAAAAGCCCATTTCGCGCGCCAAAAGCGCAAGGAATCTGTAAGCGCAGCCCTTGAGGTCTAGCCAGGCGGGTCCAGCATGGGAGCCTCGAGCTGGTGGGGCCTGACCGCCTTCTTGGGCCGTACGCTCCGAAACTGGACCTTGCGCAGCAAACGGGCGCGGCGGCCGTCGAGGTCGTTCGCTTCCTCGGGCATTCGCCGGCGTGCGTCCTCGACGACCGACAGCGCCCGTAGTGGATCGCGCCGCCGCCATTCGAGCAAGCGCGCCCGGGCGACGGAAACGCGGATATCGTCGGTGACGCTCGACTCGAGCCATCCCAGGAGCTGGTCGGCGGCGGCGATCGAACCTCGCCGCACGAGTCGGCGCGTGAGCAGCAACCCCGCTGTCGCCGCGGCCTCCCCTTTCGCAAACGCGGTCGCGTTGCGCAGCGCTCGCCATCCGTCGGCGCGGGCGCCGCGCCGCCAGCGGTGGCGTCCGAGGGCGAGCCAATCCTCGGCGTTCATGTCCACGTCTCCACCGCGCAAGCGGCGGAGCAATCGCGAATGCAGATGCACGAGGCTGATCACGTCGAGACGGTTGTGCTCGAGCGCGGCCTCCAGAAAATCGAGAGAGCCGGCCCGCAAGAAGTCGAAGTAAGCATCCGGCACCAGCGCACTCGGTAGTGGATCGTCGCGCTCGTAACCGAGGACCCGCTGCTCCACGAATCGCAGCGTGCAGCTCTCAAGTCGATGCCTGTATAGGGCTCGCACCAGCGTCAGCAGGTCGACGTGGGTGGCATGTATGAGCTCGCCTGGCATTCGTGCCATGACCCATCGTGTGCGCAGGACGGGGAGATCGAACGACCCGCCGTTGAACGTGGCGAGCCCATCGGCGGGTTGGAGCTCCTCCTGCAGCGCATGCAGGAAGGCGGCCTCCATCCCAGGTTCGGGCAGGAAGAGCTGCGCGACGCGAAGCCCGCAGTCGATGGGCCTTGCCACGGCCGCCGCGAAAACGTAGGTGCCGGCCCCGCCTGCCAGCCCGGTCGTCTCGGTGTCGACGTAAGCGACGTTTCCCGGGTCTGGGTCGAGCGCAGGAAGGGCGAGCACCTCCTGGCGCATTGCCGCGACGCCGAACGGTGTGCTCAGCTCTTCGAAGCCGCGCGGCAGCTGATGGCTTCGCGCCGGCCGAGGTCGCGGTGGCGCGCCTAGACGGGTAAGGCGCTCGCGGAGAGAAGCCGCAGGCATGCCTCTTTCGCTCCTTCCACGAGGTGTAGAGGACCGACGCACGACGGGCAGCCGGCCGCGCACGGGCAGTCCCGGACCAGCTCCGCAGCGTCGTCGACCAGCTCGCGATGCAGCTCGTACATCCGCGACGCGAAACCGACGCCACCCGGGTAGACCTCGTAGACGGTGACGGTCGGCAGCCGGGTCGTGACGGAGCGAACCTCGGCCACGGAGCCGAGGTCACGCGGATCGCACATAAGTCGCAGGCTCGCGACGTGGCGCAGGGAGTGCGCCATGCCTTGCAATCCCGCTTCCAGTGTTTCGGCCCCGAGCGAGCGCCACAGATCTACGTCGACGGTGATCCAGTAACCGGTCGTGTGGAGTGTCTGCTCCGGCAGATGGATGGGGCCGGCGCCGATGTTCTCGTGCGTGTGAAACCGGATTTTCTTGAACATGCTCGCGAGCGATGTGATCTTCACTTCGCCGTGCGCGCGGCTCAGCGCCTCGCCATCGGGTCCGGCGAAAGTTTCGAGGACCTGGACGGTGACGGACGCCAACGCATCCGTGTAGTAGTCGACCTGGACCGGCCGGACGTAGGCCTTCTTCTCGTCCCAGTCGAGGCGGTCGACGTGGTACTGCGCGCCCTCGTGCAGGTAGACAGCCTCTTCGTGCAGAAGCACCGGCGCGGTGAACTGATCCATCTCGCCGATCACCTGCGGGCGCGCTTGCGACGTGTCGATGATCACGACGTTGTCGGCGAGGATGCGGCGGAGGTGTACCTCTTCGGCGGGAAACGCCTGCCGGCTCCAGAACCAACGGCCCGCCGACCGCGTCGCAGAACCGTCTTCCTCGAAAAGCTTCAGCAGGTCCTGGACGTCAGCCGAGCCCAGTCGCTCATCGTCCATGAACGGAAGCTCGAACAGGCCCGCCTGCAGATGCGCGGCGAGCAAGAGCAGGTTATCGGGATCGATGAGGCCTTCCTCGGGATCGGTGCCGAGGAAATATTCGGGATGGCGGACGATGAACTGGTCGAGAGGCGAGCTCGACGCGACAAACACGCCCACCGATCCAGACCGTCTTCCGGCGCGGCCCAGCTGCTGCCAGGTCGACGCTATGGTCCCCGGGTAGCCGACCAACACGGCGCACTGGAGGCTCCCGATGTCGATGCCGAGCTCGAGCGCGTTGGTGCTGACGACCGCGGTGATATCGCCGTGGCGCAAACCCGCCTCGATCTCTCGGCGGTGCAGCGGCAGGTATCCGGCGCGATAGCCTCGCACTCGCTTCGAGGCGTCGAGCCGCGGCGCGAGATCTTCTCGCAGGTAGCTCAGCATCACCTCGACCTGCAGCCGGCTGCGACAGAAGACGATGGTCTGCACACCGGCGCGGATCCAGGGCGCCGCGATCCGGCGCGCTTCGAGCAGCGAGCTGCGCCTGATGCCGAGGTCCCTGCTGACGAGCGGCGGGTTGTAGAAGACGAGCCGGCGTTCGCCCCGCGGCGCGCCGCTGCGGTCGACGAGCGCGATGTCGTCCTCCTCGAGCAATCGCTTCGCGAGCTCGAGCGGGTTGCGGATGGTCGCTGATGCGCAGATGAATTTCGGATTGGATCCGTAGAAGGCGCAGATCCGCTTCAGCCGGCGGATGACGTTGGCGACCTGGCTGCCAAACAGGCCGCGATACGTGTGCAGCTCATCTATGACCACGAACTCGAGACTCGAGAACAGTCGCCGCCATCGCGTGTGATGTGGAAGCAAGCCGGTGTGCAACATGTCTGGGTTTGTCATCACCACGTGGCCGCCTTCGCGGATCGCGGTCCTGCGGCCTGGAGGCGTATCGCCGTCGTACGTGTCGACGCGGACTTCGATCGGGAGACCCGACTTGAGCGCCCCAAGCTCGGCCAGCTGGTCCTGTGCCAGCGCCTTCGTCGGATATAGGTAGAGGGCGCGTTTCTCAGGGTGCTCGAGAAGTAGCTGCAGCACCGGGAGGTTGTAACAAAGCGTTTTCCCGCTGGCGGTGGGGGTGACGACCACCAGGTTCCGGCCGCGACGGACGGCTTCGTAAGCCTCGGCCTGGTGCGAGTACAGTCGGTCGACTCCGCGCCGGGCCAGAGCCGCGACCAACTCGGGATTCAGGTCGCCCGGGAGTGGCGCGAAGGTTGCCTCTGATGCCGGAACTACGTGATCCAACGTTATGTCCCCTGGGAAGTTGGCCGGGTCGAACCGGGGTCCAGCGGACATATGTTCGGGGAGGTTAGACGAACATTCGTTTGCAGTCAATAGGCGAGCAGCCGGCCAAAACTCAGTCCGAGCCATACGAGCCGGGCTCGGAGGCGGATTTCGAACGCCTCTATCGCGACACATACCGGCGGATCCTCGGCACCCTGATCACCCTGGTGCGAGATCGCGCCACCGCCGAGGACTGCACCCAGGAGACCTTTGAGCGCGCCTATCGCAGCTGGGCCTCCTGGAGACCAAACGCACCTGTCGAGGCCTGGCTGCACCGGATTGCGATCAACGTGGCGATCTCGAACGGCCGCCGCGAGCGGTTGCGTCAGGCCGGGGAGCTGATCCGGCGGCTAGGCCGGCCCGATCCTGGCCCGGACCCAGCCGCGGTCGCGGAGCGGTCCAACCTGGTCATAGCGATCCAGAAGCTGCCGACCAGGCAGGCTGCCGCCCTTGTGCTGCGGCATTTCCACGGCTACAGCAACCGCGAGATCGCGACGGCGCTCGGGATTCCCGAACAGACGGTCGCTTCCAGGCTGTCGGCGGCGCGCAAGCACCTCCAGGCGGTTTTGGGCCGCTAGGCAAAAATGGTTGATCGCGGCTTGGGCGGCGTTATGGCTTGCTACAGATGAGTGATCTCGAGCGGGAGCTGGAACAGGAGTTGCACCGGGTGCTGGATCCGATCGCCGGCCTGCCGATTCCACCCCGCCGCATGATCCGGAACCGCCGCGTCACGCGAGCGCTTCTCGGGGGTGCGGGAGCCGCACTTTCGTTCAAGTTGCTGACAGGCGTCGCGGTGGCCG
>Ga0137364_10001585_pt1 | contig 10839 bp, 11 predicted proteins | sample SagtaG_10_FD_104798 | JGI IMG/M metagenome (GOLD analysis project Ga0137364, IMG submission 104798) | Vadose zone soil microbial communities from Sagehorn Ranch, Mendocino, California, USA - Sage1_L_20_16 metaG | ecosystem: Environmental > Terrestrial > Soil > Vadose zone | place: USA... | reverse complement strand
GTCTCTAGCGCCGGCATGGACAGCCGCAGCGGCGGCCGGAAGCTCTTGATGAACCGCCGCACCACGTCATGCTGCTGCGGCTTGGTGTACATCTTGTATCCGCCTGCCACCGCGCGAATCTCCACCCCGCGCTCTTCCGCGGCATAGTTCGCCACCAACTCGTCCAGCGACGCCTGCACCGCCAGCTTTTCTTGGCCCAGCGCCTTCGTCAATTGCGCGATCGTGGCCGGCTCATCTGCCGCGTAAATAATCGCTTCCAGCGCCGCTTTTCGCTCTTCGTTAGTCATTCGAACTCCCTAATCCCTATCCCCTATCTGTACTCCTCATCCACCATTCGAATTGCCCCATTTTCATCAAACACCACATCAAACACTTTGCCCTTCCTCACCAGAATCTCCCCAAACATTTTCTCCTGCACAAGCGCCACGGCCTGCAGCTTCACCATTTCCAGCACCGCCAAAAACGCCACAATCATCGCGTGCCGCGAAGGACACGCCTCGAAAAACTGGATCAGGTTCACCATATTTTCCGCGCTGGCGATAATTTGCCCACGCAACTGCACGATCATTTGCGCCACGGTGAACTGCTCGTGCTGCAGCTCGATTCGAACGACTTCTTTGCGCCGCTCCAGCACCTGCTGGAAAACTTTCACCAAATCCACCAGCGAAACCACCAAATCGCCTTCCGTCCCTTCGTCGTGGTACAGTGACTTGTCCGGCTTCGACCACACGTTTTCTTCAATCTGTTGTTTCTGATACAAAAGCTGCGCTGCGTTTTTGAATTTTTCGTGTTCCACGAGGCGTTGCACCAATTCCGCGCGCGGATCGGTGGCTTGTTCTTCCGGACTCGCCAACGGATCCGGCGGGAGCAGCATTTTGCTCTTGATGTAAATCAGCGTCGCCGCCATGTAAATAAATTCCGCGGAAACGTCCACGTCCAATTCTTCCAGCTTGTGCAAATAATCCAAATATTGCGCGGTGATCTCCGAGATTCGAATGTCGTGGATGCTCATCTTCTGCTGTTTGATCAAATCCAGCAGCAAGTCGAGTGGTCCCTCGTACATCGGGATCTGAATCCGATAAGCCGGCTTCCCCGTACTCGATTCGCCATTCATGTCGACACTTTTCTCGACAGTTCTGTTCGCTGTGTTTTCGGCGCGCATCTCGGCGCTCTTCTCCGAGCTTGCCTTCTCGGCGTTTTCCACGCTTTTTCCTGTTAACTTGCTCTCTGGCGTTGCCATTCGCTCTTTTTTCTTCTCTGTGGCCTCTGTGCTCTGAACTCTGTGCGCGCTGTGTTAAATCTTTTTTTACGCTTTGGCGCTGCCGGCGGCGCCGTCGATTTCTTTGCGCTTTTTCTCCCAGCCGAAGACGGCCTCGCGAACGCGCTCCATCGTGCCTTGCGCCACCTTGCGCGCCTTGTTCGAACCGTCGGCGAGAATCTCCAGCACCCGCTTCGGATGCTTTTCGTAATCCACGCGGCGCTCGCGCACCGGTCCAATCCACTTGATCAAATTTTCCGCCATCGCCGCTTTGCACTCGATGCAGCCGATCCCCGCGGTCGTGCATCCTTGCCGCACCCACTCGAGCCGCCCCGGCTCTTCCGCCGAGAACAGTTTATGCCAGTCATACACCGGACAAACATCCGGGTTTCCAGGATCGGTACGCCGCTTCCGCGCCGGGTCCGTCACCATCACTTTCGTCTTCGCCCGAATGTCCGCGTCGCTCTCGCTCAGCGTAATGGTGTTCCCATAACTCTTCGACATCTTCCGCCCGTCGAGCCCCGGTATCCGCGGCGTCTTTGTCAGCATTGACTCCGGCTCGACTAAGACACTGCGAAATTGGACGAATCTATTCATCGCGGTATGCGCTTCGACCGACTTTGAAAATACCTCTACAAAGTTCTCGTAGCCCATTTCCCTAATTGCTTTGCGGAATTTCTCGGCAAGGGCCTCGATTTTTTCCCTGTCGTAGGTCCCTGCGTACGGGCCAACGACGGTGGGCAATCCTTGAAACGTTCGATCAAGAAGCCAAACCGCATTGCTGTTCTCGGGCCGCAATAGTGCCTCAGTATCGATGAAAACTCCAAAATGGTAGTTCGCCTTCCTCACGATTTCTCGGCTCAGTTCCACGTGCGAGACCTGATCATCACCGACTGGAACGAAAAGCTGCGCGCCCGGCTCGCTATAAATCACGATGTCGGCGCATTGCAGCACGGGGTAGCCGAGGAACCCGTAGTTGTGAAGGTCCTTGTCCTTAACGTTTTCGAGCGCCTCTTTGTAGGTTGGCACGCGCTCCAGCCAGCCCAGCGGCGTCACCATGGACAGCAACAAGTGCAATTCCGCGTGCTCTGGAATCACCGACTGCTGAAAAAGTACGCTTTTCTTGGGATCCAACCCCGCCGCCAGATAATCAATCATGATCTGCAGCGTGTTTTCCGCGATCGCGGACGTGTCCGCGTAATCGCTGGTCAGCGCGTGCCAATCGGCGATGAAGTAGAAGCAGTCGTAGGCGGGCCCTTTTTCATCAGCGGAGTTTTGCAGGCGCACCCAATTCTGCAATGCTCCGAAATAATGTCCGATGTGCAGCCGCCCCGTCGGCCGCATCCCGCTGAGCACCCTAGCTCGCTTCCCCTGATCCCCTGTCGGCAATCCTCTCTCCTGTTCTCTACGAGGAGTGCCGGGCTAAAGCCCGGCCCCAACAACGTTAAGCCAAAAGCACCGGTCTGAAGACCGGTTGAGAAACAGTTCCTTCATCCTTGCTTAACTCGCCGCCACCTTCTGTTTCTCCGGCGCACCGAGCAGTTCGCGCGCGATGATCATGCGCTGTACCTCGCTGGTGCCTTCGTAAATGGTGATCACGCGCGCGTCGCGGTACATGCGCTCGACATCGGTCTCGCGCGAATATCCGACGCTGCCATGCACCTGCACGGCCTTGTACACCACGCGATTGACCATTTCGCTGGCGTACAGCTTGGCCTTGGACGCGCTCGCGCCCATTTTCGTTGGATGCGCATCCTTCAGCCACGCCGCGTAGTGCGTCAGCCCGCGCGCCGCCTCGATCTCCGTCTGCATGTCCGCAATCATCCACTGAATCGCCTGGAACTCGCCGATATTTTTCCCAAACGCCTTGCGCTGCTTGGCATACTTCACCGTTTCTTCCAGCGCGCCTTGCGCCAGCCCCACGGCCTGCGCCGCAATCCCGATGCGCCCGCCGTCGAGTGCGCTGAGAGCAATCTTCAGCCCCTGCCCTTCTTCCCCCAAGCGGTTCTCCACCGGCACCACGCAATCAGTCAGCAGAATTTCGACCGACGGCGACGATCGCTGGCCCATCTTGTCCTCGTGCCGCCCCACGCGAAATCCCGCGAAGCCTGGCTCAACCAAAAACGCACTAATGCCCTTCCCGCCCGCTGCGGGATCGGTTTTCGCAAAAACAATCAGAACGCCCGCCGCGTTGCCGTTGGTCACCCAGGTCTTTGTGCCATTCAGCTTGTAGACATCTCCTTCGCCGCCCGCTTGCCCTGAGCGAACGCGAAGGGCGCGCGCCTGAATGCCCGCCGCGTCGGAACCTGCCGCCGGCTCCGTCAGGCAAAACGCGCCCAGCGTTTCGCCCGTGGCCATGCGCCGCAAGTATTTTTTCTTCTGCGCTTCGTTCCCGAACAGCAGCAGCGGCGCCTGCACCGCAGAATTCGTCACGCCGAGCGCCGTGGAGATCGCGGTGTACACGCGCGCCACTTCCTCCATCATCAACACGTAGGAGACGGTATCCAGCCCGGGCCCGCCCCACTCCTCCGGCACCAGCATCCCGCAGCAGCCCATCTCGCCCAGTTTGTGGATCGCTTCGGCGGGAAATTTCTCCTGCTTCTCCCACTCCTTGACAAACGGACGCACTTCCGTCTCCATGAATTGGCGGACGGTGTCGCGAATCAGTTTTTGGTGGTCGTTAAGCGAAAAATCCATCAGTCCATTGTACGCGGGGTACGCATGATGCTAACACACGAACTTGGCAAGGACGTAGCGCCGGAACCAGGACAAAGCACTACTGGGGAGGTTTGACGTAAGGCTTTGTACCCATTCGTATAGTTCGGCGTTGTCAGACCCTTCATGGTACCGCTGCAGGAGCTCTTTATGATAGACAAGCACAGTCTCGGCACAGCAAATGGTCGCAACCGCGAGAAGGGCCTGCAACGCAATAACTGACTCGCTGTGTGCCCCTACAGCTTAAACAGTTCGCGCGAGGCCAGGCTTGCGCTACGCAGTGGCTGCGGATGGCTGTGCGGCAGGCGGCTTTGCCGGGGCCAGCGCAAGCAGCGCCAGGCCGACGATGCCAAGCGCAAACACTCCTATGATTTCTCTTTGCGGGATCAGATTGCGGGATACCTGCACCGCCATAACGCCGGCGTGCGCAAAGCTCGACCATGCCGCGAACGCAATCAGACTGCGATGTGCAGATGGGTTCCGGGACGCCAGCAGCAGGAAAATGCCCAGCGTGACATAAACGCTCAGCATCATCCGCAAAGCTTCTCCGAGGTGCATTGCGACGGCCGGGTAAACGGTAGCGGAAAAGAGTAACCCTATCACCACCAAAACAACCTTGAGCGCACGTTCTCGAATCATGGCGTCCTCCAGCCAAAGAGTATCATCGGAAAAGCTCGCTACGAGTGCTGCCAGGCATCTGTTCTGCGCGATTCCGGATGGCACGCAACCACATCACGCGAATCAGCGCGCTGCCCGGATAAATGAGGCGCCAGTAGGCGCCGAACTTCTTTCGCGTTGACGGGTCGGTCGCGTAAACGCGCGTCTCCGTAGTCAATACGGTTTCTCCGTTCGCCGCATCTTCCAAACGAAAATTGATGGCCGCGGGCGCAAAACCAGGTGCCTGGAGCGCCTTGAAATCCTCCGGCGTAGGATCTTTCTTCATCTGGGCCCCTTGGGGAGCCGCCACGAGCGTACCCAGGACAATCTCTCGGTTCGGCTCTTCCGCCAATTTCATGAAACTCGTCCGCAGCACCATCGCCAGAATCGGTTCGTTGGGGGACGCATTCAAAATGCTCTCTGGTCCCGAGCGGCCGAAGCGCCGAATCCACGTGAGCGTACGGAAGAACGTAATCTCGTCAGCGGTCACTTCGCGCATCGCGGCATAAACGCGTTCGCGGGGGGCGTTGATTCGAATGGTATGCAACTCGCCGAATTGGTACGCCGGAACGAAATCGTCCAGAGCTGTCATTCGAATGGCTACTTTCGTCTCAGCCGCCGGCAAATTTGCGCCAATCAGAATCACCACAACGCCGCCAACGAGCAACATCACGCCCTGAAATCGGCTCCAGATGCCAAGGAATGTCAAAGGTCGGAGAATCGAAAGCGCGCCGACGAGCAAGGCGAGAAGACCTGCGTAAACGAGAATTGTGCCGATCAAGTTCATCGAGTGGAGCACCGCGTTATAGTTTGAAGAGTTCGCGCATGCGTTTGAGTTGCGAGCGGCTGACGGGGATCTCGGTCTGCTTTTTGTCGCTCATTTTCAGCATGTAACTGGCTTTGAACCAGGGCACGACTTCCTTGATGTAGTGAATGTTCACCAGGAACGAGCGATGCGGACGCCAGAACGAATCGGATTCGAGCGCCGCGTTTAATTCTTCGAGGGTGCGATAGTTCGAAGTGCCTTCGGCATCCTTGGCCATGACGCTGATCATGCCGTCCGCGATGGAAGCCCAAATCACATCTTCGGCATCCACGAGCAGCATGCGCTGCTGCGACTTCACCAGCAATTTCACGGGCTGCGAGGAAGTTTGGCGCGTGGCGCCGAGCTGTTGGACGAGCTGTTCGAGGCGGTCGGCAGCGGGAATTTGCGTTTCCATGGCTTTGCGCGCGCGCGCGATGGCTTTCGAAATGCGCGCCTTGTCGAAAGGCTTCAAAACATAATCCACCGCATTTACGTCGAAAGCCTGAACTGCGTAGTGATCAAACGCGGTGGCAAAAACCACGTGCGGGACTTTCATTTTGCGTTCGACGAGTTTTTTCAAAACACCGAAGCCGTCCAGTCCGGGCATTTGGACATCGAGGAAAACGAGGTCGGGCGAATGTTCTTTGATGAGATTCACGGCGTCGACGCCGTTGCGGCCCTGGCCGATGACGTTGATTTCGGGAAAGCCCTTGAGCAGATAGGCCAATTCTTCGCGGGCGGGTTTCTCGTCATCCACGATGATGGTGTTGATCTGCATAAGCCAAAGGCGGGGGCGCGCTAAAGCGCGCCCCAACAAGAGACCCGATTTTTGGGGTTGATCTGCATGGGGAAGATGTTAGCAGTTTTTCCGGTATGTTGTCCTTCGACACGATTGCGAGGAAAATCGATGAAGAAGGCCTCCGCCACAACCGCCGGGAAGAAACCGCAGGGTGAAGAAGGGAGGCGGCCCTTCGTTTCTCAGGGTAAACCTTCGTTCCTCTGGGTGAACTAAAGCGCACCGACAGAAAAGGATAAAAAGTGGCGACAGGAAAATTAGTTTCGAAGAAGCCGCAGGTTCTGAGCAGCGCGATCGTTTACCAGGGAAAAGTATTTGGAATTCGGCGGGATGAGGTGATTGAGCCGACGGGCGTTCGAACGACGCGGGAAATGATTACGCATCCCGGGTCGGTGGTGGTTCTTCCGGTGCTGCCGGACGGGCGAATCCTGCTCATTCAACAATACCGATATGCGGCGCGGCAATTCTTGTGGGAGTTGGTGGCGGGACGCATGGACGAGGGCGAAACCCCAATTGAAGGGGCGGCGCGCGAATTGAAAGAAGAAACGGGCTACCACGCAAAGCGGCTGAAGATTTTTCTGGAGTTTTTTCCCACGCCGGGCTTCCTGGAAGAAAAAATGTATCTGCTGCTTGCGGAAGGATTGACGCCCGGCAAAGCGGAGCCGGAAGAAGACGAGAAAATCATGGCGCGGGCGTACACGCGCAAACAATTGGAAGAGATGCTGCGCAAGGGAAAATTGCGAGACGCGAAAACGATTGCGGGAGTTCTGTATTATTTGCGGTTTCTCGCCCGATAAGGAAGCTGACATTGAATAGCCAAGAGCTAACAAAGTTCGCAGAAAAAAGAAAAGACAAGGACTTAACAGAGGCCGGAGCACCCCGACCGAGTCGGGGCTGGCGCCGACCACGGAGAAAAAGTGAGCGCCCATATATCATACCTCTGCTTGGGGGCGTGTCCCTTCGATCCTCAGAGTAAACTTTCGTTCTTCTAAGTAAGTTTCCCCACACCACCGGCGTTTTATTTCCCGTTAATGGAGTTGAGGGGTACTTGCATTCGAATGCAATTCACGTTGCCGACAAGTCCTGCGTTTTCAATCATCAACAACGATAGCCCCATTGACTCCGCGGATTCTTCTGGCTACACTCCGGCCAATTCAGCATTTAGAGGCGCCGGAATGTAGTCAACTCTGGCGCCATTGGGGACTATAACCAAGCGATAAGTAAGGAGGCCAAGCGAAGTGAGAGGGAACGTAAAGTGGTTCAATAATTCCAAGGGCTATGGATTCATTGGTCGCGACGACGGTCCGGATGTATTCGTGCATTATTCGGCCATCGTAGGCGACGGGTATCGAACCTTGCAGGAAGGAGATCCGGTCGATTTCGAGATCGTTCAAGGCCCCAAGGGTCCCCAGGCCGCCAACGTCTCGAAGAACGGCAGTTAAAGATCTCTGCAACGAAACTGGCCGGCAGCCTTAGCCCCTCCTGCCGGCCATTTTTATTTATAAGGCAAAGGGGCTCAGGAAGTGAGGAGGAAGGGATTCGGGAGGTGGATTAGTTTCCGAGCGCCGCTTCATCCGTCAGGAATCGGCTGGAAGCGACATGGAAGCAACTTGCCAGATTGGGATTTCTGGGCCGGTATACCTTCCGCATAGACGGTGCTCCAGGCACGATCGCAGAGTCAGCCCTAATCGGCTGCGAAGGACTTCACTTCCACCTGCACTCCACTTATCATTCTCAAGCCGTCCCGGACTTGCCTGTCCCTCCCGAAGTTGTCGGGCTAACTGCTGGATTGGAGTATTGATGCAAAGCCTTTTTGTTCTCGGGCAAATCCTGGCGCCAGGCGTTATTCGAAGCGAAGCACTGCGTCTCCGAAACGAATCTCATCTAGGAGCTTCGAACCGTACTTATCCCGAAGAGTCGCAGAGACTGTACCCACTTCTCGGGGGTCTTTATACAAATAAGCAGCAACGACTGCGACCGTCCTTTCGAGTTTTGTGTCGGAGAGATCAAAGAAGAAAACCTCGGCGCGTGCATCGTTGCGTTCGAGCACTACAATACGGAATTCGCCAGGCCCGATTGGGTGCCAGCTGCCGACATACACAGGGGAGTCGAGAAAGATCTTCATGCTCTTCTGCTTCGCCGTTTCGAATCCTCTGCGGAGTTGCTCGGCATCCAAGAATACTTCGAATGAGGCGTCTCCCTGGCTCTTCCTCATAACCGTCTGCAGGCGATCCAGAATGTCTTTCCAATCGCGGGCTTCCACCTGCACGGGTACTTCCATAATTCTCTGATCGTCTTGCCACCGAATGGCGATGAAGTGACTCGCCGGCTCCGGTATCCTTAGAATGGCATTGCCGAGTAGCCAGATTGGTGCTCCAAGCAAGGCTAGGCACGTATTCTTGCCCTGCGTCGCTTCACAAGCTTTGTCCCAGCCTTTTTCCCAACCTTCGATTCGCTGGCGCCTTTCAGCATTTTCTGGAACAAAGTGATAAGCCGATAGGATGCTGAAGGTGGAAATTTCGACGTGTTTTCCAGACGACTCGTCGAGGAAAATAGCATTCTCTCCGATGGAAAGGGTAAGATCTGTGTGTTCGCGGAGGGCCGTTCCGCTCACGTGCCATTTCTTCAATCCGGCAGTTTCACTGGTCAATGGCGCAGCAAGCAGTCCTTGCATTTCAGGAGCTCCCCTCGCGGACGCAATTGTTTTCACGAAGTCGGCGACAAGAAGGGGCACCGCTTGATGTTGTTCGAGCGCCTTGACCTTGCCACTGGCCAGTAGGCGACCGCTCGCCCGCTGAATCATCTGGTAGTTCCATCCCCAGGAAAGGAAAGGGAGTGTGATCTCGATAGTCAGATCGGCCGAGCCCGGATTTTCCACGGGCTTAAGTTTCCATGCCGCAAATTCCGGGCTCTTCTGGCAGGACTTCAGCAAGACTTCTGATTTCATGTAAATGGTTTTGGTCTTGATGTGATAGGTTTCGAAGCTGCGCAGGAATTCGACCGAGGCGGATGAGGCTCCAACTGACTGTTCCGTACCCGTGCGGGGCGCCTCTTGAGGAGCCCTTCCATCGGGGCGAACGATGACACCGAAGTCGTTGCCCGACACCTGGCTGTTGCCCGTGGAAACCAAAATGAGAGCAACCGCCGGGGCGACGTGTTCCACGACCTGATCGCGGGACGGTGCCGTTGCGGTGGTCTGTGCGATCGCCGAAGACAAAGTGACAATAAAGAAACCGGCCGCGGATAACATTTTTGCGGAGCTCATATTGACCTCTCTTGAATTGGAAGGGTTACCGTGGAATGACCCTCATTCTGCTCCGCCCCAGAAGACGGCGCAACGAGGAAAAACTGCGTGGAGAGCTGCTTCACCGAGGGGAAAGCGCCAAACGAAGCGGCGGCGCTCCTATTGGTTAGGGCAGCGCGTGTGGAGGTGAGCAGCCGCGAGAGATACTCTCTTGGAATACTCTTCAGGAGAGGATTAACCATCCACGCGAGAAGTGCTGGGACCCTGCGGCTTAGCGCCATGGACTCGAGCTGGATGTAGACTCCGCCATCTTTCTCTTGAAATGGCCAATAGCTGTTCAGTCGCCACAGAAAGCCCCGATCTTTACCGATGGGTTTTTCCCGTTCATCCAATCGATCCGCGTGTTCCACCTCTGCAATTCGCGTGGAGTAGGTTCGGCTGTAGACACGGCTCTGATCCACAGGGAAATAAGTCACATCGAATTCTGCATTAAAGACCGCTGTGATAATCGCCTTCTGGTGAAGGCGCAGATAGACTTTGATGCAGTTTCCATCCGCGACGAGGAGTCTCGCGCGCAACACATCCGGCTTGTAGATAGCCTCGTGATGATCGTAATCCTGCAAGAGAGTCAGAACTTGCTGAAGAGTTACGCCAGGTACAAAACTTAGCGCCACCCAATGGTGGACCAGGCCGTCAGGCACCTTAATGGGCTGTTCTATTTCGAGCGTTTCCAACCGCTCGATGACAATCTCCCCTTCCCGAAGCTGAGCGTAGCGCCTATCTCGTTGCAACTCGTGAAGGCTGTCCACCCAGAGGAAGCTCCGGCCGTCCCGCAGGCCCTCAGCCATCCGAGCTTCGGTTACGCGAACGTAGTGATTGAATGCCTCCGTGGTTTCTTGCCTTAATTCTGCCGCGCCTGCTGATTCTGGCAGCGGATACGCGAACGCCAAAAACCCGGCTAACAGTACTCTCCGCATGGCTGCCTCCTCCGTTCACTCGAAATCGCCAAACTGCCTGACACTGTCCGTGGCACTCTTCAGTCCTTACCTCTTGCGAGCCAATGTGGAAGGAAATAAAGCGAATGGCGCAGTTCCAACTTGCAAGTTAGAGCCTCCACGCCGCAAGAATCTCCTGACATCGTCATCTTGGCCGGACACTCGGGCCTCCAGCGACTAGGCGCCCAGGGAGGAAACTACGCTGTCGTCCTTTTTGGGGATATGCTTAGAGAATCCAAGGGCTTGGATCTATCTTCGTTTGACTTGCCTGCGGTCCGGGCCTAACATGGCCCCCCAAGAGCAGGCTCCTCCTGATTATCGTCGGACAGACCATTTCGCATTTTCGAATTCTTGAGAAGCTAGGTGGCG
>Ga0137364_10001584_pt1 | contig 10839 bp, 8 predicted proteins | sample SagtaG_10_FD_104798 | JGI IMG/M metagenome (GOLD analysis project Ga0137364, IMG submission 104798) | Vadose zone soil microbial communities from Sagehorn Ranch, Mendocino, California, USA - Sage1_L_20_16 metaG | ecosystem: Environmental > Terrestrial > Soil > Vadose zone | place: USA... | reverse complement strand
TCTCCCAGCAAGAGCGTGACCCAAGCGCTCTGATACACATTCGCGCAGCAGGTCTTCAAGTCCTGGTCATTACTCCCACTGACAACTTCACGGCTGCTGTTCATAGGCAGGTCCTTTCGCTGCGACTTTCGCCTGAATCAGACCATTCTGGGGCGCGGACGCAAAGGAGAAGCTCAAAGGCTCCGGCACAAAAGTCACGCCTGCACGCTTTGCCTGGTTGCGTAGCCGCTCGCGCGCCTGAAGTTGAGTGCGTCCCTGTTCACGGTAGCCCACATTGTTGTAGGCACAGAAAGGAATCTGCTTGCCATCGGGAAGTAGGATCTCTTTGCAGCACTTCATCAGATTCTTCTGGTTGAATGTCCAGGGGTCCATAAAGTCTTGCAGCATGACCATGAAGATGTTCCTGGCAAATGCCTCTACGTCTAAGCCATCAGGGAGACTACAGGCTGTGCACGAAAGCGCGAATTGCTGCGCTGCTTTGTCGGAGCCAGGCACCGCGGAGGAAGACCAGAGCCCTTCAAGCGCTGTTTTGATCTCTACTGATAAGTCGAGTACGGCACGATTCGCGATGTAGTCCAGGTAATCTTCCACATTGAGTACGCGTGTCATCGGCAAGACAGTATCCCTATCGTTAAGTACATAAGTGACCGCGTTACAGGTGGGAAAGCAACATGGCACCGGCACGAAGTCCGACACCAGGAGCGTACCGCCCATCTGTTCTTCAAGAGCTTGCAGGATGTCCGGGATGGTCAGGCGCTGCATGGGATCACTCTCCCCGTGACGACCAGATTGAAACGCAGGCTGGAAATTGACTCCTCGTACTCCTGGGTGTTTCAGACCAAACTCAACGATCGCTCCCACTTCGTGCAGATTGACAAAGCGATCAACCGCCGGGACCAGTACGACGTGTGCCCCAATCTCCGTCAGGCGATCCAATGCACGAAGTTTTTGCGGCAAGATGCCTGGCTCACCACGTAGTATGCGGTAGGTCTCAGCTTCAAAACCATCGAACTGAAAATAAATCGATGGACGTAACTCCGCTAATTCCCGCAGGAAATCATCATCGTCGGCGATGCGTTTCCCGTTGGTGTTGAGCATCACGTGCCTGATGTTGCGCCTTTTCGCGGCCTTGATCATATCGATGATCTGATGATGGATAGTTGGTTCCCCACCTGAGAACTGCACTACCTCGGGATTACCCTCTGTCTCCACCAGATGATCCAGAATTCCCTCAACCTCTTCCAGTGTCAGGTTAAAGCCCGCGCCAGCATTAGCAAAGCAGAGAGGACAATCCATGTTACAGGAACTATTTACTTCGATGATACCCAGGCAAGTATGCTGCTGATGATCAGGGCAAAGACCACAGTCGTGCGGGCACCCCCGTTCTATATGCGTAGAATAGGTCAGCGGCATAGTGCCGGGCTTGTTAAAGCGCGTTGCGGAGACATAGGCCTGGGCATCGCCATAGACCAGCCCTTCAAACGTGCCGTGCTCAGGACAACGTTTGCGCATATACACCTTATTATTGCGTAAGAGTATATGCGCATCGATGATGCGGCGACACTCCGGGCATATACTGCGGGTCAACTCAAGAAAGACATAATCGACATCTTTTTTCTGACGCATTTTCTGTGGTGTTACCGACGCGGCTACGGGTATATGAGGAGAAGAATTAACATGTGCTGATAGATTTAGTTGGTTATCCACGAGAACTCCTTGTTTGTACCATCAACTGCTCGCGCTCGTTTCCAGGCCGACTCTGTCCATAAGTATATTGATATTATACGCTTACGAGAAAAGTCTGCAACATATCGGTTGTGTTGCAAAAAAATACCAATAAATGCAAGGAATGTGATGTCCCCCGTCACGTGTTGGGTTGAGCAGGAACTCGAGGATGTTTCCTTTGGAGTCGACCGCTCGCTAGAGGTGCCTCCAAATGGCTCATGTTCTAGCAAGCGATCATGCAAGTTTCATGAACTTCGCGAGAGACCCGGCAGCATCTGGTCAGGTTTCTGACTGCTAGCGCGGGATGGGGGGGATACGCGTAGATATCCCCCCATCAGCAGATGAGCCCTCCCCAAAAGTCACACCCCGATTCCTTTTTCGTCTTGCATACGTTATAGCGAGTGTTAGATGTGAGGAATGCATATGCAGGCGAGAGCAGGGTAATTGACACTTTGCTGTCTCTTTCTATGAATACCAAATGTAGTATCTATTGCTGAGTCGCTCTTGCCCGTAATAGTCCATTCCCTCCCTGACATGCCACATATTTTACATAAAGGAGGAACACGATGGTTGCTAAGGACACCCGCAAGAACAGAAAACAGCTTTCTCCTGGTTCTACCGACTTCACACAGGAACATCCCTTCTCTTCACTCGTTTCAGATCAAGATGCGAGTAGCAACAGGGTTCCAACTCATACTCCCGTAAGCAGGCGAACGGTCTTAAAAACTGGATTGGGAGCGGCAGTGGCTGCGACGGGGATCGGAACCTGGTTGGGATTACATGCAGATACGACCCAGGCTCTCTTTCTGGGAAATAATGCCGCCATTCAGTGGGACAACGCTGTTTTGCAGGCGATACGGAATATAGGGATGGGTCCGACGCCGGCTTCACGTGCCATTGCCATCACGCATACCTGTATGTATGATGCCTGGGCCACCTATGATGCGGTGGCTGTCCCAACGCGCCCGAATGGCATCCGGCGCCAGGCAGGTAAATACTCGGATGCGACCATGGCAGTCAGCTATGCTGCTTACCGCGCGCTTCTGAATCTATTTCCCTCCCAGGCGTCTCTCTTTACCACGCAGATGAACGATATGGGCTTTGATCCGAATAATACCTCGACCGATACCACCACACAGGTGGGTGTGGGCAATGTAGCAGCGCAGGCTGTAATCGCGTACCGCAGCACCGACGGCTCCAATCAAGCAGGAAACTACGCCGACACCAGTGGGTATGTGCCGGTCAATACCTGGTATCAGATCAACGACCCGACGCGCTGGCAGCCTCTGCGTGTCCCCGACGGCAATGGCGGCTTTGTCGTGCAGAAGTACCTGACTCCACACTGGGGAACGGTCAAGCCGTTTGCCCTGACTTCTGGCTCACAATTTCGGCCTTCTGGTCCGGTCACAGATGCCACCAGTAGCGCGTACAAGAGCCAGACCGATCAAATTCTGCAGTACAGCGCTAATCTCAACGACCAGACAAAAACGATTGCCGACTATTGGGCGAATGGTCCACACACCGAGACGCCCCCTGGACACTGGGATCTGTTCGCCCAGTTTTATATCGCGCAGTTCCTCTCCCTCAAATACCATCATAGTCTCAATAATGACGTTAAAATGTTCTTTGAGCTGAGCAATGCGCTTTTTGATGCGGGGATCGCCTGCTGGGATTGTAAACGCGCCTATGACTACGTGCGGCCCATCACTGCCGTGCATTATCTCTATACCGGTAAGCCAGTAACAGCCTGGGCTGGCTACGGAAAAGGGACGCAAACCTTTGACGGAGGTAACTGGATGCCCTTTCAGGAGCCGACGATCGTGACGCCTCCTTTCCCTGAATACGTCTCCGGGCATAGCACGTTTAGCGCGGCAGGCGCTTACATTTTGCAGCAAGTGACGGGCTTCGATCTCTTTGGTGACTCCTACGTAGCAGAGCCGGGTAGCTCTCATATTGAGCCGGGGATTACCCCGAGGCTTGCTGTTGTCCTCTTTTGGCCGTACTTATCGTCTGCAGCAGATGAGGCGGGTCTTTCGCGCAGGTATGGAGGCATTCATTTTCAGCAGGGCGACATCAATGGACGCGCGTTAGGCCAGCAGGTTGCGACAAAAGTGTGGAGCATGGCTCAGCGTTACGTCAGTGGAACGGTGGAAGATTAGTTTGTCTCTGCTACCGTTGCTAAGAAGGATACTTCCTGTGTCCATTTGTATTCGTCTCATGCATGATCTCCTCCCTCAGTTCCCAATAGTACTATTGGCGTGATGGGTGTGTTTATCTATGTATAATGAGACTGTTACACAGGCATCAATCATCCGTTCTATCAGATGATTGATCAAGCATCGAGCCATGCATGCTTGCATACTTCTACCAGGTGTGATTTGAGGACCCCTCATATAACCAGAAGGGAGCTCTTCACTGCTACATGTTCTTTTTGAGTGAGGGATTTCCGTCTTTCGCTCATCAGCAATAGAAGATTATGAATACGTGGAGTAGTTGAGTGGTGGAGTAAGCTCATGAACCAACAATATTATGTAGTTGACGAGATCGTTTTGTAGATGCGCCTAAGGAGGGTGCACCGGAAAAGAGAGATTCCATCATGAAAGATCTACCAACGCAGCAAGCTCTTAGCCCACTCTCAAAAGGGGAGCTCAGTCCGACTTTCATAGCAAGTGAGCGATTGAGGCGCAAGCAGATCGTGAACGGCGTTCTCCTGGTGATCGTCGTCTTTCAGCTCGTGCAGTTGCCGGGTGCGATGCTCATGGAGACGCCGATGGCCCTGGCGACTGTCTTGCTCGGATTAGCACTATGCGCTGTGGCGTTCGTGTTCAATCAGTTCGGGAAACTCACGGTCGTCGGCATCTTGCTCATCTTAGTGGTCGACCTGGGGTGTGGCCTGATGCTCTTGACCTCATCCTTCGGTATGGGTATGGGCATGGGCATGAGCATGGGTCTAGGGGTAGCAGACTTGCCCGTGCTCGACCTGCTTATTATTTCTGAACTCATCGCAGTCTCGCTCCTTCCACCCGCAAGCGTCTTTCTGGTAGGCTTGAGTAATATCTTGTTCATTGTGGCGGTGTTCGCATTTGTCCCTCGTTCACCGGAGTTGAACATGTTCATGAACTCGTCGATGGCCTATAATGCGGTGATGCAGCCGCTGATTTTGCAAGTCGTCGTCGGGGTGGTGGCCTATCTCTGGGTGCGCAGCGCCAGGCTTGCTCTCGCACGGGTTGATCGTGCCGAGGAGATCGCACAACTCCAGGGTCGCGAAGCAGAACTGCTGAGACACGAAGCCGAGCGTTCACACCAGCTCGAGCAGGGGAGTGAGCACCTGCTGCAGGTGCTGGTGCGCGCTGCCAATGGTGAGGTCGGGGTGCGTGCTAGCCTGCCTCAGGAGAATGTGCTTTGGCGTGTGGGAAATGCAGTGAATCTGTTGTTGTCGCGACTACACCGTGTCAATCTCGCTGAAAGCGAGAACAAGCGGTTGAGACGGGCGAACGTGCGCTTGACTCAGCAAGTATACGAACGGGATGTGAGTCACCAGCACGCACCAGCAACCCCTCAATCACAACCCCTGCAACCCCCAGCACAACCCTGGTTCACGCCATCCACCAATCCCGGGAGGCGAAACTGGTAGTTGCGTCGTCTCTGCCTGTTGAACAGGGGAAGGAACTTCCGGCGTCTCCTTTCTCTCATATTTGGAGAGTTTACGCGGTTTTGCTCGTATGAAAGTGAAAGGCATGATACAATGATATCTGTTAATCCCGGTCTCAATCAAACAGGAAAGTGATGGAACGTGATGCGATGAATTTGCCTCTTCTCCCCTTTGGCGCTGTCTTCGTTGGGAGTATCCTCGTGCCCTTTCTCTCTGTGATCATCTACAAGTGGCGAAAAACCAGGGGATACAGCATGCAGGTCGTTGCCACGATCAAACACATACAGGTTTGGCTCGATGGTTGGTATGTGACCGCGGTGTGGATGGACGCGACCACCAATCGAAGCTATACATTCCGTAGTCCGTGCATCGAATTCGGCCTCAAACAGCGTGTGGGTGATAGTCTGCGGGTCTATGTTGATCCCAGTAATCCAGAGCGCTATACTATGCATTTCTAATGCTGATCATGACCGGACTTTGACCCGCTTTTGTGGATCATCCACCAAATCGGGGCAAGCTCTCGCTCTTCTCAGTCGACGTGGTCAACAGTTGATTCACGTTCCACTCTCCCAGCCAGTTCCCCAGATAATTGGCTTCCTCCAATCGATGATAGGATATAATTTGAAGATGGTAGCAAAGTCATTTCAAGTCACATCGTGGCGATCTTCCTGCATGATCAGCTCCAAAGGTTTTCAAAAGCTGTCTAGATTGTGGGAAAGGAAAATCAACAAGAGAGTTTGCGGATGGAGCGAAGCGTGCATTTCCAACAAACAGGCATTAGTACCAGGTTCACCCCCCAGCTAGAAGATTTAGCAGACCAGGTATCCTGTCTTTTACATGCAATTCGAGAGCTAACCATAACGACAAATGCAAATGACGCCACTGCGGATACTGTGCGAGAGCTATTCGACGCATTTAAACAAGCATTAAACACTGAAGTCATTGCTCCACAATTTGCCGATTTATTTGCTCAAACACTTTCATATGGACTCTTTGCTGCCAACCAACATTCCCGCCACAAAGATCCATTGAGCTATTTTCACGAGAAATTTTTAGAACAGAACAATCCTCAGTTACGTGGATTACGTGGTGTCTATTATACCCCTGATCCGGTAGTGTCCTACATAGTGCGGTCCATAGACTTCTTACTACGCTCATGCTTTGATCGACGGAATGGGTTGGCTGAGATCTCAGAAGATATGTTACTACTTGATCCTGCTTGTGGAACAGGAATTTTTTTACAAGCAGTAATAGATCACATTTGTAATGAGTTCCGAAAAACGAGTAATCCGAAGTGTTGGCAAGATTACGTTCATCTATATGTACTACCCAATCTTTTTGGTTTTGAATTACTCCCCGTTCCGTACATAATAGCTCACCTTAAACTCGCAATACAACTGGCTGCATTGGATATACCAGAACCAGAGCGACAGAGGTGGACCTACCGGTTCCAACATAACGAGCAGCCGAATATTTATCTGACCAACACCTTGGAAGAGGTGAAAGAAACGCTGATAAGGCAAGGTCAAGAGAGGGCTTCCTATCAGATATTGGTAGTGCTGGGTAATCCACCTTTTGCTGGACATTCGTCTAACAAAGGCGAATGGATTACGACATTAATCGATACATACAAAGAGGGGTGCCCAGATTTGAAGAAACCAGGCCAAGCAAAATGGTTAAGTGATGATTACGTAAAATTTATGCGTTTTGCTCAATGGCATATTGAACAGGTGGGGTATGGTATTCTAGCCTTTATCACGAATCACAGTTATCTGGATAACCCTACCTTTCGGGGCATGCGCCACAGTTTGCTACAGACTTTCGATGATATCTATATACTTGATCTGCATGGTAATAGGAAAAAGCATGAACAAGCCCCCGATGGTTCGAAAGACGAGAATGTTTTCGACATTCAACAGGGTGTGGCTATTAGTATTTTCGTGAAATGGCGAGATTCTGAGGGAAATCAGAGCGGGGCAGATCAGGGCGGGGGGAAGCCCCGCCCCTACATTTCCGGTGAACATACTGCTTCTTTTGCAACTGTTCACCATGCTGATCTGTGGGGCTTGAGAGAAGTCTATCGACTTGATGCTCTTGGACAAGCCACTTTAAGCGATGGTAAATTTGCATGGCTTGCCAGCCACAATCTTGCCAGTACCCAATGGGCAGTGCTCAAACCACAGGCTCCATTCTACCTCTTCTCGCCACAAGAGAGCCGCTATGTAGAAGAATATAGCACTGGATGGAGTGTAGCCGATATTTTCCGACCAAATGGCGACCCTGCTCCTGGAGTAGTGACCTGCCACGATCAGTTCGCTATTTCCTGGACTAAAAATGAGGCATGTGCCAAAATCGAGCGCTTTCTTTCGACTGAGACAGAAGAAGAAGCTCGTCAACTCTTCTGCTTATGCTCTCAGAATCAGTGGCAGTATCACATAGCAAAAAGCCAATTAGAGCAAAACACATGGCATCAAGATATAACTGAAATTCTTTACCGTCCATTTGACAGGCGTTGGACGATCTTCAATCGCTTTGTCACAGTACACCGTCGCGAGCGAGTAATGCGGCATATGTTGAATGGGATTAATATTGGACTGGCTATTGGCCGAGCAGGACATGTAATCGATCAAGATGAATGGGATATTGCATGTTGTACGCGCTATATCACTGACTTCAATCTGTTCAGGCGAGGTGGTAATAACCTCTTTCCACTCTACCTTTATGATCATATGGCTACTAGAACTTGCAAAGTCAACCTTGCAGTCAATTTCATCGTTGATTGCGCAACGCGATTAGGAATAAAGTGGATAATGTTTGGCCATGGAGATCTCAAGTATACCTTTGGCCCTGAAGATATCTTCACATACATATACGCTCTGTTCTATTCCCCCACCTATCGCAAGCGTTATGCGCCGTTTCTCAAATTTGACTTTCCACGTGTCCCCCTCACTTCAAACGTCGCACTCTTTCGAGCATTGTGCTCTTATGGAGACAGGCTGGTAAACATGCACTTGATGGAACAACGTATGCAACCAATTTCAGCGTTTCCCGTTCCAGGAACGAATAATGTGGTTGAGGTAAGTTATAAGACACAAGGCCAGGTATGGATCAACGCGACGCAATACTTTGATGATGTTCCGTGGGAAGCCTGGAATTTCTCAATTGGCGGTTACCAAATCTGTAAGAAGTGGTTGAAAGATCGTAAAGGTCATACGCTAAGCGATGACGACGTAACTCACTATCAACACATTGTTGCTATACTGGTGGAGACAAGCAATGTGATGCATGAAATCGATGCAGCCATTGAGAATTATGGTGGATGGCCAATTTGAGATTACCTATTTACATCAGACCGCCATATGCTCTTAAAAAGTCCAGGGTAATCGATCACTAATCCATCCCTATCGACAGACAATTCCGCGCTAAAATCGCTCTCCAGGCTCTCGTACTTGTACAATCCTCCACTGTTGTTCAATTCTAAACAGGTATAACGTTGCCTATCAGTCCTTAGTTCCATTTCGGGTATGAGAACATAAGCAACAAGTAGTTCAGCTGATTGGCCAGGTCTAAGCTCAAGACGACGAATTGGGAGGGTGTTTGTGAAAGGTGTAGCTGAGATATCAACATCTTTGCAGCCGTCAAGAGATGGGATAGGGTCACCTGCATGTGTGAACCAGTGACTCTGCCCATTTGCCTGTATCTTCATGCTCTCACGGTTACCGCTCAAAATTGTCAGGCCCAGTTCCTTGACTTTCCAGTTTGAATCGCATGTTATTTCGTAGTGTAGTCGAAACGGCATGCGATTACTGACTCCTACAATGAAGCTGTCTGCGAGAATAGTTCCATCAACTTGCAGTAGGCGCAGATGCTCCAGGCCTGGCTCACTCCACGGTGTCCACATGATATTACGTTCCATAACAGAATCCTCTCAAATCTTTCACAGAACAGACAGCAAAAATAACAGAAGAATCACAAAGTGTTGGGAGATCGTTCTACCGCGCTCCCGGACAGGTAATTTTCACCTGATGAGCTTTCCTATCGAATAGGAACGAGCAAGTTTGGCCATTGATAGTGGCCCTACCAGAGCATCCCACTAACAGAGTGCCATTAACGGAGCAGTCGAAGGGTGTGTCAATCGTCCTACCATCTATAGTTGCAGCGACTGCCACTCCATTCGCGTCCCTCTTCACCTTGATGGGATCAGGCTGCCCTAACAATTTCATACAGTTGAGGCCATCTTCCTCGAACGTCGTGACAAAACGCTGTGCAAGGAATGTGAAAAGAGTGTTTGCAACAGCCGGGTCTGGTGCAGACATTACTTTTGTCAGGGGAGCATCTAGCATCATACGCTTAGGTGCGATGGCAAGCAGATTTGCGCAATAGGGACGTGTGCTGGAAGCTTGCGAATTCTGCCACAACGGCTGATCGACGCCCATACGATATGCATTGAGCTTATCTAGATTTCTACTGTTATCTATCAGGACCATTGGATCGCGATTCGGTACAAGTGCTACTGGATTAGCCTGGTGTGCTGCAGCCTGGAGTTCGTTGAGTGGCTGGGCAGGTACCATTTTGCCTGGATCAGCCAGATTGGGAGCCATCCAGGGAGTACAGCCAAGGGCAGAATCTATAAAACTATCTAGCAGTCGATTGTCACTACCATTTGCCGCCTTTCTAGCATCAGGCAATGCCGTCCTGTTCGCTGCAGTCATTTGTGCGGTCTGTCCGGTGTCTGTCACAAGATAGTCGGTGGTTACATTATCGCTCTGATCCTGGTCAACCACAGAGAAATCGCGGACAGAGGGACAAGGCAAGCCATCCTTCGCCTTACCTAAGGGTGGAGGCACTAGCTTCCCTGCAGCAATGGCTTGATTGGCTGCCTTGAAGAATGCGGGTGCATTACAATACCATACTTGTCCGAAGACCGATCCATTGACTCCATTCACACAATGTCCCTGCCTCAGACTGCCATGGATACCGCGTAATCTAGTATTGTTGTCGTTGCCTCCACCCCATAAAGCGACAATGCCTCCAGCAGGGAGTTGTGGTACTACAGGAGCAATTGCCGGCTTTGTGCCTTTGTCTATCACGAGCGGATTGTATATAGCAATATGGCCCGTTGTAGGATCAATGACCGCTCCCTGGACAAAAACAGCTTGATTGGGATTCGACTCGTTGCACGGGCCGTTATCAGGATTCGTAGCTAGCAATTGATATGGTGTTGCCAGACCTTGAGCCGTGAGTGGCTGCGCTGGCACAATCAACGTACAATCTTCATTTACTGCTTGTGCTGCATGTGATCCTAAATGTGGAAGCACGAAAGCCCCAGCTCCTATGAGAGCAATTGCAAGTGATACAACTACACCAACCAGTATCAATGGTGAGAATCTCTTGCGATGTGTTGATCGTGTGCTGAACTGACTACTTCGTAGCTTACGCATAATAACCTACCTATCCCTTTT
>Ga0137364_10001569_pt1 | contig 10873 bp, 6 predicted proteins | sample SagtaG_10_FD_104798 | JGI IMG/M metagenome (GOLD analysis project Ga0137364, IMG submission 104798) | Vadose zone soil microbial communities from Sagehorn Ranch, Mendocino, California, USA - Sage1_L_20_16 metaG | ecosystem: Environmental > Terrestrial > Soil > Vadose zone | place: USA... | reverse complement strand
TACCAGATATCGGCGATGCTGAACCCAAGCTCGAGAGTACGATCAAGCGCCTCCAGGGCTTCCTCGTCTCGCCTCAAATTGTAAAGTGCCAGCCCTTTGATATACCAGGCTTCGGCTTTCTCTGCATTTAGTTTCAAAGCCTGTTCTATTGCTACTAACGAATCCTCATCCCGTCTCAATAAATTGAGTGTGAGGCCCTTGATATACCAGGCTTCAGCTTTCTCTGCATTCAGTTTCAAAGCTTGCTCTAACGCTGCCAAGGCTTCCTCATCTCGTCCTAACAGATTGAGGATGAGGCCTTTACGATACCAGATATCAGCGTTGCTATCATTTAGCTCTAAAGCCTGCTCAATCGCTGCCAAGGCTTCCTCATCTCGCTTGAAGTAACTCAAAATGAGGCCTTTACGGTACCAGATATCGGCGATGCTGAACCCAAGCTCGAGAGTACGATCAAGCGCCTCCAGGGCTTCCTCGTCTCGCCTCAAATTGTAGAGGGCCAGCCCTTTGATATACCAGGCTTCAGCTTTCTCTGCATTCAGTTTCAAAGCCTGCTCGAGCGCCACTAATGCTTCCTCGTCCCGTCCCAACTGATTTAGGGCCAGCCCTTTGATATACCAGGCTTCGGCTTTCTCTGCATTTAGTTTTAAAGCTTGCTCGAGCGCCACTAATGCTTCCTCGTCCCGTCCTAACAGGTTGAGGATGAGGCCTTTACGATACCAGATATCAGCAATGCTTTCATCCAGCTCTAAAGCCTGTTCTAGTGCTTCCAAGGCTTCCTCGTCTCGCTTGAAATCACTTAAAATGAGGCCTTTACGGTACCAGACATCGACGATGCTGAACCCAAGCTCGAGAGTACGATCAAGCGCCTCCAGGGCTTCCTCGTCTCGCCTCAAATTGTAGAGGGCCAGCCCTTTGACATAGCAGGCTTCAGCCTTCTCTGCATTTAGTTTCAAAGCCTGCTCGAGCGCCACTAACGATTCCTCGTCCTGCCCCAACTGATAAAGGACCAGCCCTTTAAAGTACCAGAAATCGACTATGCTTTCATCGAGCTCTAAAGCATGCTCTAACGCTTCCAACGCCTCCTCAACTCGCTTCAAATCGTAGAGGGCCAGCCCTTTGACATACCAGGCTTCAGCTTTCTCTGCATCCAACTCTAAAGCCTGCTCGAGCGCCACTAATGCTTCCTCATTCCGTCCCAACTGATTAAGGGAGAGACCTTTGCGATACCAGACATCAACGATGCTATCATCCAGCTCTAAAGCACGATCAAGAGCCTCTAGCGCCTCCTCTTCTTGTTCAAGATACCCTAGAATAATACCTTTGCGATACCAGGACTCAGCATTATTGGGATCAAGTTCCAACGCGCGATTAATAGCGTCTAATCCCTCCACGTTCCGTTTGAGAAAGCTCAACATCAGCCCTTTCCAGGACCAGGCGTAAGCATTCTTTGGATCAAGTTCCAATGTTTGCTCAAACGATTCTAGCGACTCTGCGTCTCGCTTCAACTTACTCAGTACATAACCCTTCCAGTTCCAAACAATAGGAGTATTGGGCTTTAGAGAAAGGTACTTAATAAAAGTATCTAGAGCCTCTTCATAATGTTCGAGGGCATAGAGAGTGCAGCCCAACTGATATCTCGTATTAAAATTGTTCGGCTCCATCTCTAGCACTCGCTGGAAGGACTTTAACGCTTCCTCTTTCCTTAACCTTGAATCAAACAGCTTGCTTCTCAGTTCTATCGCCCTAATATTGTTGGGATCAAGCTTTAATGCCTGGTTAACAGCATCAAGCGCTTCCTTTTTTCGCTTCAAGTCATTGAGTGTATTGCTTTTATCGTACCAGATATCTGAATTGCTGGGATCCAACTCCAATGCTTGCTCAAAGGCTGTTAATGCTTTCTCATCTTGCTTGAGCAATCCCTGAGCCAGTCCTTCAAAGTACCATGCATCAGAAAATTTCGGGTTAATTTTCCGAACCTGAATAAATGCATCAAGAGCATCCTCCATCAATTCCAGATCGATAAACGTGAAACCCAGATCAAGCAATGCCTCTTCATTTTTCCGCTCCACAAATATCTTTTTGAGGCCTGTATAATATCGCTTTTTCGCTGGAAGTGGCTCTTTCTCAGGGGTAAATTTAATAATTACTTTCTCAAAATAGGTATCCTTGAGAATAACTAGCCTGCTTTCAGGACCATTGTAATCCTTTATCACAAATTGCATATCTAACAAATTGTTCACGGATTCGTCCCATGTTAGAGTCGATATGTTCGTCATACCAAACAATTCCTTACACACAGCCTGCAAAATTGGCTCAGTATGAAGGGTTGTATTTGCTCGTGTCAGCAGCTTCATTGCATGTAATGTCGATCCAGCAAGCTTATCAGAATTCAACAAAAACAGGTATTGGCTTCTTTTAGAACTGAGACCCAACAAAAGCGAACCCAATGTGCCATCCCATTCATTCCTGTTCTTATTTACAAGTTCTTCGTTCTGCTTGCGGAACTCGGCAATGATTTGTTCAGCTTCTGGATTCTTCGCATCAGTATTAAAACGTGGAATGTTTATGATTACCAACTGGTCAATGAGCCAGCTAAATGCGATTTGTACCTTTGTTTCATCTTCTTTGCGGCAAGTTGCTATGATAACCAAATGTTGCGTGTCTTCGATCAGGTTTTCAACAGTAGTACGGAATGACGTTGCACGAGGGTCTGTCGCAACTTGAGTTGACACATATTCCTGTAAATCATCAACAAAAAAGACAAGCTGCTTTTCATTAAGGTACTCTTTAGGTGGGAGTGCAGAGTCTGGACGATAGCGTAAAACATGCCATTCAGGAAGAGCTTGTCTGAGCGCCTCGAGTGCCAGGCGAGTTTTACCTGCATTTGCAGCTGCAAAAACGATAAAGCCTGGCGTACTGGAATCGTTTAGCGCTTGAATGGCCTCATTAAAGGGATTCTCAATTGGTCCAACAATATACGGAAAATTCGCAGCTGCTTTACCACCTAGCTTGAAACTATCCAGCCGCAAATCTTTTGCCAGGAGTATTCTTGCGTCCCAATCAGTTTGCCCGTTAACAGTGATGTGCTCGCCTATAATAACGTTTTTTGAGTTGTCTACCTTTATATCAGAAAAATTTGGCTCTTGGGTACTCACAGGAAGGTTATCCTCCCTTATAGCGGAAAATTTTGGCTCCTGGATATTCATAGGAAGGTTATCCTCCTTTATTAATGTCTCTAATGTTTACCTGGTTTTGTTCCCCGATAACGACTCCTTGTGAATCACGAACTTGGACGTTGGAGTATTTGCCAGTAGGTATCCCTTGCGACTGTAACAGAGCTGACATCTTATTGGCTGCTTCTAGAATATCTTGGTCCCGATCAGCGTGTGCCTTAGCCACCTCTTCCTTCAGTGTTTCTTGGCGTCCTTTAGAGTCTGGAGTACCTTCCAGGTCGTCAACAGCTTTCACAACTTTGCTCTCTCCACCAAACTTCGACTTCAGCAGAGATTTGAGTCCTTGATACGCATCTACAATGGCCGATTTCCCTACATCGGTGATCCCACCGATAACTCCGGCAGCGAGAGCAGCGACAATAGCACCCGTTATAGGATCCATATGTTTCATTCCTTTCGAGCAAAAAGCGAATTTCAGTTTCCTGCACCATGTGACGATATTTTAAATCCTTTTTGCTGAGTTGACAAGATTACTATATTGAGGTGCAGAATTTTCGCCTATCAATTTGACAATACGTTACGGTGCAGAGTTTTTTGCATATCAATTTGACAAGACCTTGCACATCAGGTAATAAACCGTTGACAACAATACTTTTGATCGTGTAAGCGTTCTCGTAAACGTTTTCGAAAACGTTTACGAGAACGCTTACAAATATTTTTAGAAGGTCTTTTCAAAAAGAAGACCTATGAGAAGGTTTGCTATGACCGAGAAGCTGACGATCAAGGACATTGCACATCTGGCAGATGTTTCCATAGCAACTGTCTCACGCGTGATCAACCAGAAACAGGATGTGGATCCTAATACACGCGAACGCATTCTGCGCGTAATGGAAGAGCAAGGCTTTGTTCCCAACATTGCTGCGTCTGGTCTGGCTGGTAAGCGCAGTCGGCTCCTCGGTGCTCTGGTTCCTTCTCTCACCTGGCCGCTTGTCCCGGAGTTAATGCGTGGTGTAGGTGAAGTCGTAGGTAGTACCTCGTATGAACTCATCCTGTATAGCATTACCGATGTGAATCATGAGAAAGATCGCAGTGATGTCATTGATCGTATTGTAGGGACCCGTCTTGTGGCTGGACTCCTGGCTGTGTTCCCCGGACCGTCGGCGAAGCATCTGGCAAAGTTGCACTCGCACGACTTTCCGGTTGTGTTGATCGACGACCAGAGTAAACTTCCTGAGAATACACCCTGGATCTATGTCGATAACCGCCTGGGAGCCTATGAGGCAACGCGTCACCTGATTCGCCTGGGCCATCGCAGAATCGCTCATATTCAGGGGCCGCTAAGGTACCAGGTGTCACATGACCGCTACCAGGGTTATTGTGATGCTCTGAATGAGGCGGGCATAATTCTCGAGCCTAGCCTGGTGCTGGAAGGCGATTTTGAGCCACCCTCCGGACGCGCCTGTGCCAATGCTTTCTTCGATCTCCCCGCTGATGAACGTCCTACGGCCATCTTTGCTGGTAGCGATTATATGGCCTATGGCTCGATTTCAGCAGCGGAACAACGTGGCCTGCGAGTACCTGAGGACATTGCAGTGGTTGGCTTCGATGATAACCCAAACTCCGCTCACATGGAACCTGCATTGACCACTGTTCGCCAGCCGTTTTATGAGATGGGCCGCCGTGCTATAGAAATTCTCCTGGCCCTGGTTGATGCTCCCCGTCCTGTGAATGGCCTGAATCGCAATGGTCGTGTTTCTGAAGTTCCCACTACAATTTTCTCTGAATCGATCCACATCAAAATGCCGACCAGTCTTATCGTGCGCGCATCCTGTGGCGCCTCGCACCGTGCCACAATTGTATAAGAAAGGGGTGAGTGCAGGCCTTTGTTCAATTCTTTCGTCTATCTTTAACCTAACCGTACGTTCGCTAAACGTAACATCCGCGAATCATTGCTAAGTTACACTCTCGCGGTCTGTTATTGTCAGACAACGGAAGCAACGCAAAATGACGTTTTACCGTTGTCAGGATGTCCTTTTGTCCTTTTTACGGCACCCTCAAGAAGCAAGTGGCTTCTGAAAGTGCGAATCGTCGAACGATTCTTTTTTCCAACGTTAGGAGGTAAAACGTGACTCCCAATTTAGCATTTTCTCCGCATCGGTACCGCCCGGCTATAACGTTCTTTTCGCTGTTGGTTGTGTTAAGTATTATGCTGGCTGCCTGTGGTGGTAGTAGCAGTACCACAACAACAACGAGTCATCCAACCACACTTCACGTTCTTTCTGCACCAGGGCAACCTAACCCGGATCTCTTTAACTCTTACTTTACAACCAATCAGGGAGGTGACTTCGGTGCTCAAGGTCTGCTGTACGAGGAACTTTACTTTACAAATCTGTATACGGGCCAAACATCACCCTGGTTGGCTGCTAGCTATTCATACTCCAGCGATTTGACCCAGTTGACATTCCATCTACGTCCTGGAGTGAAATGGACTGATGGTCAGCCTCTCACTAGCTCGGATGTCAAGTTCACCTTTGACCTCATGAAGCAGTATCCCGCTCTTGACCAGAACTCAGTCTGGGCTCTACTCAAAAGTGTGGATGCGCCTGATAGCAGTACTGTAGTATTCTCACTGGTTCACCCACAAAGCACCGCGCTTTTCCGGCTCGGTGACCAGGTATATATCGTGCCAAAACATATCTGGGCAAATATCTCGGGCGATCCGGCAAAGTTTACCAATGACAAAAATCCTATTGGTACAGGTCCCTATAAGCTCACCAGTTATAGTACCGATCTGATTACCTATAAGGTAAACTCAGATTACTGGGGCACAAAGCCACAAGTTCAAACCATACAGGTGCCTTCGATCAAAGACAACACAACAGCTATTACCGAAATGATCCAGGGCAAGCTCGACTGGATGGGTACAGGTTGGAATCCTGACTACAATTCCCTCTATACGTCAAAGGATCCGCAGCACAATAAAACATGGTTTGCCGCGAGTAACACGGTGATGCTGTACCTGAACCTGCAAAAAGCACCTTTTAATAACCTGAATGTTCGTAAAGCAATCAACGCAGCGATTAACCGTAATCAGTTGCCTCAAGGTGTGGCTCAATATGCCGCGGTTGCAAATCCCACCGGTGTAATCATACCTACGCTAAATGCCTGGATTGCGCCGCAGTACCAAAGCATGTCTTTTACCTACAGCGCCAGCCAAGTCGGTAACTACATGCAACAAGCTGGCTTTAAGAAAGGGAGTGATGGCTTCTATCAGAATGCCAGTGGGAAACCATTCACGATGTCTGTTGACGTCGTGAATGGTTGGAGCGACTGGGATCAGGACGTCCAGTTTATCGTAAATGACCTGAATGCGGCTGGCATAAAAGCAACGGTCAATTCAGAAAGCGGTTTCACACCATATTACAATGCCATCACGAGCGGCAATTATGACGCTGCGATTAGTTGGACGAATAGCGGACCTACACCGTACTTTCCTTATCAGGCGTTGTTGAGCAGCGCGAATTCGGCGCCTCCAGGAAAGGCTGTAGTCGGAACAAACTTCGAACGTTGGGACTCAACAACCAGTAATGGCTTTTCCGCCCAGACAGATAAACTCATCGCACAGTATGAGGCCTCCAGTGATAGCAATGCTCAAAAGCAAGCTATCGCCAGCTTAGAGGATATCATGGTGAGTCAGTTGCCAGTTCTTCCGTTGACAGTCAACGTCTATTGGGATGAGTACACAACAAAGAATTGGAAAGGTTGGCCTGACGCAAACAATGCGTATGATGCAGGCGCTCCTTACAATATGCCCGATGCAGCCAACGTCATACTTCATCTGACGCCTGCCTCCTAGTCTGAGTGCGTTCTTCTCGAAATATATCCCTGCATCTCCCACATTCCTGGGAGGTGCAGGGATAGAGAATCCTATTCAAAGGAGTTAAGGAATGCGCTATCTCTTCAGACGTGCGGGCTTCTACCTGATAGCTTTGTGGGCTGCCGTAACCTTTAATTTCATCATCCCGCGCTTGATGCCTGGTGATCCGGCTGAAGCTTACATCGCAAAGCTCCAAACACAACAGATAACTCGTGCGCAAATTGATGCTATTCGCGCAGAATTTGGTGTGAACCCACATGTGCCTATCTGGAAGCAATATCTCGATTATCTAAATGGCATACTGCACGGTAATCTGGGTATCTCAACCTCGCAATTTCCCACGCCTGTAGGAGATATACTCAAGCAAAGCCTTCCCTGGACCATCGGCCTCGTCGGGGCTGCTCTTGTCCTGAGCTTTTTCATCGGTACGCTGATCGGTATATTGATCGCATGGAAGCGTGGTTCATGGTACGATACGGCTGTACCCCCATTGCTAACGTTTCTCTCTGCCATTCCATATTTCTGGATGGCCCTGGGACTGGTTTATATATTTGGCGTTATTTTGAACTGGTTTCCAACTGATAGTGGTTATGATGTCTTCAATGTAAGCCCTGGCTGGAGCATGGATTTCATTGGCAGTGTCGTTCAACATGCTATCCTTCCAGTTATCACTCTTATCATTGGTTCGCTGGCAGGTTGGGTATTGATTATGCGCAATATGATGGTCACGACTCTTTCAGAAGATTACGTTTTAATGGCAGAAGCGAAAGGTTTATCTGAAAGAAGCGTGATGTTTCATTACGCTGCGCGTAACGCGATTTTACCAAGTATTACCAGCTTCTCTATCGCATTGGGCTTGATAGTAAGTGGTGCCTTGCTGACTGAGATCGTCTATAATTATCCCGGTATCGGCTACTCATTATATAAAGGTGTTCAAAGCGATGATTATGCCCTGGTTGAGGGTTGTTTTCTGGTTATCGCTCTTGCAGTGATCTTCGCGAATTTCCTGTTTGAGCTGATCTATGTGTTTCTTGATCCACGTGTACGACACGGAAAGAAGTAGCCTGCAGAACAACCTTGCAAGGGCACTTTCGTGTCTAACTACGTTCAGCAAGGTTGCAAGGAGGCACTCTGCATCATAAAAACAGCGAGGGAATAAACGATGCAAGTAACAAACATAACGAATCAGAAAACTGCTTCCATCACTTTTCTAGGTAGTAAAAAAGATCGTGTAAGTAGTATCTTTCGCGCAATAACGTCTAATCCCAAAATCGCCTTTGGAGTGAGTGTCGTCACTTTTTTTGTACTCATAGCAATAGCAGCGCCACTTCTGACTCCTTATGACCCCAATGCAAGCATAGTGAAAGGCTCACTCCCTCCATCCTGGGCGCATATCTTTGGCACAACCGGTCTGGGTCAGGATATATTTGCGCAGATAGTGTACGGAGCGCGTGTTACTTTAATGGTTGCCTTCGTTGCGGCAATTGGCTCTACGATCTTGCAGGTTGTCATGGGTTTAAGCTCTGCCTACTATGGTGGCATGGTTGATGAAGTGCTCTCTCTGATCATTAACGTTTTCCTGGTCTTACCAGGCCTGCCTCTTACAATTGTGCTCGCCTCTTTAGCAAGTGCCAGCGGCGCTAATAAAAATGAATTTGTGATCGCGCTGGTCCTGCTTTTCACATCCTGGAGCTATGGAGCGCGTGTATTACGCGCGCAAACACTTTCATTGAAAGAGCGTGAGTTCGTGGCAGCAGCTCGTGCAACTGGTGAAAGTTCCTTACTTATTATCTCCTCTGAAATATTGCCCAATGAAGTATCGCTCATTGCTTCTACTTTTGTTGGGACATTTGTATATGCTGTGGGTGCCGAGGTTGCTCTGGAGTTTCTTGGGCTTGGAGATACTTCTCGGCCCAGTTGGGGGGTAATATTATATTGGGCGCAGAATAACGCCGCACTTATAGTTGGAAAATGGTGGCAATTTGTGCCCGCAGGAATATGCATTGCCTTGCTTTGTGCAGGCTTAACATTTATCAATTTTGGGATGGATGAACTGTCGAATCCTCGCTTGCGGGTTGAGCGTCCGCTACGCAGGCATTTGATTTCAAGAAAGAGTAAGGCGGTAGCTTCAAGATGACACCTGTTCAGGTTAACAGCGAGAACAGCGTTGGAGATGTGGAATGTATGGAGACGGGAGAGGGGCACCACGATGAATAGCAATAATCCCGAAATAGCGCGAGAAGTACCTGGTAATACAGCAGTAACCGATGTGTCAAACAGAACTATCGCCAATTTTTCGCAAACGTTTGCGCCTGCTGGAGAAGAGAAGCTTTCAAAAGAACCAATCCTTGAGGCTGTAAATTTAAAGAAAGACTTCCCATTGCGATCTATAAAATTGTTCGGTCCAGCACAGGCTGTACACGCTGTAGAAGATACTTCGCTGGCATTGTACCCTGGGAAAGCAACAGCATTAGTCGGAGAGAGTGGAAGTGGCAAAACAACCGTTGCTCGTTTGCTTGGGCGTCTTCATGAGCCGACAGGAGGTGAGATTCGCTTTCATGGAGAGCCTGTAGGAAATAACCATCAATCGTTACGGGCTTATCGGAGACATGTCCAATACATCTTCCAGGACCCTTTTTCGTCTCTGAACCCCGCACATGGTGTTCGCTATCACCTAGCCCGTTCATTGCGTTTGTATGGATATGCTCACAATGCACATGAAGAACGAGAGCAGATCCTTGCTCTACTTGAGCGCGTGAACCTGACCCCTGCCGACCATTTTATCGATAAATTTCCGCATCAATTGAGCGGGGGGCAGCGCCAGCGCATCGCTATTGCTCGGGTGCTCGCAGTTCGTCCCTCGGTAATCCTGGCTGACGAACCGGTCTCGATGCTAGACGTATCCATTCGCCTGGACGTGCTTAATCTGTTGCTGCGTCTCAAGGAAGAGGATGACCTTGCTTTTCTCTTCATTACCCACGATATCGCCAGCGCTCGCTATTTCGCTGAGGAGACACTGGTAATGTATGCAGGTCAGATGGTTGAAGGGGGACCAACGGAAGAAGTGATCCAGCATCCTCGCCATCCCTATTCGCAATTGCTGCTCTCGGCAGCGCCTGATCCTGATACAATGGGGCATAAAAAGGCTACGAATGATGCCTTCGATAAGAGAACTGGCACAAAAGCGCAGGCGAATATGGGAGATGCAACTCCCAGTGGACGAGGAGAGCCGCCGAGTCTGATCAATCCTCCAGGTGGGTGCCGTTTTCATCCACGCTGCCCACATGCTATGCCTGTATGCAGGCAATACCGTCCTGAGCGTACCAATCTGGGCAATGGCCACTGGACGCACTGTTTCCTCTACAGCAAGCGAGAGGAGGTGTCCAGAGCATCATCCACGTAGGGACGGGGGAGGTGTTGAGGTGCGCGGGACGCTTGCGTCGTCCGAGCAAAGGCTTGCGTCGCCCAATCGGCATCTATCGATATCTGTAGGGGCGAGGGTGGATGACGTGGGGTTGGGTGGGCCTTGATGGTCGCCCATGGGTGGGGTATGTGACCCATTCATCGATGAACCAACGTCTTGAGGCGATCCATAGTGCGGGCGACCATCAAGGCCCACCCCGTTCGCCCACCCACCCTCGCCCCTACGCGAACAACAAACATGAGGTTTGTATCTCGCACATTCTGACTAGCTTATACTCAAATTTCACATTGTCGACAGGCCACACAAGAGGAGCCTGATAGAGGAGGCCTAATGAGCATAAACGACGATACACGATCAATATCAAGTCCCGCAACAAGTCCGCAGCCATCGGAGTTGACT
>Ga0137364_10001559_pt1 | contig 10897 bp, 8 predicted proteins | sample SagtaG_10_FD_104798 | JGI IMG/M metagenome (GOLD analysis project Ga0137364, IMG submission 104798) | Vadose zone soil microbial communities from Sagehorn Ranch, Mendocino, California, USA - Sage1_L_20_16 metaG | ecosystem: Environmental > Terrestrial > Soil > Vadose zone | place: USA... | reverse complement strand
TGCCGAAGGATGGCTAAACCTTCCCCGTGGGGGACTTTCACCTCCTATTCTTTGCCAGCTTTCCTGGCGCACGCACTCCGAGTTGGGTCAAACTGAGAACTCAGTGCGAGCAGATCCTTTTCCGCTTTGCCCTCGAACACGGACATTACTCAATGCAGTCGGTAGTTCGCTTTCGTGCCACTTCCGGACTCATGCATCGCAGCAAATTGCGTCCTCTTCAATCACCTCGTCGGCGTTGGTGAGCAACAGGCGCCTCGGATGGACTTCCAATTGCTCCGCAGGGCGCTGCAACGTCTCCGATGGCGACTCCCCGAACAGTGCGCGATAGGCGACCGAAAAGCGGCCGAGCTCCGAAAACCCTTGATCAGCGACAATGCGAGTGACGGTTGACTTCGACGGATCCGAGCGCAGCAATGCGCGATGCGCGAGGTGCATTCGGCGCAGGGTGAGAAAACGGATCGGCCCCATGCCGAGATGCTCTTCGCAGGAGGCGCGAAGGGTTCGCTCCGCGACGCCGATCGCTGCGCAAATTTCGGTGAGATAAAGCGGTCGGTCAGGATTTGCCTCCAAAAATTCCTCAAACCGCGCAACGATGGTGTCGTGACGACGGCAGCCAGCGGTCGACCCTACGCCGGCGCCTTCGGCGAGGCACCTCACCATGACATGAATAAGCTCATTCTCTAACGCCCGACGCACTGCCGGAAGCTCCAGAATATCCGGAGCATCGTGCGCAAGCTGCCCGACGCTCTTGTGCAGTTTCAGTAGTCGGAGCATCAGGGCAGAATCCGGGCGAATAATTCGTTCGTGCGACGTCTCCGGCAACTCACGACCGACTATTGTTTTAACAGCAGCATCCAGGTCATCATTCGGAAGAGACATCGCGCCGTAATGAAAGTTAGCGCCAGATCGTTGATGTGCGACGTCGGACCTGTTCACGACGATGTCGCCGGGCCAGACTTCAAAGCCGCAATGCCGGAGTGGTGCCGAGTTGGGTTCGGTAAGAAAGCCAATCGATTTACGACCGCGCTTGAGCGCGATGGTATTTACCTCCGGCAGCGATATACGAATTCGATGTATCAAAAGCCTGTTTATGCCGATTTGTGTAACCTCAGCATGAAAACTTCCGTTTGCTGTGGGAAATAGCTCGACATCAGCAGTTTGAAAAACCGTCTGGCAAGCCGACGGATCGGTAAAGCTAGAAACTCTACTCCACGCCACTTCTGTTCTCCCTCCAAAAAAACAAAAAATACAATTTGGTCGGGCAGCAAGTATGACAGCAACGATTCTTCGGACCGCAAATGCGGCGTAGCCAATGATGGCAGCGATCCTGGTTGTATCCTAGTCACGCAATTACCTTTGATCAATGTACTTATTTTTACGTGCGGCGATATTGCCAGCGACGTTCGGTGGCATTTTCATTCTTGGCATGCCAGCGCTTTCAAATTTAGTGGCACCTCGGCGACGATCGGAGCGGACAACTGTCAGTGAATGAGGCGGGTCGAACTTGGATCGTCCTCTGCATGTCCATAGAGCGGTTGTCGCCCATCGCCCGGTCGCTACCGCACCAACGGAGATGCTGTTGCGACCCGCATCTGCCATTGTAAACGGGGTACACATCTGTCGGTAAGTGTGCCGTCGCATTGATCAGTTGAACGCCGGGTGCACATCGGGGGCGCAGCTCCGGGAGTTTTTGCGTCGCAGCCAAGCGCTCTCTTCGGAGCGTACCAAGCTTAAGACTCGAAATGAGCAAATTCCTGCCTACGGTTCGGGCGCTTAAGGCCAGTTGATGGTAACCAACGCGGGACGGCTTCGCCGTTTGTGAAAAGCTGGCACTCTGCGGAGCGCGCCTCAAACACTCGGACGTCGAAGACCGCTTCGGGCCAGGAACGGACTCATGCAGCGCAGCAAAAGGAATCACTATTCGATCAGGGTAGGATAGGAAGCATGGAGCAAATGAAAGCGCGCATCCCCTCATGGCGCGCGGCTATCCAACTATTCATCAATTCAATCACCACTCAGGAGGCCGGACCGTCGGACCGATATCATCAGGGCCTGGCAGGCCTGGAGCCGGCGGTTGCTGCTCGTTAGCGGGCGGAAGCAAATTGCCCCAGTCCGTGCGCGCGCGCATCTGCTCGAGAGTTGCAGCAGTCACGAAGTTACTGTCTTGCCGTATCTGCCATCCCCCGCCGAGCGCCCGAAACGCCGCAGTGAGGCCGAGCGGAACATTGGCCGAGGCACCAGCCAGGCTGCTCTGCGCCTGAAACAGGTTCTGCTCCGCGGTCAGCACGGTGGTAAATGACGTCGCCCCTTGCTCGTACTGCTCCAACGCAACTCTGAGGGCATCATTTGCCGCCTGGACACTGCGACGCAGGAACTCAGCCTGGTTTCGCGATTGCAGATACGTCGCCAGACCGTTGTCCACTTCCTGCTGAGCACTCAACACTGTGTTTTGGTAGTCGACCAGCAATTGTTGGAGCTTGGCATCCTGCAAACGAACGTTGTTGGTGATCTGTCCATAGTTCAAGATATTCCATTGGAAGGAGGGACCGGCGGCATAGGCCACGCCCTTCGAGCTGACGACCTGGCCGAGGTTATGGCCGTTGGCCGTGCTGGCAGCACCGCCGAACGTGCCCGTGATGCTGATTGCCGGATAGAGTTGCGTCTTAGCAACTCCGATCTGTGCGCTCTGTGCCAACGCAGCAAGTTCAGCGGCACGGACGTCTGGTCTGCGCCGCAACAGATCCGCCGGGATACCGACAATGATCGTGCGGGGCGGTGATGGTATCCGGCCCACCGACCGGGAGAGCAACATCCCCAGCGACTGGGGTGGCACACCGAGCAGCACGCAAAGCGCGTTCTGTCCTTGCTGCAATTGTATGGTCAGTTGGGGTATCGCCGCCCGGGTCTGCTCGAGAACGTTTGTGGCCTGGAAAACGTCAAGCTCCGAGGTGCCGCCGCCCTGGAATTTCGCCTTCGCGATACTTAGCGCCTGCTCCTGCCTTCGGACATTGGCTCGCGCAATGGCGATCAACTGCTCGGTCGTGCGGATGCCGATATAGGTCGCCGTTACATCACCTAGAAGCGACACCAGAACGCCGTCATAGGACGCGATCGACGCCAGATAAGCGCCATCGGCGGATTCGACCCCGCGGCGAAACTTGCCCCAGAAATCCAGTTCCCAGGCCGCTTGCGCGGCCAGGGCATCGGTCCAGAACAACTGAGGCGTCGCATTTGGGCCCGCCAGAGGCGTGGCAGCGCTGGTCCGATTGTAGATGATCGACCCCGTTCCTTGCTGCACCTGCGGATAAGTTACGCCAATGGCGATTCCCAACACCGCACGTGCCTGCAGCACGCGGGTCCCCGCACTGGACCGAACGACTGTTGGCGCCGCGGAATTGATCGGCGAGCGGAGCAGGCGGTGCTACGAAATCCGGGCCGACAGTACAGGCTGTCGTTGGCAGAAGAAATGCCGCCGCAAGTACCCAGTGAATTACCCGGCCAAAAGCAGCAGCGGGCTCGCTTGGCCAAACCAATGGCGCTCGATCCTGCTCTAACACAACCTTGCCCCTAACCCCTTGCCAACGGATCCGATCAATGCAGTTGCGCGACCCATTCGTTTTAACCGATCACGCAAACGGTTTACGATTTTTCCACCGAGGGCATGACGTACAACAGCCATTTCTTCATCCGGATCGCGACCTTCGAGATGACATGCGTGGCCTTGCCCTTGTTCGTGTAAATAACAGCCGATCCACCTGAGCCGAGAGACAGCTTCCGGGCCACGGCGTCATCGCTAAATTGATTGGTACGGCATAGAGTCCATCCGATCCGATCTTGGCCGCATTGGGGATCGTACCACTCGTTGTAAACTGGCCGCCCCCCCGTTGCGGAAATCACATAATCCACTTTTCCCAGGAAAAGGCGGCCCGGGTATGGGTTGAGAACCATCTCCACATCGTTGCCTGGTTCGACATTGGAGAGCCAGTTTTGCGGGAAAACCGCAGCGACGGCGGTATCCGACACATTGACGAAGGTGCCGGCCGCAGCTAGCGGCACGGGTACCAGCATGGTTCCGACCTGCACTTGCCAGTTCACCACATAGCCGTCGCCCGGCGCCACCATCTTGCACTGGGCGAGGTTGAATCGTGCGTCCTCCAGTTGAGCTTCGAGCGCAGGAACGTTGCTCTGGGCCACCTGCACGGCGGTGGCGGCCTGTAGCGCGGAGGCATGCGCTTGCGTGACGGCGGCTTCGGCCTGTTGTACGGCGGCGTCCGCTTCCTGGCGTTCCTGGGTCGCCTTGGCCACGTTGAGCACGCTGATCGCCGCCTTGTCCGCGCGTTGAATGTTGAGGGCGATCTGTTCCTGGGTTTTCGCCAACTCGTCTGCCGCCTTCGCCTTGGCGAGATTGGCCTGCGCATTCGGCACGGCCGCATTTGCCGTTGCGACGCCGGCTTCGGCTTGTTTGACGTTTGCCTTCGACGCAGCCAATTGCGCCTCGACCTGGTTCACCGTGTACTGATACGGCGCCGGGTCAATCTCCAGGAGCAGCTCGCCTTTCTTCATTGGTTGAAGCGCCTGGGCGTAAATCGTCTTGACCTGCCCTTTCACATAAGGGACGAGCTGAACCACGTACTGGCTCGTCACCATTTTGTCCGTGATCGGTGCCGACTGCGTCCAGACCACCACGACCCCTCCGATCATAAACACGCCAACGAGGATCATGGACGCGATCAGGTAGGCCGTGGGCTTGATGTGCATGAACTTGAACAGCACAAGCACGACGGCAACATAGACAATGACCAGGAATGCGATCATGACCGGATTTCCTCGTCGCCTGCGGATCTGGTCCCGAACGGCGTCGTGAACGCCCAAATGAACGCGATCGGCCAAAGCAACCCACCCGTCGCAATTCCGACCCAGCTCATGACATTGATAGCGGCAGCTTGCGGATGCTGCCATTTGTGCGCGAGCTGACCTGGCAGCTTGCCCAAATTGACGACGATAATCACACCCACAAAGATAAGGACAGCGAACACAAGAAAAACGAATGCGTCCAATACGCCAAATCCGGATTCCACTGCTATCACTCCCAAGAACTTTCGAGCCGACGCAGCGCACAGAATACGTCAAGTCATCGCTTCGGCGTGCTTCCGAGATTGCTGACTCTGCCTTATCCGCCTCTCCCTACTGAGCATCAAACGTTACCAAACGCCTGCCGCCTCGAATAGATATGCCGGATCTGTGCACTCAGTCGCTATGCAAAATCGGCAACAAAGCTGCCACAGACAGCATTTCCTTAGAGAAACATGGCATACCCATGCCGGCTGCTAGACCAGGGCGCCATGCCGAACCAGAACAGTTCGGCATGATGCCGAGCGTGCCGCACGGAATGCCTGCGATGGAGCTACCGCTGGCACTGGATTTCAGGAATGCTGCATCGCCGGAGCCGTAGACAAGCCAATTGTTCAGGGCTACGCCGGCGCGCGCCCTGAAGGTACTTACCGCACTCGTGTTGGTCGCGACGGCGAGTGTAATGGGTGATGGAATACCTGCGATGGTAGGAATCGTCGTGGCATTACCCTTGATATTAGTCCGGTCCAAATCCCCCTCATGGCCCGGCACGACGTAGCTTTGTTGGATCTGCGCACCGGGCGTTCCGCCGATCATACCCCCGTTGATGTTGAAGTTAGCACGGTCGAAACGGCTCAAGAGCAGATCGAGCAGATCTTGCTGGCCGCAGCGGTCCGGAACGCCCGCTCAACCGATCAATCGCCCAATATCCTGTAGATATTTTTCTTAACCAGCTTTACTTTCTCAGGCTATCGCGCAGCTGTTCGATAAGGGCTATCACGGTACGATCATTTGGTGCAACGCGAGCAAGCTGTTCAGCGTATTCGAGCGCTACACCAATGTCTCCGGAATCTCGATTGAAAGTTATCAAAGCGAGCAAGGTATAACGATCGTCCGGATGCCGAGCCAAATTTTCCATCAGGACTTTTATGGATTCCTCAACGCGGCCAGAGGTATGCAGTGCGACCGCGTAGACATAGGCGTATCGAAGACGGTCTGGTTCAAGTTCGGTCGCAACACGAAACTCGGAGAGCGCCTCATCGGGTCGCTTCTGCCTGGTCAGCGTCAGTCCGAGAGTGTGGCGCAATCCCGCGTCTTGAGGTGAGGATGCGATCGCCGTGCGGAGCACGTTTTCTGCATCGCCATCGCGTCCAAGCTGCCGATAGAGATCGGCTAAATTGATCGCCGCGGGCGCATATTGAGGACTGAGCCGCAAGCCGGCCTTGTATTCGCTCTCGGCATCAGCAACGAGCCCACGACGAGCGTAAAAATTTCCGAGTGTGGACCGAGCCTCCGGCCGATCGGCGTTGAGACGCTGCGCGGCAACGAGCTCCGCCGCGGCGCGCTCGAAAGCTTCGCGGTCGGCGGCCGGTTGGTTCGCGGTCGAAACCCCGGCTAGCAGAGACACCGCCCTGATGCGGACGCCGCGACTGGAGTCGGACAGAAGCGATGAGACGAGAGGCCAAACCCGGTTGCTCGCGACGCCTTCGAGCATATCTAGCGCCGCGATTCTTACCATGGGATCCCGATCAGAGATGCCCTTCCGCGCCAATTCGATATTGGCCGGCGACACGCGCGAGCTCAGCTCGGTCAGAGCGCTCGCCCGCGCGATCGCAGGCGTAGCCGGATTTGCAGCGACCGTTGCAAGAAGCGCGGCGGCATCGGCACGGTCAGTCCAAGAGGCATGGAACGCCTCGGCGTAGTTCTGAAGACCCTTTCGGTTCGGCCCATGCCATTGCTCGATCGTTGAAGCCGCCCATTCCGGCGATTTGTCGGTATGGCAACCGTTGCATGCATTGGGCGTTCCCAGCTTTGTCGAGAGATCTGGTCGAGGAACTCGAAGGCTATGGTCGTGCCGTTGATCGATCTCCATATAGGTGCTGACCGGCATATGGCATGACGCACAGCTAACGGCCGGATCTGCCTTTTCGTGGTGATGGTGGCTGGCAACCTCGTATTTGTCCTGGGCGTGACATTGCAAGCATACTCCGTCGCCTGTGACACGCAGCTTCGCGGCGTGCGGCTCGTGACAATCGCTACAGGTGACCCCCGCCGCGAACATCTTGCTCTGCTTGAACGAGCCGTAATTGTAGACCTCGTCGCGCATCTGCCCATCCGCATGGTAGAGCCCGCGAGCAAGGGTTGAGACCACGTGTGTGTCGGACAGCGATTGACCCGGTATCCAGTCTTCGGAAAATTCGCTGCGCCGGGCGTGGCAGAGACCACAGGTCTCGACCTCCCTGCGCACCACGGCGGGCGCGATGCTGCGCTGTGGATTGCCCGTTCTCGGGTCGGGCAGCCAGGTGATGCCGCTGCGCTCGTTCAAGAAAACAGCGAGACCCTTGATCGGATCCTCGCTCTTTCCGAATCGCCACCAACGCTGCTGGTCGTGCGCCCAGCTGACGTGACGAGAACCCTTGCCGTGGCAGGCCTCGCAGCCGACGCTTATTTCCGCCCATGTGGTACCAAACCGGTCGTTGGCTGCATCGTAGTTCTTTTGCACGCCGGTCGAATGGCACTCGGCGCACATGAAATTCCAGTTTTGATTGAGCTTGGTCCAGTGCAGAACGTCATCGTGCTTGATGTCCTCTTTGGGATAGAGATGAAACCAGCGCTGGCCGCCTTTTTCCTTTGGACGGCTGTCCCAGGCGATTGAAAGGGCTTGCAGTCGACCATCGGGAAATTCGACGAGATATTGCTGCAGGGGATCAATGCCGAATGTGTATTTAATCTCGAAAACAGCAAGTTTGCCGTCGGGACCATCAGTCTCAACGACGAATTTTCCATCCCTCTTGAAAAAGCGGGAATGTACGCCGTAATAATCGAAGCTTGTATCTTCAAAATTCCCGAGCACGGTAGCGGCGGTCGCGTGCTGCATGGCATGCTTGTGTTGAGAAGACCTCCACAAATCTGCTTCGGGGCGGTGGCAATTTGCGCAGGCTTCACTGCCGACGAATGTTGCTGGAACAACAACGTCGGAACCAAGTCTCCCGAAAGGAGTGTTGTATCCACCGCTGAGAAAGAGTGGAAACGTCAGACTGCCCATTGAGATGATCGCAATCGCGGCCAACGTCCAAAGTGCAGCTCCGGATCTCCACCATCGGCTGCTATGGCCACGATCAAGAGGGGGCTCGCGCGCGGACGCGGCTCGCCTCGCTCCGACGGCGGACTTCGAGAGCCCTTTGCCTGATTTGCGTTCGTCGCGTGCCAAGGTTCTCGACCAAAATAGCCTTCACGGCATCGGGGCTGCGGCAGAGTTCGCAGGAAACTTAAAGGCGGGCGGCCTGTACACAAGCTGCCCGCCGTTGAGATTATCTCTATTACTGGCCAGTGCCTTTGCTCGCCGCTTCCGCCTGCTCCATTCTTTTCGTCATCTCCGCCTTGACTGCGTCGAGATTGAAGCTCGCGCCCCGCTGCATCGGCGGGTAGTCAAGGAAGGTCTTGAGTTCCTTGCCCACTACCTGCTGGACGAACACGAAACGCCAGAATTGGTATTTGAACCAATCGAAGTATTGCTGCCCACCTTCTTTCGTCCCGTTGTTTGGCCAGCCAGTGCGCTCGAACGGATCCAAGCGCAGGTTAGTGATATAAGGCACGTCAGGCTTGGTCTTTTCGCCCAACCAGCCAGCGGGCTGGTCGATGAAGCGGAACTTGTAGTCGTCAATGCGCACCGCGCCGATTGTACTTTCACCGAGGTAGAAAATTTCATGACGCGCGGACGGGCCTTTGCCGGTGATCGCGGCCATCTGGTTGTAGCCATCCAGATGATTCTTGTAAGTCCGGTCACCGATCTTCTTCCCCACCAGCAATTCATCGACAATGTTCGAGTTTCCTGCCGCGGCCACGAAGGTTGGCAACCAGTCCAGGCCGGAGAAAATTCCGTTCTGCACTGAGTCCGCCGGCACCTTGCCAGGCCAGCGAATAATTGCTGGCACGCGGAAGCCGCCCTCGAGGACTGTCCCCTTGGACTGCGCAAACGGCGTCTGACCGCCATCGGGCCAGGTAAAGACCTCGGTGCCATTGTCGGTGGTGAAGACGACGATGGTGTTGTCGTCCACGCCGATGTCCTTGAGCTTCTTCATCACCAAACCGACGTCGTCATCGAGTTGGGCCATGCCGGCTTCCTCTTCCGACCAGCCATTCTCCGAGTTGCGCAGCGCTTCATACCTCGGGGAGAGATGGGTGACGATATGCATGCGCGTGGGATTGAGCCAAACAAAGAACGGCTTGTTGTCGGCCTTGGCCTTGTCGATGAACTTAAGCGCGAGATCTCGGATCTCATCGTCAACAGTTTCCATCCGCTTGGGATAGAGTGTTCCGGCATCCTCGATCCTCTGCATGCCTACCTTGCCCCAACGCGGCATCTCCGTTGGATCATCCTTGTCGGTGGCCCAGCTATGAACCATGTTGCGCGGGCCGACGACATTCAGCAAGTCCTGCGGATAGTTGGGATGTGCAGGGTCCTCCATCGCATCGAGGTGATACAGATAACCGAAGAATTCATCGAAGCCGTGGACGGTCGGCAGGAACTCATTCTTGTCGCCAAGATGATTCTTGCCGAACTGGCCGGTGGCATAGCCCATCGATTTCAACACAGTCGCGATAGTCACCGCCTCGGCCGGCAGGCCGGTAGGCGCGCCAGCCTGGCCGACAGTGGTCATGCCGGTGCGGATTGGTAGCTGCCCGGTGACGAAGTTCGCGCGACCCGCCGTGCAACTTGCCTCGGCATAGTAGTCCGTGAACAACATGCCCTCCTTGGCAATCCTGTCGAGATTGGGCGTCCGTCCTGCCATCATGCCGCGGTGATAGGCTCCGATATTCCACATGCCGACGTCGTCACCCATAATGACGACGAAGTTTGGTCTTTGCTGTTGTTGCGCGGACGCCGGCATATTCGCCACTGTCGCTGCGGTACACAACACGGCAAGAGCGACCCAGATTTTTCTGAATATGCTCATGGTTTGTTTCCTCGATCTCGGCTGCAGGAGTCGGGCCGCAGCCTTCGCCCATGTGCGCAATGAATTCGATGAAAGCCATCTTCGCCGCGCGCGAACTGCGTATTAGCTGCAGCGCACCGAACGACCGAGCGGAGGCCGGCGCGCAACATCCTTAAGCGGATCGCTGGTGAGAGGTTGGTCCAACCACCCTGCACGCGCTATGCAATTTCGGCATATTCAGGCTTTCGCGTTGGCGGTCCGCTGTGCAACTATGGCGTACGCCGCGGCGTAGACTGGGTGTCTTTGTGCTCGCGGGCGCCAAAATGTGGCGCCTGCGACAGGTAAAAGTCGTCTTGGACGTCTAGTCGCCCGCGTGACTCATTCCTGCCTTTTTAACCTGCTCCAGAATCCCACTGAGGTTGTAGCTTTCCGGCGCTTGCAGTGGAGGGTATTTTTCGTAAGACAGAAGGTGTTCGGTCCACAGTTGCTGGCCGATAGGCAGCATGTTCCAGTCGTATTGGAATGCTGTCATTGGGGCGCCGAGCGTGCCGCCGATGCTCATCGCCGATTTCTGATCGATGCCTACCGCTTGCTCAAACGGATCACGTTTGATGTTCTGGACCAAGGTAAAGTGGAACGGAACGAGGGGTAGGATCCAGCCAGCCGGTCCGGGCTGCGACATGGTGTAGTACATCTTCCAGTTCTTGTAGCGAACCGCCGACGGCGTCGCGCCTGAGAAATAGAAGAAGTGGTCACGCGCCGATTTTTCCGAACTACCTTCGAGGTAATCGCGTTGGTCGAAGCCGTCGAGCGTGGTCTTCACGATGCCGGGATACCGGCCAGCTTCGATCTGGTTCTTCAAATCGCTACCCTTAGGCCCACCGGCGATG
>Ga0137364_10001558_pt1 | contig 10898 bp, 9 predicted proteins | sample SagtaG_10_FD_104798 | JGI IMG/M metagenome (GOLD analysis project Ga0137364, IMG submission 104798) | Vadose zone soil microbial communities from Sagehorn Ranch, Mendocino, California, USA - Sage1_L_20_16 metaG | ecosystem: Environmental > Terrestrial > Soil > Vadose zone | place: USA... | reverse complement strand
GACCTCGCGGGCGAAGCCGACCTCATGGGTGACGACGATCATCGTCATGCCCTCGCCCGCGAGCTGGCGCATCACGTCGAGGACCTCCTTGACGAGCTCGGGGTCGAGTGCGCTCGTCACCTCGTCGAACAGCATCAGCTTCGGCTCCATGGCCATCGCGCGCGCGATCGCGACGCGCTGCTGCTGCCCGCCCGAGAGGCGGTTGGGGTACTCGTCGATCTTGTCCTCGAGGCCGACCCGCGCAAGGAGTTCCCGACCGCGCTCCGTCGCCTTCGCCTTCGGAACCTTCTTCACCCGGATCGGGGCCTCGGTCACGTTCTCGATCGCGGTCATATGAGGGAAGAGGTTGAACCGCTGGAAGACCATCCCGATCTGCGCCCGCGACGTAGCAATTTCCGAGTCCCGAAGCTCGTAGAGCTTGTTGTTCGCAAAGCGGTAGCCGACCAACCCGCCGGCCACCCAGAGGCGGCCGCCATCGATGTTCTCGAGGTGGTTGATGCAGCGCAAGAAGGTCGACTTGCCGGAACCCGACGGTCCCAGCAGGCACATGACCTCGCTCGGGGCCACTTCGAGCGAGATTCCCTTCAGCACCTCGAGCCGGCCGAAGCGCTTGTGCACGCGCTCGGCCTTGACCATCGGCTCGCTCACCGGTGCTCCTCCGGCATTCGCGGAGCCTCGGGCGGCAGCGGGACCTCCGCATGGCGCGGGATGAGCCCGGCGCGGATCCGTTGCAGCAGGGTCGGCGCCTGCTCGCGCGTGCTGCCGCGGCCGTAGTACCGCTCGATGTAGTACTGCCCGACCGACAGCACCGAGGTCGCCACCAGGTACCAGATGCTCGCGACGATCAGCAGCGGGACCTGCTGGTAGGTCCTCGAGTAGATCAACGTGACCACGTAGAGCAGGTCGTTCAAGGCGACGAACGCGACGAGCGAGGTCGTCTTCAGCATCGAGATGGTCTCGTTGCCGGTCGGCGGGATGATCACCCGCATCGCCTGGGGGAGGACGATCCGGCGCATCGTCTGCATGCGCGTCATGCCCAGCGCATGAGCCGCGTCGTGCTGGCCTTCGTCGACAGAGATGATCCCGGCGCGCACGATCTCGGACATGTAGGCGCCCTCGTTCAGTCCCAGCGCGAGCATCGCTGCGACGAACGGGGTGATGAACGTGTTGGCGTCGAGGTGGACGAACGAGGGGCCGAAGGGGACCCCGAGGTCGATCGTCGGATAGACGGCCGCGATGAAGTTCCAGAAGAGGATCTGGACGAGCACCGGCGTGCCTCGGAGCAACCAGATGTAGAACCAGCTCGTGCTCCTCAGCACGGGATTCGGGGACAACCGCATGAGCGCGAGGACGACCCCGAGGATGATTCCGATGCCCATCGACACCGCGGTGAGCTCGAGCGTTAGCACGAGGCCGTTGAGGACCTCGGTGGTGAACAGGTAGTCGCCGACGACGCTCCACTGAAAGCGACTGTTCGTCGCGGCGGAGTGCACCAGCGCCACGACCAGGATCAGGACGATGACGGCCGCGAGCCAACGGCCAGGATGGCGGACCGGAACCGCCCGGATCTCTCCGGCCGGTTCCGCCGCCGTCACTTCATCTGTCGCGCCCAGCGAACCCGCCACGGCGCCGGACTCCTTTGCCTAGCTGACCGGCACGTTGGTCGGGTTGATCTGCGGATTGTTGATCGAGCAGGGACAGCCGCTCGGTCCGGTCTTCACGAGGCCCCAGTATTTGAAGATCTTGTCGTAGGTGCCGTCGGACATCACCTGCTTCACTGCGTCGAGCACCGGCTTTGCAAGGCCGCTGTTCTTCGCCATCGCGATCCCGTACACCGCCTCGCCGTACGGCTTGCCGGTCAGCTTGAACTGGCCGTTCGACTGCGCGACGATGTACGCGGCCGGCGGCGAGTCGGCCATGCCGACATCCGAGCGGCCGCTCGAGATCGCCAGGTTCGCGCCATTCTGATCCGGATAGGTCGTGAGCGAGACCGCGGGCTTGCCGGCGGCCTTGCACTTCTTGCTCTGCGCGGTCGCCTGGTCCGCCTGGATCGTGCCCTTCTCGACGGCGACCTTCTCGCCGCACAGGTCGGCGATCGTCGCGATGTTCGGCCCGCCGCTCGCCTTCACGTAGAACGAGGTGCCGGCGATCGCGTAGCTCACGAAGTCGACCTCCTTCTCCCGCTGCTTCGTAACCGTGAACGACGACATGCCGAGGTCGTACTTGTGCGCCGCGAGGCCCGGGAGGATCGCGTTGAAGGTGACGTTCTTGACGTCGGCGTTCAGACCCATCACCTCTGCGAGCGCCTTCCCGAGGTCGGCATCCATCCCGATCACCGTGTTGCTGTTCGGCTTGATGAACTCGTTCGGCGGGTAGGTGGCGTCGGCCGCGACCGTCAGGGTGCCCTTCGACTTGGTCGAGCTCGGCACCTCGGCGGCGATCTTCTTGTTCACCTGCTCGGTGATGCCGGGCGTGGCGACGAGGTTCGCGGTCCCGCCGCTTGTCGCGCCCCCTCCGCCGCCGCCCCCGCAGCCGGCTCCGATCGCGATCACGCCGGCCGCCGCCATCGCGGCCGCGAAGACCCTCGGACGCATTCCTCTCATCCTCTCCTCCGTCTCCTCTTCGAGCTGAGCCGCAGACCATAACGCTCGGGCGCTACCGGCTGTCAGGGCGTTTACGGGGCGTAACTACACTTTCGATAGCGGTGCTCGAGCCGACGGCGAACAAGCCCTGCGGAGGGCGCTACTCGGACCTCGTCGCGGCGGTCGGGAACACGCCGCTCGTCGGGCTGCCGCGGCTCTCGGCGAAGGAGGGGGTGCGGATCTTCGCCAAGCTCGAGGGACGAAACCCGACCGGCTCGGTCAAGGACCGCGTCGCGAAGTCGATGATCGAGCTCGCCGAGGCCGAGGGCGCGATCGCGCCCGGGCAGACGGTGCTCGAGCCGACGTCGGGCAACACCGGCATCTCTCTGGGGTTGATCTGCGGCCTCAAGCGCTACCCGCTTCGCGTGGTGATGCCTGACAACGTGACCGAGGAGCGGACGCAGCTCCTGCGGATGTTCGGCGCGGAGATCGTCTATTCGGAGGGGGCGAAAGGCTCGAATGGTGCCGTCGAGCTCGCGCTCGAGATCGCGGGTGCGGACTCCTCGGTCTTCATGCCCTACCAGTACGGGAACGAGGCGAACCCGCGCGCGCACTACGACGGGACCGCGGTCGAGATCCTGGACGAGCTCGACGACGTCGCCGCCTTCGTCGCCGGGCTCGGCACCGGCGGCACGCTGATGGGCGTGGGCCGTCGCCTGCGGGAGCACGATCCGGAGACGAAGGTCGTCGCCGCCGAGCCGATGCAGGGCGAGCTCGTGCAGGGCCTCCGCTCGCTGGAGGACGGCTTCATCCCGCCGATCATCGACCTGAGCCTGCTCGACCGCAAGATCATGGTCTCGAACCGCGACGCGATCGTGTGGACGAAGCGGCTGCTCGACGAGGAGGGCCTCTTCGCGGGCGTCTCGACCGGGGCGATCGCGGCGATCGCGGTGCGGATCGCCGCGGAGCTCGACGCCGGCAACGTGGTCTTCATCTCTCCCGACGACGGCTGGAAGTACCTCTCGTCCGGCGTCTACACGAAGCCGGTCTCCGAGCTGGAGGGAATCGACTCCACCGTTTGGTGGTAGTCGCGCTCGACCGCGTGGCCGAGCGCGTGCGGGCGCTCGCCGACCGCTACCGACCGCCCACCTTCGAGCACGTCCCGGACCCGGACGCGGCGCTCTTCCTCTGCGCCGTTGACCACCGGACGGGCTATCGCGCCCGCTACCTGGTGGGCGGACGCGGGCCGTTCGAGGGCAGCGCGCTGATGTGGGAGCTCGGGCTGCGGGCGGCCCGGCGCGAGCGCGGCCTGCTGACGGCAGCGCGGCTGGTGGACGTGAGCGCCGGGCGGGTCGCGGAGATCTTCCGGATCGGCGGCGAGACCGTCGCCGATCCGGAGCGCCGGGCGGCGCTCTGGCGCGATCTCGCCCGCGGGCTCGCCGACCGCTACTCGGGAAGCGCCGCGGCGCTCCTCGCCTTCTGCGAGCGCCGGCTCGGCGGCGGCAGCGGCCTCATCGCGAGGCTGCAGGAGTTCGAGGCGTACGGCGACCCGCTGGCGAAGAAGGCGTTCCTGTTCGCGAAGATCGCGGCGCGCCGCGGCTGGCTCCAGGTCGACGACCCGAGATGCTGGGAGGTGTGCGCCGACAACGTCCTGATGCGGCTCGCGCTTCGATCGGGCCTCGTCGAGCCGGGCCCGCTCGAGGTGGTCCGCGCTGCCACGCGGGTCGCATTCAAGGAGGTGGCGGAGGCCGCCGGGATCAGCCCTCCGGTGCTCGACGACCTGCTGTGGGAGCGCGGCCGCGAGGACCCGCGGCTGCTCGGCGCCGCGGCGGGCGAGCTCGAGGAGCCGCCGCGAGATCCCGCCTCGCACTGGTACTGACCTTGGTGGGCTCTAGGGGTCGCGAAGCCGGATCGGGCCGGCTGCGGCACCGCTGACGAGTTGCCTGGCGACCGGCTGGTCCGAGGCGAGCACCTCGGTCGCGGGGCCGCTGGCGACGATCCGGCCCCTGTGGATGACGGCGAGGCGGTCCGCGAGGCGGCGGGCGGCGGCCATGTCGTGCGTCGTGAGGAGGTACGTGGCGCCGGTCCGCTGCTGGGTTTCGCGCAGCACCTCGCAGAGGAGCGCGAGGCGGACCCCGTCGATGCCGCTGTCGAAGTCGTCGACGATCACGATCCGGGGCTCGAGCGCGAGCGCCCGCGCGATCGCCACCCGCTTCGACATCCCCGACGAGAGCTCGTTCGGCATGTGGCGCGCCCAGTCGGCAAGGCCGACCGTCGCCAGGGCTTCCATCGTCGTCCGGTCGATCCGCTCCTCCGGCCAGCGGGTGCGTTCGCGAAGCGGGAAGGCGACGTTCTCGTAGACGTCGAGCGAGTAGAAGAGGCCGCAGCTGAACGGGAGGACGCCCTGAAGGACGACGCCGATCGAGCGGCGGATCTCGTTCAGCTCCTCCTCGGTGGCCGCCGTGACGCTGCGGCCGTCGACCCAGATGAAGCCGGCACTCGGGTCGATGAGCCCGAGGATGTGCCGGATCGTGACCGACTTTCCGGCGCCGGAGGGCCCGATCAGCACCGTGACCTCGCCCTTCGGGACGACGAGGTCGACGCCGTCGAGCACCCGCTCGCCGCCGAGGTGCTTGACGACGCCGCGGAGCTCGATCGCGGCGGCGGGCTGCGGTTGGGGGTCCATCATCTAAAGCTCCTACAGCGGCACCAGCGGCGGGTTCTTGGCGAAGCCGAAGAACCAGATCGCGAGGGCTACGAGCGCTACGACGAGCGAGGTCACGAGCAGCGGCTCGAGCGGGCCGCCGAGGAACCGCGGTGCGAGGCCGAGCTCCTCGGCCTCCGCCTCGTACCGGGCGAGCACACCGGTGATGCGCAGGTAGAGGCGATTGAGCCGCGCGAGGAAGGCGCCGAAGGCGAGCATCGCCACGATCGTGATCGGCAGCCCGACGACGTATTCCTCACCGCTCGTCCCGACGAGCTTCGATGCGGCGTACAGGCACGCCAGGGGGACCGCGAGCCAGAGGGCGAACGAGCCGACCGCCATCGAGGCGATCAAGAGAAGGGCCGCGACCCGCCTCCAGTGCCCGACCGGCGCCTCTGCCCGTGCCGCCATCTCGCTCGCTGCGGTCAAGGTACCGCCTTCCGCGCTCGGCTGGATCACGTCACGGGCACCCGGACGAGACCTTCACCCGCCACCACCGCATCAGCGCTCCGAGCGGTCCGGCGGCGGGCGCGACGCTGTAGGTGGCACAGCCCGGCTCGCCGAGCTCGGCGGACGTGACCGAGTCCCACTTGCGGCCCGCGGGGTCCGCGACCATCGCATCGAGGCGAGCGCGGGCGCCGCGCTGGCGCTCGCCCGCTCGCACCGCTTCGGCGCGCGCCTCGGCGAGGTGGCGAAGCAGGGCGTCGCGCGTGCGCTCGAGATCCTCGACTCCGGCGACATGGGCGGGCGCGCCGCGACCCGAGGGAGGACTCTCCGGCGCCAGCTCGCGCTGGTACGACGCGAGCTCCCCCTCGAGCCGGGCGATCTGGTCGCGAAGCGTGCGCCGGATCGCCCTCGTGTCGCTTGCCGCGCCCGGATCCGGCTCGGTCGCCGCCGGCTCGGGCTCGGGCGGCAGCCCGGCGTCCTCGAGGCCCGCCGGCACCATCGCGCAGACCATCGTCGTCTCCGCGAGCTCGCGCGGATCGAGTCCCGCCTCTCGCGCCTGGCGGATCGCCTCGGCGGCGATCCTCTCGAGCTGGGGCGCGGGGGCGACGGCGGCGCCGACGAACGTGCCGAGCCCGTGGTGCGTGAACACGGACCCTTCGTCCTCGAGCTTTGCGTAGACCGCGCGCACGGTGTTGACGTTCACGCCTGACCAGTCGGCGAGCGTGCGGACGCTGGGGAGCCGGTCGCCCGGGAGGAGGCGCCCGGTCGCGATCAGCGCCCGGAGCCGCCAGGCGAGCTGGAGGCCGACCGGGACGTCGTCCGAGGGATCCACCCAGAACGGCGTGGCATGCTCAACGACTGCGGCCGACTGTGCCATGAGACCACACAGTAGCGCAGCTGAGCCATTTGCTAGCACAGAACCGAAGGCGTTCGCGGCCGGGTTTCGCGGCGCCGCTCGACGACGCGGGCGAGCCGGAGCCAGAGGTGTCCGGGTTTGCCTCAGTTCCCACTAGTCTTGCGACCGGGCAATGGCGCAATCGCTCGTAGTAGGCGGGAAACGAACGATCCCCGAGAAGGCGCGCAGCGCCGAACGCGCCACCGAATACCGGCGGCGGTTCGCGCATGCGCCGGTGGCGATCGAGACTCGCAACGTCTACAAGCGGTTCCGGATTCCGATGAACCGGATCCTCTCGCTCAAGGAGCGCGCGGCCCATCCGTTCGCCAAATCCGAGTTCCGCGAGATCGACGCCCTCCACGACGTCTCCTTCGACATCCGCGCCGGGGAGTTCTTCGGGATCGTCGGCCGCAACGGGTCGGGGAAGAGCACCCTGCTCAAGATCCTCGCAAGCATCTATAAGGCCGACCGCGGGCGAATCCGCATGCGGGGGCGGCCCGCGCCGTTCATCGAGCTCGGAGTCGGATTCGACCAGGAGCTCGCCGCGCACGAGAACGTCGTGCTGAACGGGGTGATGATGGGGCTGACGCGCAAGGAGGCGCGCCGACGGCTCGACTCGGTGCTCGATTTCGCCGAGCTGCGCGACTTCGCCCACCTGAAGATGAAGAACTACTCCTCGGGGATGCTCGTCCGCCTCGCCTTCTCGGTGATGGTCCACTCGCCCGAGACCGACATCCTGCTCATCGACGAGGTGCTCGCCGTTGGCGACGCCGCCTTCCAGGAGAAGTGCACCGAGACGTTCCGCAGGATGCGGAAGGAGGGCCGGACGGTCGTGCTCGTCACGCACGACATGACCGCCGTGCTCGAGAACTGCGATCGGGCGATGACGATCGACGAGGGGCGGATCACGTTCATCGGCGATCCCGACGAGGCCGCGCGGGACTACCTGCGCCTCAACTTCGAGACGGCGCAGCTCACCCGTGCCGGCGGCGATGGCGCCGTGCCCGACTCGCACGCCCGGATCATCGACGCCTGGCTCGAGGACGAGCACGGGGAGCGCCTGGCGAGCCTCGAGGTGGAGCAACCGATCCGGTTCAACGTCGTCCTCGAAGCCTTCGACGAGTGGATCGAGTCGAAGCTGGGGGTGACCGTGTACACGGTCGGCGGTGTCCAGGTGCTCGGGATGGAGCGACCGCTCGGCAAGCATTGGGTGGTCGCCAAGGGGGACCGAGTGCGGTTCGCGGGCTGCCTCGACAACCCGCTCGCTCCGGGGAGCTACGTCCTCCAGTGCACGGTCAGCCGTCGGCGGTCCGAGGATGCGGTGCGAGCGGTCCAGGCACTCGATGGGTTCGGGTTCATCGTCTACGGAACCGATGCAGTACCGGGAGTGGTGTCGGCGCACGGCGAAACCTGGGCTGTGCACGAGGGCGGGGCAGGCGGATGACGAGCGACGTCGCCGCCCGCCATCGTCTGCCGGTCCCGCCGCAAGCGACCGCGCTGGCCGACGAGGAGCTGCGCGAGCTGCGTGGTCCGTCCGCGCTGGGCGGGGGTGGAAGGCGGTTCCTCGAGCTTCTGTGGCTCGTCGCTTCGACGGACTTCAAGAAGACCTACTACGGCTCCGTGCTCGGCTACGTCTGGTCGCTGGTCCGCCCGCTGATGCTGTTCGGGATCCTCCTGTTCGTCTTCACCCAGATCTTCCACCTCGGCTCGCAGATTCCCCACTACCCGGTCGTGCTGCTCCTCGGGATAGTGATGTTCACCTTCTTCCAGGATGCGACGTTGAACGCGGTGGTGGCAGTGGTGAGCCGCGAGGGGATCGTTCGGAAGACGCAGTTCCCGCGCCTGGTCAGCCCGCTGGCGACGGTGATCACCAAGCTCCTGGACTTCGGGGTGAACATGGTTGCGGTCGTCATCTTCCTGTTCGCCTTCGGCGTTGACCCGATGTGGACGTGGCTGTTCTTCCCGGTGACGGTGCTCTACCTGCTCGTGCTGACGATGGCCGTCTCGATGCTGCTCTCGACGCTGTTCGTGCGCTACCGCGACGTCGGGATCATCTGGGGCGTCATCGCGACGGCGCTCTTCTACGCGACGCCGGTGATCTATCCGCTGCAGCTCGTACCGGTCAAGTTCCAGCACCTCATGCTGCTCAACCCGCTGACGCCGATCTTCGTGCAGACGCGAAGCTGGATCATCGACCGAAGCGCTCCCGGGGCGCTGACTACGGCGGGAGGCTGGCTTCACCTGCTGCCGTCCCTCTCGATCTACGCCGCGATCTGCCTGATCGCGGTCTGGAAGTTCAACCGCGACGCGCCGGGGATCGCCGAGGCCCTCTAGCCCGTTTGGCGTGATGCAGGTAGACCAGACACTGATCGTCGAGGGGGAGTCGCCGGCGCCGGCGGCCCCGGAGGCTGCTCCGGAACGCCGGGTGGTAGCTGTGGTGCTCGAAGCCGCTGACCCGAGCCGGTCCGCCGTCGCGGCCGCGCTCCGCCATCTCGGCGGCGAGCTCGTGCCCGCGATCCCGTCGCCGCAACCCGGTCAGCCACCGAGCGGCAACAAGACGAACGCGCTGGGCGAGCTCAACCACGAGATCCTCGCGGCGGTCGGCTCGTCCCCCGACGACATCCTCCCGATCTCATCCGACCGGCTGCGCGACGGGGGGCTCGCAGAGCTCCGCGAACGCGCGACTCGCCTGCTTGCGTCGGACAGCCTCGAGGACCGTCCCGTGTTGGTGCTGGCGGACCCGCGGCTGTGCCGCCTCGTGCCGTTCTGGGCGGACGTGATCGAGGCGTCGCGGGCCGATGCCCGATTCGCCCTCGTGGTGCGCGACCCCGCGAGCGCGATCGCTTCGCAACGCGGCGGGGCGAGGCTTCCGGACCAGCTCGCGAAGCTCCTGTGGCTTCGCAACGCGATCGACGCCGAGCGCGAAACTCGGGGCCGCGAGCGCTGCCTTGTCGTCCACGAGCGGATTCTGAGCGACTGGCGGCAATGCGTGGGTCGCCTCCGCGAGAGGCTCGCGCTGCCGCTCCCGGCGCCGACCGAGGATGCGCGAGAGAAGGTCGAGGCTCTCGTCGAGCGGCAGGCTCGAGAGGCAGCCGTTCCCCTCGCTGCCGCCGACTCCCCAGAGCTCGATCGGTGGATTCGCCGCGCGCACGACGCGCTGCTCGAGGCTGCCGAGCGCGATCCTGAGTCCGCCCCCGGCGCGACGCTCGACGCGATCGCTCGCGAGCTTGACGATCGCCTGCGCACTGCCGAGCCCGCGTTGCGGGCGCAGCAGGCGCGCTCCCGCACGCTCGAGAACCGCCTGGCGGCCGTCCGGAAGCAATCGCGCCGGCTGCGCCTCGAGCGCGCGCAGCGCCACCAGGCGGCCGCGGCGAGAGAGGCGATGCTGCTCGAGCTCATCGGGTCGACCTCGTGGCGCTTGACGGCCCCGCTTCGGGCGCTGACGCGTACGACTCAACGCCTTCGCCAGCGGCTGTCTCGCGCGCGCCGCTCGAGGGCATTGTCCGGCGGTGACTTCCCCCCCGCCGATGACGCTCGCTATCGGGCGTGGGTGGAGCGCCACGACACCCTCGATGACGCGGCGCGCGCTGGATATCGGGAGCGGCTCGCGAGGACGACCCGCAACCCGCTCATCTCGATCGTCATGGCGACCTACGAGACGCAGGAGGGCCACCTGCGCGCGGCGCTCGATTCGGTGCGAGCCCAGCTCTACCCCAACTGGGAGCTCTGCGTGGCGGACGACGCTTCGCCCTCGCCGCACGTGCGTCGGCTGCTCGACGAGGCCGCAAGGTCCGACGATCGGATAAAGGTCTCCTACCGGGAGCGCAACGGGCACATCTCGGCAGCGTCCAACACGGCCCTGGCGCTCGCCTCCGGTGAGTTCGTCGCCTTCCTCGATCACGACGACCTGCTGGCGGAGCACGCGCTGGCAGAGGTGGCGCTCGAGCTCGACCGCCATCCCGATGCCGAGTTCCTCTACAGCGACGAGGACCGGCTCGATACGCGCGCCCGTCGCTGCGAGCCCTACTTCAAGCCCGACTGGAATCCGGAGCTGCTCCAGGGGAACAACTACCTGTGCCATCTCGCGGTCGCCAGGCGCGCGCTCGTGGAGCGGGTGGGCGGCTTTCGAGAGGGCTTCGAGGGCAGCCAGGAATACGACCTCTTCCTGCGGATCATCCGGCAGGTCGGGGGCCCCCGGCGCATCCGGCACATAGCCCGCGTCCTCTACCACTGGCGAAAGGCCCCCGGCTCGACCGCCGCGCTCGTGACT
>Ga0137364_10001557_pt1 | contig 10902 bp, 11 predicted proteins | sample SagtaG_10_FD_104798 | JGI IMG/M metagenome (GOLD analysis project Ga0137364, IMG submission 104798) | Vadose zone soil microbial communities from Sagehorn Ranch, Mendocino, California, USA - Sage1_L_20_16 metaG | ecosystem: Environmental > Terrestrial > Soil > Vadose zone | place: USA... | reverse complement strand
CCCGGGTGATTGAACACTTCTGCCCGTCCGAAATCTTCGGTTCGGGTAAAACCTACTTCTTGCCGGATGCCGCTTTGGCGATTCCGCTGACTTTCACCAGGATTTCCTCCTCACGGAGGATCAAATACTCCTGGTCATCGATGTTGATGTCGTTGCCGGTGTATTTGCCGAACAAGATCCGGTCACCCACCTTCACATCGAGTGCGATGCGATGGCCTTTTTCAATCTTGCCCGCTCCGATGGCCATTACTTCGCCCTCGTGAGGTTTTTCTTTCGCCGTATCTGGAATAATGATCCCGCCCTTCGCAGTTTCTTTCTCTTCTAGCCTGCGTACGAGGACACGGTCATGTAACGGGGTGATATTTATACTCATTTGTATAACCTCCGCATAATCCATTTCGCTGACACGCACAAAGATGACTTTTTACAATCGACTGCGACAACTACGGGCGAAAACTCTTCTGATTCTTCTGCCGCGCCGCTTCCAGGTCGTTCGCCTGCTTTTTCTGGCGCTCGGCTTCCCGTTTCGGGCCCTCCTGCTCGTCAAGTTTCACGGCTTCCGCAATGGCGACGTCGGCTTGTGCATTGGTCCGTTTCGAAGAGACGACCAGCCCCAAGATATCGTTGAAAGAGGAGCGGACTAGGTTGACGGAATATTGCGCATCCTCCCAAGACGCGACGGGCTTTTGCTTTGTTCCGTATCCCGCGTTTGTCGCTGAATCGATCTCGGGTGCTACAATTGTGGCCTGTCCGTATTTCGCCGAAATGGACTTCACCATGTCCTCCTCGGTGAGCCCTTCCATGGAACGCGAATCGTAACTCACAGAAATCTTGTAGAGCTCGTCATTGTAGAAAGAGAAGAGAATCTGTTCGACGCTGTCCGACCGGAGGGGAGTCCCAGGGACGTTCGGGGGCCACCAAGTCAGCTCCTGAATTAGCGCCGGACGGTTATGAATCATCTTCACATCATCAATCTTTTGGTTAGTGCGCTCCAGCAATTTGGTTAGGTTCATTCCTAGGGTAAAGTGCCGATACTTGGAAAGATCCTGTGCACGGAGCAATGGTGCCGAAAGTAGCAGGGCAACAAGACAAATAATCGAACTGCGCAGCGGTTTCATTTTCATATCTCCCATCAATTCCTAAAAACTTGAAATTAGGATCAGTCCCTGTACACGAACGTCCGCGTGCTGGATCCTTAGGACCTACGGGCGTAAATCCTTCTGCCGTTCGCGTAAGCGGCGAGCATAGTCAGAAGCACCGCGCCAGCCATGGCAACCAGCGCCGTGATGATCGTTCCACCGTAGCCGCCGAGATCCGCGGAGCGCGTCAGAAATCCGCCTACTACAGCGCCACCAGCACCCATGAGGATGTCCATGAACGGACCATAGCCATTACCCTGAAAAACTCTTCCGGCCCCCCAGCCAACGACCGCCCCAATGACAATCCACGCAAACAAATACATACATTCCTCCCTTGATCGAATCTTCTAACTTCTTTGCTGCGAGTGACTGATCACGTCTCTTCTTGTAAGACGCTTTCTTGCATCGGTTCGCAAATTCACACAGCGGCGAGCAATGAAGGTTGGTCCGGAGCACGGCCCTTCATTCCGTACAACTCACGATCTGCTTTTTGCAGCAGCGCTTCAATCGTTTCGCCATCCCGGGGATAGACAGCTACGCCGATGCTCGCGGAAAGTGTCGGTTGCTCACTGTCCTTTGCTAACAGGTCGCGGATGCGCGAGGCAACAAACGTCGCAGCACTGGCGGCTGTCTCGGGCAGGATGACGGCAAACTCATCGCCGCCGTATCGTGCGGCTGTATCAATAGCTCGGCAGGACAGGCTGAGGATGTCACCGAGCCGACACAGTGCCCGGCTGCCTACCAGGTGGCCGTAACGGTCGTTGATCTTCTTCAACTGATCCAGGTCGAGCAGTAGAATGGCAAACGGCCGTCCGGTGCGCCCCGTGCGTTTGATCTCTAGGTCGAGCGCTTCAACGAATCGCCGATAGTTACCCAAACCAGTGAGCGGGTCAGTCACAGCGAGAAGTTGTACTCTCTCTTCTGCGTGTTTGCGCTCAGTCAGGTCGAAAGCAGAAACCAGACTGGCCAGCATTCCATCAAATTCAACCATCGTTGTACTGATATCGAGCCACGGCCTGTCGCCATTCTTCCTAAGAATCGTGATCTCATACTGCTCGGCGTCCCCTTGTCGCACGCCCCCTCGGCTTAAGACCAGTTCTCGACAATCAGGATGGACTAGATCCCAGAAGCTCATGGACAAGAGGTCCTCTCGGACATATCCGGTAATAGTCTCGGCGGCATGATTTACATAGTGAAGACGCTTGCCGTGGCTAATGAATATTCCATTGGCAATCGCTCCAGTTAGGGTGCGGAAGTCTGCTTCTACACTAGAAGGTCCGCACGCAACCGCGTCCTTGGTCCGTTCCATAATTTTGGTAAGCATCGGAAATATCGCTGCTTTTGCGTTCCCCCCTGCAGGACAACTTGAGGGGCGGACTTGGTCCGCCCCTGGTAACGAAGAGACCTGGCGGCCTCAGACTGCTACAGCGGCGGCGATCTTGTGGAACGTCGAGTTGACCACGTTAAAGGTTTCTACTTGCGCTGGTCCCTCAACGACCGTGGCGAGGATCTTGGTCACTTCAGGATAAGTTCCGCGGTTGTAAGCCTCAGCATTCTCCGCTTTGTCCCACAAACTGATAGCGAACGCTTCCGCGCCGCCCTGGCCGACGAACGTAATTTCGTCCTGGAATCCTTTCTGTTTTCGAAGCAGGGGGAGGATGTCCTTCTCTATCCTCTGGGTAAACTCTCCAACGCTATTGGGCTTCAAATGCATGTAAATTCTGCGTGCAAACATGTGACTCTCCTTGGTTCTCGATGCCAAGGGGGCAATTCAGATAACCGCTGTTGGTTCAGATAACCTGAAGGACTCCCTCAGTCCGTTAACCACATTAGGTAAATTAACTTGACTTGTCAAGTATATTCTGAGATCATTTCACCTTGTTAACCGACTGAGGTAAACCATGTGGAGGGGTGGCCGTGGACGTTTGCCTGCTGATTAGACAGCGGTTACAAGAATTGGGACTTGAGCAGAAAGATCTGGCAAGTGCCGCCGAAGTCACCGAGTCCTATATCTCCCAACTGCTAAATCGTAAGAAACTGCCGCCGGCACCCGACCGAACAGATATTTACGAGAAGATGGCGGCGTTTCTGAAGCTGCCAAGCGATAGACTCTCCAAGCTGGCGGATCTCCAACGGACGGAAGAACTCAAGAGAAACCTGGGAGACCCACCCACGCCGTTGTTTAGAGAAGTTCGAGAGTTGATCCTCCGGAAGTGTGTACCTGACCGAGAAAAACAGATCCGTGCGATTCTTGAGAAGCAGCCTTTCGGCGAACTCGAACGCCTCGTCACGCAAAAGCTCTTGGACGTGGTCAAGAGAGTCGCCAAAGAAGAATTGAACAGTGAAAACGGCCTCCACTTAGTTGCTCGACTCACCAGCCGAAGCTATGAGCAGGTGCGCGTTAACCTCCTGGAGTTCCTGGACACGGACATTTTCAACTTGTCACCTCAAAACTGTGTTTCCTTCTTGGATCCTTTGATCGAAACCTGGGACGTCGACCTAGCCACCTTTAGTATGGAGGTTGTGCTGAATCGGAGATTGGCCCCCGGGGACCCGAAGAGATTTGAGTTTGTGGAAAAGCCTCCTGATCCAGTAGAACTGGAGGCCGGACTAAGGGCCTTCCTCAACGATAGTTCCCTTAGCGGGACCGCGACTAAGGAAGAGGTCGACTTTTTAAAGAAGCTGCGATTCAACGGGAAACGTCCCACTTCACTTTATTATTACCGGGAATTGCAAAACCTCAGAGACCCGATACACTTTGGCGCGGAAAAACGTTCGTCGATACAGGATTCCTCCGGAGGAGCGAAATGAGCGTTAACGTACAGTATGTGGGTTTCACAGCGAAGATCGCGGAAGTTCCGATACAGCCGGTCGGTCTTCTCCACCAAAACAATGCGACACGCCTTGTGATCGCGCAGGAAGCGCACCATTTCGCCGAATTGTTTTCGGCCAGTCGTCTTGGCCGTCTCCACATCCACAAATTCATGCAGGACATTGAGCTCGTGCGTTTGCGCGTATTCTCGGAGAAATTTCAGTTGCGCGGGGATTGAGAAGCCCTCTCGCTCTTGGTCTTTGCTTGATACTCTCGCGTATAGGACGGCTTGTCTCATGTGGTCCTCTGTTGACGTGCGCTGACCATCTGCGCGTGTGGCTCACCCTGCGCCGATTTTAGCTGCATGTCAACGAGCGTCGCGGGCTTGCTGTTCCGATCCCATGCGTCGAGCAAGAGAACCATCGCCCGCAATGCGAGTAAATCATCGGGAGCGAGCTGCTTCCCCTCTGTGGTCTCCTGGGCTGGGGACACCTCGAGGGTATCAACTGGTGATGGTGGCATGCTGGCGCTCGGAAAGGTGGGCTTCCTACGAGGACGACAAGGAAGGCCGAAGGGGCGGCCTAGAGGAGTACCTCTCTACTTATTACTAATGGGCAAGAAGTCCGAAAAACATTTCAGGCAAAATGAACTTTTTTGCTTTTGGCGCTCCGAAGGGGCCCTGCCGATTTCCGATAAGCGATTTGGGCGGGAGCGACCCGGTGAGCACTTTTGGGCGGCAAAACCGCACAAACACCCGGGTTGCTCCCGCCCAAATCGAGGTTTCGCCTGCGGTCTTTTTGCAGCCCCGTTCTGGCCTAGTCGGTTGCTCGGAGGGCCTTTATCTCGAAGAGCGGTAGAACGCGAAGGGTATGTTTCGACCAGAACGCTGCGTGTGGTTCAGTGTTCTTCCGCGCTGAACCGCATGGGAGGGGGAGGGTAGCTCGTTATAGCTCACTAATCCAAGTGCAGATAGACGAGTCCTTGCAATTCAACTAACCACGCAAATGGCGTACCAGAACCCACCGGTAACGGCACTTGGACTTCTAGTTGTGATGTTTGCCGTACCTAGTAGGATGTTCGAAGTTTTGGCAGCTAATCAGGCAACCTACCGTGATATCTGGTGTCTAATTTCTGTCAAGACAGAACCCAGGCAGGAGTCTATGGCAGCATATAGAGCGAGGCTCACGCGTAGGACAGCCGGAATCTTCATTTGCGATGCCCTTTTTCTCGCTACGTCCTTGGCAGGCGCCCCCGCCAGCGCATTGATTGCAAAGCTCGAATGCCCCGATCGAGTGAATGGTGTGGCCTATTCTCCTGATGGTCAATTGCTCGCTGCCGGGTACGGGTGGAATGACCAGGGTGGAGTGAAGATTTGGAACGCGAGGGATCGCAGCGTTGTGCAAACTTGGGTAGCAAAGAAAACAGAAAAGTGGCCCGAAGGTGTAAACAAAGTTGCATTTTCCCCGGACGGCAGACTGCTCGCTGCGGCTACACGCTCAGGCGACGTTCTGGTTTGGAAAGTCGGTATTTGGGGAGAGCCGAAGCGGATCATCTTGAAAGCCGGCTCGCCGACAGCATTAGTGTTCTCTCCTGATAGCAGATTGCTGGCACTCTCGTCGGAATTTGCCGTATTTCTCTGCGATTTGAAGACGCTCGATTCCCGAAAACTAAGTGTCCGAACTGGGCCTCCTCAGGAGTTCATTGCCGCGGGGTTTTCCGAAGACGGAACGCAACTGGCTGTTTGCCGCCAGGCTGCAATCCAATGGTGGGACGTTGCAACGGGACGAACGGACAAGAGCTGGGAAATCAGGGGGCTGGGCTTTTTTTGTGAACTTTCCAGAAACCGAAGATATTTGCTCAATGGCGGCGGTGCGGTGTACCGGGACAAGAACGTCGAACTACTAAACGCATTGGATGGGAACAGTCTGGCGCGGGTATCTGAAATTAGAAGCGGACTGTTTACGTCTGCTATTTCTCATTCGGAGCGTTGGATAGCACTTGGTGGAGGAAATTATGGTCCGGGAGGGGACCTGAGCCTTTGGAGGTTGGAAGATTTTCGCGAGATAGCGTTCACTTCTGCCGGAGAGTTTCCGGTAATGGATTTGGCATTTTCACCCGACGATTCTGTGTTGGCAGCAGGTAGTCACGACGGAGTGGTCTTTCTCTACTCTGTCGAGCAGCTACGCGGGCCGGAGCGGACCAAGCAGGAATACCAGCTCTGTGGCGAAGTCATCAGGGGAAACAACAAGCTGATCATTGTTCCGGTTGCAAACGTGCCTACGCCAATGAGGAAGGAATTCAGTAATGCATGGGGACTCGAAGTGGCAGAACCCAACACGCTTGCGAACTTCGCGGGTTACCCCGTGGCTTTTCAGGACTGGGAGATTGAGAGCACCGCGGCAATGGACCGAGCGAGAGTTAGTAAATTCACCGCGCTCTCGTCGCAACCTATAACGGGAAGTAAGAGCTCTGAATCTGTGGTGTTCGGCGATGTACAAAACCCTGGTTGGGACAAAGGTTTTGTCGTCAAGCTCTACGGAGGGGGTAGCTTCGTTGCAGCCAACAATTCGGGCAAATGCCTGGCCTACGGAAAGTTAAGTGATCTCGATTTCGCCACTCTCAAAGACCGCTTGGTTCATGAGGGCTTTCTCGACGTCCCGCGAGACCCACTCACCCGTGGATTGGACCACTATCGGACAAGATTCATTGCGTTGTCCTTCGGCGGCGACTTGCAAGTAAGAAGCGACGCTGAGGTGGTCGATTTCTCAAAGCCAAGGACGCAGCTGACGAAGAAGGAGGAAGAATTCGCACGCATTTTCAATCATGAACAACAGTTTATTGAGTCTCTCCTTCAGGCGGGAATGCGCGTCGTTCCTTTGTGCCATACTTTCTCTGACCTGGATTGTGCCCGATTAGTCGTGCGCTTCCGAACGGCACTTGGGTGCAGTCGACGACCGGCTCGATGCTCTTCGCTAGAATCAGAGCAGCGAGAGCTCTTTAATGTGCGGAATCCCTGTTCACGATCTGACCCAGCGAAAGGGTTCTAAAATCGTCAACTAGGGCCCACCATACTTCCGAGGTCCGGCCCGGGCACATGTGTTACCGACCGTATCGGCTATATGGGTGGCAGTCTGCGGTACTCCGTCTTCAGTTTTCAGTTGGTTGGGATTTCAGCGTTCGGTGAATTACCCACCAACCTCCACCGGATACTCCTCTTCGGTGGAAGTAGGTAACGCCATTGGCGGCAACGAGCGCGCCGAGCGGCTGCGAAAATAAACGTAGGCAAGAACCATCGTAGGAAGCAGGACCAGCGCCCCCTTCCATACGGCGGACGGGACGTAGACGCCACTGACCAAACCGGCGAAAGCGATTCCGACCATGAAATAGGGGAACACCCACTCGTAACAGCGTTCGCAGACTTGCGTGATGGGTTGACCTTCGACGAGACCGATGACCATCGAGACAAGAACGGAGTTGAGGGGGAAATACATGCTCCCCGCAAGGATCAGGCAAACCACTGAGGATTCCGTTCCGCTTACGCTGTGGACGATATGACAAGACTTGTAGGCCACGCTGCTGCTCAGGATGAGCGCTGCGGCGTTGAAGGCCACTTGAACAAGACGGGGGCGCTTCGCGCAAGCCCAAAGCGACTGAACCAGGGCGGCGATCAGGCTGATCGCAACAACTTGCGAAAAGGGCAGCGCCACAATCCCCAAGAGGAGGAAAACAAAGTTAGGGGAGATCGTGCCTTCCATACCGGGAATCCGGACCTTGAGAGCGGAGGCAAACGCGGCGAGCCCCATGTAAATGAAGAACTGCAGAAGATTCGCGGAGTACCACGATCCGGCGGCGAGCAACAAGAGCAGGGTTCCTGCTGCGATTACCAGGGCGATGTAGGCTTTGGCTTGGCTTGGCATTTTCTCTGTTCCTCCTCTCAGTACTTGCGCCTTACCTGCCTATTAGTTCTCGCCTGTTACCGTAATGCTTTGCGCTGTCGAGCTTGACTGGTCTGATGAGTTGCCCCAGACAACGCCCGTACCCCAGACCACGCTGAACCCGTCGTTCGTGCTTGCTCCCCAACAAACGCTGCTGCCCCATACCACGGACGTTCCGTTTAGAACGTTGGTGCCCCAGACCACAGAGGTGTCCCACAGGGCGTCTGTTCCCCAAACAACGCTCGTTCCAGTAACTAAGTAAACGCTCTGCGTTGAGGGGTCATACACCGCCGTTGGAGACACAGCCGGAGCATCCGCAACATCGTTGCTGGATAGTGCAGCGGCAATATCAAGGTAGCCGGCGCCAATAGTGAAAATGTCGTAGTAATCAGTATAGGTGGTGCCCGTGGCCAGGTCCGTGGCGCTGCTACTGGCGGGGAACGTCTTGGAAGCTGTCTTCATCAACCGGGCCTTCACCTGATCCGGTGTAAGGTTCGGGTTCTGCTGAAGCAGAAGTACAGCGGCGCCGCTGACCACAGGCGTGGCCATGCTCGTACCGCTTAACCGCATATAAGATGTCGAGATCGTGTTCGTGGCCACTGTGGAAAGGGTGTTCTTCTTATTGTTCTTGTTATTGCCGCCCGAGCTGGTGGTGGTCGTCGAGCTGGTGTACTCGCTCAAATAAACGTCCGTGGGGGAAGCCAGCAGTGACGCATTCGGCGCCAGCGTGGAGACGACCTGATTCCCAGGTGCGACGATGTCAGGTTTCACCACATATTCGTATGCCGTCGGTCCTTTCGAGCTGTAGCTGGCAATGGTGTCGTCGATGCGGGTCGGTGTGTTTGCCGTCTTCATCACGCCCACTGTGATGACGTACGGATCGTTGCCGGGAGCGGCGATGGTGCCGTAACCTTCCGTGCCTGCGCTGTCGTTCCGACCCTGGTTGCCCGCGGCGGCGAGCACCACGATGCCCGCATTCCACGCAGCCTCGACAGCCTGACAGAGCGGATCGAGCGTATAGCTCTCGTATACCTGGCGGCCAAGCGAGAGGTTGATCACTCGAATGTTGTAGGTAGATTTCAGACTGATCGCGGTCTGGATCGCCGCAATCACGCTGCTGTCTGTGCCGACGCCATTTTGATCCAGCACTCGCAGGTTAATGATGTTTGCGTTCGGCGCAATCCCTGTGAATGTGTGGGTAAAGTTCGAACCGGTGGAAAACCACCCTGCACCAGCAATGATCCCGGCCACGTGCGTTCCGTGTCCATACAGGTCCGAAGTATCCGTTGTGCCAGGAACAAAGCTTTGGCTATAGACAACGCGCGAACCGTAGGTCTGATTCGACGGAATCCACCAGTAGAGATCGCCAACGGCAGTGACGCCACTGTCAATGACTGCCACTCCGATGCCCGTGCCATCCAAGCCCCACTGCTGCAAAGCCACTTGCGCGTTGACCGTTTCGCGAGTGTAGTCGAGAGTGGACGTGGAGGTACCGGTGAGCGGACGATTGGGCGAGATGTAAGCAACGTCGGGATCGTCGGCCAGGTTTTGAAGCGATTCAACAGGGACGGAATAGTGGGCGCCCTTGATGACGTCCAGTTTCGTCTTCAGGACTCCGCCCTTGTTATGCACCTGCTGATGGTGGGCATCGGTGGGCGTTTCGTTGAATTGGATGATCACATCTACCGTGGCGCCGTTGTGGCCGCCTTTGAGGGCGGCAAGGTCCTTGGATAGCTTGTGCTTCTTGCCGTCGGCAAAGGACAATCCAGCAGCCAGCAGCGTGACCAGGGCTAGCAAAGCGAGCCGCGCACCCCAGGTAGTGGTCTTCAACGGGCTGTCGCCATTCGTTGTCGGATTGTTTTGGCTAGTGCCTTGCATTCTAAACTCTCCTAAGAAACAGGGCCGATGAAGATCCGGTGAACAGCATCTCGATTCAGAATGGAGCAAGTTTCACGCACTAGGCTGTAGGGGTCGATGGTACAGGAGTGGGGGGCTGCTAGTACGAAGGTACAGCCAGTTTTTGGCGACAGTGATGAGGCCAGCATAAATCACTAGTTACTTGCCTGGGGGCATTTTCTACCCCTCGTGCCAAGGACAATGGCGTTTTGTCTTGGAACACATCCGGCTCTTAGTACTATAGGCAGAGTTCTGTCATAACGGCCAAACTGGCCCGACACGGGGGTTGTTCAGTATTTCCCTGATTAAAGGTTGGTCAAAGATGTCGATGTCCAGGGACTTCGTCGGCCCCAAGAATGTCCCGAACGGCGCGCTCGAAGCACTCGACCGTCAGAGTGTCGACTCTGCACGGGTAAACAAGCGAAATCCCGCGAAAGAACCTTCAAGAAGGATCCGGAATTGGTGGAGGCGTGTTTGGAGTATGCCCGGACAGCAAGGGCGCTTTCTGGGCTGGCCGGCAACCATATTTATTGTGACGCAGGTGTTGTCCGGCATTCCTTTGCTTCCGTATGCCTTGTTGCATTGGCACAGTGACAACTCACTGCGGTTTGCCAGTTTTCTCGCCGTGGCATTGGGGACGTCCCTTTTCAAAGTACAGCTACCAGGCATCCAGGCCACGATGTCCGCCAATTTCCTGTTTATCCTCGTAGGGATTCTCGATCTTTCCTATTCAGAGACTTTGCTCATGGGGTGTTTGGGAGGACTGGCGCAATCGCTTTGGCAGGCAAAACCTCGTCCGCGTTTGATTCAAATCCTGTTCAATTTCGCCAATCTTGCGTTATCCATCTCACTCGCGGACTCGGTCTTCCACAGCCATTTCGCCTACGTCGTCGGATTGCGGTGGCCGCTGCTCCTGGCGGCAGCCTCGACAACGTATTTTGCGATGAACACGTTGTCCGTTTCAGGCGTCATCGCAATGACCGAGCGCCGGAATCCCATATTGGTATGGAAGGAATGTTACCTCTGGTCGTTTCCTTATTATTTGTTGGGCGCTTTGATTGCCGGCGGCGTGAGCATCATTAACCGGTCCCTAGGGTGGCAAGTCGCCATCTTGGTCTTG
>Ga0137364_10001554_pt1 | contig 10904 bp, 9 predicted proteins | sample SagtaG_10_FD_104798 | JGI IMG/M metagenome (GOLD analysis project Ga0137364, IMG submission 104798) | Vadose zone soil microbial communities from Sagehorn Ranch, Mendocino, California, USA - Sage1_L_20_16 metaG | ecosystem: Environmental > Terrestrial > Soil > Vadose zone | place: USA... | reverse complement strand
TACATCTCCCCTGCATTCGCTTATGCGGCCTTTGCGGACGCCAACGGCTGCGGGGCCCTGAGTTTCACCGGCAATGGCACCACCGACAGCTACGATTCCGGGCTTCTACCGGTGGCCGGCGGAGTAGTTTCGGCACCCTCCTCCTTTAACACCTCCGGCGGGAACGTCGGAACCAACGGAAACGAGAGCAACAGCGGCAACAATGTGACCATCAACGGCACATTGTCCAGCCCCAACGCTGGCTTTGGTGTGTGCACCGCCGGTAACATGACGGCCCTGTCCGGCAAGAGTCTGAATCAGGTCACCGGTGGCATTATTCAGTTACCCCAGGCGGTCAACTTCCCAACGCCTGTGATTCCGCCGCCGGGAGCGTCGAATATCAACAACACCGCAACGCTCGGGCCTACTCTTGATCCTGCCAATTGTTCTGGCACGACTTGCAGTTACGGAGACATCAACCTTTCTGGTAACAAAATCGTGACTCTGACTCCGGGCACTTACAACATCAACAGCATCTCCCTCAACGGCAACGCCCAGCTTGTGATTGCGCCCGACCCTGTAACCGGGCTGTACGGCCCGGTCGTTGTGAATGTGGCCGGCATCAATAACGCCACACCCATCGATCTGGAAGGAAACGGCATCTCCAATCCGACTTACAATCCAGCGAACCTCCAAATCCTTTACGCCGGGACGGGCTCCATCCAAATCGCAGGCAATGGAGCCAGCGCGGCCGTAGTTTACGCTCCCAACGCAACGGCTAGTTTCAAGGGAAATGGAACCTTCTATGGATCCGTTATCGCCAGTCAGTTGACCGACGTCGGAAACGGCGCCCTCCACTACGACATGAAGCTGAAGAAAGCGATGTTTACCATTGGAGATTACGTCCTCAATTCGTTTACCTGGAACAAGTACTGATCTCCAGTTCAACGATCAAGCTACAGCTTTCAAGTGAACCCCGGGCCGGCACTTCCAGCCGGCCCTTTCTTTTTGCCCCTCCTCTTCCGCTCTTTTGGTTGCAACCGCGCGGGGCGCTATAATGCTGCGATGCACAATAGCCAGAGAAGTTCGCCGATGCACGGCACTACCGTCTTGTGCGTCCGCAAGGAGAACAAAGTCGTGCTCATCGCCGACGGCCAGGTGACCATGGGCGACCACGTAATGAAGCACACCGCGCGCAAGACTCGCCGTTTGTACAACGACAAAGTACTGGCAGGGTTCGCAGGTTCCACGGCCGATGCCATTACGCTGTTCGAGCGGTTCGAAGGGAAGCTCCAGGAGTCTTCAGGCAACCTTCAGAAAGCGTCCGTCGAGCTGGCCAAGGAGTGGCGCAAGGACCGCGCACTTCGCCACCTCGAGGCCATGCTCGTTGTGGCGGACAGCAAGAGCACCTTCATCCTTTCCGGCAATGGCGATGTCATCGAGCCGGACGATGGCATCGTGGCCATTGGCTCCGGCGGCAGTTACGCCCTCTCCGCGGCACGTGCGTTGCTCAAGCACTCCAAGCTGAACGCCAAGGACTTGGCCATGGAAGCCATGCGCATCGCGAGCGAGATTTGCATTTATACCAATGCAAATTTTACCGTCGAAGAGCTTTGACAAGCTGCGGAAGAAACGCGCGATGTGTCATTCCGTGGGCGCTGTTTGCCCGAGGAATCTGCTTCTTTCTTGGCTTCGCAGTTGATTCCTCGCTTCACCGGGAATGACAGTCGGTCGGCCTTTTTGTTGAATCGCAGGTGTGCATCGATTCTCCGGATTTGGTTGTAAACCATCTCCGGGCGGGTAGCATCTTCTAGTTAGGGGATGTTAGGCTTTGACTGTGCCTCTTTTCATCGAAAACCTAAGACTTAAAACTTGGACCTAGAACTGAGAGCCGAGAATGACCAGTAAGGCCGACAAAGAACTGATTGTCGCACCCGGCGGCAACGGCGCCGTTGCCGGGGAAGAAGAGGAGCTTCTTCCCGCACTGGACGACATGACCCCGCGCGAGATCGTCCTCGAGCTCGACAAATACATCGTGGGTCAAGCCGCCGCGAAGCGCGCCGTCGCCGTGGCCCTCCGCAACCGCGTACGCCGCCAGAAGCTCCCTCCCGAAATCGCCGAGGACGTTTTGCCGAAAAACATTCTGATGATTGGGCCGACCGGCGTGGGCAAAACGGAGATTGCCCGGCGTCTCGCGCGTCTGGCGGGATGCCCGTTCATCAAAGTGGAAGCTTCGAAATACACAGAAGTCGGCTACGTTGGCCGTGACGTCGAGTCCATGGTGCGCGATCTCGTCGAGACCTCCATCGACATGATCCGCGAAGAAAAACTCGATGAAGTCGCCGATCGCGCCGAGCAGGCCGCGGAAGAGCGTGTGCTCGATCTTTTGCTCCCCCCGCTCCCGTCTCCCGCCCCAGGCACGCCCGAATCCGAAGTCACCGCGCAGCGCGAGCAGAACCAGCGCACGCGCGAAAAGCTCCGCGCCCAGCTTCGCGAAGGCAAGCTCGACCAGCGCATGGTGGACCTCGAAGTCCGCGAGCGCATGATGCCCGCGTTCGAAATCATTTCCAATCAGGGCATGGAGGAGATGGACGCCTCAAAGTTCAGCGACATGATCTCCGGCATTTTCGGCCAGCAAAAGAAAAAGCGCAAAATGAGCGTGGCCGACGCGTTCGAATACCTGATCCAGGAAGAGGAAAACAAGCTGCTGGACATGGACATGGTCACGCGCATGGCCGTGGAGCGCGCCGAGCAGATGGGCATTATCTTTATCGACGAGATCGACAAAGTCGCCGGCCGCGAATCCGGCCATGGCCCCGACGTCTCCCGCGAGGGCGTGCAGCGCGACATCCTCCCCATCATTGAAGGCACGACCGTCAACACTCGTTACGGCATGATCCGCACCGATCACATCCTGTTTATCGCCGCCGGTGCCTTTCACGTGACCAAGCCTTCCGACTTGATCCCCGAACTCCAGGGCCGCCTGCCCATCCGCGTCGAGCTGCAGTCCCTCAAGGAAGAGGATTTCATCCGCATTCTCACCGAGCCGAAGAACGCCCTCCTCAAGCAGTACGCGGCGCTCCTGGAAACCGAGGGCTTGAAGCTCAACTTCACCGAAGATGCCGTTGCCGCCGTCGCGCGCTTCGCCACTAGCGTCAATGAACAAACCGAAAACATCGGTGCCCGCCGCCTGCACACCATTCTCGAGAAAGTTCTCGACGAGATTTCTTTCGAGGCGCCCGACCTCAAGAAAAAGAACGTGAAAATTGACGCCGCTTACGTCAACAAGCAGCTTGTGGACATCGTCAAGAACCAGGATCTCAGCCGCTATATCCTGTGAGTTCTGAAAAGTGAAATTGGAAAATAGAAAAGGGACGCGCGCCCCCTCAGAACGCGCCAATCAAACGCGCTTCTTTTCTTTTCTCCCTTGCATGCTCCTTTCGCAGGTCGCGCCTCGCGTCCGCGGTATGCCTTTTTACTTCCACGAATCACCAGTCACCAGTCACCAATCACAGTTCTTTTCCATTTTCCCTTTTCTAGTTTCCATTTTCTTCTTGGTCTCCGGCTGCGGCGCTCCTGGCGAACCCGTTGCGCCTTCTCCGCCAGTTCCCGTGGCCATTTCCGATCTCGTTGCCCGCCAGGCCGGCGATGGCGTCGAACTTGTTTTTGCGCTCCCCGCAAAATCCGTTTCCGGAGAGAAACTCACCGCCGTTCCCGCCGTCGAAATCGTTCGTGGCTCTCTGAAGCCGAATGGCGCGCCCGAGTCGAAATCCTTGCGCGTTGTCTACACCATCCCCGGCGCTCTCGTCGGCAATTACCTTGCCTCCGGCCGTGTGCATTTCATCGATCCGATTTCGCCTGACGAAACGAAAACCCATCCTGGCGCAACCTATGCCTATCTCGTTCGAACGCGTCTCTCAAAGAAGCGCGCTTCCGCCGATTCGAATCTCGTCACGGCGCGCGTGTTTCCTGTTCCGCGGTCCATCTCTTCAGTTCAATTCCAGGTCACGGAAACTGCCGTGAATCTCTCCTGGCCCGCTCCAATGCAGACTTCCGCGGGCGATCCGCTCTCAGCGGTCTCCGGCTACCGCATCTATCGCGGAGAAAGTGATCCCAACGCGCCTGCACCAACAAGCAAGGACCTCTCTGCCGCGCACTGGATCGCGCCGCTCGCGCTTCTCGGGCCATCTGCCACAACCACCTACAGCGACACACAATTTGATTTCGCCAAGACCTACGTTTACACAATTCGCAGCGTGATCGCGGTCGAAGGAAACGAGATCGAATCCGACAACTCAGAGCCCGTCACCGTGACTCCGCTCGATACCTTTCCTCCCGCCGCTCCCCAGGGACTCGTCGCGGCCGTACTTCCCGGCGCGGCTCCGTCTATCTTTGTCGTGGACTTGTCCTGGTCCATCAATGTCGAAACCGATCTCGCCGGCTATCGCGTTTATCGAAGTGAGCAGGAGGGCGCGCGCGGCCGGCTTATCACTCCGGATTTGTTGCCTGTGCCCGCCGTTCGTGATAGCTCTGTAGAGCCCGGTCATCATTATTGGTACACCGTGACCGCCGTGGATCGCGCGGGAAACCAGAGTCCCCCAAGCAATCCCGTCACGGTTGACATCACGCGGCCGCCTTCGTAAATTCGTGCCTCTTACTGAGGCATCTTGGGAGCCCAGCTTCGGATGTTCGTTCGAACAAACTTGCCCGGTTCTCGCCGGCTGCAATTTCTGCACAATGCAGCCATCCGCACCGGCGTTTACACCGGAGTTTGTCTTAGTTTGGTTTTCGTCGCCTGGCTGGTCATTGCCAATCACGTTCCTTTTCTCGAGCGCTTCGCCTTGGAGCGCAATCTCGCCGCCGCCGCGGTACTCGGCTTTCTTGCTGCCGTTCCTGTCCTGCGATTTCTTCGCTACCCCGGGAATCTTTTGGCCTCAAGTATCATCGCTTGGCTGATTTTCAGCGTGGTCTACCGCGTCCTTTGCCTGATTTACCATGGCCTGACCAATTGGCACAGCACTTTCCGGATTTTTATGGAAGGGACGGTGGTCTATTTGATCTTCACCACGCTGGCTTGGATTGTCTCGATTATCCGGAGGGCGCGCGAAGAAGATATTTCTCATTCGAAACACCACGCGAGCTGACACGCCATGAAAATCTGCCGTTACGTCCCGCGCAATACCGCTTCACCGCCCTCCCCGCGATACGGCCTCATCGAGGGCGAAAACGTGATCGAAATCGTGGGCCTGCCTTGGGGGCAGTGAACACGCAGCCCGCGCTCCTCTCGTCTGGCCGATGTCCGCCTCCTTGCTCCCGTCGAGCCTTCCAAAATTGTTTGTGCCGGCCGCAATTACGCCGCGCACGCCGCCGAACTCGGCAATGAAGTCCCCAAAGAGCCGCTGATCTTTCTCAAGCCCTCCACTTCCATCGTCGGCCCCGAAGAACCAATCGTCCTGACGGACTTCTCACAGCAAGTGGAACACGAAGGTGAACTCGCCTTGGTCGTTGGCCGCCGCTGTTCACACTTGCGCGACTCCGACGATGCGCTTTCCTTCCTTCTCGGCTACACCTGCCTCAACGACGTCACTGCGCGCGACCTCCAGAAGAGCGACGTACAATTCACCCGCGGCAAAGGCTTCGATACGTTCTGTCCCGTTGGCCCGCATATCGAAACCGATCTCGATCCCGCCAGCCTGCATGTCGAAACGCACGTCAACGGCGCTCTCCGCCAGTCCGGCAAGACCTCGCTGATGATTTATCCCGTCGCCTTTCTCGTTCGCTGGATTTCTCGCATGATGACGCTTCTTCCGGGCGACGTCATCGCTACCGGCACGCCTGCGGGTGTCGGCCCCCTGGTCGCTGGCGATATCGTTGAAGTCGCCGTCTCCGGAATTGGCGTGTTGCGTAATCCGGTGCATCCCCCGCAAGACTGAATACCCCTGCGGCCCCAGTTTCGTTAGAATACGCGATAGTGGGGCCGGTGCGGCAACTGGGGGTCGGACCTTCAGGTCCGACATTAAAGTCAGCATGATCCAGCGGGCTTTAGCCCCTGAGGAACTGATTCTGAGGTTCTCGCACAGGCTCTCGTGGGGCCTGTGTGACCGTAGCAATCCGTCCGCCTTGTAGCTAGCCCAGTCTTGGCGCCCCATGGCATCCCCTGGATTTAGCTGATGGAGTCGCATCGTTGAAAGCATTGCTTGCCGATTGGAAACTTGTGCTTGTCATGGGGGGCGCGGCCATCGCCGCCGTCGCCATGATTGTTTACGCTTTTCTCCGCCCGGCCGAGGATCCCGAAGCCGAAGAACGCAAGCGCCGCCTCCATCTCAATCAGATCGGCCGCATTGCCGAAGGCCAGGTCGTGGACCTCGTCGAGAATCCCGCCGAACCGCCAAAGCCGCGCAAGAAACTGTTTGGCGCCGCTGCCAGCCCGCTCGCGGATCTGCGCCCCCGTCACCTCGTCTCCTACAGTTATGCCATTTCTGGTGTGGTCTATCACACGGCTCAGGACATCACGGGTCTCGAAAGCCAGGTGCGCCTCGATCGCCTCGTCCCCGGCCAGCCCGCCAGCGTCAAGTACGATCCCTCCAATCCCGTCGACTCCATCCTCGTCGCCGACGACTGGTCCGGTTTACGGTGAGCCTCGAACCGCTTGCGCTAACGTGGCACAGGCATTCTTGCTCGCCCTGAGCCGCGGGGGGCCACCAGGGGGTGGGACCCCAGAGTCTCTGACTGAAAACTGACAACTGAACACTGACGACGTGCCCTTCTTGCGCTATCCTTTGGTTGTCGCAAGCAGCGCTGTCGAAACCCGGTCCTATGAAAACGATACTCGCCTCCATTTTCACCACCGTCCTCATTGTGGCGATGACCCTCGCCGCCATGTTCCTCCTCGTGCGAGCGACGGTTTATTTGACTTCGCTGGAATCGCCGCTCTATCGTGCCGCCGCCATGGGTACGGAGTTGCTCCTCGGCGTCATTCTTCTTCTTGGCACCACCTGGCTTGCCACGCACCTCGCTGTCCGCATCTTCGGCCCGAAAGAGCCTCCGTCGATGGGTTCGCCCAAGTCCCTCTCCAATGGAGGACGCGTTGTCTGAAACCAAACGCAGCCTGATCCCCACGCCCAAGGCCCCCGAAGCCCCCAAAGCCAATAACCGCGCGGAGGAGCTGCGCCGCCTGGAAGCGGAAGCCGAGGCTGGCGGCGGCCCCGAGCGCCGCGAGCGCGAACACCAAGCCGGCAAGCTGACCGCGCGCGAGCGCATCCATCTGCTGCTCGACGAGGGCACGTTTGAAGAGCTCGACAAATTCGTCCGCCACCGCTGCGTGGATTTTGGTATGCAGGAGCAGCGGCCCGCAGGAGACGGCTTCGTTACCGGCTTTGGACGAATCGACGGCCGCCTGGTTTACGTCTTCGCACAGGACTTTACTGTGTTCGGCGGCTCGCTCTCCGAAGCCAACGCGCAGAAGATTTGCAAAATCATGGACCTTGCCATGCGCGTCGGCGCTCCAGTAATTGGCCTGAACGATTCCGGCGGCGCCCGCATCCAGGAAGGCGTCGCTTCGCTTGCTGGTTACGCGGATATTTTTCTGCGCAACACGCTTTCGAGCGGCGTCATTCCGCAGATTAGCGCCATTATGGGCCCCTGCGCCGGCGGCGCCGTCTATTCGCCGGCCATCACCGATTTCATCTTCATGACCCGCGAAACTTCCTACATGTTCGTCACTGGCCCGGACGTCATCAAGACTGTCACGCACGAGGAAGTCACCAAGCAGGAGCTCGGCGGCGCAATGACGCATAATGAAAAAAGCGGTGTCGCCCACTTCGTCGCGCGCGATGATGCCGATTGCCTGGCCATGATTCGCGAGCTGATGAGTTTTTTGCCGTCAAATAATTTCGAGGATCCGCCGCGCCGCGCCACTTCCGATTTGCCTGCGCGCCGCGACGAAGCTCTCAATACGCTTGTTCCGCCGGACCCGCAGAAACCCTACGATATCAAGGATGCGATTCATTCCATCGTGGACGACAATTATTTCTTCGAAGTCCACGAGCACTATGCCAAAAATCTGGTCGTGGGTTTCGCGCGCCTCGACGGCCGCCCCATCGGCATCGTCGGCAACCAGCCTGCGTTTCTCGCGGGAGTTCTTGATATCAACGCTTCCGTGAAGGGCGCGCGCTTCGTGCGTTTCTGCGATGCCTTCAATATCCCGCTGCTCACTTTTGAAGACGTCCCCGGTTTTCTCCCTGGGACGCAGCAAGAATTCGGCGGCATCATTAAGCACGGTGCGAAGTTGCTCTTTGCTTTTGCGGAAGCCACGGTTCCGAAGATTACTGTCATTACGCGCAAAGCCTACGGCGGCGCCTACTGCGTTATGGCTTCCAAGCACATTCGCACGGACGCCAACTTTGCCTGGCCCACCGCGGAAATCGCGGTGATGGGCCCGGAAGGCGCGGTCGACATTGTTTACAAGCGGGACTTGGCAAAAGTGGACGGTGCCGAGCGCGAGAAACTTCGTCAGGAAAAAATCGCCGAATTTCGCGAGCGCTTCACCAATCCCTTTGTCGCTGCGGAGCGCGGGTACATTGACGCGGTCATCGAGCCCGCCGACACCCGCACGCGCGTCATCACCGCCCTCCGCGCCCTCGAAAACAAAAAGGACACCAACCCGCGCAAGAAGCACGGCAACATCCCGCTCTGAAAAACCTGCCTACATCCAAGCTTGTCTCCGTGAACTCTGCGTCCTCGGTGTTGAGATTCGCTTTCACTTCAGCAGGTATTCCTGAAGGAATTCGACGGTGGCGTAGAACTGGAAATCCTGGTTCGGCTTTTTGCGGTAGCCGTGGCCTTCGTCGTTGGCAATTATCAGCCAAACCGGTGTTCCTTGTTGTTTCAGCGCGTCGGCAATTTGCTGCGATTCGCTTACCGGGACGCGCGGATCGTTTTTCCCGGCGATCACGAGCATTGGCTTTTTGATTTTTTCGATATTGTTCATGGGCGCAATTGTCTCGAGGAACGCGCGCATTTTGGGATCGCGCTCGTCGCCGTATTCCGCGCGCCGTAAGTCGCGCCGATACGCTTCGGTATGCTCGAGAAATGTCACCAAATTCGACATGCCCACCACGTCCACGGAGCAGCGGATGCGGTCACTGTAAAACGTGGAAACGGCCAGCGTCATGTGGCCGCCGTAACTTCCGCCGGTCACCGCAATGCGCGCGGCGTCGAGTTCCGGTTGGGTGGCGATCCAGTCGAACAGTGCGTTGATATCTTTGTAGGTGTCCTCGCGTTTGAATCCATTATCGAGCAGGGAAAAAGCTTTTCCGTAGCCGGTGGAGCCGCGCACGTTGGGATAAATCAGCGCGATTCCCAGCTCGTTCAAAAAATAATTGTTGCGGCCAAGAAAAGTTGGCTGTGATTGCCCTTCCGGGCCGCCGTGAATAATCACCAGCACCGGCCGCTTGCCAGTGAATTTTGCGGGTGGCTTGTGCAAAAATCCTGAGATCGTTTTTCCGTCGAAACTTTTCCAGTGGATCAGCTCCGCGGAAAGAAGCGATTCAGTTTTTGCGGCGGTTTCACTGTTGGTCCAGCGCTCGAGCTTCTCGGTTGCTACGTCCAACGAGTAACAATCTCCCGGCCCGCGCGAATGGTTCAGCGAGAAGCCCAGCTCATGCCCGTTTTTGTGCCAGCGCAAACCGCCGATCACTCCGGAGGGAATGTGCGGCAGCGGCATTTCTTTTCCGTTGCTGGTGTCGCGCACGTGCAGGACGCTCAAGCCTTCCTCGTCGGTCACGAACGCGAGCAGTTTTCCATCGTGTGCTAAATCAAAAGTCTCCACGTCCCAGTGAATCGAAGTGGTTAGATACGTCGGCTGCTTGGTTTCCAGATCGATGTACGCGAGCCGGTGGAATTCAGAATCTTTGTCGGTGGTGACGTAAATTCCTTTGCCGTCTTTGCTGAATCGCGCTTCGCCATAGGAAACTTTCTCAGTTGCATTTCGTGGCGTCAGTTCATTTTTCTGCCCTGTCGCCGTATCCACCAGCCACAAATACGATTCGTTGATCGAGAGGTCCTCGAGCAGCAAGATCTTCTTGTCGTCGGGAGACCAATCCTCGGGTTGCCATCCGCCCCCGGTGAATTGCGTCAACAAATGATCCGTCCTGGGATCGCCGGGATTCATTACCCACAAATCCGTGTCCTGGCCGGTGCGGCGCGTGGACATGTACGCGATGCGGTCGCCATCGGAAGACCATGGGCCCATGAGGTTACGCGACTTTCCGTCGGTGAGCAGCGTGACGTCGCCCGTTTTGACCTCGTAGCGATAAAGTTGATACCATTCGCCGCCGCCAACATCTTTCATGAATACGATGTAGTCGCCGCCGTTGGGATGAAAGCGCCCGTTCGAAACAGAATCCGGAAAAAAAGTGAACTGCTGCCGTGCTCCACCTGGCATGGCCACGATGTGCAGTTGCGGCGTCTCCGCAAAGCGAGTGGAGATCAACATTTCATGACGCGTGGGATGCCAGTCCGAGAGACTCGCGCTTCGAAACGAGGCGTAACGCCCCGCCGTCTCGGCCAGCGTCGCGGGAATCTTCGGAACGCCATTGACAACCAAGTTCTCCGGCGGGGGAATAAAAGCGTCCTGCGCAAGCGCCGGCAAGGCCACGAAGAGTGCCAGCGCGAGCAAGAAACCAGACCGTTTCATCGGGGTGAATCCTCCGTTGGAAAAAGAACAAGGGTTCCTGTATACACCATCGCGCGCAGGGAGCGCGAAAGATTTTTGTCCGTGTTACCCTTGACGGTCACAAATTACTCCCTGGAGCTGCTTATGCGCCTGCGCACACCCGCCGCTGTGGTCGCTTTTGTGCTTTCAATGGCCGCGAGTGGGCGCGCGCAGACGAAGACGGTCGCGGAGCGCCTGGGTTATCCGCCGG
>Ga0137364_10001549_pt1 | contig 10919 bp, 13 predicted proteins | sample SagtaG_10_FD_104798 | JGI IMG/M metagenome (GOLD analysis project Ga0137364, IMG submission 104798) | Vadose zone soil microbial communities from Sagehorn Ranch, Mendocino, California, USA - Sage1_L_20_16 metaG | ecosystem: Environmental > Terrestrial > Soil > Vadose zone | place: USA... | reverse complement strand
GAGGGCGGGCGACGGCGGTGGGACTGCACCCCTACGACCGGCCCGCGTCGGTGTTCCCGCTGATCGACTGTCACATCGCCGACTTTCGCCTGATGGCGTTATGGCGGGAGCTCAGGCCGCGGCTCGATCTCCTGCCTGCGAAACTGACGCGGGTCACCCTCCGCCTCGACCGCGAAGGGCGACGGCACGTCATCGCCGAGTCGACGGGAGAGCCGTGGCGCGACCCGGCGGCGCTGCGCGCGGCGCTCCCCGGCGGCGACAGCGTCATCTGCTGGTGGCAGCCGGTGGACGGCGCGGCACGCGTGGTCGCCGGTCCCGCCACGGGATTCCCCGCGACGGCGTTCGAGCAGGTCAACCCGGAGATGGGCACGATCGCCCGCGGCTGGGCGGTCGAGCAGCTGGGTGACGTTCGGGGCGCCGTCGTTTGGGACCTGTACGGCGGCATCGGCGACACCGCGGTCGAGCTGGCGGAGCGCGGCGCACAGGTGGTCAGTGTGGACGCGGACGAAAAGGCGATCGATTGGGCGCGGCAACGCGAGGCGCCGCGCCCGGTGCGGTTCATCGCCGGCAAAGCGGAAGACGTGTTGCCCACGCTGCCCGAGCCAAGTGCCGTGGTGGTAAACCCACCGCGCGCGGGGCTGCACTGGAACGTCACCCTGCGGCTCACGGGTCAGCCGGTGAGCCGGTTGATCTACGTTTCGGGCGATCCGGCGACCCTCGCCCGTGACTTGCACCGGCTGAGCGCGAACTACCGCGTGACGGCGGTGCGGGCGTTCGATCTGTTCCCCCAGACGGCGCATGTGGAGACGGTGGCGGTGTTGGAGGCGGCATGAAAGAAGAAACGCGGAACGCGGAACTCGGAACCCGGAACACTAGAGAGACGCACGCTCGCCGAGCGACCTTTCACCGCTGTTCCGCGTTCCGCGTTCCCACTTCCGCGTTCGGGGTGGGGGCGCCGCGATGAAGTACTCCGTCACCATCGGGGCTAAAACCTTCGAAGTGGAGGTGGAGGGAAGCCGTGTGACCGTGGATGGGGTGGCTCTCGAGACCGATCTCACTCCCGTAGCGGGGACGCCGCTCTATCACCTGCTGCTCGGGGGCGAGTCGTGGACCGTGGCGGCCGAGCCGCTCGAGGGTGGCAGCCGATGGGTGCTGGGGCTGGTGGGGGAACGGGTGGACGTCGCCGTGCAGGACGAGCGAACCCGCGGGATCGAGGCGGGGACCGTGACGGGCGGGCGCGTCTCCGGCGGCGGCACCGTGCGCGCGCCGATGCCGGGCCTGGTGGTGCGGATCGAGGTCGCCGAAGGGCAGGAGGTGGACGCGGGGACGGGACTGGTGGTGGTGGAGGCGATGAAAATGGAGAACGAGCTGCGCGCGCCACGCCCGGGGAAGGTTCAGACGGTGCACGTCGCCGTCGGGCAGGCGGTCGAAAAAGGCGCGTCGCTCGTGACCCTCGCGAGCCCGGAACCCTCGGGTTGACGCGGCCTTACGGCCCGGGTATAGTTCGCGGCTGTCGCCGACCGGGCTTCCCTGGGAGGGGTTGGAGTGAAGACGTTCAGCCTGCGAAAAGAGGACGTGACGCGCCGCTGGTTCGTGGTCGACGCGGCCGGGCAGCCGCTCGGTCGGCTGGCGAGCCGGGTGGCGCAGATCCTGCGCGGAAAGCACAAGCCTACGTTCACGCCGCACCTGAACGGCGGCGACTGCGTGGTGGTGGTGAACGCCGCCCGCGTCAAGCTCACGGGACGCAAGCTCGAGCAAAAGCGCTACTTCCGGCACACCGGCTACATGGGCCACGAGCGGTTCGCGCCCGTCAAGAACGTCCTGGAGAAGCGTCCCGAGCGCGTGATCGAGAAGGCGGTGTGGGGCATGCTGCCGAAGACCACGCTGTCGCGCCAGAAGGTGAAGCAGATGCTGAAGGTGTACGCCGGTCCGGAGCATCCGCACGCGGCGCAGCAGCCCGAGCCGCTCAGCCTGGCGGAGGCTCGATGAGCTCTGCCATCACGCCGGAGCTGCGCTGGCACGCGGTCGGGCGCCGCAAGGTCGGCGTGGCGCGCGTGTATCTCACGCCAGGCTCCGGAAAATGGAACATCAACGGGCGCACGCTGGGCGACTATTTTCCCCGGCCGTCGCTCGTGTCGCACATCCAGCAGCCGTTCACGGCGACCGACACGCTCGGCGCCTTCGACGTGCGGGCGCTGTGCCGGGGCGGCGGGGTGACGGGGCAGGCCGGGGCGTTGCGGCTCGCGATCGCGCGGGCGCTGTGCCTGGCGGACGACCGGCATCGCAAGAAGCTGCGGGAGCAGGGACTGCTGACGCGGGATCCGCGGGTCGTCGAGCGCAAGAAGCCGGGCCGGGCGGGCGCGAGGAAGCGGTTCCAGTTCAGTAAGCGGTAAATCACACACGCCGCTCGATCGCGTGATGGGTCCCCCGCGGGGGTGTCGCGCGAGATGACAGCGGCGGCGGAGAGAACCCAGGAAAGGGAGTGCATGGCGCAGCCTCAGTTGCAGGATCTGCTGGAAGCGGGCGTCCATTTCGGCCACCAGACGCGCCGCTGGAATCCCAAGATGCGCCGGTTCATTTTCGCCGAGCGATCGGGGATCTACATCATCGACCTCCAGAAGACGCTCCGGCAGATCGAGGCCGCGCAAGAGCTGCTTCGCGGCGTGGTGCTGAAGGGTGAAAACGTCCTGTTCGTCTGCACCAAGAAGCAGCTCAAGAACATCCTCCAGGCGGAAGCGCAGCGCTGCGGCGCGTTCTACGTGACCGAGCGGTGGCTGGGCGGCACGCTCACCAACTTCCAGACCATCAAGAAGCAGATCAAGCGGCTGAAGGAGCTGGAGCAGGGCACCGCCGAAGGCGAATTCGAGAACTACACCAAGAAAGAGCAGCTGCTGTTCGACCGCGAGCGTGTCAAGCTCGAGAAGTACCTGTCGGGGATCAAGAACATGAGCCGGCTGCCGGGCGCGCTGTTCGTCGTGGACTCGAAGAAGGAGCGCATCGCGGTCGCCGAGGCGAACAAGCTCGGCATTCCGGTGGTCGCCATCGTCGACACGAACGCGGACCCGGAGCTGATCACCGTCCCGATCCCCGGCAACGACGACGCGATCCGGGCGGTCTCGCTCATCACCGCGGCCATCTCCGACGTGATTTCGGAAGCGCGGCACCAGATGCCGCTGCGCGAGCCGGCCGAGGAAGGCGAAGGGGTGACGTACTCGACGGAAACCGGGGTGGAGGCGGAGGGGGAGGGGGACAAGAAAAAGAAGCCGGCCCGGCGCAAGCGTCGGCCGAAGCCGGAAGCGATCGCCGCGCGGCTCAAGACGGACGAGGCGCCGGCCCCCGCCCCCGCCCCCGCCCCGGCGGAATCGAGCGGCGGAGGCGAAGGCGAAGGCTGAGCACGCCGGACGCTCGCGTTCCGGTGCACAACCGACCGCCGCCCTCCGAGCCCAACGGCGCGAGGGCGGCGTTTTCATGAGGAGGAGGAGGCGTGTCGATCGTGAAAGAGATTCCGGCGAAGCTCGTGGCGGCGCTGCGCGCCCGGACCGGCGCCGGCATGATGGACTGCAAGAAGGCCCTCGAAGAGACGGCCGGCGACCTGGAGAAGGCCGTCGACGTCCTCCGCACCAAGGGCGCGGCCAAGGCCGATAAACGAGCCGGGCGCGAGGCGTCCGAAGGCCTGATCGGCCATTACGTGCACCACGACGGCAAGATCGGCGTGCTGGTGGAGCTCAACTGCGAAACGGATTTCGTGGCGCGCACCGAGGACTTCAAGTCCCTCGCGCGGGAATTGGCCATCCACATTGCCGCCAAGAACCCGCTCGCGGTGCGGATCGAGGAGCTGCCGGCGGAGACCGTCGCCCGGGAGCGCCAGGTGTACGAGGCCCAGGTCGCCGAGCAGAAAAAGCCCGAGAATATACGCGCCAAGATCGTGGACGGGATGATGAAGAAGTTCTACGAGGAGAACGTCCTGCTCGAGCAGAAGTTCGTGAAGGAGGAAAAGCGTACGGTCGGCGAGCTGGTCAAGGAGCTGGCCGCGAAGACCGGCGAAAAGATCGACGTGCGGCGGTTCGCCCGGCTGAGGGTCGGGGAAGGCTGAGTGGCGCTCGCGTATTCTCGTGCCCTCCTCAAGATCTCGGGCGAGGCCTTCGCGGGCCCGCGCGGCGCCGGGGGAGGCATCGATTTTTCCTTCATCGATCACCTCGGGGACGAGCTCAAGCACGTTTCCGGAGTCGGCGTGCAGCTGGGCCTGGTCGTGGGCGGGGGCAACATCCTGCGCGGCACGGCGGCGAGCGAGCAGGGCATGGATCGCGTGTCCGCCGACTATATGGGCATGCTCGCCACCGTGATCAACGCCCTCGCCCTGCAGGACATCCTCGAGAAGAAGGGAGTCGACACGCGGGTGATGACGGCGATCCGCATGGAGGAGCTCGCCGAGCCCTACATTCGGCGCCGCGCGGTGCGGCATCTCGAGAAGGGCCGGATGGTCATCTTCGCGGGCGGGACGGGAAACCCGTACTTTTCGACCGATACGGCGGCGGTGCTGCGCGCGCTCGAGATCGAGGCCAAGGTGCTCCTCAAGGCGACGAACGTGGACGGCGTCTATACCGCCGATCCGAAACAGGACCCGAAGGCGAAGTTCCTCGCGGAGCTGTCGTTCCGGGACGCGTTGGTGAACGGCTACGCCGTGATGGACGCGAACGCCTTCGGCCTCTGCAAGGAGAACAAGCTGCCCATCGTCGTGTTCAACATCAACCAGCCCGGCGCGACGGCCAGGGTTCTCGCAGGCGAGCGCGTCGGCACGATCGTCCAATGACGCCCACCACGCCGCTCCTCGCGGATCACGTCAAGCAGGCGAAGCACTCGATGGACAAGGCCGTGGAAGCCGTGAAGCGGGAGTTCTCGACGGTCCGCACGGGAAAAGCGACGACGGCGCTGCTGGACCTGGTGCGGGTGGAAGCCTACGGCAGCGAGATGCCGCTCAACCAGGTCGCCAGCGTGGCGGCCCCCGAGCCGAAGCTCCTCACCGTCCAGCCGTGGGACAAGGGGCTCCTCAAAGCAGTGGAGAAGGCGATTCTCGCGTCCGATCTCGGACTCACCCCGTCCAACGACGGCAACCTCATCCGGATCCCGCTCCCGCCGCTCACCGAGGAGCGGCGGCGGGAGCTGGTGAAGGTGGTGCACAAGTTCGCCGAAGAGGGCCGCGTGGCGGTGCGCCACGCGCGCACCGAGGCGATCAGCAAGATCAAGAAGACCGAGCACGTCTCCGAAGACGAAAAGAAGCACACCGAGAAAGACGTACAGAAGCTGCACGACGATCATCTGCGACAGGTGGACGAGGCGGTGAAGGCCAAGGAAGCGGAGATCATGGAGGTCTGAGATGGCGGACGAGCTGCTCTCTCAGATCCGTCTCAACGGGGCCGTGCCCCGCCACGTGGCCGTCATCATGGACGGCAACGGCCGCTGGGCGCGCGAGCGGAGCCTGCCGCGGCCGCTGGGCCACCGGGCGGGCATGAAGGCGGTGCGCGAGGCAGTGGAGGGCGCGCTCGAAGCCGGCGTCGAGGTGCTCACGCTGTTCGCCTTCTCCGAAGAGAACTGGCAGCGTCCGGCGACCGAGATCTCGGCGCTGATGCAGCTGCTCGAGGAGTACATCGCGCGGGAAGTGGCGGAGCTGAAGGACCAGGGGGTGGCGGTCCACGTCCTGGGCGACCGCACCCGGCTCGCGCCCGGCGCCCGGGCGGCGGTGGAGCGCATCGAGGGGGAGACGCGCGACGGCGCGCGGCTGGCGCTCAACCTGTGCATCTCCTACTCCTCGCGCGGCGAGCTGGCCCGGGCGGCGCGCCTGCTCGCCGAGGAAGTGCTCAAGGGCGTCAAGCGGCTCGAAGACATCGATGAAGACGCGATCCGTGCGAAGCTCTACACGGCGCCGTGGAGCGACCCGGACCTGCTGATCCGGACATCCGGCGAATGCCGGCTCTCCAATTTCCTGCTGTGGCAGCTCGCCTATACCGAGCTGTACATCACGCCGGTCCTCTGGCCTGACGTCACGCGGCGCGACCTATTCCAGGCCATCCTCGACTACCAGGGTCGGGAGCGGAGGTTCGGCCGGATCACCGCCTGACATGTCTCGCAACCTGCTGGTACGCATCGCGGTCGCGGTCCCGGCCATCGCCGGGGCGGTGGTCGTGCTGTGGCTGGGCGGTTGGGTGCTCGCCGCCGTGCTGGCGGTGCTCGGCGTGCTCGGCACCGCCGAAGTGTACAGCTTCGCGAAGAAGCAAGGCATCGAGCCGCTGGAATGGGTGGGATTCCTCGCCGCCGCCGCCTTCCCGCTCGCCACGTACTGGGTGAAGGCTTACGCCGACTGGGAGCGGGTGCTGTACGCCGGCGCCGCGTGGCTGCTCCTGGGCCTGCTCGTCGCGGCCGCGCGCGGGCCGGCCCGCCATCCGCTCACGGCGCTCGCGGTCACCACATTCGGCCCGTTGTACGCTTCAGCCCTCCTGTCGTTCATCATAGCGATCCGGCACGGTCCCCATGCCGATGCGCACCCGCGCGGCTCGGTCGCCCTGGCCGTCATGCCGCTGGTGGTCACCTGGGTGTGCGACACGTGTGCCATGGCCGTGGGGACGCTCGTCGGCGGACGGCGGCTCGCCCCGGTGCTCTCGCCCCGAAAGACGTGGGCCGGAGCCGTGGGAGGGGTCGTCGGCGGCGTCGCGGCAGCGCTCGTTTACGGTCCGCTAGTGCTCGACCGCGTAGCCTTGCGGCTTAGCGTCTTGCAACTGGCGACGGTGGGGGTAGTGGTGGTCCTGGCGGCCCAGGTCGGCGACGTGGCGGAGTCGCTGTTCAAGCGTGAGGTCGGCGTCAAGGATTCCTCGTCCCTCATCCCGGGGCACGGCGGCGTGCTCGATCGCCTCGATTCGGTGTACTTCGTCGCCGCGGTCGCGGCGGGGCTGTTCCGGTTGTTCGACCTCGCATGAGCGTCGGCGTCGCGATCCTCGGGTCTACCGGATCGATCGGTTGCTCGGCGCTCCAGGTCCTGGCGCGCCAGCGGGAGCGGTTTCGGGTCGTGGCGCTGACCGCGCATTCGAACGCCGACCTCCTGCAGCGACAGGCCACCGACTGGTCGCCAGCGTACGTCGGGATCGTCAATGACGGGAGGCGGGAGGCGGGAGGCGGGATGCGGAGCGGTTCCGAGTGCCTCGTCGAGGCCGCGACTCGGCCGGACGTCGAGATCGTGGTGAATGCGATCGTCGGCGCCGCGGGGTTGGAGGCTACGCTCGCCGCGCTCCGCGCGGGGAAGCGCGTAGCGCTCGCCAACAAGGAGACGCTCGTGATGGCGGGCGAGCTCGTCACCCGGACCGCACGTGAGGGCGGTGGGGAGATCGTTCCGGTCGACTCGGAGCACAGCGCCGTGCTGCAGTGCATCACCGGGCGGCGCGCCGGGGAGCTGGCGCGGCTCATTCTCACGGCGTCGGGCGGGCCGTTCCGCACCTGGACCCCGGCGCGCGTGGCGGGTGCGACGGTGGACGAGGCGCTGCGCCATCCGACCTGGAAAATGGGAAAGAAGATCACCGTAGACTCTGCCAGCCTCGTGAACAAAGCCCTCGAGGTGATCGAAGCGCATTTCCTGTTCGGCCTGCCGTACGAGAGCGTGGACGTGGTGGTCCATCCCCAGTCGGTGGTGCACGCGTTCGTCGAATTCGTGGACGGGTCGGTCCTCGCCCAGGTCGGCTTTCCGACGATGGAGCTGCCGATCCTCTACGCCCTCACCCATCCCGACCGGGTGCCGGACGCAGGGGCGCGCCGCTTCGACCCGGTCGCGGCGGGGACGCTCACCTTCGAGCCGGTGGCGGCCGGGCTGTACCCGGCGTACGGCCTCGGGCGCGCCGCCGCTCTCGTCGGTGGAACGGCAGCCACCGCGTTCAATGCGGCGAACGAGGTGGCGGTGGAGCTGTTTCTCGAAGGGAAGATCCGGTTCGGTCGGATCGCGGAGACCATCGCGCGCGTGCTCGAGGGGCACCACGCGACCGCCGCCGCGTCGCTCGAGACGGTGCTCGCCGCGGATGCGGACGCGCGTCGCCTGGCGCGGGAGGCGGCGTGCTGCTGACGCTGGCCGCGCTCGCGGTGGTCCTCGGCCCGCTGATCTTCGTGCACGAACTGGGCCACTTCCTCGCCGCGAAGGCCGTGGGGATTCAGGTGTTGCGGTTCTCGATCGGCTTCGGACGGCCGATTTTCGGCTGGCGGCGCGGTGAGACCGAGTACTGGCTCTCCTGGCTCCCGCTCGGCGGCTACGTGAAGATGGCCGGGCTCGAAGACGAGGGCGTCGCCGGCGGCGTCGAAGGCGGGAAGTCCGACGTCCCGGTCGACCCGGCGCGCGCCTTCGACCGCCAGCCCGTGTGGAAACGGACGATCGTGATCCTCGCGGGCGTCACGATGAACGCCGTGTTCGCGTTCCTCATCTACTCCGGTCTCGCCGCGACGGCGGGCGCGCCCGAGCTCGCCAGCACGGAGATCGACTCGGTCGCGGCCCAGGCGCTGCCGCCCGGGACCGAAGCGCTCGGGCGCCTCAGGTTCGGCGACCGCATCGTGCGGGTGAACGGAGACACCATCCGTTCGTGGAACGCCCTCCTCGACCACCTGCTGGCGGGCCCTACGACGCTGCGGTTCGAGGTTGCGGGCCGGCCCGAGCCCATCGTCGTGCACCTGCCCGACGGTGGGCTGTCCACGCGGCAGGCCCTCGCACAGGCGCTGACCCGCCTCGACCCGCCGCGGCTGGGCATCGTGGAACCGGGCCGGCCGGCGATCCGGGCGGGCCTCCGACCCGGGGACCTTCTCGTGCGGGCCAACGGCGATACGCTGCGGTCCTGGAGCGCCGTGCTGCACACGGTGTGGAATAGCCCCGCCAAACCGGTGCGCTTCGACGTGCTGCGCGACGGACAGATCGTACAGGTGACGGTAGTTCCCGAGAGCAAGGTCGAGACGGACAGCGCGTCGCCGCGGCCCCCCGTGTACGGCGCGATCGGGGCCGCGCCGAATCCGCCCACCATCCACGTGCGGGAGCCGCTCGGTCGCGCCCTGGTATCGGGGTTCCAGGAGACGTGGGGCCGGGGCCAGGTGGTGCTCGGGTTCCTGAAGGGCCTCGTGCTGCGCCAGACTTCGTTCCGCGAGGTCGGCGGCATCATCACCGTCGGCCAGATCTCGGGGCAAGTCGCGCGCCTGGGCCTCGACTGGCTCCTCACGTTCGTTGCGTTCTTTTCGATCAACCTGGCGATTCTGAATCTGCTGCCCATTCCGATCCTGGACGGCGGGCAGCTCATGTTCCTCATCGCCGAGGCCGTGCGCGGAAGGCCGTTGTCGCGCGAGCTGCGGACCCGGCTCAGCAACGTGGGGTTCTTCCTGCTGGTCGTCCTCATGATTCTCGCGCTCACCAACGATGCCCTCCGTATCCTCCCCCGTTAAGGTCGCGCTGGAGAGCTACATAGCAGGCCGCCTGAAGGCGGAGCGGCTTGTTATCGCCGTGTCTGCGGAGTACTACCGGGAGGCGAGAGACGGGAGGCGGGAGGCCCTGCAGCCCTTGATCGACGTGATCGATCGCGCGTCGCCGGGGATCGTCGAGCTCGGGATTGCGACCGGCGGCCCGGGCTTCGACATTCGGCTCGCGGAACGACCATTCCCGAAGCAATACCAAGCGCAGCTCCGGGAGGCGGCACAAGCGGTTCTTTCGGGAGGCGGGAGGCGGGAGGCGGGAGGCGTGCAGCAGGCGGAAACCACGCATCCCGCATCTCGCATCCCGCATCTCGCGTCCCGCATCTCGCATCTCGTGTCCTGGATCCGGTCGCTATTCCGCGGCTCCGCTTCAGCCTGACCACCACTCCCGCCAGCGCGCCAGCAACCCCGTCGGCCGTTTGCCGTGCACCTCCGCGAGATCGGCGAGCAGCGCCGCCGCATCCGGGTAGCGGTCGTCCGGGTGCTTCGCGAGGCACTTCATGACCACGCGCTCGAATCGTCGGGAGAGCTCGGGGCGCTTCCTCCGGAGTGAGGGCGGGGAAGCCTCCACGTGCATGCGCGCCAGGGAGAACCAGTCGGGCGAGGTGAAGGGGACCTCGCCGATCGCCGCCTTGAAGAGGGTGACGCCCAGGGCGTAGAAATCGAGCCGCGCGTCGAGCGGTCGCCCCTGCGCCTGCTCGGGCGAGAGGTACTGCGGCGTTCCGATGGTCATGTTCACGCCGGTGGAGGCGACGTAGCCCGACACGGCTCGCGCGATGCCGAAGTCCGAGAGGACGGCCCGGCCGTCCCGGTGGATGAGGATGTTGTCGGGCTTCAAATCGCGGTGGATTACCCCCTGGCCGTGGGCGAACTGGAGCGCCCGGGCCACGTCGCCCGCCACGCGCACGATGTCGGCTTCGGGGAGCGGGCCCTCGCGCTCGAGCCGCGCGGCCAGCGAGTCGGCGCACAGGTCCATCGCGAAGTAGACGAAGCTCCCGGAGCGCGCCACGAAGCGGATGCGGATGATGTTCGGGTGCTGGAGCTTCGCGGCGGTTTCGGCTTCGTTCCGGAACCGGCTCTCGAACTGGGGGTCGCCGGCGTAGCGCGGCATGAGGACCTTGACGGCGACCGGGCTCCCGTCCAGCTCACGACCCGCGAACACCCAGGCGAAGCCGCCCTGGCCCAGCAGACGCACGAGATCGTAGGGGCCGACGGTGCGGCCCAGAAGGTCGGTGGGCGCTGGGGGCGCGTGGGTCACGAGGGCTTTACAAACCGGTGTCGGCGGTCTAAGTTACTGCGCTCTCAACAATTAGGGAACCGGATCAGATGTACGACAAGACGACGCCGGTCAGGAAGTACGGGCGGCACGAGGGAGACACGGGGTCCACCCCGGTCCAGATCGCGCTGCTCACCGAGCGGATCAACAGCCTCACCGATCACTT
>Ga0137364_10001545_pt1 | contig 10926 bp, 10 predicted proteins | sample SagtaG_10_FD_104798 | JGI IMG/M metagenome (GOLD analysis project Ga0137364, IMG submission 104798) | Vadose zone soil microbial communities from Sagehorn Ranch, Mendocino, California, USA - Sage1_L_20_16 metaG | ecosystem: Environmental > Terrestrial > Soil > Vadose zone | place: USA... | reverse complement strand
CTCGCGTAGCGCGACGTACGCTCCTTCGGCCCCGACGAGGCTCATCAGGCTCTGCATGGTGTAGCGGAGCAGCAGGTCGCGGTCGGGAGTGGCGAGCAGCCAGCGGGACAGCTCGATCAGGAAGGAGCCCAGGCGCCGTTCCCGCTCCAGCTCGGCGCGCCGGCCGACCATAATGGCGAGCTGGGAGGCCACGTCGAGGGACGCTTGCAGCTCGCTCACCGTGACGCCGGGCGGCACGCTCGCGAACGTCGCCTGGACGCGGCGCTGCCCATCCTCCCAGCGCACGACGACGGCGTCGCCGGGCTGGCCGACGGGACCGGCCACCAACGTGCTTGCCTCGTTCACCCCCTGGTAGACGAGCTCGAGGCCGACCCCCCTCGCCTGCTCGCTCAACAGCCGGGCCACGGTCTCCCAGTAGGCCCGCACCTGCTTGGCGCTGCCGGCTTCGGTGAGCAAGCGACGAGCCGTTTCCATCATGAGGCGTCCTCCACGTCCAAGGATACAGTCTTGCCGAACCTCCCGTAACAACCCGATGTTGTGTAACGCAATGAAGGCCATTCGAGTCCAGACGCCCGGCGGTCCCGACGTCCTCCAAGCCGTGGAGATACCGCAACCCACGCCCGGCTCTGGCGAGGCGCTCGTCAAGATCGACGCCGCTGGGGTCAACTTCATCGACGTCTACCAGCGCACCGGACAGTACAAGGTCGCGACGCCGTTCACGCTCGGGCAGGAGGCGGGCGGGACGGTGGCCGCGCTGGGTCCGGGGATCAGCGGGCTCAAGGTCGGTCATCGGGTGGCGTACGCCGGCGTCTTGGGCGCCTACGCGGAATTCGCCGCCGTCCCGGCCGACCGGCTGGTCGTGCTGCCCAACGGCGTCAGCACCAAACAGGGTGCCGCCGCGATGCTGCAGGGAATGACCGCCCAATACCTCGCGACCACGACCTACCCGCTCAAGGCGGGAGACACGTGCCTGGTCCACGCGGCGGCCGGCGGCGTGGGGCAGCTGTTGTGCCAGGTCGCGAAGCTGCGCGGGGCGCGGGTGATCGGGACCGTCTCAACCGAGGAGAAGGCCGAGCTGGCCCGCGAAGCGGGAGCCGACGAGGTGATTCTCTACACGCAGCAGGATTTCGAGGCTGAGGTGAAGCGCCTGACGGACGGCGCGGGACTCCAGGTCGTCTACGACTCGGTGGGCCAGACGACGTTCACGAAGGGGCTGAACTGCCTCGCGCCGCGCGGCATGATGGTGCTGTACGGGCAATCGAGCGGCCCGGTGGGGCCGTTCGATCCTCAGGTCCTCAACCAGAAGGGTTCGCTGTTCCTCACGCGACCGACGCTCCACCACTACATGGCGTCGCGAGAAGAGCTGGTCCTGCGCGCCGAGGAAGTGCTCGACTGGGTGCGAGAGGAGAAGGTGCGGGTGCGCATCGCGGTGGAGTTGCCGCTCGCGCAGGCCGGGGAGGCGCACCGCCTGCTCGAGGGGCGGCGCACCACCGGCAAGGTGCTGCTGATTCCCTAGGCTCGGATCGCCCCCGGGAAGCGCGCCGGGTCCGGCGTGAATCCCGGAAAGACGGCGGCCAGCTCCCGGGCGCCCAGGTGGCGCGTCAGGATCTCTCCGAACAAGTCGCGGAAGTCCGTCGTCACGGCGAGGTCGCGTCCCTCGAAGCGGGTGGCGGGGTCGAGCCCCGGCCATTTGCCGAGCACTTTGCCTCCGTTCACCGGCCCGCCCAACGCGAACATCGCGGTGGCGTGGCCGTGATCAGTGCCGACATTGCCGTTCTCGCGAATGGTGCGGCCGAACTCCGACATCGTGAGCACCACGACGTCGCGCATCTTCTCTCCCAGGTCGGTGGCGAAGGCGGCGAGCGAATCGCCCAGCTCCTTGAGCCGGACGGCGAGCTGGCCTTCACTCGCGCCCTGGTTGACGTGCGTGTCCCAGCCGGTGCCGTCCAAGAACGCGATTTGCACGCCGACATCCGCCTTGATGAGCTGGGCGATCTGCAGGAAGGCGCGGCCCAGCCGTCCGCGCGGATAGTCCGCGCCGTGCGCGGGCTGGTATTGCGTGGGGTTGGCCTGCTGCAACTGCCGCACCGCGTCGAACCCTTCCTGGGACGACGAGGCGAGAAGACCGGTCGATGCGCCGTCATACAGCGCCTCGAACGCGCGGGTGAGGCGATCGCGCGCGGCTGGCTGCGGGACGCGGAGCCCGAAGGCCTGCAGGTCGTCGATCGCGAGGGTGGGGGCGGAGCCCGCGAGGATACGGGGCAGCTGCGGCCCGAAGGCGACGGCGCGGAAGGGCGTGTCGGCGTGCTCCTGGTCGTGGCGGCAGTAGCGGTTGAGCCAGCCGTCGGGCGTCGCTTTCAAGCCGGGCGTCCCCGACTCCATGTAGTCCTGCGCGTCGAAGTGGCTGCGCGTGGCGTCGGGCGAGCCGATGGCGTGCACGGCGGCGAGCGACTGGTTGTCCCACAGCGGCTTCAGCGCCGCCAGCGCGGGGTGGAGGCCAAAGTGGCCGTCCAGGTCCACGACCTGCGCGCGCGGGACGGCGATGCGCGGCCGCTCCCGGTAGTACAGCTCCTCGCCGTGTGGCACGATCATGTTGAGGCCGTCCACGGCACCGCGCTGGAAAAGACAAACAAGAATGCGGCGGTCAGGCGGTCGGGCGGTCGGGCGGTCAACGGCATACGCGGCCCGAGCCAGGAACAACGGATCGAGCCCCAGGCTGAAAAGGGCCAGTCCGCTGGACTTCACGAATACGCGTCTGCTGATCGTCATAGCTATTGCCTCTGAAAGTCCGGGCCGCCGAGCGCGAGGCCGATCGCGAGCGCCCGGGCTTGTTTCGGATCGCTGATGTCTGACAGCTGATCTCTGATGACGGTCTTCGTATGCTCGCTCATCGTGCCCGCGAGGAGGCGGTCGTTTACGGCTGCGATTAAAGAGTCCTTGTCCGCCGTCGCGGGAACGAGCGCGTCGAGATCCACGGCGGCGCCGGGCAGCCGCCCCGCCGCGATGGCCACGGCGGCATTCATGCGGGCGAGCAGGGCGCCGCTGTTCAACCAGTCCTCCTGGCGCTCGGCGTAGCCGTCGGGCGCGACGTGCAGGTACAGCGGCTCGCCGAGCCGGGCCACGACCTGCGCGAGCCGGGCGGTCGAGTCGGGGTCGGCACCGACGGCGCGCGCGGCGCTCACCACGAACTCGAGCGGCGTCTTCACCTTGGCGCGCACGTTCTGCGGCGCCCAGAAGTCGGGGGAACGGAAGATGGCGCGCAGCACCTCGCGGATGTCGCCGCCCGAGCGCTGCCACGCCGCCGCGGCCGCGTCGACGCAGCCATCCGGCGGGTCGTCCGCCACGAAGCGGGCGCACAGCTGCCGGCTCACGTGGTGCATCGTCGCCGGGCTGTTAGCGAGCAGGGCCAGCAGACGCACCGCCTCGTCCTCGCCGTGACCCGGGGGGAACGCGACGCCCAGGACCGTCTTGGCGCCGCGATCGTGCGCCCAGTCGTGGAACTCGAACCCGCCGCCGCGCGGGGGGGGCGCGATGCTCCAGCCGGTGAAGATGCGAGCGACCGCGATCACGTCCTGCTGGGTGTAGCCGCCGTCCACGCCGAGCGTGTGGAGCTCGAGCAGCTCGCGGGCGTAATTTTCGTTGATCCCCTTCGGCATGCGGTTCGCTGAACCAACGCGGAAGGCGGAACGCGGAAGTCGGAACAACGTGTTCCGCGTTCCGAGTTCCCCGTTCCGCGTTTGGAACGGCGGTTGGGAACCCGGCGCCACGCTTTCCCAGTTATCGAGGTAGAACAACATCGCCGGGCTGCGGGCCGTGGCGATCAGGAGATCCGAGAACTTGCCCAGGGCGCGCGGCCGGATCGTCTCCTCGATGTACGACGGCATCAGGAAGCGGTCCGCGCCCTTGCCGAGAAACACGTTGAAATGGTTGGTCCAGAAGTCGACCATCACCTCCTGCAGCTGGCGCTCCGAGAGCGCCGCGCGGACGACGGCGAGCTCCTGGAGCTCACCGGCCAGGCGCCGGGCGCGCAGTCTTTCAGGCGACTGGTCGGCCTGGTCCGCCGGAGGCCCCATCATGCTGTCGGCGCGCTGGGCCTGCTGCCGCTCGCGGCGCGCGCGCTGGGCATCGAGGTAGAGCCGGGCGAGATCGTCGCGGCTGTAGCTCAGGAGGTCGAAGCGCCGCTCGCGCTCGGCGAGACGGGCGTCGTCGATGCGCTCGGGCGCGAGCTGCTGCTCGATCCAGGTCATCACGCCGCCCTGCGCCACGCGGTCCACGTCGCCGGGCCGCGGCCCGTAGGCGAGGCGGTTCAGGGCGTGGACGGCGGAGTCGCGCGGGGAAAGAACTTGGGCGGTAAGGCGGTACGGCGGTATTGCGGTAAGCGCAATCGTGCTTGCCACCATCAGCCCTACCGCCTGACCGCCATACCGCCCTACCGCCTTCATATGCCTATTCCGACGCCCTCCCCGGTGCCAAGTTAAGCATCCGATGACCGCCCCCCGTTTCATCTCGCACGGTATCCTCCCGCGGGCCAGGAGCTTGCGGTCTCGCGACGGGGGCCCGCCGCCGACGTGGGGCGAGCGGCTCGCCGCGCTGCGCTACGTGCCGCCCCTCCTCAAGTTGGTCTACCAAACCCACCGCGGCTACACCGTGGCGATCCTGGCGCTGCGCGCCGTGCGCTCGTTCATCCCGTTGTCAGTGCTGTGGGTCGGCAAGCTGATCATCGACGGCGTGATCGCCGCGGTCCGCATGCATTCCGCGGGGGCGGCCGTGGACTGGTGGCACCTCGGCGGCCTCATCGGCCTGGAGCTCGGCTTCGCGGTGGTTGGGGAAGCGCTGGCGCGCTTCTCGTCCCTGCTCGAGAGCCTGCTCGGCGATCTGTTCGGCAACCGCATCAGCGTGCGCCTGATGCAGCATGCGGCGACGCTCGACCTGGCGCAGTTCGAAGACGCGGAGGTCTACGACCACCTCGAGCGCGCGCGCCGCCAGACGGTGGGGCGCATCGGCCTGTTCACGCTGTTGCTCGGGACCACGCAGAGCCTGGTGACGCTGATCACCCTGGCGAGCGTGCTCCTGCTGCAACAGCCGTGGCTGCTGCTGCTCCTCGCCGTGGCGGTGGTGCCGTCGTTCCTCGGCGAGGCGCACTACGCCTCGCTCGGCTATTCACTGCTGTTCCACTGGACGCCCGAACGGCGACTGCTCGATTACCTGCGGTACATGGGGGCGTCGGACGAGTCGGCGAAGGAAGTGAAGCTGTTCGGGCTCTCGGATTTCCTCGTCGACCGCTACGCCCGGCTCTCCGACGAGTTCTACGCGGAGAACAAGTGGCTCGCGGTGCGCCGCAACGTGGTCTCCACGGCGCTCGTGACCGTCGGGACGCTGGGCTATTACGCGGCGTACGCGGTCATCATCTACTTCACGGTACTGGGGCGCTACACGATCGGCGCCCTCACCTTTCTCGCGGGATCGTTCCGCCAGAGCCGCGACCTGATCCAGGGCGTGCTGCTGTCGCTGTCGCAGATTTACGAGCAGAGCCTGTACCTCGCCGACTTGTTCACGTTCTTCGACGTGCAGCCGCGCGTGACCTCGAAGCCGGGTGCCCGGGCGGTCCCGAAGCCGATCCGCGAGGGGTTCGCGTTCGAGAACGTGGGGTTCCGCTATCCGGGCTCGGACCGTTGGGCGGTGCGGCACCTGACGTTCCGCATCCGGCCGGAGGAGCGGGTGGCGCTGGTGGGCGAGAACGGGGCGGGGAAAACGACGCTCGTGAAGCTGCTCGCCCGGCTCTACGACCCCGATGACGGGCGCATCCTGCTCGAGGGCGTGGACCTCCGGGAGTACGACCTCGAGAGCCTGCGACGCAACATCGGCGTGATCTTCCAGGACTTCGTACGCTACGAGTTCATCCTCAAGGAGAACATCGGCGTCGGGCAGGTCGAGGGGCTGGGCGACGAGGCGCGCATCCGCGAAGCGGCGCGCCGCAGCCTGGCGGACTCGGTGGCGACGCGCCTCGAGAAGGGCTACGACCAGGTGCTGGGACGGCGGTTCGACGGCGGCGTGGAGCTCTCTGGCGGCGAGTGGCAGAAGGTGGCGCTGGGGCGGGCCTACATGCGCGAGGCGCAGGTGTTGATCCTCGACGAGCCGACCGCGGCGCTCGACGCGCGCGCCGAGTACGAGGTGTTCCTGCGCTTCGCCGAGCTGACGAAGGGGAAGATGGCGGTGCTGATTTCGCACCGGTTCTCGACGGTGCGCATGGCGGACCGGATCATCGTGCTGCGGGGCGGCGAGCTGGTGGACCAGGGGACGCACGAGGAGCTGCTGGCGCGCGGGGGGCTGTACGCCGAGCTGTTCAGCCTCCAAGCGGCGGGGTACCGCTAGGCCGTCGTCCCCCTCAGCGCGTCATTCCCGGCATCGGCACGCCGATCTTCGTGACGATCTCGAGCGCCTCGGCCTTCGTGAAGCCTTTGCGGATCAAAGCGTCGTAGTAGTTGCGCGTGAAGGTCGCAAGCTGGTCGGCGGTCTCGGGCTTGGCGAGCACACGCAGCGTGCCTTCCATCATGCTCTGCATCATCTGACCCATCATGGGGCCCATCATCCCTTGCATCGCTTCGATCTGCGCCTGGGTCGAGTCGTGCCGGCCCGGCTGGACCTGGGCGCGGGCCGCGGCGGGGAGAAGGGCGAGGGCGGCCATCACCAGCAATGCTGCGCGCATGGATACCTCCTTGGAGGGTTACACCAGCGCCAACCCACTCAGCACGAGCGCGATCACCGCGTAGCAGCCGAGCGTCACGCCCGCGCAGGCGACGACACGCGCGTGCCGCGGGCGATCCAGGTCCCAGGCGATCCGCCGGCACCACGCCGCGCCGACCAACCCGATCGCCATGGAAATCACGCCCCAGCTGAGCACCGGGATGCACAGACAGATCCCGATGAACACCTGAACCCAGCGCGGCTCGTCGTCCTGCTCCGGGGGTGAGGCTTCTCGTGGCACTGCGGAGAGGGGGCCAGGGGGTGAGGCCGCGGCCGCGCCGCCGAGCACGCTGCGATAGTCCTTCTTGGCCTGCTCGACGAGGAGTCGCAGCTTGTCGGCGTCGCCCGCCGACCGCTCGAGGATCGCGAGCTGGACCCGCTCGCGCTCGGGTTCCGACGGCCTGGCGCCGTAAAAGTTCAGCGCCTTGAGGACCGGCGTCCGCAGCTCGCTGGCAAAGCGGCGCGCGATCTCGGCGAGCACGTCCTGGCGACTGGGCGGGCTCATGACCCTCAGTCAGCGGTGCCGCGTCGTCACCGCGATCACGCCGTGCAGGTCCTGCGTGCCGTAGCGGGCCTGCGCCTCCGAGGCGCTCAGATAGCGCGCTTCCTGCACCACCAGGAGCGAGATCTGGCGGAGCGAGGTCGGGTCGCCGAATTGGACGCCGTCCAGGTAGACGAGGAGGCTGCCCTCGCCGCCTTGGCGGATGATCGTCGGCGACTGGCGCAGCCACTGAGGCCGCAGGATGCGGATCGCGTCGAACAGGTTGGACGCGGACGTGCGCTGCAGCTCCTCCTGGGTGATGAGGTTCCGGTCCGTGCTCGGCGTGGGACGCGCGTCGGCGCTCGATCCCGCGCCGGTGCTGCTGCAGGCGGAGGCGAGTACGAGTGCGGGGATGACCAGCACCTGTCGAAGAGTCTTCATCCTCTTAACATATCAGCTTCCCGTGGAGAACCGCACGGCGCCGAGCTCGGTGAGGCCCTGGAGGGTCGCCTGGAGCTCCGCGGGCCGCAGCCCCGCCTCGCGGGCGAGATCATCGAGCGTCTTGCTGCCGTCGGCCAGGTCCATGATCGAGACGATCGCGTCCGTCGCTTTCGCGACGGCGACCCGGCCGTGGCGGGACCGCGCCACGATCAGCCGCACCGGTCGCGCGGGGGCTTCGGGGACGGCGGTCCACGGCCGCAGCAGCTTCGGCAGGACGGCGGGGAGATCGTAGGTAAGATCTAGCAGGGCAGTCCCGGCGACCTTCTCCGGAGTCACCCACTCCCCACTCCCCACGCCTTTAGTCGCGCTCACCGTCGGCTCGCGCCATACCCTCGGCCCCGCCTCCACCACCATCATCGCCTCCTCGTAGCGCAGCAAGTCGTCGTGGTAGGGGATCTGTGCGGACGCGCCGTTCTTCACATGCGCGACCACGAGCCCCGCCACGGCACGCGCCGAATCCCGGCTGCCGAGGACGAGCGACGGGAGGAGCGCCGCGAACGCCGGCTGGCCGAGGATCGCCTCGGGGCGGCGGCCGGTGAGCCGTGCCAGCACGGTCGAGTACTTGAAGAAGTGGACGATGCGCTCGAAGTAGAAATGCCGGGCCAGAAACCGGGCGAACCGCTCGACGCGCTCGGGGTCGGCGAGGGCGCGTTGCCGCCACTCGGGGGAGCGGCGGAACGGCGCGTCGGCGAGCGCGCGGATGACGAGATCCTGAAGGGCGCGATCGGTCACGCAAGCGCCGCGCGGATGCGCTCGACGCTCCGCAGCAGCGCCTCGGCGGTGAGCGACGGCGAGAACGCGTCGAACGTCACCGCCTTGGCACCCGGGCACCGCGTCACGGCCTGCGCCGCGAATGCCAGCATTTCCTCCGAAGGCTCCGCCGGGGCGATCCACGGACCCTGGAGGTCGGCGTCATCGACCACCCCCGCCACGTGCAGCTCGACCACGTGCTCCAGCGGAAATTCCGCGAGCCAGTCCGTCGGCCGCGCGCCGTGATAATGGGCTTCGAGCCACACGTGCGGCAAATCGAGGAGAAACCCGACCTCGGTCGCCGCGAAGAAGCGGCGCAGCCACACCGGCTCGGACATCTGGCTGTGCCGCACGTCGAAGAAACCGGGGATGTTCTCCATGACGAGCGGTTGGTCGAGGCGCGCCTTCAGCGCGTTGGCGTTGGTGACGAAACGCGTGAGGAATTCCTCGGTGTACAGCGGCGGGAACACGTAATTGAGGTTGTACGTCCCGTCCTCGGTGTGGAGGCACTGGAAGTGCTCCGCGACCCACGGCGTGTGATACAACTCCGCGAGCGAGCGGGCGCGCTGAATGCTGCGCTCGTCCAACGGCTCGGAGAGCTGACCGAGATAGTCGTGGAGCAGGAGGGTGTAGCGCTCCTTGATCTTCGGCCACCAGGGATCGTCAGCGCGCGGCGGGTCGGCCATCGCGAGATGGTCGATGCCGCGGGCCTCGGCGAGCTCGCGGCCGAGGTGGGGATTGTAGAAAGCGCCGATCTTGAGAGGAGACATCAGACGTCAGACCTCAGACTTCAGTAAGTGACTAGGCCCTGCTCGGCCAGCTGGTCGACGAACACTTTCACTTGCGCCGCGATGAGCGGCGTGTCGCCACGGTCGGTCCACGCGGCACCGATGCGCTCGTACGGCGTCGCGCCGTCGAGCCGGTCCACGATGAAACGCTCGCGCTCGCCCCAGGTGGTGGCAAGCTGGCGGAGCGCTTCCGATGCGCGCGGCGGACGAAAGGCGTCGGCGACGATGGCGTTGATCTCCGTCAAGGTGTCAGGTGCCAGGGGTCGGGTGTCAGCCGAGAATGCCTCTTCTGCCTGCTCCCGGTTCCGCACACCCGCGAGCACGACGGAGACCCCGGGCTGCGCAAGGAGCCAGCCGAGGGAGAGTCGGGTCAGGGTGGTGCCGAGGCGCGCGGCCACCGGTCGCAGGCGGTCGATCACGCCCCGCCGGCGCTCGAACTCCTTCCCCTGGAACCAGTAGATGCGGCGGCGGTGGTCGCCGGCGGAGAACGGCGGCGGCGCCGAGAACTTGCCGGTCAAGAGGCCGGAGGCGAGTGGGCGGTAGGCGAGAAACGCCACTGCGCGCTCCCGGCACAGGGGCAGCTCTCGTTCTTCCACGTCACGGTCGAAGAGGTTGTAGGGGGCCTGCAGGCCCACGACCGGCGCGATCTCCATGGCGCGTCGCAGGTGCAGGTGCGTGGCGTTGCAGATCCCGATGGCGAGCGCCTTTCCTTTCTCCTGGAGCCCGTGCAGTTGCTCGATCACCCGCTCCCACGTTCCGTGGGGTTCATGCAGCTGCACCAGGTCCACGTACTCGGTCTGGAGGCGACGCAGCGAGGCTTCGAGCGACGCGCGCGGGTCATCGTGCGGGCCGACTTTCGTGGCGATGGCGACGCGCTCGCGGTCGCGTTGCAGGGCGCGACCCAAAATCGTCTCCGACGCGCCGTCGCCGTAGGTGGGCGCCGTGTCGAAGAACATGACGCCGCGCTCGAGCGCCGAGCGGACCGCGGCGACGCGGTCCGCCTCGTTTGCGGGCGCGCCCCAGCCGCTGCCACCGACCGCCCAGGCGCCGAATCCCAGCGAGGCCTGCGGGCCGATAAAACGCGAAAGGGCCCCGACCGAGGTCCGGGCCCTTCGCTCCGTCTCCTGCGTCACGCTCAGGCGTGGCAGGTGGGCACGAGCTCGCTCGTCTCGACGATCTCGGGACGGTGACAGCTGGGCACGAGCTCCTGCATCTCGACGATTTGCATCGCTTCCCCCTTCGAAGGAGTAAGAACGACGGCTGTCGATTGAACCATACGGGTTGCCGTCATACCCGTCAACCGGTAACTCTTGAAGCCGTGATCGCGATTCAGGCGTTGCTCACCGAAAACGAATTGGCGGATGATTTCGTCGCGTCGTTCCGCGCGCGGCGGCTCGCCGAGCGGTTCTTCTACTGGTTTCCGCTGTCGGTGCGCGCCTGGCTGGCGCTGTGCTCCGACGGCGCCTACCGGAACTTCGTGCGCTCGCGCTCGCTGATCGCCCAGTCGGCGCGCGATCTCGCGCGGCTTACCGCACTCGGTCCTCTCGAAGTACTGAGCCTCGGCTCGGGGCAGGGGGACAAGGACCTGCTGCTGCTCGACGCCCTGCGTGAGAACGGCACCCGCGCCTCGTATGTTCCCGTGGATGCGAGCCAGGCACTGCT